>WBZP01001161.1_pt1 | contig 33408 bp, 34 predicted proteins | sample 5204301 | NCBI WGS metagenome assembly WBZP01 (sample SAMN12412401, study PRJNA552823) | activated sludge metagenome | isolation source: activated sludge from nitrification reactor of wastewater treatment plant... | place: USA: Pennsylvania | collected 2017 | reverse complement strand
TCGTTGCTCGCGCCGGCGGGCATGCCCTGGACGTTCACCACTTCAACGCCGCTCGCGGACGGCAGCTTGCTGGCCAGGTAGTCCGCGAGTGCCTCGCGCCAGCCCATCAGTCCAACTCGGCGAGCGAATGCTCCAGCAGGCCGGCCAGGTGATCGATGGTGTACCACGGTTCGCTGTTGTTGAAGCGCATCCAGCCGTGAAAGATGACCCCGAGCTCGAATAGCCAGCGCGCCCGGAAATACGCCATCCCCGAGACCGACTTTCCCGCCGCAATTCCGTACGCCTGCGCGAACGGTTGCGCCTCCGCCGGCCCGAATGGCGCGCCTTTGAGGTGGGAGAGCGAGATCAGCTGCCCAACATCGCTGCGCGGGTCAGAGATGCGCGCCTGCTCCCAATCGACCACCGCGACCACGTCTTCGCCAAGGAACAGGTAGTTGAAGATGTTGATGTCGCCCTGGCAGAGCGCCAGCCGGCCCGACTCCGGCGCTTTGGCCTTGAGCGTTTCGAGCGCTCTGCAGAGCAGCGGGTCATGCTCACAACCGAAGGTCGGCATGCGTGCTTCGATCGCCGCGAGCTCGCCGAGGATCCCGGCCTGCGGCGTCTCGGGCACGCCGAGGAATTCGAGGCCGAGCTCACGCCAATCCACCGCGTGGATCTCAGCAACGGCCCTGGTGAAGTTGCTGAAGCTCGGGTTCGGCGCGATGCCCATGTGCGGCGCCTCCACCCACTCCATCACGATGAAGGGCGCGCCGAGCACGGCGCGCGATCGCTCGCTGCCAAGCATGGTTGGCACCGGCACGGCGGAGCCCTTGAGCGCGTCGATCACCCGGCCCTCGCGGACGACGTCGTACGGCTCGAAGATGCCTCGCTCGCGCTCCATGCGCAGGCAGACCGCGCGCGGCCCGCTGCCCAGCAGTTCCACACGGCAGGTGATGTTCGAAGCACCGCCGTCGACAGGGACGATGGAGACGACGCGGGCATCGTGAAAGCCGTCGAGCCGGTTCAGCCATGGCTCGAAGGCGGCGGGCATGGGCAGCATGCGCCGCATTGTCCGGGCGGCGCCGGGCAATGTCGAACGCGCTTCGCAACGCTCCCCGCCCTACAATCGGGCCGTGGAGTACAACGAAGCGCTGGACTACCTGCTATCCCTCACCGACATGGAGCGCGGCTTCCAGGCCTCGCCGAACCCCACCATGAACATCGAATCGATGCGCTCGCTGCTCTCGCGGCTCAACAACCCCCAGCGCGGAAGGCCCACCGTCCACGTCACTGGTTCCAAGGGCAAGGGCACGACGGCGGCGATGATCGCCGGAGTACTCCAGCGCGCAGGCAACGTCACAGGCCTGTACACCAGTCCCCACCTCCATTCCTTCACGGAACGCATCGCGATCAATGGGGACTCGATCTCGCCGGAAGAGTTCGCCGCGGGGATCAGCGCAATCAAGGAAGCGGTAGAAGCGGAACGGCAGAGCGTCCACGGCGACGTGAGCACCTTCGGCGTGCTGACGGCGCTCTTCTTCTGGTTGATGCGCGCCCAGGTGCCGCGTGTGGACTGGCAGGTGGTGGAAGTCGGCCTCGGCGGCACGTTCGACGCCACGAACGTCATCGATCCTCCGGAAGTCGCCGTGATCACCCCCATCTCCCTCGAACACACCGCCATCCTCGGCAACACGCCGGCCGAGATAGCGAAAGACAAGTCCGGCATCATCAAGGCGGGCACGACAGCGGTCGTCGGGCCCCAGAAGGACCCTGCGGTGTTGGAGGTGGTCGCCGAACGCTGCGCCGAAGTCGGCGCCCGGCTGGTGGACGTCGCTTCGCTCTACCAGTACGAGGTCCTCGAGAAGTTCCCGTTCGGCCAGTCATTCCGGCTCATTGGCCCGAACGGCGAACGGAAGATGCGTACGCCAATGCTCGGCGCCCACCTTGTCGAAAACGCCGCCACGGCGGTGGCGGCCGCCGAGGCGATCCGGGCGCGTGGCTTCACCATCTCGGAACAGGCGATCGTTGACGGCATCGCCCATGTCCGTGTGCCGGGGCGGCTCGAAGTGATGGGCCAGAAACCCCTCATCGTGGCCGACGGCGCCCACAACGGAGAGAGCGCGGCCGCGCTGGCAACCGCGCTCAAGGACTACTTCAACTGGAAACGCCTGTTCCTGGTCATTGGCTGCAACAAGGACAAGGATGTCCGCGAGATGGGCTTCAAGCTCGCCAAGCTCTGCGAGCTCATCGTCTGCTGCCGGTTCGACAATCCGCGGGCGATGGACCCCTACCAGATGATCCAGGAGATCGGGTTCCTCGGCCCTCCCGCGGTGGCGGAAGAATCGGTCGCCGACGGCCTCGATACAGCACTCTCTCATGCGAGCGAGGGAGATCTCGTGTGCGTCACAGGATCGTTATATGTAGTGGCGGAAGCTCGCGAGCACATCCTTGGCGAAAGCGTGATCCGTCGCTGATTTGACGCCCCGCAGACTCGCCCTAGGATCTGCCCAAGAGCGCACTAGCCACCCATGCCCTTGGAGGGGAAATTGAGCCAATACTGGGATTCGTACTGGAAGCGGACGTTCTCCCGCCGTCGCGTGCTCGCCGGCGGGTCAGCAGCCACTGTCGGCCTCGCGGGGCTCGCACTCGCGGGCTGCGGCGACGATGACGACAGCGGCGGAAGCCCGACGAGCGCCACCAATAACAGCGCGCTGACCCCGACGGCCGGCACGCCAACCACCGGCAACCCGGTTAAGGGCGGTACGCTCCGCGCTCTCACCAACGTGGGCTCGATCTTCGACCCCCACCGCACGAACACCCCTGCTGAGTCCCTCAGTCTCTGGGGTGCCGTGGGCAACACGCTGGTGCGCTTCAGCACGCAGAAGCCCGGCCAGGTCGAGGGGGACCTCGCCGCCGGCCTGCCGGAAATCCCGGCCGACGGCCTTAGCCTGACCTTCAAGATCCGTCCCGAAGCGAAGTGGCAGAACAAGGCGCCGGTGAACGGCCGCCAGGTCACCGCCGAAGACGTGAAGCTCAGCTTCGAGCGCATCAAGGACCCGGCCATTGTCTCGCCGCGCGCCGGCCAGTTCGGCGCGATCGACACGATCACCGTCATCGATGCGCAGACCGTCCAGTTCAAGATGAAGGTGCCGCAGGCGGACCTCCTGGCCGTCATGAGCGACCAGTACAACTTCATCCTGCCGAAGGAATCGATCGCCAAGGGCAAGGATGCCTACACCACGGCAGCCGACGTGATCGGCTCCGGCCCGTACGAACTGACCGAGTTCGTCGCCGCGCAGAAGTTCACCATGAAGCGCCGCGCCGACGGTTACTGGAAGCCGAACACCGCATGGTTCGACGGCTACGAGTACATCCACCAGACGGACCCGCAGCAGGCCCTCAATGCCCTGCGCGCGAACCAGACGGATGCCATCGGCACCACCGCGGACCTGGCGAAGACGATCGAAAGCGATAAGAACTTCGTCATCACTCGCGCCCCCACGCCAACGCGCGAATGCCTCCTCATCAACCACACCAAGGACCGCTACAAGGACCCGAAGGTGCGCCTCGCCTTGTGGCGGGCCATCAACCGCAAGCAGGTCTATGACACGGTCTTCGGCGGCCTCGGGTTCGTCGGCGGCCCGATGACTCCGGCCGCGCCTAACTGGGCGCTCCCGGACGCGGACCTGCTCAAGCTCCCCGGCTTCGGCAAGCGCGAGGACGAAATCAAAGAAGCGAAGGCGCTGCTCTCCGCCGCTGGCCTGGCGAGCGGCTTCGAAGAGACCGTCCTCACGGTGACCGCTTTCGACACTGAGAAGGTGCACGACGTCCTGGTCTCGAACCTCAAGGACATTGGCGTCACGGTCCAGACCGAGAACGTCGGCACGGACTTCGCTGCGAACTTCCTGCCGCGCGAAGTGGGCCGCCAGTACAACCTGGCCACCACCCTCTTCCTCTCCGGCGGTTATCCCGACGCCCAGCTCCTGCTCTACCACCACAGCGATGTGGCGAACAAGGGCACGCGCAACTACGGCAACTACGGCAACGCCGAGCTCGATGCCAAGCTGGAGAAGCAGTCCACGATGTACGACGAGAAGGCTCGCCTCCCGCTCGTGCTCGAAATCCAGCGGGACATCATCAACGCGCCGGGGCCGGGCTGGATTGGCTCACGCGGCACGCTGACGGTCTGGTCCTCCAAGATCGCCAACCCGGCTTCGTTCGGTTTCGCCACTGGTTTCTACCCGTCGGAGTACCAGTGGTTCAAAGCCTAGAAGTCAGCGCGACTTCGCCATGACCCAACGGGAGGGGGCGCCGTCCCCCTCCCTTTTACTTGCAGGACTGCCCCCCATGTATCAGTTCATCCTTCGCCGCCTGCTGCTTTCGATCCCAACACTCCTCATCGTCTCGTTCCTGATTTTCGGGATGATCCGGTTGAACCCGGATTCGGTGGTCGCCGCTCGCCTTGGCGAGGGGTACACCCCCCAGCAGGCCGAACAGATCAAAGAGGAGTACGGTCTCAACAACCCCATGGCCACGGAATACGTGAAGTGGCTCGGCCGGGTTGTCCGAGGCGACTGGGGCGAGTCCGCCTACACCTCGAAGTCGGTCCTCAGCGAAATGGGCCCGAAGATCGGCGTGACGTTCGAGCTTGCGTTCATGGCAGTGGTCATCGCGGTGCTCATCGGCGTGCCAATCGGCGTCTACTCCGCCATGCGCCAGGACCGCTGGCCGGACTACTTCCTGCGCACCTTCGCAATCTTTGGCCTGTCAGTCCCGGGCTTCCTCATGGCGACCATCGTGCTCGCCGTGCTCGCGAAACAGTTCGGCTGGATCCCCCCGATCCGCTACCACAGCCTCGCCGACGACCCGGTGAAGAACCTCCAGCAAATGTGGATGCCCGCGCTCATCGTCTCCCTCGCGACGGCCGCCCAGGTGATGCGCTTCGCCCGCACGATGATGCTCGACGTGCTCCGGCAGGACTACATCCGCACCGCCTGGTCCAAGGGCCTGCGCGAGCGCGCGATCATCACGCAGCACGCGCTCAAGAACGCGATGCTCCCGGTCATCACCGTCATCGGCCTGACCATGGCGACGCTCATCGGCGGCACGGTGACCTTCGAACAAATCTTCTCCATCCCCGGCCTGGGCCGGCACCTCATCCTCGCGGTAGCGCAGAAGGACTTCGCGGTTGTACAGGGCGTGGCCCTCTTCTTCGCGATAGCCGTCGTCAGCGTCAACCTGCTGGTTGACGTCAGCTACACCGTCCTTGACCCGCGGGCGAAGGGGTAAGCCATGGCACAGGCCGCGGCCGAACAGGCCGTTTTTCAGAAGCAATCCGCCAATACGGCGTTCCACCGCTTCGCCGGGTTCATCGGGACCCTGGCCCGCAAGAAGCCGCTCGGCTTCATCAGCCTGGTCATCCTGCTGTTCATGTTCGTCCTCGCCGCGGTCCCGTCGCTCTTCGCCACGCATGACCCGGCGGACACGAGTGCCGGCGCCCGGCTCCAGAACTACTGCCTCGGCCCGAAGGACACCTTCCTCTGCCCGACGACCGTTGAAGACAGCGTCATTTCGGGAAAGCGCGTGGTCGAAGGCTCGATCACCGAGCCGTTCGGCACCGACCAGCTCCAGCGCGACGTCTACAGCCGCGCCATCTATGGCGCGCGCTGGGCGATCTACATCGGGCTCATTTCTGTTGCCATCAGTTCTGCCCTCTCGCTGGCGATCGGCGTCAGCTGCGGCTACTTCGGCGGCAAGTACGACGCCGCCGTCCAGCGCTTCGTCGACGCCATCATGGCGCTCCCGGCGCTCGTCGTCCTCCTGGCCCTCCCGCAGATGATCGGCAAGTGGGACATTGATGGGCCGCTGCCCCTGGACCACGCGAGGATCACCTTCTTCAAGCTGGCGCTCGTCCTGGGCATCCTCGGTGGGGCCGGCGGTTCACGTGTCATCCGCAGCGCGGTCATCGGTGTGCGTTCGGCCCAGTACCTGGAAGCGGCGCGCGTAATCGGCTGCCGGGACGTGCGCATCATGCTGCGCCACGTGGTGCCGAACATCTTCGGCCCGCTCATGGTCCAGGCCACGATTGGCCTGGGCGGCGTGATCCTGGCGGAAGCGGCCCTCAGCTTCCTCGGCTTCGGCGTCGTCGATCCCAACAAGCCAACCTGGGGGCAAATGCTGAACCAGGCACAGGTGCTGGCGTCGGTGCGCGTCCAGGGCGTCATCTGGCCCGGACTCTTCATCGCGCTCGCCGTCTTCAGCTTCAATATGCTCGGCGACGCCCTGCGTGACCTCCTGGACCCGCGCCTGCGGGGAGCGAAGGGCAGTTTCGGCTAGGCTGCCTTTCGGGCCTGATACACTGCAGTCATGTCCTCCACCGCGCCGTTCGACATCGGGACGCTGATCACCTGCACGCCGGGCGTGTACGGCGGCCGGCCGTGCCTGGCCGGCACGCGGTTCCCGGTGCTGCAGATCGTCGCACACGCGCAGGCTGGCATCGGACCGGAGCAACTCGCAGAAGACTTCAGCCTTGACCTGATGAAGGTCTATGCCGGTTACGCGTACTACTTCGCCAACAAGCAGAGTCTTGACGCGGAGCTCGCAGCCGACATCGCCGAGTACGAACGCATGGCCGCTGAGGCGCAGGCGCCGGCCCGCTGACGACGCAACGCTACCCGCGCCTGCTGCTCGATCACGATTCGAGTGAACTGCTGCTTGCCAGCATCCTCCGCGAACGCGATTGGTTCGTTGTCCGCGCCATTGGCCGTCTTCAGCTTCAACATGCTCGGCGACGCCCTGCGTGACCTGCTGGACCCGCGGCTGCGGGGAGCGAAGGGCAGTTTCGGCTAGGCTGCCTTTCGGGCCTGATACACTGCAGTCATGTCCTCCACCGCGCCGTTCGACATCGGGACGCTCATCACCTGCACGCCGGGCGTGTACGGCGGCCGACCGTGCCTGGCCGGCACGCGGTTCCCGGTCTCGATGGTCGCCACGCACTTCGCCACGTTGGGGGCCGAAGGCATTCGTGTGATTGTCGAGGATTACGGGATGGACGAGGTCAAAGTCCACGCTGCCGTCGCCTATTACCTGGCGAACAAGCGGCAGTTCGATGAGGAAATGGCAGAGGAAGAGCGGTTCTGGAGCCAGCTTCAGGCGGACGCTCGTTAAGTGGCCGGCTGGCGCCTGCTCTTCGATATCGACTCCACGAACCAACGCCTCGCAGCACACCTGGTAGCCCGGAATTGGGACTGCTCTTCCGCTGTGGCTCACGGTTGGGACGAAATGAATGACGACGACCTCCTCGCCGCCGCAGCGAGTGAAGGCCGGGTCGTGTACACGGCCAACAAGGTGGACTTCGCGCGGCTTGCGGCGCAGTGGTCTCGCGAGGGCCGCTTCCATGCGGGAATCATCATCCGCGTCCCGCAGTGGGCTTCAGCGGAACAGCAACTCGGTGCGCTGGAGAGGCTGGCCAACACGTTTGGGGCAGATATCTCGAACCAGCTGCTGTGGTCAGTCGCCCGCTGACCGCTGGACGCCAAACGCGCGGCATTCCACCCTAGTTCGATGCGCTTCCACGAACGGCTCCAGGCCCGCAAGTTCGCCGTCGCGCTCGAAATCACGCCGCCGCAGAAGCCGCTGAACAAGGTCTTGCTCCGGCGCGCCCAATTGCTCGATGACCACGTCCAGGCCATCAACGTCATCCAGCGGCCGGGGCGCCAGAGCAGCCTCGACGCCTCGCTGGAGCTCCTCGGCGCGGGCATCGAACCTGCCTGGCACCTGGTCACCCGTGGGCGTTCGCGGGCCGAAGTTGCCGCGGAACTGGCGCGCGCCCGTGCCGGGGGCATCCGCCAGGTGCTGTGCATCCTGGGCGACCATCCCGCTGACGAAGCTGACGACCCGGTCACCATCCGTGAAGTCATCGCCATGGCCCGTGAGGCGCTCCCAGAGGCGCTGGTCGGCGCGACCCTGAACCAGTACGGCAAGGATTCGAGCGCGGTCCTGAAGAACCTGCTGCCGAAGCTCGCCGCCGGCGCAACGTACGTCCAGACCCAGCCGGCGTTCGAAGCTCCCCCGGTCGAGCGCTACGCGGCGGCGCTTCGCAGGGAGTTCCCCGGGACACGCATCATCGCAATGGCAATGCCGATCCTCTCGCTGGAAGCGGCCAGCAGGATCGAAGAACGGCTGGGCATCCACCTGCCCGCTGCGCTTCGAGAGGTGCTCGCGACGGGCGATGAGGATGCGGCCTGGTCAGCATTCGCCGCCACGCTACGCCAGCTCGTTGCGTCTCCGGACATCGATGGCGTGGCAATAATGACGTTCGAAATGGACGCCGGACCGGAAGCGGGCGCGCGCATCTGCGATGCCCTCCGGCTCGCCGGCGCGCTGGAGTAGAGCAAACCGCCATGCCACTGAGCCTCCGCGTCGCTACCTTCAACATCCGCAACATCACTGACCGTTACGAAGAGCGGCGCCCGTTGCTCGCAGCCGCTTTTGCCGAGATCAACGCGGACATCATCGGCCTCCAGGAAGTGATCGTCTCGGACGGCGGCCCGGGGAAACCGCGGCAGGATGACTTCCTCTCCAGCCAGCTTCCCGGCCGCCACTACAAGAGCGTGATCTCCACCCATGAGACGCGGACGTACTTCAGCAACGCCATTCTCTGCGCCGCCGGCGAAGTCCAGGTGCACGAGGAGCTGCGGTTGAGCACTGGCCGCTCGGCCCACCGCGTCCTGGTGCTCGCCGGCGAAACAACGCTGTGGTTCGCGAACACCCACCTCCATCACAAGCCGGAAGAACCGTGGGTGCGCGAAGAACAGGCCCAGGCCATCTGCGCATGGATGGCCGATGCTCCCCGCGCTGATGCAACGTTCGTCGTGGGCGACTTCAATACGCCCCCGCACGAGCCGGCCTACCGGGTAATGGCTGAGGCCGGCTATCGCTCCGCTTTCCGCGAAGTGAACGGCGCCGAACCCCCGGTCACCTGGCCTTCTGGCATCCAGGCCGAAACCATGGACACCGACGGTGACCCGAACTGCCTGGACTACATCTGGTACAGCGGCGCCGCGCGGTTCAGCGAAGTCCGCCTGGCAGCGAACCAGCATCCACCGTCCGATCCAACGATTTATCCCAGCGACCACTTCGCCATTGTCGCCGAGGTCACGGCCGGCTGAGAGGTTGGCTTTGGCTCCCCCTCAAGCGCATCAGCGTTCTTCCCGATAATGCCTGCACATGAACCGCTCAGGCTGCCCCTGCTGTGGCCGCGACGTCCCCGCCGAATGGGAGCTTGATATCCGGCCCGTGCGCCTGTACCGCAGCTGGCGGCCCGACGCACACCGGCCCGGCAGCACAGTCCCCCTCTGCCAGTCTTGCGCCGAGTGGCTCGGCGGTCTCGCCGCGGCGGCGCGCCACCCTGAGGGCGCCTACCGCGTGATCGGCGGCCCGAGCGCCGGCAACCGCAAGCTCGTGTTCGAAGACCAGTGCCAGGTCTGCTGCGAAATGCCGAACGGGCGCGCGGCCCGCCTCGCCTGGGTCTCACCTTCCGGTGACCGGCTCGAGATTTTCGCCTGCACGGGCTGCGAGGCATGGCTGACTGCCCTGGCCAGCGACGGCCGGACGATTCGCGGGGCGGGTGACCGTGATATCGACGGCCCCTACGGCAACTGGCCGCACCCGAACCTGCGCGGCCTTCACGTCCGCATGGACATCGAAGACCACGCCACCCGCTCGCTCGTGGCCGAGACCTGCCGGGCAATGGGGATGGAAGTGACCACCGGCAACGCGGACATCCTGCTCACGCAGGCCACACCCGGCGGGCACGCCGCCCGCACCGTCCGGGAGCGCAAGGGCCTGGACCTGTCCGCGATCGTGCTCGCCGGGTTGCGCGCCCGGCGCGACCTGCAGCAGGCCCTCGACGCTGGCGCGCGGACCTGGGCGACCGTACCGGTCACGCCGCAGCAACTGACCGCCGCACTCTCCCGCGCCTCCCGCGGCGAAGCCGGGGCGTGGGACAACGAGACCTGCCTCCGCCTGGTGAACCCCGAAAAGATCGAGCGGACGGTGGTCGCCTGCGAGCCGAGCCCCGGGACCGACCTGTTCGAGCTGGCGTGGCTGTTGAAACGATTCTCCCGCGGCTATGACGAGCTCTACTGGCACAACGGCCAGGTGCTCATCGTCCCGCGAGCGCCAACCGACCTCGTGGCGAACGTTGCATCCCGGCTGGCGGTCCTCGTCGATGGCCGTTGCGCATTCACCGTGCGTCCGCCGGGCGATCTGGCGCCGGCCGTCCGGTTCCAGGCCGCCGGTTAGCACCTTCCCCTCCCCGAATGCGGCAGAACACCTAGTGCTCGGCGCCATTGTCCCGGCGAGACTGTGGGGCGAGGTACGCGCATGTACGCAATTCGGGTCCAGGTGGAGGAGGGGCGGTTGGCAGTGAGGGCCAGTGGACAGGTGGGCCCAGAAGAGGCGTTGCGCGCGGTATCCCAGGCGTTCGCGCTCGCCGAAGCCGGTAGCATCACCCGCGCGACCTGCGACCTCTCCGCCGTCGAGGGTGGGTCAAGCGGCATTGTCGTGCTCGGCGCGGCCTTCGCTTCGCGCGTGCAGCCGTCCCAACAGGTGGCAATCGTCTGCGCCCAGCGCCAGGTTGCACTTTGCCGCCGGCTCGCCCGGCTCTCCGGATTCGGCGACAACGTTGGGCTCTTCACACGCGAGCAGGACGCTGTTACGTGGCTTGGCAACACGCGCCGGCCGCAGGAGCTCTCGGGCGCCGCCCGCCGGCATTTCGCCACGGGTACGGCCACCAGGAGCGAGCGGACACCGCGGGACGCCACGCGGGCGGCTTCCTGACGGGCTCGGCCGGTCCGCCAGTCGCCGTGATGCAGCTACAGATACGCGCGGCGGATCGTTCGCCTGAGGTGGCGCCCATTCGCTAACCACGGTCGCGGTGTTCGCCGTCTGCGCGAGCCGCGGCCGGGACCGGCGTGGCCTCGGGGAGTGAGGCGGGTTCGCCCGGAGGGACGGCGGGAGCGGCCTGCGATTGTTCCATCACCCAGTTCCACTCGGCCGCGGCAAGCAGCAACCAGCTCGAGATGTTCAGCCAGATCAGGAAGACGGCCACGCCCGCGACGCTGCCGTAGGTGGCGGAGTAGGCCGCAAACTGCGTGACGTAGAACGAGAACCCGGCGGCGAAGATTGACCAGCAGAGGCCAAACAACACCGCCCCGGGCGACCACCAGCGGAAGGGTGGCCGCTCTGCTGGCGTGACCATGAAGAAGACCTGCGCCGTGAACATCACGAACACCACGATGAGCGGCAACCGCGCCAAACCGGTCGCCCAGCTCCAGGCCGGACCGAGGCCAACGCTGCCGGCCAGTTCCCGCGCGAAGACGTCGGATGCCACAACGGCCGTGATGGCGCCGAGCAGCGCGATGCCGCCGAACAGCGTCAGGCCGACGGCGAGGCCGGCCCGCTGCCAGCCAGGGCGAGTGTCTTCGAGGTCGTTGACCCGGTTCACCGCCTTGATCAGCGCCCGCGCCGCCCCGGAAGCCGCCCAGAGCGTGGTGATCGCACCGATCGAAACGATCCCCGGGTTCGACCCGTCCAGCACCTCGTTCACCGAGCGCTCGATGACGCTGGCGGCATCAGGCGGCAGTGAATCGCCCAGCGCCGAGATCACGCGGCCAGCCGGGTCATCCGTGCCGAACCAGCGGAACAGGTACGACGAAAGCGCGGCGAGGAACAGCAGCAGCGGGAACGTAGCGAGCGTGAGCTTGAACGCCAGCTCACTCGCCAGCCCGCCAAGGTCGTCATCCTTCGCCTCACGCAAGAAGGTCCGGCCGTGTTCAATGGCTTTCGCGCGCAAGCCCCGCATCAGACAAGCATCGGGCTCGCGGAGCGTGATGAAAACCTCGCCCACGCGCAATCGGCCTGATAGGTGTGGCAGTGGTTTAACCACGGAGACACAGAGAACGTAGAGACCCCGAGAGACTGCGGGTAGTATCACGTCGTGGCCTTGGACTTTTTTTCGCCGGAATTCCAGTTGATGCGGGCCGTGGCTGAGCGAGTGGTTCCTCGCGAAGCGGCGGAGGGGTACGAAGCACTTTCGTTGGACGAACAGGTGTACTTCCTCGTGTGGATGGCCGACGGGGAGGTCAACAACGGCGGGATGGCCGCGGTTTGCTACAACTCGACCGGCAACTACCTCCGCGAGTTCCCCGGTGCCTTCCGGGCAATAGGGTCGCCCGAGCGTGCGGCGCTGTTCGAGGCGTTGATTGAACTGTTCGGCCCGGACGGCCCGCCGCGCGATCACGCCCGGCGCGAGGAGCAGCACGAGGCGATGAGCGACGAGGTCCACGAACAGATCGAGGCCCTCTCTCACGCGTACTACAGCATTGACGATGACTTGGAGGGGAGGCTGTGGCGGTTGGCGGAGGTGATTGTGGGCTGAGCGGCGGACGCCAGCGTCGCGGAGGTGGCGGCAAACATGGAGGGAGCCTGCGGGACGAGGGGCAGGTTCGCGATGGCAACGGGCCAATCCACCGGCCAGGGCGGTCCGGGCGCGAACCGGCTCCGCCACGCGCGGCTCAGGGGGCCAACCGCTTCCAGAAGACGTCCTTCTTATGGACGCGGCCGTCCTTCGCCGTCACCAGCTCGACGCCGCGGAGCGAGAACGCTTCGCCGCCGCGGTGGCGGCCGTTCGCCGTATAGGTCATCACGATCTGGTCATCGCCGAGGCCGCGAATCACGACATCGTCGAAGCGCAGCGTCTCGAAGAGCTCCTCGTTCTCTCGCATGCCCTGCATGAATCCGGCGACTCCCTTGCGGACTCGCCCGTGAGGGGCATCCGCCCCGAAGGCGAAGTGCCACTCCGCATCCGGCGTTACCGCATCGGCAAGGCGCTCTTCGCGCTTGCTGAAGTACGCGCTGCCGAAGCGCGCCATCACCGCCTCGGCTTCGGTGTCGTCCATGGCCGTCTCCTCTCTTCAGCCGACGCGCGCCGCGCTGAGCAGCACTGCGCTGGATTGCTTGCGGAACCACTGTTGGGGATCGGTGATGCCGGACTGTGCGCGCAGGTCGGACTTGTGCCGAGCCCCTGCTCCGGGCGGGAAGCTTGCGAATCGTTCCGCGAGGGCGCATGCCCGGGCGACAACATCGCCGTCGGGTACGACTTCGGCCGCCAGCCCGAGCCGGTGGAGCTCCGGCGCCGAAACGCGGTCGCCGTAAAGCGTAATGCGGGACGCCACCGCTTCGCCGGCGCGCAGGCGAAGCCAGGCAGCGTTGTTCGTGATGCCCGCGCCCTGTTGAATCTCGCCGACCTGCAGGAACGACGTCTCGCCCGCGATCAGGATGTCGCAGGAGAGGGCCAGCGCGGCGCCGGCGTTGATTGCGCACTTCTCCAGCGCACCCACGATCGGCTTCGGGAACGTGAACAGCGCGATGTTCGTCTGCCGGAAGATATCCGCGAGGTTCTCCGCCCACGGCGGACGCGGCTGCGCCTGCAGTTCCGTGAGGTCGTGTCCCGAGCAGAAGGCGCCGCCTTCTCCGCGGAACACAACGGCATCGAGGTCCTGTTCCTGGCCGAGCGCACCCAGGGCTTCAGTCAGTTGTGTGAGTAGCGGGCCGACAAGGGCGTTGCGCCGCTGCGGCCGATTCAGGATCAGTTCTGCCCATCGCTCGTGCCTGGCTACCTTGATGAACTCGTTGTCCACGGGCTCCTCCTCCGATCTCGCGAATGCTCAGCGTCCGGTGAAGCGGGCGGGCCGGCGCTCCAGGAACGCCTGCACGCCCTCGGCACGGTCTTCGATGACGACATCCCGGATGAGAGGCGCCGCCCAGGCCATGAACGCCTCGTGGCTCATCTCCATCCCGCTGTACACCTGCCGCTTCATCAGGCCGATCGCCTTCGTGGGGGCCGTGGCCAGCCGGCCGGCGAACTCCGCGACGGCCGCGTCGAGCTCCGCTGGCGCCACGGCCGCGGTCACCATCCCCGCTGCCGCGGCCTCCGCGCCTGTGTACGGCGTCCCAAGGATGAGGAACTCGAGCGCCCGCGTCAGGCCAATCGCTCGCGGCTGGAACCATGCGCAGCCGGTGACGGCGTGCATGCCACGTTCGAACACGCGCTGGTCGCGAATCTGCGCATCTTCCGCGCACACCCTGAAGTCGCAGGCCATCGCGATGTCCAGCCCAACGCCGAACGCGAACCCGTGGAGGGCCGCGATCGTGGGCTTCGCCATGCCCCGCAGCGCCGCCTGGAGCGCGGCGTGCGTAACCGGGGCTTGCGGCACGAATGCGAAGCCCTCTGGGAGCTCGCCCATCCCGCGGAGCTCATCGCCGGCACAGAACCCCTTTCCCGCTCCCCGGAGTACCACCACCCGCACAGTCTCATCGCTCGCGCAGACCTCTACGCCATGGAGCAATTCGGCCAGCATGGTCTTCGTGATCGCGTTGCGCCGTTCAGGCCGGTTGAGGGTCAGTTCGACTACTCCCTCGTCTCGCTGCCACATGATCTCCGCCATGGACTCCGGGTTCGCAGCCACTTACCCCTCCCCGTCCTCGAAGCGCGCCCCCACCGCGCCCGCTTCCCGCAGGGCGGAAACTTCGGCCGCACTGAAGCCGTGCTCCATGAGGACCGAGTCAGTATGTGCATCGAGGAGCGGCGAGGCCGAGCGGGGCATGACCGGGGTGACATCCATGCGGAGCGGCGGCGCAAATGACTTATAGGTCCCGAAGAGTTCGTGCTCGAGTTCGATGACGTATCCGTTGTCGACGATCTGCGGTTCGTCGAAGATCTCGGTCGGGAAGAGAAACGGACCCACGGGGATGCCGGCCGCCTGCAACGTCTCGATCCACTCCTGAGAGGTCTTCGTGCGGAACAGCGCCTCGGCTTCCGCAACCAGCTTCGACAGCTTTTCGAACGCCTCGGGCGTTCCCAGTTCGAAGCCAGGGTTCGCTCGGGGGTCGACGAGCCCGGTGGCCGCGCGGAAGCGCCGTATCAGCGGCTGGCTCAAGGCGCCCACGGAAATGAAGCCATCGCTCGTGCGGTAGTGGCGGAAGTAGACGTTCGCGAACGCCCCGGCCCGAGCCGAGCGCTGGTAGAGCTGCTGCTGTGCCCCGAAATCCGCGCCGGCTGCCCGGGCGGTGGCCAGCTGGTCGCCGAACGAATCCCACACGTCCGGGTCGGTCGCCGCGAACCAGTGGAGGATGTTTCCGCCCAGGGCCAGCGCCGTGGAGAGCAGGGATGTCTCGACCCGCTGGCCCTGACCGGTCAGGTCTCGATGCCGCAGCGCGGCGACCACGGCGAGCGCGGAGATGAACCCGGTGGCGTGATCTGCGTAGGCGGGGTTGATGTTGCGCGGGGCATCTCCCGGGGCGGCGGTGATAGCCCCGATGCCAGACAGTCCCTGCACGATGACGTCGTAACCTCCCACATCGGCGTACGGGCCATGTCGCCCGAGAGGAAGGTGCTCGAGGTAGATCAGTCCAGGGTTCAGTTTCGAGAGCGTCCCGTAGTCCAACCCGTAGCGGGCCACATCCGGCGGCTTGAACGACAGCAGGATCACATCCGCGTCTCGAACCAATCGCTCGATGACCGGCCGGGAAGCCGGATTCACCAGGTCCAGGCACACGCTTTGCTTGCCGCGATTGAAGATTGCGTAGCTCTTGCTCTCCGTCGGAAGGATAGGCGAGAGGTTCGCACGGGAAGAGTCGCCGGTCGGCGGCTCGACTTTGATCACGGTCGCACCCATGTCGGCAAGGGCGAGCCCGCACATCGGGATCGCGATGACCTGCGCGAACTCGAGGACGGTAATGCCGTCAAGGGGGCCCTTGCCGGCGCTAGCCACGGGGCAATCCCAGTCCGCGCGTCGCGATCACATTGCGCTGGATTTCCGCGGTGCCCTGGCCGACAGTGAGGCGGCGCGCATCGAGGTAGCGGAACGCAGCCGCGCCGCCCGCCGCCGCTCGTTCTCCGTCCAGCAACTGGCCAGCGAGCCCGAAAACGTTGGCGCCAAACTCGGAGACGCGCTGGCCAACCTCCGAATTGAAGCCCTTGGACATCGACGCTTCCGCGTTCGGCACCATGCCGCGTGTTTGGAGCCAGGCGACACGGCGGGCCAGCCAGCGGCCGACCTCGACCTCAACGCGCAAGCTCACCAGCCGGTGACGCCGCGCGTGGCCGTCCCCGGTCTTGCGAAGTCCGAAGCCGGCGCGCTGGAGCGCATGGAAGATGCGGTTCAAATCCTCTTCGGCGACGAAGTTCCGTTCGATGCCGGAGCGTTCGAAGTCCAGGGTGGTGGTTGCGGCGTACCAGCCGCGGTTCTCCTCTCCCACGAGGTTGGCGGCGGGCACGCGCACGTCCTCGAAGAACACCTCGTTGAAGCCTGCACGGCCCGTCAGTTGGCGGATGGGGCGGACGGTGACGCCCGGCGTTTTCATATCCACCAGGAACATCGAGATGCCCCGGTGCTTGGGGGCATCCGGGTCGGTGCGCGTCAGCAGCAGGATCCAATCGCTGCGGTGTGCGTTCGAGGTCCAGATCTTCTGCCCGTTCACGACGTACTCGTCGCCGTCCCGAATTGCGCGCGTCTGGAGGGACGCGAGGTCCGAACCCGCGCCGGGCTCCGAAAAGCCCTGGCACCAGCGGATCTCCGCGGCGGCGATCTTCGGCAGGTGCTGGCGCCGCTGCTCGTCACTCCCGTGCACCATCAGCGTCGGGCCGACGAGGTTGATCCCCTGGCCCGGCAGGGCCGCGCCAATCCGAACGAGCTCCTCCTTCATGATGAGTTGCTGGATCTGCGTCGCGCCACGGCCACCGAACTCCTTCGGCCATGCGGCGGTCAGCCATCCCTGTTCGGCCAGACGCGCTTCGAACGCCGGGTCCCCGACTTCGACGTCCGCGCCGGGATCAGGGAGCTGTTCAGCGAGCATGGCCCGGACTTCGGCCCGGAATTGCTGCTCCTCAGGGCTAAACTCGAATTCCACGCACGCCTCCCGGCCGGGCGGATCCAGGTGTCCGCGTCACGTTCGTCATGCCGGCGCTCCGGCGGTCGCACCAACACGGCGAAGCCGGCTCAGCACTTCCGCCGCTTCCGATACGAAGGCCGCCATGACTTCCGCAACCGTGGTCTCGCGGGTAGCCCAGGCGATCCCCTGGCCCGTGCCGGAGCCCATCAGCGGTTCGATCTCGTGCCGGTCGATGGCGCCCAGGAGGTCTCCGACGAGGATGTCCTGGTAGGGCATCTTGAGCGGGACTGGAGCGCCCTCCGCTGCCCACTCGTCGGTGTACGCCGAGCGGAGTTGACGGTTCGTCTTCCCGCTCCGGGCGCGTGTGATCACCGTGTCTTCGGAACCGGCGGAAAGCAGTTTTTTCAAGACTTTGGGATCGGTGTGAGCTTCCGTGGTGGTCAGCCACGATGTGCCACACCAGACGCCGACGGCGCCGAGGGCCATGGCCGAGACGATGTGCTGACCGGTCGCGACTCCGCCGGCCGCCAGGACCGGGACATCGCCCGCGACCTTGACCACCTGCGGGACGAGCGAAAACGTACCGATAGGGCCTGTGTGCGCGCCCGAATCGTGGCCCTGCGCCACGAGGATCTCGGCGCCGCCGTCCAGGGCGCGCCGAGCGTGCTTGGGAGAGCCGACAAGCGCGAGCACCTTCTTGCCTGAGCGCTTCGCCTCTGCGATGTACTCCTCCGGGCTGCCGATGCCCATCGCGAAGATGGAGATGCCGGAAGCCAGCACCACGTCCGCCTGGCGTCGCGCGATCTCGTTCGAGCGGACGAAACGGGAGCGCTGCCCGGGCAAGCCATCGCGGGGGACGTTGTACTTCTCATAGAGGTGGTCAACGAACGCCCGGTGCTCGTCCGGCAGCTGGGCCTCGATGTCCTCGCGGTTGTTGGATTCCGGCATGCCCTTCGGCAGTACCAGGTCCACGCCGAACGGCTTACCTTCAACGCGCTCGCGGATCGTATCGAGGGCCTGTTTGATCTCGTCCGGGAACATCCGCGTGGCCCCGAGAATGCCGACGCCGCCGGCCTGGGTTACCGCCACCACCACATCGACGCTGCTGCTGAACGCGAAGATCGGATGCTCGCATCCAACCAGGTCGCAGAGCCGGGTGTGTATGGGTGAGTTCGTCATGTGCTACGCCTCCGTCCTTTCGCAATCGTTTGCGTTAGCGCTCGCGATTCTAGCCTCCCACTTGCGAATTCACAACGCCCTGAGGTTGGAACCGAAGCACGCAACCGTTCCCGTAGCGCGCTGACACCGCCAGCGAAACGGTGAGAACCCAGGACGCCCAATCCCGTCGTCCACGAGCGCACTAAGCACCTCCGAAGCCTACCCGCGTGGCAGGCCCAGCCCCCGGTTGGCAATCACGTTTCGCTGAATCTCCGCGGCTCCCTGGCCAATGGTGTGGCGCACGGCATCCAGGTGGAGCCGCCCCCACTCCAGCTCGGCCGACTCCTCCGAGTCCCCGGCGGCGCCCTCCACGAGCAGGCCTCGCATCCCGTTCAGGTTCAGCCCGCTATCGCACACCTGCTGGATGGTCTCGGTGATGGTCAGTTTGGCAATGGAAACTTCGTAGTTCGGCATCTCGCCCTGGCTCTGGAGGGCGGTGACGCGGTACGACAGTTGCTTGCCGACCTCCGCGCGGATCGCGGCAGCAGCCAGACGCTGCCGCTGGGACTCAAAGCCGCCCGCCAACCGCCGCCCGGACGGCAGAGCCGCCGTTTCTCCAAGCGCGCGGTCCAGCGTTCTGCGCAGGAACGCATACCGCGAGATGCCGGAGCGCTCGAAGTCCATTGTGGCCGCGTTCACGTACCAGCCGCGGTTTTCTTCGCCGATGAGGTTGCCGGAGGGGACACGCACGTCGTCCATGAACACTTCGTTGAAGTGGTGACGCCCCTGCATGTCGATCAGCGGCACGACGCGTACGCCAGGGGCCTTCAGGGGCACGACGAGGATGGAGATCCCGCGATGTTTCGGCGCCTCCGGGTTTGTCCGCGTGACGCACCAGAGGTAGTCCGAATAGTGCGCACCGCTCGTGAACCGCTTGCGCCCGTTCACGACCCAGTCGTCACCCGATCGGACAGCGGACGTGGTAACCGATGCGAGGTCTGACCCAGCATCCGGTTCTGAGAGTCCCATCGCGAACGAAATCTCGCCCGACGCGATCCGCGGCAGGAAGCTGCGCTTCTGCTCGTCGGACCCGAACAGCATGATCGACGGGCCAACCTGCTGAACGGCCCGCCGGTGATGCTCGATGGGCGCGCCGGCGAGGGTCATCTCTTCCATGTAGATCATCTGTTCGACGTAGCTGAGGCCGCGGCCGCCGTACTCCTCCGGCCAGGCAATAGCGAGCCAGCCATCACGCGCCGCCGCCCGGCTGAACTCCGGAGAGGAAGCCCCGCCGCCGAGTTCCTCGTGCCGTTTCCAGAACTCGGGCGTCAATGTCCGCGCCAGGAAAGCGCGCACGTCCTCCCGGAAGCGATCGTGTTCCGCCGTAAACGTGAGCCTCATTCCGCGCGCCCTCGCGTCATCGCCGGCAGGCTCGCCGTTGCCTCGCGCCAGGCGGCCGCAATGCGGTCCTCCTCCATGTAGTCGAATGTCCCGGAGCCGGAGACGATTTGCCCTTCGGCCGGCGGGTTCTCCGCCAGGAAGCGTGCGGTCAGGCGGGTTGCGGCTTCGACGTCGAGGCGGTCACGGTACCCGAGCAGCGTCCGCGGCTTGGTCATGTCCAGGATGAGCGGGGCCTTCTCCGCGAGCGGGTAGACGCCGGAGGCAAACCTGGAGGGAATGCCCACGAACTCCATCCCCCAGCCGAGCTCCTCGACGATTACCTCGGCGACGCGCCGGGCGCTCATCACCCGCTCGTCGCCCGCGTTGAAGGCCTCGCCCGCGCCTTCGGGCCGGGTTGCGGCGAGGAACACGAGCCAGGCCACGTTCTCAGCGTAGCCGCGCTGGAAGTACGTCATGCCATCGTGCGGCATCAGCATTTGAGGGCGCCGGTCCAGTACGCGTTTCACGATCGCCCACTCGTGGTTGATCGGCGCCCGTGGGCCGAACACGCCCGGGTAGCGCACGATCGCCGTCTCGAAGTCTCGCCCGTGCTGCTCGAAGAGCTGGTCTTCCCCTTCCGCCACCTTCCCGGTGTAGCCCGCCGCATCAGACTGCCGTTCCGCCGATTCCGGGACCGGCAACGCGATGCCCCCGTCCGGCGTAGGGCGGGCCGCGCCGCGGTACACCGGCTGCCCCGTGATCCCGACGAGCCGGCGAGTCTTGCCCGCCAGTTCCGTTGCGAGCATCCTCAGCCTGCCGTACGTGCAGACCGCGATGTCCCAGTCGCGCCCGGGGGCCGCGATCGTCGAGCGCACACTCTCGTCATCACGCGCATCGCCGCGGATGCGCTCGACCGGGCCTGCGAATTCGATGCCCGCATCGTGGCGGCCGCTGTTGAAGACCGTGACATCGTGGCCGGCTTCCAAGAGGAAGTTCACGATGTGGACGCCGCTTGGCCCGGTCCCGCCGACTACGAGGCTGCGCGTTGCCATCGCTACCTCCGTCTCCTGTGCGGGTCGAGCGCTTCGTTCGTGGCGTCCGCCAACAGGTTCAGGCCCGCAAGGAAGAGCGCCAGCGTCGCGCCCGGGAGCGCAAAGTAGTTCCAGTGGTCCATGTAGGCGCGCGCGCCGTTGATGAGGTTGCCGAGGGACGGCTGCGGTGGTTCGGTGCCGAGGCCCAGGTAGCCAAGGCTCGCTTCGATGAGCACCGCGCCAGCCATGGAAAGGGCGCCCTGCACGAGTAGCGGCGGCATCGCGTTGATGGCGACGTGCCGGAACATGATGCGTCCCTCTCCTGCGCCGATGACCCGCGCCGCTGTCACGTAATCCCGGCTGCTTTCGGTGAGCATCTGGGCGCGGCCGATCCGGGCGAAACGAGGAAACGCCCCGATGCCGATCGCAAGCGCAACGTTCTGGATGCCCGCACCCAGCGCCGCCAGGATCGCGATCGCGAGTAAGAGGCCGGGAAACGCGAGCATCGTGTCCACGATCCGCATCAGGACGGTCTCGATCTTGCCCCGGAAGTGCCCGGCGACGAACCCGACGGTCGTCCCGAGGACGCCGAATCCGCCGACCGCGACGATGCTCACGAGGATAGATGCTCTCAGCCCGTAAACCGTGCGGCTGAAGATATCCCGGCTGAACTCGTCCGTGCCGAACCAGAACTCGGCGGACGGGCCTTCGAGCCGGTGCCCGCGGAACTGCTCCACCGGGTTGTTAGGCGCGATGATCGGCGCCGCGAAGCCAACGACGAGCAGGAGCACGACAATGCCCAGTCCAATCGCGCCCATCGGGTTCCGGCACGTCTCGATCAGCGTCGTGAGGAAGAGCGAATCCTTGGTCCGGGACCGCGGCGTGAAGTCCGGGGCGATGGCGCCGGCTGCTGACGTTGTCGCCATCTCAGGCCACCCTGATCCGGGGGTCCAGCAGGCCGTACATCAAGTCGGCCAGCAGGTTGATTGTGATGAACACCACCACCAGCAGGAGCAACGCCCCCTGCACCACGGGGTAGTCCCTGGCCTGGATCGCGCCCACCACGAGGCGGCCGATCCCGGGCCGTGAGAAGACGCTTTCGACCACGACCGACCCCGTAAGGAGGCCCGCGAACTGGAGCGCCATCACGGTCACCACGGGCACCAGCCCGTTGCGGAGCGCGTGGCGTGTGACCACCGAGCGTTCGCGCAGGCCCTTCGCGCGCCCGGTCCGGATGTAGTCCTGGTTCATCACCTGGGACACGGAAGTGCGCACGAAGCGTGCAAGCACCGCCGCACCGGTGAGGCCGAGCACCAGCGCCGGCAGCGCGATGTACCGCAACGCCTCCACAGGGTCGTCCGTGAATGCCACCCGCCCGCCGATTGGCAGCCAATCGAGTTTGAAGCTGACTACGTAGAGCAAGGCCAACCCCATCACGAAGTGGGGGACCGCGATCCCGACGATGGTGAACGCGGAGAGGCCCCAGTCCCACGCGGAACGAAGCCTTGTCCCGGCCATTACACCGAGGACGACTCCCAGCGTGAATTCGAGCGCGAAGGCGACGATGGTCAACTCGAGCGTCGGCCAGAGCGCCGACCGGACGAGCGAGCTGACCTCGCGACCGTTGCGGAACGAGGTCCCGAGGTCGCCCGTGACCGCATGGCCGATCCACGTCAGGTACTGCTGCACAACCGGCTTGTCCAGGCCCAACCGCTCCCGGATGACTTCAACATCCTGGTCGGAGGCATCCGGGCCAGCGAGGTTGGCAGCGGGATCTCCGGGCACCATGTGCAGGAGCCCGAAGACGAAGATGCTTGCAAGGATCATCACCGGGATGCCCTCGATCAGCCGCCGCAGAGCGTAAATCGCCATCAGTCCTGGCTCGCTCCGCTCACGCGTCGATCCAGAACTCGGCGAGGATCGGGGCATCGCGCGCACCCTTCGCCTCTGCGATCACCTGCTTCCGCATGGCGAAGAACGAGTTGGAAACGGCCAGCGGCACCATCCACGGGTCGTCGATCAGGTACCGCTTGTTCCAGGCACGGAGGAGTTCCCTCCCTTCGGCGGAACGCGGGTCCGTTTCCGTCAGCTTCGCGAGTACGCCCTTGTAGTCGGCCGGCTCGTAGTGCGACGGGTTCGGCAAGCGGACCGGCTGGGCGAAATCGAAGAACGTCGCCGGGTGCATGCCATCTGAGAAACCGAAAGGCGAGACGAACACGCCTTCTGTCTTTCGCAGGCGGAAACGCTCGTTGTAGGCCGAGGATTCGGACAGGTTGAGCTGTGCGTTTACACCGATAGCCCGCCAGTCGTCCTGGGCATACTGGGCGATGCCCTCGCGACCCTGGCCGATGTCCATCGGGATCGCGACGTTCTCTGCGCCCGCCTGCTTGATGAGCGACTTGGCCCGTTCCGGGTCGTACTTCAGAAGCGCCTCGTCTTCGGCGATGTAGGCGGGCGATTCCTTCGGCCATGGCAGCACCTGGGCCGGGATAACGCCTTCACCCCATTCCTTGGCGATGCGTTGGCGATCGATGGCGAGCGTCAGCGCCTGGCGCACGCGCACGTCCTTTGTCTCGGGGCGGTCCACGACAAGTCCGGCGTACCAGGAGCCACCGATGCCGCCGTCGGTGATGGTGATGTTCTTGTCCTCACGCAGGCGCTTCACCATCGCGGGTGTCGCCAGGTTGGTGTGCATCAGTTCGCCGGATTGCAGCGCCAGGGTCCGGGCCTGGTCGTCAGAGTAGATCTTGCCCTGGATCCGCTCGACATACGGCTTGCCGGTGGCCCAGTAGTTCGGGTTGCGCTCCAGGATGTAGCCCTGGTTCGGCGTGTATGAAACGAACTTGAACGGTCCGGCGCCGTTCAACACCTTCATCTGGACTGCGTTCGCGACCGTGTTCTCATCGATGATCGGGAGGAGGGCGAAGTAGTCTTCCATGTAGGGCCGCGGACCGACAAACGTCACGTCGATGGTGAGCGGGTCGGGCGTCTTGATGTCGGTGATCAGCTTGCCCGGGTTCTTCAGCTGGCTGGTTGTTGCGTCGGCGCGGAAGGACTCGATGCTGAAGCGAACGTCCGCGGACGTCAGCGCTCGGCCGTCGTGGAATGTCAGTCCCGATCGGAGCTTGATATGGGCGCCCGTGTAATCGGGCTTCATCTCGAAGACTTCGGCGAGCATGAGTTGCGGCCGGTTGTCTTCGCCCTGGGTGATCAGTTGGTCCCAGATGCCGTTGCGCAGGTAGTAGTTCGCCTGGTTGAAGGCGTACACCAGTGCCGTGGCAATCGGCTCTCCGGAGTCGACGACGAGCGTTCCGCCCGCCTTCGGCGTCTTGACCGCGGGGGTGTTTCCGCCCGCGGTCGTTGGCGAACCATTCTCGCCGTCGTCGTCGCCGTCATCGCCGCAGCCGACGAGCGCCAGGCCGGCAACGCCTGCCCCAGCGCCGAGGGCGGAGCCCAGCAGTCGTCGTCGCGAAACCTCATTCCTTCGCCAGGTGTCCATGGTGGCCTTCCCCTCATTCGTCCCGGAGCGCAACCGTTTGCGCGCTGTTGCCGAAACGTTTGCGGCATTTAAAATGGCCGCCATCAGCTTGTCAATCCACTTGAGTGACGAAACGAGAGGCGTAGAGGCGTGGGAGAGTACACAAAGGGTTGCGTGACTTCCCCGGACCAGGGTTCGGGCCTTTGACGCCTCCCAAACCGGCGACTCCGCGGGCAACCAACGGCCCGGGGCGACTGGCGACCATTAACGACGTCGCCCGCACGGCCGGCGTCGCCGTCTCCACCGTGTCGCGCGCGCTGGCGGGCGAGCCGGGGGTCTCTTCGGAGACGCGGGACCGTATTCGCCGCATCGCCAACGACGTGCGCTACCAGCCGAGCCGCTCGGCCCGCTCCCTCCGCTCCGCCAGGACCGGCACTCTCGGACTCCTCTCGCCCGACCTAGAGAACCCCATCGCCTACGATCACCTGCGGGCAACGGTCCGCGCGGCCTTCGATGCCGGGTACACGGTCTTCGTCGGGGACGGCCAGTCATCCCATGAGATCCAGGAAGCCGAGCTGACGCGCATGCGGGAGTACCGCATTGATGGCCTGATCATCGGCCGCGGCGCCCTTGCCGTGACCCGGGCGCTCCTGGACATGGCTGCATCAGGCGTGCCCATCGAGCCTTCCCTCCCTCCGCTCGAAGAGCTGGAAGCGAAGCTTGGCGGCGTGATGACTCCGTACCCGGAACGAGGCGTGATGGACGCGACCGCCGCGACCATCGGCTACCGGCGCCTCGTGGAACTTGGGCACCGCCGCTTTGCCTTCTTCCTCAAACTGCCCGGCCCTACCGAGATGGGCCGCCGTCGCCTCGACGCACTCAAGGACCTACTGGAGCGAATCGCGCCCACCGCGACGGTTACGGTGGTGCGGACGGAAGAGCCGTCAGATTGCCTCGCGGAGATGCAACACCTCGCCGCGGGCCCGGACCGTCCCTCCGCCGTCATTGCCGGGAACGGCCTGCTCACGCCGCACATCCTCGAAGGCATCCATTCGTCGGGCCTCACCATCCCGCGCGACGTCTCGTTCATGTGCTTTGGCGATTCGCCCTGGCACCGGGCGTACAACCCGCCGCTCGCCGTGGTCCACCACGATTACCGGGCCGCGGCGGCCCGCAGCGTCAAGCTGCTCGTCGCCCACATCGAAGGCACAGAACCGCCCCCGTCGGTCCGCCGCCCGTCCGAGTTCCTCGCGCGCAACTCACTCGGCCCAGCCCCGAAAGCGGAGCCATGACAACGCGCCGCATCCTCGAAGGCGTCCGCGTGCTGGACATCACCCAAATCGTCGCGGGACCGTGGTGTACGCGTATGCTCGCGGACCTCGGCGCCTCGGTCGTGAAGCTCGACGCCCCAGGCCCCGCTTTGGTGGACGGAAAGCCTCGCCGGAGCGCGGGCCCACTGGCACAGAACTTCGGCAAACGCTCGCTCGTGCTGGACCTCAAGCGCCCGGAAGGATTGGCCGTCGCCAGGCGTCTGTCGGAAGCCGCCGACGTACTCGTCCAGAACTACCGTCCGGGCGGCCTCAAGGCGCTCGGGCTCGGATACGAGGCGCTGAGCCCCACCAACCCGGGCCTCATCTACACGACGATCGCGGGGTTCGGACAGAACACCTCTTTCGCCGACCGCGGCGCGTATGGCGCGACAGCTCATGCGGAGGCCGGTCTGCTCTGGGTGCAACAACAGGCCCAGGGCGGCCAGGAGCCGTTCCCGCCCGGTGTCACCGTCGCCGACATCGTCACCGGGATGAACGCCTGCACCGCCATCGTCGCGGCACTTTACGACCGGCAGCGCACCGGCCGCGGCCAGGAGATCGACATCTCGCTGATGGACAGCCAGTTGGCCTTCCTTGGCGAGACCGCCGCGGACGGCCCGATTCGCCCGGGTGCGGCCTGGACTCCGCGCCGCCACGGCTTGCAGCGCACCCTCGACGGCTATCTGACGATCAACCTCGGTCCACCGAAGAACTGGCCTCGCCTCGCCGCGGCTATTGGCCGGCCCGGCCTCCCGCTTCCGAAAGAAGCCGGCGCCGCCGACCGCCTCGTCGCCGACTGGGCCGCCACGGTTTCGACCGGCGAAGCGGCGACGGCCCTGCGCGCTGCCGGCGCCGCCTACGGCGTTGTGATGTCCATGCCCGAAGCCCTCGAACACCCGTATTTCGCCGAACGCGGCATGATGGTCGAGGTCCCAGACCCGCTGCTCGAACCGGTACGTACGCCGTCATCGCCGCTCTTCTTCTCGGACGCCGAGAGCAGCCCCGCTGGCGCCGCGCCCCTCGCCGGTGAACACACTCGCGCGGTCCTCTCGGAACTCGGCTACGCCGAGGCGGAGATCGAATCTCTGCTCGCGGCGGGCGTTGCCCAGGCGGCGGTCGGAGCTTCGAGCGATGACTGAGGACCTGGTCGCGTATCCACCTGCCATCGACGCCCTCGTGAACTCCGCGTTCCTCAACGAGAACGCCAGCCAGGGTCTCTCCTACCTGTTCAAGGACATCGAGGGGCGCGGACGTATGCGCAGCCCGGAAGAACTCCTCGCGCGCATGGCCGAAGCGAGTGTCGCAGCCGCCATCGTCAGCATCATGGAACCCGAGCACGCCGAGTGGGTTGGCCGCGCGCACCGCGCGTTCCCGCGCAAGATCCTCCCGGCGATGATCGTGGACCCGCGGCGCGGCTACCCGGAGATCCTGCGCGTCGTCGAATACCACGAGCGTTACGGCGTCCGCTGCCTGCGCATCCCACCGTTTCGCTACCAGCTACCCCCGACCGACCGTGTCTACTGGCCGTTCTACGTGAAGGCGATCGAGCTCGACATTCCCGTGAGCATGAATGCCGGGATGCCCGGCCCGCGAATGCCCGGCCATGTCCAGAACCCAATGCACTACGACGAGGTCGCCTATCACTTCCCGGACCTCCGCATCGTCATGACGCACTGCGGCCAGCCGTGGATCGACGAGGCTCTCTCTGTGATGGCCCACTGGGACAACGTCTTCATGGCCACCACCTCCGTTGCGCCCAGGTACTGGACGCCCGAGTTCGTCCAGTTCATCAACACCAGGGGGCGCGACAAGATGCTTTACGGCACCGAATACCCGACCATCGCGTGGGACCGTTCGCGGGCGGAAATCGCCGCGCTGGCCATCCGCGAAGAGGCCGTCCCCGGCTTCTTCGCGGAGAACGCCCGGCGCGTGTTCAAGTGGGACGCGGACACGGAGGTGACGGTTTGAGCGCCGCCCTCGAAGCCCGCATTGCCCGGGTCCTCGAGGAATACGACGCGCAGGGCTGGCATCGCACCGGCACCGGGGTCGACGCCAGATCGGCCCGGTGGTTCGAAGGCGTCGTCCGGGAAGCCGGCGCAACGCCGGTAATCGAAGAATTCGCCCTCCAGCGGCTGCAAGCCCACGTCGCCTGCATTGAGACCGGCCACCGGCGCATCGACGGGCTGCCCCTCTTCGACGCGCCGGCGCCCGCAGCGGGATCGATCACTGGGAGCATTGGTCCCCTTGGCTCCGGTTCGGCCATCGGGCTGGTCGTCACCAGGTCCCCGGCCCCGGACGCTGCGTACGACGCACTCCGCCGGGACTCGGGCCACCAGGCGCTTGTCGGTGTCACGGTGGGGCCCTCGCCAGGATTGCAGGCCCGTAACGCGGGTGGGTTCAAGCAGCCCTTTGGCGTCCCGGTGCTCCAGGTCGGCAGCGAGAACCTCGCCGCACTCGAAACCGCCGCCGAGGCGGGCTCCAGCGCGACACTCACCATCTCCTCCGAGTACATCGCCACTACTTCCTCGAACGTCGTGGCGCTCCTCCCCGGCGCCGAGCGCCGGCTCGCGCCGGTAGTCGTATCCACGCCGCGTACCGGCTGGTGGAATTGCTCAGGCGAGCGCGGTGGTGGCATCGCCTGTTGGCTCGAACTGCTGGACTGGGCCGTGAGGACACCCCACAGGCGCGATGTCCTGTTCGCCGCCTTCGCCGGCCACGAGCTGAACCACCTTGGGCTGGACGCCTTCCTCGAGCAGCGCCCCACCCTCCCGACAAGCGCCCACGCATGGATCCATTTCGGGGCGAACATCGGCGCCAGGCAGGGGGCCGCAATCCAGCTTTCGGCTTCACGCGAGGCCGACCTCACGTCGGCGCGGGCCCTGCTCGATGCCGCCCGGGTCGGCCCCGTGAACAGCCCGCAGGCCGGCGTCGTGAACGGAGGCGAATCAGCCGTCGTCGCCCGGATGGGGGCGCGCTGCATCGCCCTCCTCGGCGGCAACGACCTCTTCCACTACGAGGCCGACCGCTGGCCGGCAAACAACGATGTTCCCCAGATCGCTCGCCAGGCGGGGGCGTTCGTCTCCCTGCTCCAGTTGCTGGCGGATTCCGCGGACTGATTCGTGACTGAATCCCGACCCACGGGCACCTACAGACGCGCCAGCCGGGGGCAGCACAAGTGGAGTTGAGCGACCTCCTGCTCATCCCGCTGGGTATGGCCGTCGGCGCATTCGGGACGCTGGTGGGCGCCGGTGGCGGCTTCATTCTCGTGCCTGTACTCCTGTTGCTGTACCCGGACGAGGACCCGAAGACCCTGACCGCAACCTCGCTGCTGGTTGTCCTCCTGAACGCGGTATCCGGGTCGATCGCCTACGGGCGGCAAAAGCGCATCGACTACCACAGCGGCAAATGGTTCGCGCTCGCAACCCTGCCGGGCGCCGTCGGCGGAGCCATCGTGGTTGGCTACATCCCCCGGCGCCAGTTCGATGCGCTGTTCGCGACCATCGTCATCGTGGTCGCGCTGTTTCTCCTCTTTCGTTCCCAGCGGACAGGCATCGTGGACCCCGTGCAGGGCCGCTGGGTGGTCCACCGGCGGATTGTGGACGCGAACGGGAGCACGTTCGTGTATTCGTTCCGGATGGCGCAGGGTCTGGCGCTCAGTGCGGGCATCGGGTTCATGAGCAGCCTCCTCGGCATCGGCGGCGGCATCATCCACGTGCCGGCCATGGCGATGCTCCTCCACTTCCCCGTCCACATCGCCGTGGCGACTTCCCAGTTCGTGCTCGGCGTAATGGCGGGCCAGGGCGTCATTACGCACGTCGCCACACACACCATCCAGTGGGACGCCTGGCTCGCCCGCGGGATGCTCCTCAGCCTCGGCGCGATACCGGGCGCCCAACTCGGGGCACGCCTCGGCCGCCGCGCCCAGGGAACGGTGATCCTCCGCGCCCTCGCCGGCGCACTGCTACTGGTGGGGATCCGGCTGGGCCTGAAGGCGTTTTAAGGCCGATCAGGGCGACGACGAAGGTGGATCCGGCGCCGGACTCGCGGGGCGTGATGAAAACCTTGCCCACCCTCAAGCGGCCTGATGGGCGTCCTGGCGGGCCGGAGACTTCTTGGGCCGCGCGCGCTTCCGAATTGACTTCTTCAAGAAGTCGCAAGAAGTTCCCCCTGATTCGGGGCGGACACTTCTTGCAGGAGTTCTTGGGGCCCGGAAGAAGCCATGCAAGAAGTCAGTCAAGAAGTCGAAGAAGTCAGGGAGTCGGGCGGCAGTGGGGGTGGCGGGACGTGGGAGCGGCGAGTGACCAGGGCGGGCGGGCATGTAGCGAGGTTGCGGGATGGGCGGGGAGCGGTGGAAGGGGGTGTTGGCAGAGCGAGAGTGGGTAAGCAAATTGACGGGGCGCGTGAAAAGCCGTGAGAGCGTACGCTAACTCTGAAATGGCCCCAGACAGCCACAAGGCCGAGTTCAAGCTGAGCATCACCCGAGCACTTAGCGACCAACTGGCCGTCGCCTTGGCCGACCTGACGGCGGCACCTTTAACGCGAGCTGCTATCGACGCCTTAGACGCCCGGCCTGGGGTCTACCAGCTCTATCTCCACGACGACTTGGTTTACGTGGGGAAGGCGTCCGGATCCTTGCGTCAAAGGCTAACTCGGCACTATCAGCGCGTCTCTGCCCGACGAAACATACAGCCGTCCGACCTAAAGTTCATATGCCTATACGTGGACGAAGATCTCGATGCCTCAGCGCCAGAAAAGCTTCTAATTAAACGGTATAAAGAGGACAGTGCATCTCCGTGGAATAGCAACGGCTTCGGCGCTAACGATCCTGGTAGGGAACGTGACACTACCGGCCTCAAAGCCAATCATTTCTTCGTTCGTTACCCAATTGACCTCGACTATATGATCAACGTATCGCCTACACAGTCGCTTCCACTGAAAGATGGCATCGGATTTCTCAGATCCTCACTACCCTTTCTCCTCCGGGTCGATAGGAAGTATGCCAAGATCACCGCACCAATTGTAACCTTCAATATCGGAATGACTGTTCGGAGTCTTATTGAGGTGGTACTTGCGGCCATGCCTGACGGATGGCAGGTGACCGCATTTCGTGGCTATCTCATCATGTATCAAGAAAATCGAGACTACCGCAGTGCCACTGACTTCTGGAGAACCACTGACGGAGCGGTCGTCCACTCATCTGGTAAGGCTGAGCTTCGTAAGCCAGGCAAAATCTCCGAGGGCTTAGACTAGACTCATTCTCCGCGCATCAACGCCTCTACGACGGTATCCGCAGCACCTGCCGGACTCGGGAGAATTGCGCTTTCCCAAATCCTCACCACCTGCCAACCCTCAGCAACCAACGCCGCCGTGACCTCGGCATCGCGAAGTTCTGTCTGGCGAATCTTCGCCACCCACCACTGAGTCCGGGTGGGGAACAGGTCGTCAAGGCTGTCCAGACCTCGCAGCTTCCAAGCATTGCCGTGCCAGAAGTCACCATCAACGAAGACCGCCACCTTCTTCTGTCTCCACACGAGGTCCGGCACACCCAAAACGTCGCGCGCGTGCAAGCGGAATCGAACGCCTCGAGCGTGCAGTTCGCGGCGCAGCGCCAACTCGGCTTTCGAGTCTTTTGCTTTCACTCGCGCCATCATCCGTGACGTAACGGCCGGATCCCGGGGCATTTTCGGCTTACCGAAGCTGTTCGGCTAGGGCAGTCGCGATTGAGTACGCAAGGCGAACCGGTACGGCGTTCCCGAGTTGCCGCATCGCTTCAGACCACGGTCCTTCTAAGGACCATTCGTCCGGAAACGTTTGAAGGCGGGCCGCTTCTCGGACTGTGAAGTATCGAACGGAGCCGTCAGAGTCCCGAAGCATGTTTTCGCCGCCGGGCACGCCGTGGTCGCCGGCTTTGAGAGTCTTTGAGGGTAGGTCCCAAGGGCTGCCAGTGTGTCCGACATATGGGCGCGCACCCGGCTGTTGTCGGTGATTGAAGGCGTCTGTGAGGCCGGACTCGGTCGGCGGTGGCAGGTCCCAGATGGCATCGCGCACAGTGCGCCAGCGTTCGGCGGGAACGAAGGCGCGTGATCCGGACGGTGCGCACGACACTGCGTCAGGCGGTAACGCATGTTCCCGCCAATACGTGCCCAAAGCCTTGGCTTCATCGAGCGCAGCCTCGCTGTGCGTTGGCTCCGGGAAGCGGAAGCCACGACTCAAGTCCGAACGCATTCCGACGACGAACACCCTCTGACGAACCTGAGGAATGCCATAGTCGGCGGCGTTGACTAACTGCGGCTTTACGGTATACGAAAGTCCGCAAGTCCCGAATCGTTCGTGCGATATCAAACGCAAATTGTGCTCTTCCCAAGTTTCACCTGCATTCCGCGCGACCTCGGGGTGCGCAAGTTCCCGAAGCACATAGCCGAAATAGGGAATGAACGACGGTCGTGTTAGCCCGCGAACATTTTCCATGATGAAGGCACGCGGTCGTAGTTCGCGTACTGCCCGTGCGAACTGCGGAATCATGTTGCGCTCGTCGGTCATCCCACGGTGTTTGCCGCCGATGCTGAAAGGCTGACACGGCGGGCCCCCGGCGACCAGGTCCACAGGCCCGAGAGCTGAGAAGGATATCCTCCGAACGTCGCTCGATTCGACGCTCCAGTCGGATACGTTCGGAATTCCGGACCAAGCCGCGTTTCGCCTCAGAGTTCGCACCGAGGGTTCGTCTCGTTCAACAAGGAGCTTGTGCTTGAAGCCTGCAAGGTGGGTACCTAACGCGAGTCCCCCGCCTCCCGAAAAGAGTTCGACGGAAGAAAGCTCAGTCCGTTCCGAACTAAGTAGGGAGGCGCGTTCTCTGAGGGCTACCGCACACATGTTCGCATTCTCCCCGTCACGCGCGATTTCAGCAACTCACCTCACCACTGAACAAACATCGGCATCACAACATGCACATACCCAGGCTCCGCAATCCCGTTCTCATCCACAGGCCGAAACACCCCTTGCGAGCTGGGGCTGGTCATTTCGAGGACGACTGAGCCTGTCAGGACGTTGAGGACGTCCTGGAGGTAGCGGCTGTTGAAGGCGATTTTGGAGGCGTCGCCTTCCACGCGGCAGTCCACTTTGCCTTCGTTGTCGCCGATTTCGTCAGCGCGGGCACTGATGGTGAGCTGGCCGGGTGCGCCGCCGTCGCCGGGGGCAATCTGCAGGCGGATGATGCCGCTCCCGTCGCGCGCGAAGATGGCCGCGATGCGGGTCTCGCGCTTGAATTCGTCCACGTTCACGGTGACCTTCGTGTTGAAGTCGGCCGGGATGAGCTGGTTGTAGTTCGGGAACGTGCCCTGGATGAGCTGGGCGACCATTTCCACGTCGGTCATGGCGAAGAGGACCTGCGTGCGCTGCGGGTTAATGCGCATCTCCACCTGCTCGTTCGATTCGCCGACGAGCCGGGAGAGCTCACGCAGAGCGCGCGAGGGGATGATGACCTCGACCGACTCGGATGGCGATTCCGCGAGCGTCACGTCGGCGACGGCGAGGCGGAAACCGTCGGCGGCCGCGAGCGTGAGGCGCACACCGTCAGTCTTCATGTGGACGCCCGTGAGGACCGGCCGCGAATCGTCGGTTGCGGCGGCGAACTCGACGCGCTCGATGGCCCGGCGCAACGCCTTCGGGTCGAACTGGAGCGTCACGCCGTCGCGCAGTTCCGGGATGCGCGGGAAGTCCTCGGCGTCCATCGCGTTGATGGTCGAATCGTTGCGGGCGCACTCGAGGCGGAGCTGCCGTCCGTTCCCGGGCACTTCGATCGAGACGGTCGCGGGCGGAAGCTGGGACACGAAATCGGCGATGAGGCGGGAGGGCACCGTCGTCGCGCCCTCGTCGTCGATCTTGGCGCCAATCCAGGCGCAGATGGAGATGTCCAGGTCGGTCGCGGCGAGCTTCAGCCGCCCGCGGTCGGTCTGGAGCAGCACGTTCGCGGTGATGGGCAACGTGGAGCGCGTCGCCACGGCACGGCCGACGATTGAGAGGCCGCGCTGAAGGTTTTCCTGGAGGACCTGGACTTTCATAGTGTTCACCCGCCTGATCCAATTCGGACCGGTGTGGCAAGTATAAGAATTGGCATCGA
>WBZP01001160.1_pt1 | contig 33421 bp, 33 predicted proteins | sample 5204301 | NCBI WGS metagenome assembly WBZP01 (sample SAMN12412401, study PRJNA552823) | activated sludge metagenome | isolation source: activated sludge from nitrification reactor of wastewater treatment plant... | place: USA: Pennsylvania | collected 2017 | reverse complement strand
GCCGCATCGACCTCCGACGCAAGACCAAAGCGCTACAAGATGCCGAAGTCGATCTGGAGCGTGCACGCCAATCACTCGAAAAGCTGACCGGCCATTCGAGCTCGGCCACCGAGCCCGCGCGAGATCTCGTTGATGAGTGATCACGACGCCAGTCCGCTGATGCGGCAATACCGGGAGATCAAGCGCGGCTACGAACAGGCGATCTTGTTTTTCCGGGTGGGTGATTTCTACGAAATGTTTTATCAGGATGCGCAGGAAGCTTCGCGCATTCTTTCCATCGCGCTGACCTCGCGCGATAAGAACAGTCCGAATCCGGTCCCGCTCTGCGGCGTGCCCTACCACGCCGCGACCGGCTATATCGCCAAGCTGCTGAAGGCCGGACGGACGGTGGCCCTGTGCGAGCAAGTCGAAGACCCCAAGCTCGCCAAAGGGCTGGTACGCCGCGAAGTCGTCCGGCTGTATACGCCCGGCACACTCGTCGAAACCGAGTTTCTTTCTCCGGTCGAATCGAATTTCCTCGCAGCAGTATCCGTAAGCTCCACGGCCAAATCCCAGTCCGTGATCGGATTGGCAATGCTCGAAGTCTCCACCGGAGAGTTCTGGATTGCCGAATTTCAGGGGGATCAGGCTCAAACGCAAACGCTGGATGAGCTGGCTCGCCTGGATCCCCGGGAAATTCTGTTTGCACCAACGTCCAACCGGAAGGACAATGCCTGGCTCGACCAGATGAAAGGCATGCGTCTATGCGAACGTGACGCGTCGACCTTTGAACCTGAACGGGCCGTGCGCCTGCTGCAAGAGCAGTTTCACATCCATTCGCTAGAGGCATTCGGCTGTCAGGGCCTGACGGCGGGAATCGGCGCAGCCGGCGCGGTTCTGAACTACTTCCGCGATACCCAACCGACAGCGCCACTGGACTACATTCGTCGCCCGCGTGTCCGCCGGATCTCGGACGCGATGCATTTGGACAGCGTCACCATTCGCAATCTCGAGCTGCTCAAACCGATGGGCGCATTGGACGACAGTCACACCGGGAAACCTGCCACGCTGCTCTCCGTGCTGGATCGAACCGTCACCGCCATGGGAAGCCGCCTGCTGAGACAGTGGTTGGTCCGGCCGCTGATTCACAGTGATGCCATCCAAGCCCGACTCGATGCCGTCGGAGAATTGAAAGACCGGATTGCGGCGCGCGTGGCATTGCGCGCGGCGCTCAGAGCCGTACAGGATCTCTCACGCCTGAGTGGCCGCATCGTTCTCGGCGTGGCGGGCCCCCGGGAACTCCTGGCACTGAAGGACTCCCTCGCCGCCCTTCCGGAAATTGCAACGCAGCTGACTCCGCTCCTAAGCCCCCAGCTCGCCGAAGCCCGCGAAGCGTGGGACGACGGGCGGGATCTCGCCGAACTGATCGAACAGGCCCTTCAACCGGAAGCGCCGATGTCCCTTCGGGACGGAGGCGTGATCCGCGACGGATACCACGCTGACGTGGATGAACTGCGAAAAGCCAACACCGAAGGCAAACACTGGATTGCGGCATTGGAGGCGAAAGAACGTGAACGGACCGGCATCGAATCCCTGAAAGTCCGCTACAACCAAGTGTTCGGCTACTACATCGAAATCACCAAGGCCAATTTGGCCCGCGTGCCGGCGGACTTTATCCGCAAGCAAACACTGGTCAACGCCGAGCGATTCATGACCCCCCAGTTGAAAGAACTTGAAGAACGCGTCACGGGCGCCGAGGTGAAACTCCTGGCACTGGAGCAGGATCTATTCGCCCAGCTTCGCACGACTCTCGCCGGCCACGCAGACCGCCTGCAAGAGATGGCCGGGAAACTGGCCTTGATCGATGTCCTGGCCGGACTGGCTGAAACCGCCGCACTGAGTCAATATACAAAGCCTGTGATCAATGAGAGCGGGTTGATCGACATTCGCGGCGGCCGCCATCCCGTCGTAGAACGGCTGACTGAAGACATGGCATTCGTGCCGAACGACACCTTCCTGAATCTGGACTCCCACCGGCTTCAGATCCTGACCGGACCGAATATGGCCGGCAAAAGCACCTTCCTTCGCCAAGTCGCCTTGATCGTCCTGCTCGCGCAGATCGGCAGCTTCGTCCCCGCGACGGCCGCCACTATCGGCGTAGTCGATCGGATCTTCACCCGCGTCGGAGCGTCTGATAATCTCGCCAGCGGCCACAGCACCTTCATGGTGGAGATGGTGGAAACCGCCACCATTCTTCACAGCGCCACCGTGCGGAGCCTGATCCTGCTCGACGAAATCGGGCGAGGCACCAGCACCTATGACGGGCTCAGTATTGCCTGGGCTGTCGCAGAATATATCCATGATCGCAGGACGCTCGGAGCACGGACGTTGTTCGCCACGCACTATCATGAGATGACCCAATTGGAACAACAACGTGACGGGATCAAGAATTTCCGCGTCGCGGTGCAGGAGCGTGACGGCGACGTGGTCTTTCTCCGGAAAATTGTCGCCGGAGGAGCGGACCGCAGCTACGGCATCTACGTCGCAAAACTAGCCGGGCTGCCGCCATCCGTCATCACACGAGCCCAGGATGTGCTTGTGCAGTTGGAGCGACCGGAGGCGGCCCAGATTGCAGAGTCAGCCCCCCACGCAGAACCAGCGGCCGCGCCGTTGCCTCAACCGCACCCTCTCGTCGAGGAAGTGCGGCAAATCGATCTGTTTTCGATGACGCCGCTGGATGCTCTCAACCGCCTCGCGGACCTCCAGCGAAAAGCGACTCCCTCGACGAGGAACGCCACATCCTGAGGGCTCCCTCCCCCTTGATGCCGCTTCCTCAATCGTCGGATAATAACTGCCCGCGAGGCGCTTCATGGCAGTCGATGCCAATCAACGACTTCTCCTGGCGATTATCGGTCTAGGGATCGCCCTCTTCTGTCTTGACCTCTATCTCCCGCTAGGAATCGGAAACGGAGTGCTCTACGGAGGACTCGTCATTCTCTCGTTCTTGTTGCCGAATCGGACAGGGCCGGTGATCACCGCCGCCATCTGTTCGGTACTGGCGATGGCCGACGTAATTCTGAGCCCCACGCTCGACGGGGTCCCCCTCTGGATGGGCGTAACGAACCGGCTCTTTAGTTTGACGGCGATTTGGCTACCGGTCTTGTTCTTCCTCCATCAGCGGAGAGCAGAAGACACGTTGCAACGGGCCCACGATGATCTCGAGATACGGGTTCGACAGCGCACCCAGGAACTTGCCGATGTGAACCATGCCCTGGTGGAGGAGATCGCGGAGCGGATAGAAACCGAGCGATCGCTTCGGAACAGCGAAGCGGTGCTGCAGGCCAATCAGCAAGAGCTCCGACAGAGCCGTGAAGAATTGCGCGCGTTGGCCGGACAACTCCTCACCGCACAGGAAGAGGACCGCAGGCGGATTTCACGGGACCTCCACGACGATATCAATCAACGGCTCGCCATGCTCTCGATGGATTTGCGGCAGGCCGAGAAAGGCGAGTCCTCCGATGCGCACTCGCTCCGCTCGACGATTTGCCTGGTCTCTGACCGGCTGACCGCCATTTCCGATGACGTGCGCCAGATGGCCTATCGATTTCACCCCTCCATCCTCGACGATCTTGGACTCGTGAAAGCCATTCGACGCCAGATCGATGATTTCACCGCCCGAACAGGAATCAAGATAGCCTATGTCCATCGAGACCCCACGACGGCGCTTCCTGCCGAAATCGCGATCTGTCTCTACCGGATCCTACAGGAAAGTCTGAGCAACATTGTCCGCCACGCCCACGCCTCTCAGGTTGAAGTCGAGTTGATCTGCGAAGACGATCTCGTGTCGCTGTCTGTCCACGACAACGGCAAGGGATTCGACCGGGCGCAACTCTCACAGACGGGGGCCCATCTGGGGCTTCTCAGCATGAAAGAACGGGTTCGCCTGGCAAAGGGTCGATTCGGAATCAATTCCACGCCCTCTCAAGGCACCCACATCCATGTCGAAATTCCCCTGACGACAGGAGCACCGCGTGCATAAACCTCGTATTCTGCTGGCCGATGACCACGCGCTTATCATTGAGGGATTCAAGCGTATTCTGGAAAACCGGTACGATCTGGTCGGCACCGCCCCCGACGGTCGCACACTGATCGAGTCGGCCAAAACTCTTCAGCCGGACGTGATCATTCTCGACGTGTCCATGCCGCTCCTGAACGGGATTGATGCGGCTGCCCATCTCAAGAAACTCTGCCCGACGGCGAAGCTGATCTTCGTCACGATGCATGCCGACACCGAATATGTCCGCTCTGCGTTTGAAGCCGGCGCCTCTGCCTATGTCCTGAAACGATCAGCTGTCGATGAGTTGGAGCAGGCGATCAGGGCAGTCCTTGCCGGGCACTCCTATATTACCCCGCTCATTACGAAGGATCTCCTGAGCGTCTTTCTCGCCACACCAGCTGCAAGGGGGGGTGGCACTGGTGGCCTCACGCTGCGTCAGAAGGAAGTCCTGCAACTGCTCACCGAAGGGCGCACCGCCAAAGACATCGCCAATGTGCTGAAGATTTCACCGAGAACCGTTGAATTCCACAAGGGACAGATCCTGGAACACCTGCAGCTGGAGAATACAGCCGACCTGATCAAGTATGCCGTAACCCACGGGCTTGTCACCCCCACCTAGCTCCATCAGCGCGACGCGCCCCCTCGTAAAAATACAGCCGGCACCTTCGGAAACTACGAGTTCCATCCCGCGACAAAAGCCCGTATAGGATGCCATAACTCAACGGCCTCTCCGGCCAGGCGGTGCACATGCAGTTGGAGGACGAATCCGGACAAGCCACCACGCCGGGACGATGGCTGAGCTATCCCGTCGTCTTGCTGTGCGACGCCTGTCATCGTGTGCAGGACGGCCTTTCGGAACAGGCCAGCGAAGAGAAATGGACGGACCAGTCCAGGTTTTTCATCCTGCACAACCTGGAGACCTCCCAAGTGTGGCGGTGCCACACCCTTTGTCGATACTGTAGTGAGATACGACAGGACGGGGCCCAATGATCGAGACACCAGATCAGTCCCATGGGAACGACCGAATGATGGCGCGCAGGAAACGGCCTCTCTTGCCGTGCCTCACTTCGCTCGCGTGAACGACTGATCTGGCCTCGCGCGCTGTGTCTTTTTCAGTAAAACGGATGGGTATCCAGAACCCGCGACCGTTAGTTTTACCGACAAAGCGGCCATTCCCCGGCATTAATAGAAACAGAAAGTCCTTCTATGTCGGCTGACGACATGATTTTTCTCGGAGGAAGCCTGGTGTTCGGGGTTCTCTTCGTGTTACTCGTCTTGCGGGTATTCGGTATTCAAGGATCAACCACGCGAAAAATGACGACGCTCTTCGCATCGAAAGCGTTACACCCGCAAGTCAGCAGAGCTATTCCCAATATCTTCGTGATTCCGTCCCTCGTCGGAACTTTACCAACGGCGACAACACGTCCCGTCTCACCCTATACAGATTTCATCATGGACAGCGGTGGAAACCTCAGTGGCATGCCACCCAACCCTATTCAGCCAAGAGGTGACGAATGATCCGAAACCTGGGCCGAACGTTCTTGTATCTGTGGACTGTCTTATCCCTGGGCGGGCTTATACTTAACGTGGTTAGCTGTGCAAGCAAACAGCAATCTTCCAGCTCCGGAGACCAATCCATGACAACCAAGAGCCAACCTCAAGCGGAGTCCATACAACCCGATCGGATTACCTCCATAGAGCCCCCTGCCGACAACCGCCCACTTCAAAGTCAGGAAACCCGAAACAATCAACTTCCATCGGCAACACAAGCTGGCGGCCACCCCTCCAACGGCATGACTTCATTGCAGGAGACGAGAAGGAGTCCTGACGGCAGCGGACTCCGAGATATTTACTTCGATTTCGATCAGTACAATATTCGCACTGATGCGCAATCAGCACTCGAAGACAACGGACAATGGATGCGACGTGAATCCGGCAGATCGATCTTAATTGAAGGGCACTGCGACGAACGCGGGACACTGGCGTATAACCTGGTGCTCGGTGAAAAACGGGCAAAGTCAGCGAAGCGATACTTGGAGAATTTCGGGATTCCCTCCTCCCGCCTCCATACTACGAGCTACGGAGAAGTGAAGCCTGCCTGCAAAGAACACAATGAAGGCTGCTGGAAATACAACCGTCGCGCGCATTTTGTCGTGCAATAACTGCTGTACCGGTCCATAAGAGGGGACCAGCCATCGTGAGAAGGAGGCAATGGTGAAACATCTGTCATGCACGCTCCTAATGTCTGTTGGAATGGTCATGCTGGCAGGCTGTGCCGGCAAGGGCGAGCGCATTGATATCGTCATCCCCGGAGGAATTCCATCCGGAGGGACAGAGGTAATTGCCACCCCAGGCCCCCGGATAGCCGTCCTCCCCTTCGAGGATCATCGGCCCAATCAAAGCCATCTCGGAACCAGATCGCACCTCTGGGGCGGAGTCAGTTATTTTGACCTACCGAGTGGAAACGTAGCCAAAGCCGCAGCCCAAGCCCTCGTCGACTACCTCAGCCGTCAGGGCTGGAAAGCATCGCTGGTACGCACGCCGGGGAGCGACAGCGCTGACATCACGATTGCCGGAACTATTCAGAGCCTGTCCGTCGATGCCAAGAGCGGCTTCATGCATACGGATCTCACTGCTACAAACGCGCTGACGTTTCAAATCGTCAACCACTCGGATGAGAGCGTCGTCCGGGAACATGTCTCCGGAGAAGGAAACGACCGAGTGTTTTGGTTTGATCCTGAGGATGCCCAGCATTTGACAACCGACCTCTTTCAAACGAATTTCAAAAAGTTCCTGGGGGATCTCAAGATTGAAGGGCGCACGATGCGACTTAAATAGCGGGAATCTCCGTTGCGGAGCGGAGCAGAGCAGACCATTCCGTCGTCCTACATTGGTATTCTTTGTCTCATTCAGATATTGTGCGTACGTGCGATCCATTCTTATCAGCTTGCTCATCCTGTTGGCCGGTCTCTGGGGAGGCTACTCTCTCAGTCGCGTGGATCAGGAACTCCGAGTCATCTATGCGGAGTACACTCTGGCCACCACCGATCTCGGCCACATCAATGCCAAACTCATTCGCTATCGAACGTCTGTACTGCGTGCGATCGAAGCCGATTCACAAAAGGACTTTGAGAGTATTACCTCAGGCTTAACGGAACGACGGGCACAGATTGAGCAGCCTATCGAGCGATTCATCAAAGCCGCCAATAGTGCGACCATCAAGAGAAGCGGAACGGCCGATGAACTACGCGAACTCCAGGCGGTCAAGGAACGCCTCGCGGACTATATGGCGACTTCCGAGCAGACTATCGGCCTGATTCAACAACGCTGGAAGACCACTTCACCCGACGAGGCGAAGCGCCTGCGGGATGCCGCTGAGGGAAACGCGGTGGAACGGGCGGGATCCAAATTTATCGCCGTGACGCTAGAGCTGGATCTGTTGTTAGAAGTCGTCGCGAAGATAGCGGGTGAAGTCCGGGATGAGGCAGATCGTCAACTACGCACGATGAGCGCGATTGTCGTCGGAATCAGCGTGATGCTTGCAGGGCTCGTTCTCTTTGCAGGGAATGCCTCCCGCCATCAAAAGGGCTGACGAAGGTATCTCTCATCTTCCGGAACGGCTTGTGAGAGAGCTTTATCGGGCCATTGCACTTCCTGACTCAACAGTTGCCAGGTCGTCGCAGCCTCTCTATTCCCACCTCTTCCCAATACAGCTCAGCAGGAACGCATCGGCAGGAAAGGAAAAAGGCGGCCACCCCGTGAGGAGCGACCGCCTTTTCTTACGAACTTGGAACTAGATCAGTGCCCGCCGCCTGGCAAGTTATACTTGGCTTCCCAAGGGATCAAACCACCGAGGGTATGTCCACCTGGCACCATTACATCATAGAGCTGCGGGATGCTGGCTCCATCCGGGGACTTCGGCGAGGTATTGAGCACCTGCTTAGCTGCTGCACAGCCAGCATCGGCTTCGTTCTTACCAGCGCACTCCTTTAGACGAAGGCTGGAAATGCTCATGGTCTTCCCTGGAGCACCGGCATTCTCGGGAAGCTTCTTCACGGACGAGATTACGCGATGGTTCTGCTCGGTCTCCGTGACGACAAACTCAACCAGGTCGGTCGTGCTTCCCGGAGGCACTTCTTTCGCGGCTGCCGGTCCGGAATGCGGGCGGCCCATCTTCTTCAACTCTTCCCAAGCACCCTTGTCCGCGTAGAACTTGAGGTTCTTGCCCGGGTGAACCTTTTGCCAGAACAAGCCGCTCTCGGCGTTGCCGCCGAACACCGCGACATTAATCCACACCGCTTCATCATAAGGATCCAGCACGATCACTCGACCCTGCAATGTGGTGGGCTTGCTGAGATCTCCCCACTCAAACCGCTCTTGAAATGCTTCGATGGCCAGTGCGCTGGAAGCCATGCCGACTACCAGGGCAACAGCTGCCATCACGGCCCCGCCTTGCTTCTGAAGCTTCATAATCGAATCCTCCTTCAACAACATGAAAGAATGAAAGCGTGATGAAATCGATTACTTGAGAACCTTGAATCCGGTAATGGTCCGGCCGTCCAAGGTTACTTCCATGGCCACGAGTTCCTGCGCAGCCTTGATGATCTGATCCATCAACGCCTTGTCCTTCACAGCCAAACGCACCGTCGTGGCGGCATGATACCAGCCTGCGTAGGCGTTGTTCTTGTCGGTCCCGCCGACAAAGCCCCAACCACAGCAGGTGACCAAAGGATCCGGAGGCTTGACGTCCATCATGGTTGACGAACGGCCGGCCGGGGTTCCTGAAGCAGGATCACCGGTGTTCCAATACTGGATACCGAACAGCAACTCGCTATCGGGATTGTCGGCCCACTGCGACCAGACACGACCCTGAAGCGTCTTGGCGGCATCCCCCTTCATGACCTTTCCACCGACCACGTCGGTAGCAGGACCACCTCCAGCTGGAGCATCGGCGGCCACGGCAAATCCGGCCGATAGCAAGCCAGCCACTGAGAACACTGCAACGGCGGCTAGTACTAAGACCCTCTTCATACCTAGTCCCTCCTTCATAAAAATAAAACCCACAACCTAATGAACGTTCACTTTGAAAGCGATGAATGCATCTACTACCGAATGATCAGAGGCTACAGCGCTGAGGAGAAAGTGTTCGGCCACCCCCTTCCCTCTTTCTCTTTCGCAGTTGTTCCCCGTTTAAAATTTCAGGTTCACTAGACCGGCGCAATCGTACTGAAACGGTCAATTAGTGTCAAGAAAATGTTTGACTCTCTAATAAAATTTTAATCCACAGATAAACAGCATAGATAGCAACAAGTTAGACAACATTTACTCAGGCATTTATTCTGTCTGCCATACAGCTCTATTAAAAAATTCTCATCTCACGAGCTGGAGTTGGCGCGCAGACAGAGGCCCAAGACCGGTGATCGCCATCGATTTTTCGTCGAGAAGCTCCTGCGAGACTCGCCCCATCTGCTTGAAGGTCACAGCATCGATGGCTCGCGTCATGTCATCGAGTGACGTGTGCTTTCCCTTGATCATCTCGTCCTTGGCCAGCTTGTTCATCCGACTATGCGAACTCTCCAAGCTGAGCATCAGGCTGCCCTTCATTTGATCCTTCGTTCGCTTCAACTCATCCCGAGTAACGCCGTTGGCCGCCATGCGACGAATCTCTCGACGAATGACGTCGAGCACCCGCTCGACTTCTTTCTGGCGCGTTCCCGCATACACGGTGATGGTCCCGCCGTCTGAATAGCCGGAGAGAAAGGAGTAGATCGAATAGGCCAGCCCCCGCTTTTCCCTGACTTCTTGAAACAACCGCGAACTTACGCTCCCGCCCAGCACACTGTTCAACACATACGCGGCATACCGATCCGGATGGCCGGCGGAAATCCCCTTCATGCCGATGCAGAGATGGACCTGCTCCAACTTCTTTTGCTGCATCACCACGCCGCCGAGAATCTCCGGCGAACGGCGCACATGCGGCTGCGGCGATGACGGACGACGACGGCCGAACTCGCGCGCAATGGTCCGTTCAAGCGCTCGCTGGTCAAAACTTCCTGCCACTGCGACGACAATCTCCTGCGGCTGGTACCGCGCATCGACATAGTCGAGAAGGTCATGCCGCCCCAACGCCCCGATCGTCGCGGCCCGCCCAAGAATCGGACGGCCCAACGGATGACGGCCCATGACTTGGCCGGTATGGAGCTCCTGAACAAGATCCTCCGGATCATCCTGCACCATGCGGATTTCTTCCAGCACGACCTGCTTTTCTTTCTCGATATCCTTCGGAGCGAATTTGGAGCGGTGCAAGAGATCGGAGAGCAGGTCGAGGGCCTTCGGCAGATGTTGGTCGAGCACTTTCACGTAGAACGTAGTAGTCTCGCGCGTGGTAAAGGCATTCATCTCGCCGCCCAGCGCATCGATCTCGCGCGAGATGTCGGTAGCCGACCGGCTGGTCGTCCCCTTGAAAAACATGTGTTCGATGAAGTGGGAGTATCCGGCTTGTGCCGGCTGTTCGTCACGCGATCCGGCGTTGACCCAAATGCCGACGGTGACTGACTTGAGAGTGGGGATCCGCTCGGTTACCAAGCGGACCCCGTTCTCCAGAATGAGTTTGCGATACACGCGGATTACTCGGCCGCTGGTTCCTGTGAGCCCCCTGCCGGAGCCGGCATGGTCTCTTTCCGGCTCAACCGGATCTTGCCCTGCCGATCGATCTCCAAGACCTTCACCATAATCTGATCGCCTTCTGCGACTTCGTCGGACACGGCTTTCACACGATGGTGCGCCAGCTGAGAAATGTGCACCAGGCCATCGGTGCCCGGCAACACTTCGACGAACGCGCCGAAATCCATGATCTTGCGAACTGTACCCATATAGATCTTGCCGATTTCGACTTCCTCGGTCAGCCGGTTGATCATATCCTTCGCCTTCTGCAGCGAGGCCTCGTCCGCAGACGCGATGGTGACGATGCCGGTGTCTTCGATATTGATCTTGACGCCGCAATCGGCCTGAATCGCGCGGATGGTTTTCCCGCCCTGGCCGATGATGTCTCGAATCTTATCCTGCTTGACCTTGACCGTATAGATACGCGGCGCAAACGGCGACAGATTCGCGCGATGCGTGGTCAACGCCGAGGTCATCCGCTCAAGGATGTGAATGCGTCCGGTACGGGCCTGCTCCAGCGCCTGCTGCATCAAGGCCATCGTGATCCCGCCGATCTTGATGTCCATCTGCAAGGCTGTCACGCCATTCTTCGTTCCGCAGACTTTGAAATCCATATCGCCCAAATGATCTTCGAGGCCCAGAATATCCGAAAGGATAATGACTCCATCCCCTTCCTTAATCAGACCCATCGCAATACCCGCCACCGGCTCCTTAATTGGAATGCCGGCATCCAGCATCGCCAGGGTGCCGCCGCAGACGGTCGCCATCGACGACGATCCGTTGGACTCCAGAATTTCAGAGACGATACGGAGCGTGTAGGGGAACACGTCTTTCCCGGGAATGACCGGCTTCAACGCCCGCTCTGCCAGCGCGCCGTGACCGACCTCGCGCCGACCCGGCGTCCGAAGCGGCCGCGCCTCGCCGACACTGAAGGGCGGGAAATTGTAATGCAGCATGAAGGTGCGGGTGTACTCGCCCTCCAGCGCATCGATGCGCTGCTCGTCGTCCGTCGTCCCCAGCGTCACGACCGCAAGACTCTGCGTCTCGCCGCGCGTGAAAATGGCCGACCCGTGCGCACGGGGCAACGCTCCGACTTCGCAGGTGATCGGCCGGATATCCGCCGGACCGCGCCCGTCGGCGCGTGAGCGCTTTTCAAGAATCATGTTTCGAACTTCGGTGTATTCCAACCCGTGGAAGACGATCTTGACGTGGCGTTCGGTGGTGGGCACCTCGGGATTCTTGAGCTTCTCGACGGCCTCGGCCATCACTTGATCCAATCGCTCCTGACGCGCGGCCTTGTTCGGGATCATGATCGCATCGCGAATCGGCTGGGCGACCATTGCCTTCACTTTGGCAGCCAGCGCGGGATCGATCGCTTCGACTTTCACTTCGCGCTTCTTGCTCCCGACCAGCTTGGCCAGTTCGGAAATCTTCGCAACGATCTTCTTGATCTCGGCATGGGCCAAAGCCAGGGCTTCCAGCATGGTGGCCTCGGGCAATTCATTGGCGCCCGCTTCGACCATCATGATGGCATCAGCCGTCCCGGCTACCACCAAATGGAGATCGCTGATCTCCAAGGTCTCCAGGTCGGGATTCACGACAAACTGGCCTTTCACCCGACCGATCTTCACACCGGCCACGGGTCCCGCGAACGGGATATTTGAAATCGATAAGGCCGCGGAGGCCGCGGTAATGCCAACCACATCCGTCGCGCCTGTTTTGTCTGCGGACAAGACCGACGCGATGACCTGGGTTTCGAAGTAGTAGCCTTCGGGGAAGAGCGGTCGCAGAGGGCGATCGATCAAGCGGCTGGTCAGGACTTCCTTTTCCGCCGGACGACCCTCGCGCTTGAAATATCCTCCCGGGATCTTTCCAGCGGCGTACGCTTTTTCAATGTAATCGACCGTGAGGGGCAGAAAATCGATACCGGGCTTGGCGTTCTGTGACGCCACCGCAGTGGCCAATATCACGGTGTCGCCGTAGGTGGCCCAAATCGAGCCGTCGGCCTGCTTCGCTACTCGACCGGTTTCAAGCCGCAAGGTGCGGCCTGCAATCTCCAATTCAACAACGTGTACCATCTATGGTTTCCTCCAGGTTGGGTCCCACAGATGCCCACAGAGATACGCTCGCACGCGAGCGTATCTCCGTGTTCACCTGTGTGACATGCGTTCCGCGCTGTCGCACTCCCCGTGCGACAGCGGCTTGCGTCCGTCTCTCTTCCGACTACTTGCGAATACCGAGTCGTTCGATGACTGCGCGATAGCGCGCTTCATCGACGCCACGCAGATAGTCGAGCAACCGGCGCCGCCGCCCGACGAGCTGCAAGAGACCACGCCGTGAATGGTGATCCTTCTTGTGCAGCTTGAAATGCTCGGTCAAATAGGTAATCCGGTTGGTCAGCACCGCGATCTGAACTTCGGGGGATCCCGAATCCGTATCGTGCTGGCGATACTGCTTGATCAACTCCGTCTTTGCTTCCTTCAACAAGGCCATGACTCGTACTCCTCCTGCCTTTTAATTGAGTGATTCACTGTCGACTAACACTTTGTCAATTCTGACCGACCCTTTACCTTGCCCGTCATACGCACCGATTGCCAACAACCGTCCCTGCTCATCCTTCAGGCGGATGGGCAACGAGGTGGGCGACAGATCGTGCGGCAACCCGATTGGCGCCCCGTGCAGCACGCGTACGGCTTGCTCCATCGTCACCGTCACAAGCGGCAGCTCCACCAACACCTGATCCAGCGTCAATAAGATAGATCCGACCGAGCCAATCGTCACATGAGCGGCAATCTGATCGACCGTCAGCCCCTGCTCGATCGTCAGCGACCCAACGCGCGTGCGCTCAAGCGACAGCAGATGTCCGCCGACGCCCAATGCCTGCCCCATATCGGCACACAATGTCCGGATATAGGTTCCTTTCGAACAGACGACTCGCAATGCAATGTCGCGTCCGTCGACAGCCGTCACCTCGAGCTCGTGAATGACGATGTCTCGTTCTGTCCGCTCAACGGTTTCTCCGGCACGTGCTGCCTTATATAACGGTCGCCCAGCCACCTTCACCGCCGAATACATCGGGGGCATTTGCTTTTGAGGCCCGCGAAATCGAGCGACCACGCCGTCAAGAATTTCGGCACTCACACCGGCCGTCTCCACCCGCCGAAGCACGGTCCCGGTCGCATCCTGCGTATCCGTCGTTTCACCCAACCGCAGGACCGCACGATACTCCTTGTCCCAACCCACCAGATATTCCGCCACCCGCGTCGCTTTCCCGATCAGCAGCGGCAACACGCCCGTCGCCGCGGGATCCAGCGTGCCGGCATGGCCGACCTTAGCCCCGCCCAACAGGCCCCGTACTTTCGCCACCACATCATGAGAGGTCCAGCCCGCCTCTTTGTTGACGATGAGCACGCCATCGCCCACACGAGTCTTTTGCCGCCCTTCTGTCACCAACGCCATCACTTCGTTCTCATCGGGGGAATGATCAACTCCGCCGGACCGGACGTGTCATCGGACGCGTTTTGGGCCGTCTCATGCGGCTGCAATTCATCGAGCAGTTTCATGACTCGATCACCACGGGGGCCCGTCTCATCTCGTTTAAAGATGATTTCAGGCAAATACCGCAATGCCAATCGCCGGCCCAGCTCGGCGCGAACGAAGCCGCTGGCCTTCGATAATCCGGCGAACACATCGCGCTCAGCCTGCTCCTTCTCCATCGTCGTGACGAAGATATAGGCGATCCGTAGATCCGCCGTCAGCTCGACATCAGTCACCGTGACCGACCGCACACGCGGATCCTTGATCTTGCGCATCAAGATGTCCGCCACCTCCATGCGAATCTGGTCGGCCACTCGGTCTGATCGCTTATAGGTCGTCTTGGACATCGCCCACCTGTCGCACGGTCGCACTTCCTGCCTACTTCTTCCCGATCTCACACGCATGTGCGTCACAAGAGCTCCCGATGCACACGAACAACTTCAATGGTTGGCATACTCTTGATGACGTTGAGCGCCTGCTCGACGACTTGTTCGACGTGGCTCCCGTCATTCGCCACACAGGCCATCCCGAGCACCGCTTTTTGCCAGAGGTCTTGCCCGTCCACTTCGGCAATGGAAAGATTGAACTTGCCTCGCAGGCGATCCTTCAGGCTATGCAAAACCTGCCGTTTATCCTTGAGCGACTGACTTTCCGGAATCCACAACTCGACGGTGCAGACTCCCACGACCATCCCAGCCACACATCACACCTACCGGCTCTGCGACTTAGAGCTTCCCCGCGATCTTATCGATCGTATAGGCCTCGATCACATCGCCAGCCTTGATGTCGTTAAAGTTCTCGATGCTGATACCGCACTCGTATCCCTGCTGCACTTCACGCACGTCATCCTTGAACCGGCGCAACGAGCCGAGGCGGCCTTCGAACACCACCACGTTGTCTCGAATGAGCCTGACTCCCACCGCCGCTCGAGAGATCGTGCCCTCGACCACGTAGGAACCAGCCACGACGCCGGCCTTGGGAATTGTGAAAACTTGGCGCACTTCCGCCCGGCCCAACGACCGCTCCTTAAGCGTGGGGTCAAGCAACCCTTCCATCGCGGCCTTAATGTCGGACAGTGCTTCATAAATAATCGTGTACAAACGAACGTCCACCCCTTGCTGCTCGGCCAGGGACGCGGCTTTCGGTTCGGGACGAACATTGAACCCGATAATAATCGCGCGCGAGGCGGCAGCCAGGAGCACATCGGACTCCGTGACTCCCCCAACGCCGTTGTGAATGACCCGGATCCTGACCGCAGGGGTTGGAAGCTTTTCGACTGCCGCAGCCAGCGCTTCAGATGACCCCTGCACATCCGCCTTAATGACGATGGCGAGTTCCTTGGCTGACCCTTCTTTAATTCTGGCAAAGAGATCGTCGAGCGAGACCTTCGTCTGACCCGCGAGATCCGCCGTGCGCTGTTTCTGCGCCCGCTCATCGGCAATTTCTCGCGCCACTCGCTCGTCGGAGACTACTTGGAACACATCTCCGGCGGAAGGCACCCCCGGCAACCCGATCACCTCGACAGGAATCGACGGGGTCGCCTGCTGCGTCTTGACACCCTGGTCATTGAGCAAGGCACGGACGCGACCACTGAACGTTCCGACCACAAACACATCGCCCACTTTGAGCGTACCGCTCTGAACCAGGACGGTCGCAACAGGGCCACGACCACGCTCGAGCTTAGCCTCGACCACCGTTCCCTTCGCCTGGCGATGGGGATCGGCTTTCAGCTCCAATACTTCCGACTGGAGCAGAATCATTTCGAGCAACGTATCAAGACCGGTCCTCTGTTTGGCCGATACCTCCACCATGATGGTATCGCCGCCCCAGGCTTCTGAAATCAGTCCGTGCTCGGACAGCGCGTTGCGCACCCGGTCGGGATTGGCTTCAGGTTTGTCGATCTTGTTCATCGCCACAATCAGTGGCACTCCGGCCGCTTTTGCATGATTGATCGCTTCGATGGTCTGCGGCATCACGCCATCGTCGGCAGCCACCACAAGAATGACGATATCCGTCACCTTCGCGCCGCGCGACCGCATGGCCGTAAACGCTTCGTGGCCCGGCGTGTCCAGAAATGTGACCTGCTTCCCATGGACCGACACGGTATAGGCCCCGATGTGCTGGGTAATGCCGCCCGCTTCGCCCTCGGCCACCTTTGTTTGCCTGATGGCATCGAGAAGAGAGGTCTTCCCGTGGTCGACATGGCCCATGATAGTGACAACCGGCGGCCTGGGCTCAAGGCGCTCATCGCCTTCTCCCGCCTGCACCACGGCCTCCAGGAGTTCATCGCCGGCCTTTTCAACGGAGATTTCTATCTTGACGCCGGCTTCCTCGGCAATCATCGAGGCCACATCCATGTTCATCGGCTGATTGAAGGTGAGCATCTGCCCCATCTCCATCAACTTTCGAACGATGTCAGCCGGACGTTGCCCGATCAGCTCGGCAAACTCTTTCACTGTCGTCCCCACCGTCACCTTGACGCTCTTTCTACGCGGCTTGGTAATTTCGGATGGGGCACTATGATGGAGATGCCGGGAGCGATCATCGCGGCGCTGCACAGTCGGAATGGCACGAAGATCCTGCCACCGGGCTGCATCTTCACGATGCTTCACATCTGGCTCTTCTTTGGGACGACCGGTCTTTTTGGCTTTTTTGAGCTTTTCCTTGAGGCCTTCCGCCTCAATCGCTTCAAGCGCCAAGCTCTTCTTTTTCGCTGCGAGCGCTTCCGGCGTCAGAATAGCTCCTGGCGTAACAGCCGCGGGCTTTATAACAACCGTCTCGACCGGAGGGGGCGGAGGCTGCGCGAGGATCGTTCCAATTTCCGGCAACTCCGGCAGAACCACAGGGGGAGGAGGGGGCGGTTCACTCACCGCTGGATGCGCAACGGATGTCGCAGCGACGGCTGAGGTCTCGACCTCACTCGGCGGGGGAGCTACCAGACTGCTGGCCTCAACAGGCTCATCTTCCTTTTTGCGCTTGATGAGAATGCGCCGCTTGTCTGTCTTTGCCGGCTCCTCCACAATCGCCGCCTTGGAGGCAGACGCCTTGGCGCCATGCCCACTTTCGTGCTTTACCTCAGTGTCGCGTGTTTTTCCGACCACATCGTCGCCTGACGCCTTCCCACTCGCCTTTACGGCCCCTTTGGCTTTCGGGCTGAGTTTGTCCAAAGCTTTTTGCACCGTGTCGTCATCGAGCGCACTGCTGTGAGAGGCGACAGGCACACCCATCTTCTTGAGTTCAGGGATGAGATCTTTATTCTCGATCCCCAGCTTCTTCGCTAATTCATAGACGCGCATTGCAGACACTGATTGAACTCGATTCTAGTTCGATTCGTTTTCTTCGGCCCTGGCGGCTTGCCGGGCCTCTTCCTGCAATCGCTGCGCTTCGGCCTCGTCGGCCATCGCAGCTTTGATTTCCTTGTCGCGCTCCACTTTTTCTTTTTCGTATTCCGTCGCGCTGATGATATCGATCTTCCATCCGGTCAAACGAGCCGCCAACCGCACGTTCTGACCGTTCTTCCCGATCGCCAGCGACAGCTGCGAATCAGCGACCACGACCAACGCCGACTTCTTCTCGTCGTCGATACCGACTTTTTCGATCGTAGCCGGGTTCAGCGCCTCGGCAATAAACACGCGAGGATCCTGCGTCCAGGTGATGATATCGATCTTCTCGCCCCGTAACTCGCGGACCACCGCCTGTACGCGCGATCCCTTGATGCCGACACAGGCGCCGACCGGATCGACCGCCTTCTCACGCGAAGTCACGGCAATCTTCGTGCGATCACCCGGCTCCCGGACGATCGACTTGATCTCAACGATCTTTTCCATGACTTCGGGCACTTCCAACTCAAACAGCTTCGAAACGAATTGGGGATGGCTCCGCGTCAGGATGACCTGCACATCTTTCGGCGTCCGGCGGACTTCCAATAGCATCGCCTTGACCCGGTCGCCGCGCCGATACGTCTCGCGCGGAATCTGTTCCTGAATCGGGAGGACGGCTTCCGTCTTGCCGAGATCTACCAGATAATTCCGGCGTTCCATGCCCAAGATAATGCCGTTGACGAGGTCGCCCTGCCTGGTCGAATATTCTTTCTGAACCGCTTCCCACTCGGCTTCGCGCACCTTTTGGAAGATGACCTGCTTCGCCGTCTGTGCCGCGATACGGCCGAGCTCGTCCATTTCGATGAGCGAGCCGATTTCATCTCCCACTTCCGCTTCGCTATCAAGTTGGCGCGCCTCCTGAAGGGAAATTTCCGCCTTCGGGTTGCTCACGTGATCGACAATCGTCTTCTTCGAGACCACGGAGATCTCGCCGGTCTTGGAGTCGATCTCGACTTGGATATTCTCCGCCTGCCCGAAGCGCTTCTTGGCAGCGGTTTGGAGGGCCGACTCGATGGCCCCGATGACACGGGACTTTTCGATGCCCTTTTGGCGTCCAATCTCATCGATGACTGCGATTAATTCTCGGTTCATAAATTTACGCTCCTGCTCGATCGTGCGGGACTGTGACCACTCCTGACCATCGGCTAAATCTCAATCACTAACCGGGCCTCCGCGACAGAGTGGCGATCAAGCTTCACTGTGTCCGTCGTAGCGGCCTTCGACGCGATCGCCAAAACGACCGAGTCCTCATCCGCCTCCACTAACTCTCCGATAATACGCCATTGGCCGTCAAGCGGCTGCTTCAGCTTGACGCTCACCCGCTTCCCGACCGCACGCTGATAGTCTTGGAGCCGCTTGAACGGGCGGTCAAGCCCGGGTGATGACACTTCCAGCGTGTAGGTATGTGGAAATGGATCGGCAACATCCAGCGCGGGACCGACCGCCAAATGGGCCCGCTCACAATCTGAAACGGTTACACCACCAGGTTTGTCGATCAGCACTCGGACCACGGATCGGGAACCTTGCCCGACGCACACCACGTCCACTAATTCCAACCCTAGTGTCCAGAGAATCGGAGAAAGAATGTCCTGAATCCGATCAATGGAAGACCGGGATCCATGCTCCGGAATGCTCAATGCGGTATCCTCTGACACTGCCGTACATCTGCCCAAACAAAAAAGTGGGCCTGAGCCCACTTCCAGCGACGGCACCTTAACATGGCCCCCCCCTCAAAGCAAGGGGGACGACCCCGTCAATGCCGCCCAGCGGGAGGCCAGAGCCTCGACAACCGGCCCGGGTCGACCGGCCCCGATCACCCGCCCATCCACCTGAACCACCGCAAGGACTTCCACGGTCGTCCCGGTCAGAAACACTTCATCCGCGGTATAGAGCGACTCGACCGACAGAAATTCTTCACGCACCGGGAACCCCGCCGCCCTCGCCAGGCTCAAGACCACCGTGCGGGTCACTCCCGAGAGAATGCGCGGACCTTCAGGGGCGGTCACTACGGTTCCCGATTGAACCGCCATCACATTGCTCACCGACCCTTCCGTGACCAGGCCATCTTTCACCAGAATCGCCTCAAACACACCGGCCCGCTTCGCCTCTTCACGTGCCAACACATTCGCTAGCAAATTCACGCTTTTGATGTCGCAACGCCCCCAGCGCAAATCCTCACAGGTCTTGGCAATGACGCCGGTCTCCCTAGTCTTCGCCGGAAATGGCGCCAACTCTCGAATCGTCATCACCACCGTCGGAGCCACGTTTGACGGAAACGCGTGGTCTCTTGCAGCCACCCCGCGGGTGATCTGGAGATAAACTTTCGCCTCTGCATATCCAGCCGCCCGAACGCCCTGCTGAATCCATTCGGTCCACTGGGCTCTCGTATAGGGCTGAATCAGACTCAGTTCACGCGCACTGCGATCAAGCCGGTCGAGATGCGCATCCAGTTCAAAGGGACGGCCGTGATAGGTCCTGATGACTTCATACACGCCATCGCCGAACTGAAACCCACGATCTTCGATCGGTACGGTGGCCTCCTGCCAGGGAAGGAATCGCCCGTTGATAAATGCAATATCCGGCACGACGATCAGCCTTTCCCGGGTGGCGCAACTTGGATCAGGAATATCCGACGATCTTCCGCGGTGAATTTCCACCCCATGCGCTTTTCGAATACCAATTCATGGGTCCCGGGCAGCATCCCCTGAAACTCGAACGTGCGCTGACCGTTCTCGACCGCGTTATTACTGGCGACTCGGAGAAATTGATCATCCACAAGGGTCAACGCCTTGGTGTTGTAGCTCGGAACCCATTGCTCGCCACGGGTACGGTCTTCCCACAGATGAATGGTAAACGCTCGCCCAAGGACGGCCTCGATCGCCCGACTCCCTTGGCCTTCCGAGGAGCCCGAGATATTCTCCGCGGCACTATTCATAACTGCCCACCAGTTCCATAGATCACAATCTCCCCCTCAACCCAGCATTACGCCTTTCGACGGGGACCCACATAAATATCGGCATCCTCGACACGCACCTCATAACTCCCGATGCAATAGCCCCCGCCGTCGGTCCCCTGCCCGCTTCGAATGTCGAAGGCCAGGTCATGCCAGGGACAGGCCACCACATACCCTTTCAATCGACCTTCGTTCAGCGGCCCGCCTTCATGCGGACACAAATTGTGAATCGCATAGAACTTCCCGTCGATATTGAACAGGGCAATGGCCTTGTCATTGACCTTCACCACTTTCGATTGCCCGGGAGCCACTTCGTTCAGTCCGGCAACCCGCTGGAACCCCTCCATACCCGTCTCCTCGATCTCCCCCACACCACTACATGCGCAGGAAATACTTCAGCTCGTCCCCGTTTGCAACACCAACCCGCTGGATAAATCCAGGTTCTGCCTGCAACACATATCGCGCCGGCGCCGGCGGCGGACCGAAGAACGGACAGGGATCTTTCTCGCAGGGGCTCGCGCGCTCGACTGTATGCACTACATGATGGCTTTCATCGACCCAAATCATATCCACCGGGAATCGAAATTCCTTGGTTCGGACCCGATGGAGCCCATTGGACTCAAAGATATAAAGCATCCCCGTATTGGGCGGCAACTGATCACGAAACGCGAGCCCGAACAGCAGCTTCTCCGGCGTCTCTGCAACTTCCGCTTCGATCGTTTCGCCATGAGGGAAGGTCACCACAATAATGTCCGTATCCTTCTGCGGCACCAGAAACATGGACACGCTCATGAGGAGGATCGCCAGCAGGATCATCATAATGATCCGCTTTTTTTTCTGCTCTCGATCGCTCCCCTGAGACTGCGTCAAGCCCATAACATTCGCCCTCGGTGTCGATGAAAATTAACTTGCCGGGCTGGGTCTCATGGGCCATATTCCCGTGAATTCTAGGCCTTCTGACCGGAAGCCATTCTGTTGACTTGGAAAAGAATCACAGAATAGAATGGCCTCCACACAGCGCACGCACTATGGTCGGGGCGGCGCGATCTTGTCAATATTGTTTGTTGTCTCAGAAGTGAGAAGGAGGCGTGGGTCATGGCACTGCTGATTACGGACGAATGCATTTCCTGTGGGGCTTGCCTGCCTGAATGTCCCAACGAGGCGATTTTCGAAACCCGAAGCGATGCTGAGGGCAAGGGCCATCACGTGGGGGACGGTCAAGGCGTGGGCGACAATATCTACATCATCACCCATGATCGTTGCACGGAATGCGTCGGGCACTTCGATGAACCGCAGTGCGCAGCCGTCTGCCCTGTCGACAATTGCTGCATCTCCGATCCGGCCTATCCGGAAACAACCGACGTATTGATGGCAAAGGCCAAAGCCTTGAATCCTGACAAAGCCATCGATGAGTCGAAAATCTGGAGCGGTGTCAGGAACTAACCCTCCGCGGTTGATAGTCGAACGTGCGAAGGCCTCGTCACCTCAAGGTGCCGAGGCCTTTGCGCTTCTTCCAGCCGGCTCTCAATCACTCTCAACCGCGTCTGTACCGATACATCTAGAAATGAATAGAATGCGGGCGTAGACTGCTACCACTGGCTGTGGCTCCCCTCTACAGCTACCGACAACCGGAACCGCTCACCCCATCCTGGAGGTGCCGTCATGCGCCAGCTCTTACTCCTAAGCCTTTTTGCTCTCACGACCCTCAGTCCCAGCATCAGCCACGCCAGCACTACTGAACTCGGATCGATCATTGAGAGTTTCATTTCCCATCACTTCCCGGACGCCACCAGCCATATCTGGATCGTCAACGGCACAGAGTGGGATGGTAATGAAATGGTCGTGGACGTCCGCACAACCGTGATTGAGAAACAACTACCCGCTCCAATCGAAAATCGGTATTTATTGCTCATCAAGGAGGGAAAACTGACTGCGGCCCAGCGCATTCCGCTTGAGGATGGGGCAGACTGCCAACGCGAAGAAACCTAGTTTACAGTCCGTCTTTTCAGGGAAACAAAACGGCCTCCGCGGAACATTCCGCGGAGGCCGTTTCATGAGGTCGTAGAATCGAGCGAACTACTTCAACATCACCAACTTGCCACCGACATGCGCCGGATGGAGATGGCAGCGATACTCCAACACATTGCCCGCGGCATAGAACAAGTCACTGGTCGGGACACCGATATACTTGGTCTCGCCTGGCTTAAGTACCAGCTTGGTGTTCAACACCGTCGGGGCTGATTGATTCACAGCAGCAGTGAGCTGGAATCCATGCTCAGCGGTCGAATTATTGGTCACCTTCAGCAGCACCGGGGCGCCAGGCCGCGTCTTAAAATCAATCACGGTCGTCGGCGGATACCATGTCTTCATGGCGCCGATTTCGATGGCGTAGAATGACGCATCCACATCCAGATCCTTGAACGATTGGCCCACGACTGATCCGGTTTCAAGGTCGCCGATCTCAACGCCACCGGCTTGGAGCGCAAAAGCAGCCGAGGCTCCAGCGACGCTCAACCCGAGGCCAAAGAGGACCGATAACATCGTCTTGCCCATGACCTACCTCCTTAAGAAAGAAGAAGAGATGTGATTAGGTTGGTAAATAACTTCCGCCAAGCTCTGATAGCCTTGACTGATCCGATGCCGCCCGACACTCACACATACACCCTGTGCTAACAATTACTACATCACGAGGCGCAACTTATAGCATAGGGCTCAAAATGGAAGCAAGCAGCTTCTCCATGTCCAGAACCGTGATGGGCCGACTCATCACCTGCTCGAAAAGTAAGAGTTACTATATTAAATTCAATGCCTTGCATGACTTTATGCAACTTACCGTAGGTCCGCTGCATCTCGCCCTATCAGGACATCATAGGGAGCAAAATCGTCAGTCAGTTCAAATCCCGTTGGCCACGGATCAGTCCGATGAGAGCCGAGCAGCGCAATGGCCTCGCTTGGCAATTGTCGATTCATCGCCATCGCGGTTACTTTTGCGATGAAGGATTCATGTCCGTGTTCCGTGACCGGGCCCCCTGCAAAAAAAATCAAATTCTCCGCTTTGGTCTGGCCGCTCTTCCATGGCCCTTTGACTGCGAATGTTTCAATTACGGGGAACTCGCCACGCATGGTCTGTATGACAGCCGCCGCCCGTGCATTATCGAGCTCTTCCCCGGATGAAGCCAAATTCAACGCCACCACTCCATCCGGTTTCAGATGCATTCGCACTGCCGCATAGAATTCTTTTGTGGTCAGATGAAACGGAATCATGTGGCGGGCAAAGGCATCGATCCAAATCACATCATACAAGTGGTCGGTGGTATTCAGGAACGCCCGCCCATCCTTCACCCGCACATGGTGATTGGCTGGAGGATGATACTCAAAATAGTCTTCTGCCATCCGCACCACCACCGGATCGAACTCGATGATGTCCATTTCGAGATCTGGCCAATAGTGCGCCAGCCACTTGGCCAGCGAGCCGCCGCCATGTCCCAAAATCAGACCGCGTTGAGGCTGATCGACCAACGCTAACGACGCGACCATGAGCTGGCTGTAGGGCAGAAACAGCGGAAGCGGATCGGCCTTCCACATCACTGCATGAAAGGTACGATCGAGCACAAGGTACCGAAACAACTGGTCATCCCGCACCCGCACTTGCTGATAGGGACTATCTTCCTGATGAACCGGTGGGTTCAATTTCTGGATGGGATGGAGCGCCAAGGCAACGAACAGGCCGCTGCAGGCCAGTCCGAGGAATATCCCAACAGGTTTGACTTTCGCCCCCCGCCAGAGCCACAACAACCCCAGTACCACTTGGATTGTCCCCAACCAGGCCACCAAGGCCTGGCTACCGACCCACGAGAGCAGGAAGAACGCGGTTCCCCAGGTCCCGATCAGACTTCCTACGGTTGATAAGGCAATCATGCGGCCCGTGTGGCGCCCCAAGTGCCCCATATCAGAGACGGCCAACCGCAACATCGCGGGCAAGACCCCGCTCAGCCCAAAGGCAGGAGGCGCCAGAAGAATCGTGGCGGCGAGGCAGGGACCCCACCGTGGATCCTGTATCCAGGCGTCCACTTGAAACAAGATCGGCTGGCTAGCCCAGGCAACGAGAAATGTCCAGGAGCCTGAAAAGAGCAGCAGCCCCGCGAGCACGCTCCCCCCTGCATACCGATCTGACGCCCATCCGCCGAAGGCATAGCCGCTGCTCATCGCTGCAAGGATGACTCCGATCAGCGCCCCCCACACAAACAAAGAGTTTCCGAACACGGGGGCGAGCAGCCTGCTGCCGAGAATTTCGAGCGCCATCACGACCGCCCCGGTGATCAGCGCAGTGGAAAGCAGGAACGCACGCGAAATTGGAGGGGGCCCTTCAACAGTCATGGGAGAGGCAGCGCAGACAGGTATTGACCAGGACCAAGAAGGCAAGAGGCCACACGGATCATTGAGGTCCCCAATTCTTGAAATAACGCAGCAGGTCTCTGACGGAAAGTATTCCAGCCACTTCTCCACCTTCAACCACCGCCAGGTGGCGAATACCAGCCTGCGCCATGACGTCGCTGGCATCATGCGCCGATGCAGCCACATCGATCGTGATCAGCGGGGCGCTCATGACTGACCGCACAAGCGTATGAGCAGGAACCAGGGATTCCGCCAATACCTTTCGAACCAGATCGGCTTCACTGATAATCCCGAGGTAGCACGCGCCCTCACAAACCAAGAGCGCTCCGACTTTTGCCGCACGCATTTGCCGCGCGGCATCGCAAGCTGTCGCATCCGGAGAAATCGTCTGCGCTACCGACCGCATCATGACTGCAAGCGGACGCTGCATCCCTACGGAGTTCACGGCAACAGTACTCCCTCTTGTAGAAGAGTCGGATTCTACTCAACCAATTTTCGAAGAGTCAACGCCGTGGAATCTACCCTGAACACTAAGTAGCCGATTTTAGCCATTTCATTGCCCACTGTTTGATCCATTGCTATACTTCGGTCCACCAATACCCTAGCTACCAAGGAGAAACAATCCCATGCATATCAGCGTCATTGGAACCGGTTACGTCGGCCTTGTCACAGGGGCCTGCTTTGCGGAGTTCGGCGTCAACGTCACTTGCATGGATAACGACGCCCGTCGAGTGGAGAAGCTGGAAAAGGGAGAGGTGCCGTTTTTCGAACCGGGCATCACCGAATTGGTCGCCAAAGGAATCAAAGAAGGCCGGCTGAGCTTCACGACAGATGTCGTCAAAGCCGTTGATAAAGCTCTCGTCATTTTCATTGCTGTGGGCACTCCCCCAAAGAGCGATGGATCTGCGGACCTATCGTTTGTGGAAGAAGTCGGCCGTGGCATCGCCACACACATGACCGGCTATAAAGTGATCGTCACCAAGTCGACCGTCCCTGTCGGAACCGGCGAGCGGCTCCGGGAAGTCATCCGAAAACACCAGGCGCAACCGATTAATTTTGACATTGTCTCAAATCCTGAATTCTTGCGTGAAGGCTCTGCGATTGAAGACTTCATGCGCCCCAACCGCGTGGTGCTCGGCACCAACAGCGATCAAGCCGCTGCCATCATGAAAGACCTCTACCGGCCGCTGTATCTGATCGAAACGCCCTTTGTTGTCACTGATGTCCCGACGGCGGAAATGATCAAATACGCCTCAAACGCCTTCCTGGCCGTGAAAATCTCATTCATCAACGAGATGGCTACCGTCTGCGAGCGTGTCGGTGCAAACGTGCAACTGGTTGCCAAAGGCATGGGGCTGGATCATCGAATCGGCGGTAAGTTTCTCCACGCAGGGCCGGGATTCGGTGGGTCCTGCTTCCCCAAGGACCTCGCGGCGCTGGTCCAGACAGGTGAACGCGTGGGCTACCCCTTTCAAATTGCGGGTGCAGCCGCCAAAGTGAACTACGAACAACACCTCAGAATGGTTGCGAAAATCCGCGAAGCTTGCGGCGGGCTCACTGGGAAAACTCTCGGGGTACTGGGGCTTTCGTTCAAGCCGAATACGAACGATATGCGCGAGGCCCCGTCCTTGACGATCCTGAAAGAGCTCATGAAGGAAGGCGCCACCGTGCGAGCCTACGACCCGGTGTCGATGGAAGAAGCTACGAAGCTCATCCCGGGAATGATTCCATGCAAAGAAGCCTATGATGTGGCTGAAAACGCCGACGGGCTCATCATCATGACCGAGTGGAACCAGTTCAGGAATCTCGATTTCGACCGGCTCAAGCAATCCATGCGTCAGCGGCTGCTGCTTGATCTGCGCAATGTCTATGACTCCGACCGGGTGACGGGACACGGGTTCCGCCACGTATCAGTCGGTCGACCCACCAGAGAACCGCGGCCTGCCTAGGCCGCGGCCGGTGGCGGCTTAGGTCAGGCGGGGCAATTCAGCACCGGTCTCCTGCTTGGCCTTCGGCTTATAGCCCATCCGATCCAGTACTTTCATGATCCGGGTCTTCAACCGGTCATCGGCATCCGTCAACGCCGTCGCCAGCGGTTCTACGGCAGGCTTGCCGATCTTCCGGATAATCTCCGTCGCCGATTGCCGGATTTCGTCTTCTTCAGACACCAGCAACGGCACCAATGAGGAAACAGAAATCCCGCCGAGCTTGATCAGCGAATCATAAGCGCGCTGCCGCACGTCGCCGACCTCATCCACCAAGGCCTCCACCAGCGGCGTCACCGCGCGGCTATCCTTGAGCTCGCCCAGGACTTCCGCCGCATACTTCCGATTGAGCCAGTGCGGATCCTTAAGATCCAGCAACATGGCATCGGCTTTGGCCGCGTTCGGATCTTTCGAACGAATCCGGAAACTCTTCGCGACCCGCTTCCCATTCTCTTCAACAACCCGAATGGTCGCCCCGTCGCCGACTTTGAGCTTTTTGAGGTCTTCAAGCGCCTCTTCGGCGACCTCGAGAACCACCGTCTTGCCGTCGTACGCGAGCAACTCGACTTCGAGTTGCTTGGCCTCGGGGTTGATGGCTACCACCCGCTCAGTCACCAGGTTGAACCCGTCTTTCTTTTCCCCGCCCTTCGGACCGATCTGAATCAATTTCACCGGTGCTTCATCAGCCATAACGTGTATCCTTCTTGTCTATAAGGTAAGAGGAGCGATTACTGTTTCGCGGTCCAACCCAAGCTCGCGAGTACGCCTTCGACGGTTTCTTGTACCATCGTATTTTCATCTTCCAGCAGGGGCAAGAGCGGCTGAATCGCCTCCTTCGCCCCAAGGCGCGCCAGTGATTCCGCCGCGTTCCGCCTGACCAGCCAATCTTCGTCTTGCAATGATTCAATCAACGGGCCGACCCCGCGGTGATCCCCGATCTTACCCAAGGCCTCTGCGGCATGGCGCCGCACCATCCAATTATTGCCCAAGAGGCCGTCAATCAACGCATCCACCGCGCGCGCATCGCCGATTTTCTTCAAGACACGAGCGACATCCTCCCGCAGCGTATTGTCGGTCAACACATCCACCAAACCGGGGACGGCACGCGCATCACCGATCCGCTCCAACGCCCAGACCGCCGCCGTCCGCACCGCGCCATCCTTATCTTTGAGCGCCTTCACTAACGGCTCGACCGCGCGGGGGTCTTTGAGCTTGCCGAGTCCGGAGGCCGCCTGTTCGCGAATCGCCCACTCATCATCCTGCAACGCATCCAAAAGCGCCTCCACCACGGAGGGCCCGATTCGCACGACCGCCGTCGTCGCCGCCTCTCGAATCACGACATCTTCATCGGCCATCAGTCCGATCAGGCGCGGGACGGCGTCGGCCCCCATCTGTCCGAGGCTCGCGATCGCGTGATCGCGCAACGCTTCATTTTCGTCGCGCAATGCCGAAATGAGGAGATCAATCCGATCAGATTCTGTCTCGTTACTCATCCTCGTGATTCCCTTCCTGACCTGTGGTATCGGTTCCGCCTAATGCTTCAAGTTTATCAGCGATCAACCCCGCATTATAAGCCACCAGCCCGTCTCGATCCGTCCGCAGACGATCAAAGAGTTCTTTATGAGGGCGCAACACTTCCACATCCTTGATCTTGGCCAGCGCCTCCATCGCATAGACCCGGAGCGGCCGAATCGGAATCGCTTCCAGATAGAGCTGCGTCGGACGGGCATCGCCGATCAATCCCAGCGCCTTGATCGCCAGCTCCTTCACGCCGGTATCCTTATCGCACTCCAGTCGCCGCATCAATGGCTCGACTGCCCGCACGTCCGCAATCTTCCCCAACAAATCAGCCGCCGCTTCACGCACCAGCCAATCATCGTCTTCGAGATATTCGATTAAAATCTCTACGCTCGGCCGCCCGATGCCCAAGAGATAGATCACCGTCGACATCCGCGCTTCTTCGCGTTCGCTCGCCCCTTCCACATCTCGAAGGGCATTGAAGGTCTCATCAATCCGCTCACGAATGGCGCTCAGCTTTTTCAACGTACTCACCGCAATATCCTGCACCGCCGGCTGGCCCATCGCATCAATGAAGGCATCGATGGAACGGGGATCCAGAAGCTGGTCGAGCATCAACGCCGCCGTCACCTGCGCTGACGGATCCGGGTGCTTCAACATGTCGCACAGCGGGATCACCGCCGTTGGAATAGCTCCGACCAGATGGGTCATCAGCTGCCGCGCCTCGCCCTCCTGATACTTGGGAAGCAACGCCACCAGCGCTGCAGCGGTGTCCGTATCGAGCACCCCGGCCATCTGTTCTAGCGCGTTAGCCCCCGCCTTCCGCACCACGTCATCGTCGTCTTCCAGAAGGCCGACCAACGCCACGCCGGCCTGCGGATCTTTGATGCGCGACAACATCGCCGCCACTTCTTTTTTCAGCTCGGGTGTCCCGGTCCGAAGCGCTTCGACCAGCGCTTGGACGGCACGAGGTCCGCCGGCGACACAAGCCGCCGTCGCCCGCATACGCCGCCAGTCTTCTTCATGGACCAGCTCCGAGACCAGCGTTTCAATCGTTTCCTTGGACATTTATACTTTCAATAGAAACACTGGACACACAATGAATACTGATACGCTCAATTTACGCTACTAGGATGCCCAAAAAGACCGTCCAGCAAGGCCGCAGCGAGCAACGGGACGAAGGAGGTACATACCAAGCTTCGCTTGATCCGCTCGCTTCGATCATCTGCGAGCGGAGAGGCCACTTGCCTCAAGTAATATTCTCCGTACGTTGAGTCTCGGCGCGACGCGAGAACGCCGCTGGCGGACTTTTTCAGCATCCGTCTATACTCGCCCGGCTCGCCATCCCGCCAGCGCCAGGGTTTCCTTCACGTGATACCGCATATTTTCATCGGGGTGACCGGTCAGCAGCGGGATGAGGAACGGAACCACTTTCGATCCGAATTTCACTAAGGCTGCCGCCGCCTCAGCTCTGGTAAACGTTGACTCCAATGCGGTGACCAGCGCAGGGACCGCGGCGTCATCGCCGATGATACCCAAAGCCCTGGCAGCCGCAGCCTGAGTGATGACTTCTTCGCTCCATTGATCGCCACAACCGGCGACAGCCCGCGTCACGTCAGGAGGACAAGTCCCTAACACCACTTCCATCAATACCGGCACCGCCCGCCGGTCACCGATGCGTCCGAGCGCTTCTACCGCCAGGGTGCGCAAGCCCGGTTCCCGCATCGCCGTGAACAAGAACTCGACTGCTAGCGGATCTCCGATTTCACCCAAGGCCCGCACCGTATCTTCGCGAACAGCGGAATCCTGGTCGTTGAATAACAGCGCGAGGAGCGGCTCAACGGCACGTGACGACTTCGTTTTGCCGAGCGACTCCACCGCATGGAGTCGAACCAGCCATTCCGTATGCTGCAACGCCTCGAGCAACGAAGGGATCGCGGCTTCTCCGATCAAGGCTAGGGCGGTTGCGACTTCTTCCCGCACGGCTTTGACTTTATCTTGCAGCAGCGGAATCAGCGGCTCGACCGCCGCCATATTTTTCACCCGCCCTAGGGCCTTCGCGGCATGCATGCGCACGATCCAGTCGGCACTCCGCAACGCGACGACCAAGGGCCCATACACGCGTTCATCGGCGATGGAGGCGAGGATGCCGGAGGCCGCTTCCTGGACCGATAATTCGCGGTCGACGAGGCAAGCGCCAAGGGCTTCGACCGAAGGCGCGCCGATCGACGTCAGCGCCCCGATCGCCGCTTCCCGAACCGCGCGATCAGCATCGCGAAGAATCGAGACTAACGGCTGAACCGCGCGCGGATCCTTGAAGGTCCCGAGTAAGCCGGCGGCTTCCTCTCGAATAGCCCAGTCCTCGTCTTTGAGGGCTGCAATCTGCTCTGCCACGGGATCCTCCACTCTGGACCTCCTGAATCGAGCCGATAACCCTAGCACACGGTTTTTTACAGGGTCAACGGAACCGGAACGCAACTGGCGAGGAGATGAGGAAGGACAACAGCAGCTCCAGGATGCCTAGCTGGACTTGGCTACATCGCCTGACGGCCCAAACCGGCCGGTATCGCCCAAGGGCCGATCGACCCGGAGATTGTCCGCCTTGCTGGAGCTGATCTGCACTTCTTCGGCAGGGGGCGACCATCCCAGCGTTTCCAATGTTTCAAGGACGATCAACCGGAGTGCATCTTTGGCCGTCAACCGAACGGACGCATACGACAGCACCCGCTCGCCCTCGGCCTCGACCTCGGACGCTTTCGGGTCATAGAGAAACGCGATCAATGGTTCAATGGCCGTGTCCCCAATCACCGTGAGGGCTTGAGCGGCCTTCTCACGCAACACCCCGTCCTTCAACAACATAATGAGATCGGGAATGACCGAGGGGTCGCGGAACTGCCCGAGGGCCGTGGCCGCCGCTTCCTTGATGAAGGCATCTTCGCTCACAATACAACCCGGCGTCGGAGTGCCCTCCTGCTTGATGCCCTTTCCCTTTAAGGCATCCAGGACGGCCGGCAATGCCCGCGGATCTCCGATCATGCCGAGAGACGCGATCGCGTGCCGCTTGACGACGCCGTCTTTCATGGCTTCCAACAAAGCGTCGATGGCTCGTGGGTCGCCGATCATGCCTAAGGCAATCGTAGCATCCTCACGAACGGCCCGATCCGGATCTTTTAAGGTGGCAATCAACGCATCGACGACGTTGGCATCGCGAACCCAGGTCCGGCCGATTTGATAGTCGGTGGTCATTCCGCCCAGGGCGCGGGCCGCATGGCACCGCACCACGAAATCTTTGTCCTTCAACGCCTCGACCAGCGGATTGACCGACGGCTGCCCGATACAGATGAGGGCGGTCCCGGCGGTTTCACGCACAATCTTCGATGAATCCCGGAATAACTTGATCAACGCCGGGACGGCCTTCGCGTCACGGATCTTTCCCAGCGCCTCGGCCGCAGCGCTCTTCACCGCGCCATCGCGATCGCGACAGACGGCGATGAGCGGATCGACCGCCGCCTTGTCACGAATTTCTCCGCAGGTCTTTGCCGCATGCTCCCGGACCCGCCACCGTTCATCTTTCAACGCCGCGATCATGCGATCGACAACCGTCGGGCCCAGCTTCGCCGTCGCCTCGACAGCCTGATTGCGCACTTCCATGATGGTATCGTTGAATAGTCCGACCAGGGCTTCCAGCGCCTTCGGCCCGCCGATCTTCGCCACGGCGCAACCTGCATAGGCCCGCACGGACCAGAAATCGTCACTGCACGCGCTCACCAGGGGGTCGATGGTCTTAGGATCACCGAGCTCGGCCAAGGCCTTCGCCGCCTCCTCACGCGTCGCATCATCGACATCCTCGAGCGCTTCCAACAAATCTTCTAGCGATTGCGTCATAGTAGTTATGGCTTCTGTTCGTAATACTGATCTCGTTGCCCCCCGTGGGGATACGTTCGCTTGCACTTAATGACCAGCGTCTGGGTGCCGCGACCTTCGACACATTGATCCAACGCCTTCGAAAACTCCAACGTCCCGGAAAGATTCACGGCAAAGGGGAAATCGAACGTAAACGAGATGAATTTGTACTTGCCCGGCTTAAGCTGCAGTTCCCGTTGCTCGGAAGTCTTCGGCGCATCCAGCGAATCCGGATCAGAGTGATAGATTGACGGCGTCGCGCCCGGGATTTGCCACCAGGAGGCCGGCACCAGCTGCGTCGCATCGATCGTAATGGGATGCTCCTTGAGATGCGCCGGCGGCGGGCCGGCTTGCCCGATCAGCGGCTGGGCGCATATCAGAGCTCCGAACATCGCTGTTCCTGCGAGCACTAAGCACCATTGACGGGAAAATCGCTTCCTCATATATCGCCCTATTGTTTCTTGGACGAGACCGCTGCCGCTTGAAAAATCTCTTCGATCGCTTTGCTGTCCCATTCCGTATGGGTCTCGAGCCCAAGAATGCGCATGACCGTCGCTCCGGTATCGATGATCGACACCGGCTGGTGGATGACCTGCCCATGCTTGATCCCCACTCCCGACGCAATCCACGGGACCATTGGGGTACCTGCCGTGTTGGCCGATTCACCACTCAGATCCGTACCGGGACCACTGAGTGCCGTCACCAGCACGGTGGTCCGGCTTAAGAGCCCGTGCTCTTTGAACACGTCCAACACAGACTTCATCGCACTGTCCACCGCCTGCAACCCCTGTCGATACTCCTTAGAGTTCCATCCATGCGCCACCCCTGCCCGGCCGGCTTCCGGCAGATGCACGACGAGGAGATGGGGCACCGAGAGAATCGCATGACCATAGCCAGAGCCGCTCGTGGCTTTCTGGAAGTACTGCCGGATATAGGACACAATCTTCTCGGAACGGCACTCGGGGCGCAACGCGCCGCATAGCTGGTAGTCGGTATACACCTCCGGCCTCGCCAGCTGGTAGAGCGACTCGTCCATATAGAAAATGGCGCT
>WBZP01001156.1_pt1 | contig 33513 bp, 25 predicted proteins | sample 5204301 | NCBI WGS metagenome assembly WBZP01 (sample SAMN12412401, study PRJNA552823) | activated sludge metagenome | isolation source: activated sludge from nitrification reactor of wastewater treatment plant... | place: USA: Pennsylvania | collected 2017 | reverse complement strand
CGGCTCGTCCAACCGCATCAGCGTCCCGCTCACGCAGGTCCCCCAGGACGTCCAGCACGCGGTGCTCGCCGCGGAGGACCGCGACTTCTACAACGAGGGCGGCTTCTCGCCGACCGGCATCGGCCGCGCGATCCTCAACAACCTGCAGGGCGGCGACCTCCAGGGCGGGTCGACGATCACCCAGCAGTACGCGAAGAACGCCTACCTCACGCAGGAGCGGTCGTTCGCGCGCAAGCTGCAGGAGCTCGTCCTCGCGGTGAAGCTCGACACGAGCGTGTCCAAGGACGAGATCCTCGGCGACTACCTCAACACCATCTACTTCGGTCGCGGCGCCTACGGCGTGCAGACCGCGTCGCAGGCGTACTTCGGCAAGCCGGTCTCGAAGCTGACCGTCGGCGAGGCCGCGGCGCTCGCCGCGATCATCCGCTCGCCAGCCGGCTACAACCCCGACACGCATCTCGACCGGCTCAAGGGCCGGTGGAACTACGTGCTCGACGGCATGGTCTCGCAGGGCTGGATCACGCCCGAGCAGAAGGCGTCCGCGGTCTTCCCGAAGTTCAAGGCCAAGAAGAACGTCAACCGCTACGCCGGGCCCAACGGCTACCTCCTCGACTCGGTCCGCCGCGCGCTCCTGCAGGTCGGCATCTCCGAGGACGAGATCGCCAGCGGTGGCCTGCGCGTCATCTCGACGTTCGACACCAAGGCGCAGTCGGCGGCCATCGCCGCGGTCAAGGACAAGATGCCCAAGACCGGCACGAAGGGCCTGCGCATCGGTCTCGCGGCCGTGAAGCCGGGCACCGGCGAGGTCGTCGCGATGTACGGCGGCCCCGACTTCGTCACCAGCCCGGTCAACAACGCCACCCAGGCGATCGGTCAGGCCGGGTCGACGTTCAAGCCGTTCGCGCTCGCGGCGGGCATCGAGGCGGGCATCGGCCTGGACTCGATGTGGAACGGCAACACCGGCGTCACGATCGACGGCTACAAGGTCAACAACTACGGCGACGAGTCGTGGGGCCAGATCTCGCTGCTCAAGGGCACCGAGAAGTCGGTCAACTCGGTCTACGTCGCGCTCTCCCAGCAGGTCGGCTACGACCGCGTCGTCGACGCCGCGGAGCGCGCGGGCATCCCCTCGGGCACGCCCGCGCTCGACCCCGTGCGCTCGGTGGCGCTCGGCGTCGCCTCGCCGCACGTGATCGACGTCGCCGGCGCGTACGCGACGTTCGCCAACCACGGCGTTCAGGTGCAGACCACGGTCATCACCGAGGTCACCGGCCCCAACGGTGCGGTGCTGTTCAAGTACGACCCGACCCCGAAGCAGGCGTTCACGCCCGACACCGCCGACACCGTCACCTTCGCCCTGCGCAAGGTCGTCAGCGACGGCACCGGCACCGCGGCGCTCGCGCTCGGCCGGCCCGCCGCCGGCAAGACCGGTACGACGAACGAGAACAAGTCCGCCTGGTTCGCCGGCTACACGCCCGACCTCGCGGCCGCGGTCATGTTCGTCAAGGACGGCGCGGACGGGAACCCGGTCTCGCTGTCGGGCACCGGCGGCATGAACTCCGTGACCGGTGGCTCGTTCCCGACGCGCATCTGGACCGCCTTCATGAAGGCGGCGCTCGACGGCTCGCCGGTGCAGCAGTTCACCGATCCGACCACGATGCCGACGGCCAGCCCGACGGTCAGCCCGAGCGCGACGTCGGCCTCACCGAGCGCCACGTCGGCCTCGCCGAGCCCGTCGTCGTCGAGCCCGAGCGCCTCGCCGAGCCCGAGCGACAGCGGTACGCCGTCGTCGTCCCCGACCCCGACGCCCAGCTCCACGCCGTCGTCGACACCCCCCGCGGCCGGTGGCGGCGGGGGCGCCGCGGGCGGCGGCACCGTCCCGTAGCCGTCGTACGCCGAGGGCGCCCGCGCGCCGCGGGGGAACGCTGCGCGGGTGGCCGGACGTCGTACGGCACGATGAACCCCGTGCCGCAGCCCGCCGACCTCGTGCATCCCGCCGACACCGACCCTGTGGTCGCGTCGGCGACCGAGCGCGTCGGGGGCGGGACGGGACACCACGCCGGGCGGTTCCGCGGCTGGTGGACGCCGCTGCGCGTCATCGTGCTCCTCGCGGGGTCGGCGTACCTGTTGGGCTACCTCACCAAGCTCCCGTGCCACGCCGAGCAGTTCCTCGGCGACGCCCGCTACACGCGGCTGTGCTACTCCGACATCCCGTTCCTGTACCAGCTGCGCGGCTTCGCCGACGGCCTGCTGCCCTACTTCCAGAGCCAGCCCGGCACCGAGACCCTCGAGTACCCGGTGCTCACCGGCTTCTTCATGCAGATCGCGTCGTGGCTCACCGGGACCGACGGCAGCGCGACGGCCCGGTCGGTCGAGTTCTACGACTGGAACGTCCTCATGCTCTTCGTGTGCCTGATCGTCACCGTCGTGGCGACCGCGCTCACGGTGCGCCGCCGGATGTGGGACGCCGCGCTCGTCGCGCTGGCGCCGGGGATGATCCTCTGCGCCTTCATCAACTGGGACCTGCTCGCCGTCGCGCTCACCGCGGCGTCGATGCTGGTCTGGTCGCGCTCGCGCTCGGGCTGGGCGGGCGTGCTGCTCGGTCTCGCCGTCGCCGCGAAGTTCTACCCGGTCCTGCTGCTCGGGCCGCTGCTCTTCCTGTGCCTGCGGGCCGGGCGGATGCGCGCCTTCTGGATCAGCGCGGGCGCGGGGCTCGCGACCTGGCTCGTCGTCAACGTCCCGGTCGCGATCGCGGCGCCCGACGCGTGGGCGCACTTCTACACGTTCTCCAGCACGCGCGGCGCCGACTGGGGCTCGCCCTGGTACGTGCTGCAGGTGATCGGGCACGAGATCCCGCCGGACAAGCTCAACCTCGTCGCCACCGGCCTGCTCGGCATCCTGTGCCTCGGCGTCGTCGTCCTGATCGTGCAGTCGCCGCGCCGGCCGCGCTACGCGCAGGTCGCGTTCCTCGTCGTCGCCGCGTTCTGCCTCACCAACAAGGTCTACTCGCCGCAGTACGTCCTCTGGCTGATCCCGCTGGCCGCGATGGCGCGGCCGCGCTGGCGCGACTTCCTCATCTGGCAGTCCGGCGAGGTCGTCTACTTCCTGGCGATCTGGTACTTCCTGCAGCAGTACGGCAACGACAACAAGGGCCTGCCCTACGGCTGGTACTCCGTCGCGATCGTCGTGCACCTCGTCCTCACGGCCTGGTTCGCCGGGATGATCGTGCGCGACATCCGGCGCCCGTGGCACGACCCGGTGCGCACCGACGGCGACCCCGACCACCGCGACGACCCGGGCGGCGGCGTCCTCGACTTCGCCCCCGACCGCTGGTCGCTGTCGCGCACCCGGTACGCCGGCCGCGGCGACGACTCCGCCCTCGAGGACCGCTGGGACGACGAGCCGGTGCGGACCGCGGTGCACGCCCCCTCGCACGCCTCCTGACGCAGGTGCCCTAGGTACGGATCCGGTCGGTCTCCCGCAAGCACAGATCGACGTCAGCCGGCCGGGCGGGCGGCGAGGCTGTCCGGACCCGTGCCCCGGCCGAGCTCGAGGCTCGGGACCGTCCCCGTGGTCCAGCGTCCGCTCATCAGGAAGGCGGTGCTGGGGTCGGCCACGAGCTGCACGGCGTACCCGTCGACGTAGGAGGCGTAGGCGACGCCCTGGGTCGGGGTGAGCACCCAGTCGCCCGAGGACTCCAGGTCCGCTGCCCAGGTGAAGTCCGAGACCCGGCCCTGGTCGTCGCGGCTGGCGACCCGGAGACCTCCGGTGGCGTCGAACCAGGTGGCGAGGACCTTCTCGCTGCCGGGCAGCGGCTTGAGCGGGGTGATCGCGAGCTGGGTGCTCCCGTCGATCGGCATCGCGACGATGCTGACGTCGGCGCCCCGGCAGGAGAGCGCGACGAACCGCTGCCGCCCGTCCACGGAGGCCTCGAACCCGTCGGCGCAGGCGCCGACCTGATCGGTGGTGCTCGTCGTCCGGCCGTCGCGCGACAGCACGGTGATCGTGCGCGGGCCGAACAGGGGGTCCTGGAGCCCTACGAAGGCGTCGGTCACGAAGACGAGCTCGCCCAGCGGCAGATTCTCGGTCGTGGCCGTGGTGAGGTCCGCGGCGTACCGCAGCAGGGTGCCCTGGACGGCTCCGCCCACAGCGGTGCCGTAACGCCAGACGACGAGCCGGCCGTCGGGCAGGACCAGGGCGCGCCCTGCGAGCTGCTTCCCGTCCGGACCCGCGAGGTCCGTCGGCCCAGACGTCAGCGTGCCGTCCGCCGCGAAGGTGGCGGTCCTGATGCCCTGGTCGCCCGCGTAGTCCTGGGTGTAGCTCCACACCAGCGTCCGGCGGCCAGGCCCGGTCCAGCCGACGATGCTCGCCTGCGCGTTGTCGATGGTGTCGAGGGTCCGGGTCCTGCCCGCGACGGTCACCTGCACGTCGAACGCCTGCGGCGCCGAGCCGGCGACCTCGTGCAGCGACGCGGTCCAGGGCACCGGCGAGGGCGCCGGCGGGAGGGCCTGGGTCGACACGGACGGCGTCGGGGTCGGCGACCGGGTGGGCTCGTCCTGCTGCGGGCGGAAGGCGATGGCGGTGCCCGTGGTCTCGCCGAGGTCGACGTCGCGCGGCTGCGTCACGACCCAGTGCGGGGTGTCGGCCCACTTCTGCGCGTGGTACGCGAGGTCGACGTGGATCCCGGTCGCCGGGAAGACCCGGGTGAGGACGTCGCTGCCCGCGGCGTTCCACGAGACGCCGTCGTAGTCGTAGTCGTTCACGACGGAGTAGCTGGGCTGCATCTCGGGCGTCGTGGCGGCGTGCAGACCGCCGGCCGGGTCGAACCAGAGGCCGACGAAACCGCCGCGGCCTGCGGCGTCGGGCACCGCGGCCAGGCGCGGGTTGGCCGGGCCGGCGAGGTTCACGAGCTGCACGGTGCCGTCGCCGCAGGAGAGCGCGACGTGCGACCCGTCGTAGGAGACGGCGACCTGGTAGTTCGGCCGCGGGCACGAGGTGAACGAGCCGGTCGCCTGGCCCGTCGAGGTCGAGGCCAGCTGGACACGGTCGCTCTCCAAGGACCCGAGGCCGATCACGGACGACGTGACGAACAGCGGCTCACCCGGCGGGAGGTCGACGATGTCGGCCGAGGTGAGGTCGGCGCCGACGCGCACGAGCCGGCCCTTCGCGCCGTTGGGTGCGGTTGGCTGCCACACGACAGGCCCGGAGCCTGTCACGGTGAAGGCGCGACCGGTCACCGTGCCGAGGCCGGGGATGTTCAGATCGCTCGGCTCGCCGATCTGGCGGCCGTCCTCGCTGACCGTGACGGCCAGGAGCGTCGACTCGCGCAGCCCGTTGCTCCCGGTGCCGGCGGTGTAGACCAGCGTGCGCGCACCCGGCCCGTACCAGCCGATGACGGTAGCGCGCTCGCCCGGAGCGGGGATCGAGCGCTGCGTGCCACCGCTGCGGACCACGATCGACGTGACGCCGTGCGGCTGGGCGTTGGGGTCGAAGGTCGGGAAGGCGACCCAGGGCAGCCCGTCCGCGGGCACCGGCTCGACCGGCGTGGCATCGGTGCGCAGCTGGCTCGCGGCGTACCCGAGACCGAGGAGCACGACCAGCGTCGTCGCGACGGCCGCGAGGGCTTCGTAACGGCGGCGGCGGGTGATGGCGGCCGAGCGGGCGCGGACGGCGTCGAGGTCGATGCCCGTCGGGGCGTCCGCGGCGTGGCGGCGCATCGTGGTGCGCAGCAGCTCGTCGATGTCGGGGCTCACGACACACCTCCTGAGACGTCGAGGCCGAGGGTGGACAGGTGCTCGCGCAGCGTCGCGATGCCCCGCGACGCCTGGGCGCGGACCGAGGACTGGCTGACGCCGAGGATCTCCGCGATCTGGGCGTCGGAGCGGTCGTCGTAGAAGCGCAGCGCGAGGATCGCGCGCTGCCGGCGGGGCAGCGTCGCGAGCGCGTGCCACACGACGTCGTCGCCGTCGACGAGGTCGGTCGCGTCGAGCGACGGGGCCTCGGGGAGGTGGTCGGTGACCCGCTCCCCGGAGGAGCGGCGGCGCCGCCACGACAGGAACTGGCGGGTGATGCTGGTGCGGACGTAAGCCTCGGGCGAGCTCGCCGCCAAGACCTTGTCCCACTTCCGGTAGAGGTGCGCGAGCACCTCCTGGACGAGGTCCTCGGCGAGATAGCGATCGCCCGTCAGCACGTAGGCGTGACGCAGCATCGCCGACCCCCGTGCGGCGACGAACGCGTCGAACGACGGTGCCGCACTGCCCTCGCTCACTGGTCCCGCCTCCCCCCGAGGTCCTGCTCCACCCTTCAGACGCGCCAGCGTCGCCGATCCGCTGCGTCCGTCGCCCACCGGCGTAGACCCGGGACGCGAGTCACTGGCTGAATCGTCGTAGAACCGCCCGCGTTGACGACGATTCGGCCAGTGACTCGGATCGGGGTCGGGGGCTAGTCGAGGCCGTGGACGCGGTCGGGGTGGATGGTGGTGAGGCGGACGTCGACGGCGACCTCGTCGCCGACGGCGGGCAGCACCACGCCCTCGGGCACGCGGACGAGCGACACGTGCATGTGCGGCGGCTCGGCGAACCAGCGCTGCTTGCCGCCGACCACGAACGGCGACAGCGATCGCCCGATCCCTTCCAGCACACCGGTTCCCGCGGCTACGGCTCTCTGCCGGGACGTCGATGCCGGGCTCGGCGCCTCGAGCGCGACGCCGTGCGACGTACCGCCGCCGATCACGAGCACCGCTCCGTCCTTGGACGCACGGCGCTGCCGGTAGCCGCTGGCCTGGCCCTTGCTGACGTCGTGCACGGCGAGCACCGTGCCGCGCGCCTGCAGCGCGCCGCGGTCGCCGAGCCAGAGCCGCGTGCCGATCCGCGCGTAGATCGCGATGTCGGGCATTCCGGCGCGCAGGGCGCCGAGCTCGCCGTCGTCGAGGTGGCTCACCCAGAGCGCGGCGGCGGTGGTGAGGTCGGTGAGCGCCTCGCCGTCGTCGCCGAGGAGCCGCTCGGTGAGGTCGGCCAGCTCGGTCTGCCAGCCGAGCCCGGCCGAGAGCACCTCCTCGACACGGCGGGTCGCGCCGGTGGGGGCGAGCGGGGCGACCGACGCGTCGTGCCAGCGCGAGCCGGCGACGGTGCGGCGGTCGACGTGGGGCTGCGCGATCGGCTCGTGGAGCGCGAGGCCCTCCAGGCGCACGTGCCCGGACGCGAGGGCGGCGACGGTCGCGTCGTCGGCGAGGATCGAGCGGATCTCGTCGGGCTGCAGGCCGAACCGGCCGATCGACGTGAACGACTCGAGCAGCACGCGGCTCGGCGTCGTACCGCTCGCGAGGGCGTCCCACGCGGGTCGCGAGGAGACGGTGCGGATCACGCGGTCGGCGTACGGCGTGCGGCCCAGGACCCCCCAGGCCGCGGCGGCGGTGCGGTCGGCGGGCTCGTACGGCGTGAGCACGAGGATGTCGCCGTCGTAGGACGCCGCGACCTCCGCGACCTCGTAGACGGTGCCGACCGCGACGCGGGTGAGGCCGAGGCGCTGCGCCTCGCGGACGCAGCGGACGTTGCCCAGGCCGTACCCGTTGCCCTTCGCGACGGGGACCAGGTCGCCCTCGGTCGGGGTGTGCGGGCCGGCGCTGATCGCGGCGCGCACGGCCTCGCGGGTGCGCTCGGTGTGCTCGCGCCACCGCGGGCCGTCGACGTGCAGCGTGAACGTCATACGCCGACCCTAGGCCGCCCGACGCCCCCCACCCGTTCGTCGGGACGCGTGATCTTGGTCAGATGCGACCTACTGGGCCCGGGAAGCTCGCAACCGACCAAGATCACGCCGGATGCGGTGGAGGTTCAGCGGCGGGCGAGGTAGACGTCGAAGGCCTTGGCGAGGACCGGGCGCAGCGCGAGGTCCCACTCGCCGAGGTACTCCTGGGCGTGGCCGCCGGTGCCGAGCTTGAACTGGATCAGCCCGAAGAGGTGGTCGTCCGGGTCGAGGGTGTCGCTGATGCCGCGCAGGTCGTAGACGTCGCAGCCCGCCGCGAGCGAGTCGCGGACCATCGCCCACTGGATCGCGTTGGACGGACGTACGTCGCGACCCTCGTTCGACGACGCGCCGTAGGAGTACCAGGCATGCGCGCCGACGCGGACGAGCGTGGTGGCAGCGAGCACCCGGCCCTCGTGCCGCGCGAGGTAGAGCGTGATGCGCGACGGGTCCTCGCTCGACATCGCGCGCCACATGCGCTGGAAGTAGGCCAGGCCGCGCGGGGTGAACCCGTCGCGCGCCGCGGTCTCGACGTAGACCTCGTGGAACGCGGGCAGGTCGTCGTAGCCGCCGTGCACGACCTCGACGCCCGCCTTGTCGGCCTTCTTGATGTTGCGCCGCCAGAGCTGGTTGAAGCCGGCGAGCAGGTCGGCCTCGGTGCGTCCGGCGAGCGGCACCTGGAAGACGTAGCGCGGCTGCACGTCGCCGAAACCGGCTCCGGTGTCGGGCTTCTGGCTCCAGCCGAGCTCGCGCAGCCGGTCGGCGACGGCGAGCGCGTCCTCGAAGGTCTCGTCGGCCTCGACGTCGCGCAGGCGCTTCGCGGTGCCCTCGGCGATCGCCGCCTTGAGGGTGTCGGCGTGCCACCGGCGTACCGCGGCCATCGGGCCCATCTTCACCGCGAACGCGCCGATCGCCTTGAGCTGGCAGGCCAGCGGCTCGAGCCAGTCCTCGAGGGGGCGCCCGGTGCGCTCGCCGGTCCAGTCGATGTCGGGACCCTCGGGCAGGTAGGCGAGGAAGCGCTTGACCCGCGGCACCTGGCGCAGCAGGACGAGGCCGGCGCCGACGAGCTCGTCTCCGTCGAACCAGCCGAGCGACTCGTTGGTCCACTCCGCCTTCACGCCGGCCCAGCTCGGCACCTGCAGGAAGGAGATCCGGCCGCTGCCCTCGTGGGCGCGGACGTAGGCCAGGTGCTCCTCGGACGTGATCCGACGGACCGTCAGCGGGGCACGGGACGCGTCGGTGGGCACGGTCCCGAACTCTACGGCGCCGCTCGCCCCCGCGACCCCGCCCTCCCGCACTCGAGGTGACCGGCGTCCTAAGCGGAGCGTCCCGGCAGGTGCGCTGGGGCCGGCGGACGTCAGCGCTCGTACTTGCCGCCCGAGGCCGGCAAGGCCAGGCGGAGTGCCGTGCTGGTCCTCAGCACGAGGATCGCGAAGACGTGCAGGTCGTCGTAGCCGTTGTCACCGCCGTACTGCTGGAGCCACCACAGTGACGACCTGCGAAATAGCAGCCCGTCGAAGATCATCGCGGCGCTGGCCGCGAGATCTCGCCACTGCTCGGGCCCCTCGTACTTTGCCGCCAGGGCGTCGGACCTCGCCTCGTGAAGCGCAGAATCCGAGACGGCGGGGATGTCCTGGGGTGTGACCCGTCGCGGGCTGATCTGCAGCCGCGGGTAGATGTCTCGGCTGCCCTCCGCGCCACGGCTGATCTCCAGGGCCCAGGTGACGGCCTCCGCAACCCAGGGCGGTCCGTTCACCTCGTCGCGGACCGCTGACGCCGCCGCGAGGCAGAGAGGCGCGCAGAGACCGTAGAAGAGGCCGCCTACATGACCGCACTCCCGCAGTTCTGCCGCCTCATAGCCTCCAGGGTTGCCGATGTACGCATGGCCCTCGAACCAGTAGCCCGCCTGGCGCAGCCGAACCTCCCAGGACCCGGCATCGCCCGGCGGCCGTCCCGCGGGGATCTCGCCGATGAGTTCCGCGAGCATGCCGGCCGGGAGGTGCCGATTGGCAAGGAGTTTGTCGTCTGGGACCCCCGACGCGCGAAGAGCGGCCAACACGTCCGGATCCGCGCTCTCCTGGGCCAGGTGCTCGAGGTACTTCTCCGGGAGGGGGTGCTCGGCAGTGGCGGCCGCCAGGATCGCGGCGCCTCCGTCGAGCTCGATCGCTCGGCGCATCGCCCACGTCGCACGGTAGTCGCCCATCTGCGGACCGGTCGCCAGCTCCACCAGCAGATCGACGTCCTGGCAGCGCATCACCCCCTGGATGGCCACCGTTTCGTCCGCGCCCAGGGCCAGCGCCGCGGCCAGGTCGGGCGGCATGGTCGGCCGTCCAGACGTCGGCGACGAGAGGCCGGAGACACGGTCCGGATCGATGCCCAGGGCGGCCCAGTGGGCGGCGTCGAGCGGAAACCAAGACGCGGCCAGTTGCCTGACCAAGGAGTCGGGGTGCGAGAACAGACCAACGACCTCCTCGGCGTCCATCATTGCGTGGACGAGGTCGATGATCTGGTGCGTCTCGCGAGGACTTCGCCCGCTGTCGTCGTTCAGAAGCACGTGAACCCCCGCTCGGTCGGGGTCCACGGTCGCACGGACCTGGCCCGGACGGTGGGTTAGACGTCGAGGTCGACCACGACGGGGGCGTGGTCGGAGGGGAGCGGGGCGCCCTTCTTGCCGGGCTTGCGGGCCTCGCGGTCGACGTAGGCGTCGGTGACCTTCGGGGCGAGGTCGGGCGAGGCGTAGACGAGGTCGATGCGCATGCCGGTGTTCTTCGGGAACGCGAGCTGGCGGTAGTCCCAGAACGTGTAGGGCTTGTCGTACTTCAGGGCGCGCGGCAGCACCTCGACCAGGCCGGTGCCCTCCAACGCGGTGAGGGCGGCGCGCTCGGCCGGCGTCACGTGGGTGGAGTCGGTGAACAGGCTGATGTCCCAGACGTCGTCGTCGGTGGGCGCCACGTTGAAGTCGCCGAGGATCGCCAGCGGTACGCCGGCGGCGAGGTCGGTCTCCGCCTGGCCGCGCAGCGCGGCGAGCCACTCGAGCTTGTAGGCGTAGTGCGGGTCGTCGACCGTGCGGCCGTTGGGGACGTAGAGGCTCCAGACCCGGACGCCGCCGCACGTCGCCGCGATCGCGCGCGGCTCGACGACGCCGTCCCACTCGGGCTGGGCGGCGAGGTCGTGCTGCACGTCGTCGAGGCCCACGCGCGACAGGATCGCCACCCCGTTCCAGCGGCCGTCGCCGCGCGCGGCCACGGCGTACCCGGCCTCCTGGAACGCGGCCACGGGCACCTGGTCGGTAGGGACCTTGAGCTCCTGCAGGCAGACGACGTCGGGCTGCGCCGACTCCAGCCACGGCACGAGCCGCTCCATGCGGGCGACGACGTTGTTCACGTTCCAGGTGGCGATGCGCACGTCGTCGATCCTGCCACCCGCCCCGGACGCCCGCCGGTCCCGCATCGGTCGCTCGACCCTCCGCGGTCGAGGTGCCCCGACCCTCGATAGGCGGAGGGACGGTTCCCCCCGACGCGAAGCGTCGCCGGTCCGGCCCGCGCGCCCTGGGCAGGATTCCCCCCGCCTTTCGCAGGTGGGGGCACACCGACCGCGACACCGGGTCGCGGTGGGTCAGGTGATCGTGGCGGACATGCGGCGTACGGCGTCGGCGAGGACGGCGCGGGAGGTGGCGAGGTTGAGGCGGACGAAGCCCTCGCCACCCGGACCGAACTCCGCGCCGGGGTTGAGCGCCACCCGGCCCTTCTCGCGGAAGACCTCCGCGGGGTCGTCGCCGAGGCCGAGCGCGCGGCAGTCGAGCCAGGCGAGGTACGTCGCGTCCTGGCCGCGGTAGACCACCGACGGCAGGTGCTCGGCCAGCAGCTCCGAGAGGTACGCGACGTTGCTGCGGATGTTGGCGTTGACGGCGTCGATCCACGCGTCACCGCCGTCCCAGGCCGCACGGTGCGCGACCACGCCGATGTTGCTCGCGCCCCAGCGCAGGATCTGGGGCAGCTCCTCGAGCACGTCTCGGCTGCCCTCGCCCACGACCACGATCGCGGCCTTGATCGCCGCCATGTTGTAGGCCTTCGACGCCGAGGTGACGACGATCCCGTGCGGGCTCACCGCCAGCCACGGCACGAACGTCGCGCCCTCGGGCACCAGCAGCGCGTGGATCTCGTCGACGACGACGGCGACGTCGCGCTCGGCCGCCAGCGCGGCGATGGCCGACAGCTCGTCGGCCGTGTGCACCACGCCGGTCGGGTTGTGCGGGCTGCACAGCAGCAGCGCCCGCACCGACGGGTCGGCGAGGCCTGCCTCGATGGCTGCGAGGTCCAGGCGCCCCTCGTCGGTGAGCGGGCAGGTCACCAGCCGCCGACCGATGGCGGCGGGCATGTCGACGAGCGGGTGGTAGACCGGCGTCGGCAGCAGGATCGCGTCGCCCGGCTCGGTGACGGCGATGAGCGCCTCGCGCACGCCGGTGAGCACGTCGGCGGCGAGCGTGGTCGCCGAGACGTCGACGGTCCAGCCCCACCGCCGCGCCGCGATCGCGGCGAAGGACTCGGCGTAGCTCTCGTCGACAGGGGCGTAGCCGAGGTCGCCGGACCGCAGCGCGTGGTCGACCGCCGCGACGACCGAGGGCACCGGGACGGCGTCCATCTCCGCGACCCACAGCGGCAGGACGTCGGGCTCGAACATCCGCCACTTGATCGACGTCCGGGTGCGGAGCTGGTCGAGCGAGTACGCCTCGAACGGGGGGACGGCGGGGTCGGGGGTCGCAGGCACGGCCCGCATCCTGGCACCGCCGAGCGCTCCCGGTCGTAACGACCCACCCGAGCCCGCGCAGCGCGTCGTCACTGCCCGAACGTGCGGGTTCTCGGCCCGGAGTGGCGCATTCCGGCAGTGACGTCGAGCCCGAGGCCAGGGCCGGCGCGACGTCACTGCCCGAACGTGCGGGTTCTCGGCCAGTTGTGGCGCATCCGGGCAGTGACGTCGCGGTCGGGCGAGCCCGGGAGGAGCCTGGACAGGGAGGGCCATACCGGGTATACATACGCGGTATGGCGATCCGGCAGGGGCTGCTGGCCCTCCTCGACGAGGGTCCGGCGTACGGCTACCAGCTCAAGGCAGCCTTCGAGGAGCGCACCGGCGGCACCTGGCCGCTGAACATCGGGCAGGTCTACACGACCCTCGCCCGCGCCGAGCGCGACGGACTGGTCGCCGCCCTCGACGCCGACGACGAGGGCCGCGTCGTCTACGAGATCACCGACGCCGGCCGCGCCGAGGTCGCCCGCTGGTTCGCCGAGCCGGTACGCCGCGACGCCCCGGCCCGCGACGAGCTGACCATCAAGCTGGCCGTCGCGGTGACGGCCCCCGGGGTCGACGTCCGCGCGATCGTGCAGGCGCAGCGCTCGGAGACCATGCGCACCCTGCAGGCGCTCACCCGCCTGAAGATCGACGCCGCCGACAGGCCGGACACCGACGACGACACCGCCTGGCACCTCGTGCTGGAGCGGCTCATCTTCGACGCCGAGGCCGAGGCCCGGTGGCTCGACCACGTCGAGGCGCGGCTGCTGCGCGCCTCGGCGGCCCAGAGCACGACGTCGCCGCGGAACCCCGCGGCCGGCGGGACGGATCGCGCGGAACAGGGGACTGCACGATGACCGCACCACTGCCGACGGGGCCGAGCGCCGTCCTCGAGCTCGACGACGTCACCCGCATCCACGGCTCGGGCGCCACCGCGGTGCACGCGCTGCGCGGCGTCTCCCTCTCGGTCGCGGCCGGCGAGCTCGTCGCCGTCATGGGTCCGAGCGGGTCCGGCAAGTCCACGCTGCTCAACGTCGCGGGCGGCCTCGACACGGTGACCACCGGCAGCGTCCGGGTCGAGGGGGTCGACCTCGCGTCGCTCTCGCGCGCGGACCTCGCGGCGGTACGCCGGCGCAGCGCGGGCTACGTGTTCCAGGACCTCAACCTGATCCCGACGCTCACGGCCGTCGAGAACGTCGCGCTCCCCCTCGAGCTCGACGGCCGTCGTCGCACCCGCCACGGCGCGCTCGCCGCGCTCGAGGAGGTCGGCGTCGCCGACCTCGCCGACCGCTACCCCGACGAGATGTCGGGCGGTCAGCAGCAGCGCGTCGCCATCGCCCGCGCGCTCGTCGGCGAGCGTCGCCTGGTCCTCGCCGACGAGCCCACCGGCGCCCTCGACAGCGAGACCGGCGAGGCGGTCCTGGCGCTGCTGCGCCGCCGTGTCGACGCCGGGGCCGCCGGCGTCCTCGTCACCCACGAGTCCCGGCACGCCGCATGGGCCGACCGCGTGGTCTACCTGCGCGACGGCGCGATCGTCGACTCCACGGCGTACGACGTCAGCCCCGGGAGCCTGGAGTCGGTGCGATGACCGCGGTCCTCGAGCGGACCGAGCCCGCGGCGCCGCCGCCCCCGACCCGCTCGCCGTCGCGGTTCGCGCGCTGGTGGTCGGGCTGGCGGGTCGCGATCCGGCTCGCCCGGCGCGACGCCTGGCGCGGCAAGGGCCGCGCCTCGCTCGTCGTGCTCCTGATCGCGCTGCCGGTCGCCGCCGTGGTCGGCGGCCTCGCGTACTCGACCGCGTCCGATCGGATCAACTCCACGCAGGCGGTCGCCCTGCGGTCGCTGGGCACGGTCGCCGACGCGAGCATCACGCCCGTCGGGGCCCCGGCGGAGCAGAGCGTCGACGCCAGCGTCACCTCCGGCGGCTCCGGACCGAGACCGTCGACGTCGCAGATCCTGGCCGCGCTCCCGGCCGGGTCCCGGATGGTCGACGCCGGCGGCTCGGCGTCGGTCATCGCCGAGGCGGGTCCGTGGGGTCTGCGGTCCTGGCTGCAGGTCGCCGACACAAGTGAACCGATGAACGCGGGCCGGTGGATCGTCGACGAGGGCCGCCTCCCGGCGTCGACGACGGAGATCGCGCTCGGCGTCGACGACGCGCGCCGGCTGCAGGTGAAGGTCGGCGACACGGTCACCATCACGGCTACGACGGGGTCCGAGCGCGTGGCCCGCCTGACGCTGGTCGGGCTGGTGCGGCCCTACTCGCAGCAGACGACGGGCAACGACGGCGTCGTGCTCCCCGGCGTCGTCGACATCGACCCGGAGATGGACGGGAAGGTGGGCATCGTCGACCCGTCCCAGCCTGCGAGGGACGGCGGGCCGACGAGCTACCTCGTCACGACGCCGACCCCGCTCACCTGGTCCGACGTCCGCGCGCTGAACGCGATCGGTGCCGTCGTCATCAGCCGCACGGTGCTCGAGTCGCCGCCGACCTTCTGCCCGGTCGGGCTCATCGTCTGCCTCGACTCCGGGATCCCGCCGCAGTTCGCCGACGGGCCGGTCTACGAGAGCCCGGACCAGGTCGCGCGCGCCGCGCGCGACGCCGCGCTCGTCGTCGTCGTCCTCGTCCTCATCGTGCTCCAGGTGGCACTGCTCGCCGGCCCCGCGTTCGCCGTGCAGCTGCGTCGGCGCCAGCGCGAGCTCGGCCTGGTCGGCGCGAGCGGCGGCACGTCGGCCGACCTGCGTCGCACCGTCCTCGCCTCCGGCGTCGTCCTCGGTGTCGCCGGCGGGGTCCTCGGCATCGCGTTCGGATGGGGCGCCGTGCTGCTGCTGGGCGGCCTGCTCCCGTGGGCGCCGCTGGCCGTGAACGGCGTGCAGGTAGGCATCCCACCGCTCCCGGTGTATGCGCTCGGGGTCGCCCTCATCGGCCTGATCGCCGCTGTGGTGGCCTCGCTGATCCCTGCCGTGATCGCCGGCCGCAGCGACACCGTCGGCTCGCTGCGCGGCCGTCGCCCGTTGCCGCCGCTGCGCGGTCGCACGCCGGTCATCGGCCTGCTGCTGGGCATCGCGGGTATCGCCGTGATGGCGTACGGCCGGCTGAAGGTCGACGGGCTCGTCCTCGTCGTCGGCATCCTGCTCGGGGAGCTCGGGCTCGTGCTCGTCATGCCGTGGCTCGTGGTGCAGTGCGGGCGCCTCGGTCGGTGGTTGCCGCTGTCCTCCCGGATGGCGGTGCGCGACGCCGGCCGCCACCGGCTGCGCACCGCGGCGGCCGCGTGCGCCATCGCCGCGGCCGCGTGCGCCGGGGTCGCCGTGTCCACGTGGGCGACGTCGACGTCCACGCTCGACCAGTCGATGAACGTCGCCTTCCCGCCGGGGGCGCTCGGCATCCAGGCGTGGGAGGAGACCGACGCCGCGGCCGCGACCCTGACCGGGCGGGTGGAGCGCGCGGTCGCGGCGATCGATCCCGGCGCGAAGGTCACGCCCCTGCTGGGGGTCGCCCCCACGGCCTACACGGACCGGTCTCCGTCGGCCACCAGGCAGGGTTCCGTCGGCTGCGTCGTCCCGGCCAGCTCGGTCCCCGAGCTCGCGCCCGACGCCGGCACCGCCGCCAGCGCGCCCGAGGGCGCGGTCGGCCCGGACGGCGACCTGTGGCTGCCGTGCTCGGGCCGGTCGGCCAGCAACGGGAGCCTCGGTGGAGAGGTCATGGTCCTGCAGGACCCGGCACAGCTCGGCCTGATCCTCGGGCCGACCGTCGACCCGGCCGAGGGGATCGCCGAGCTCGAGCGGGGGGGTGCCGTGGTCCTGCAGCCGAACGCGCTCGACGCCGAGGGCCGGGTGGTCCTGCAGTCGATGATGGTCGGCAACGACGGGACCATCACCGACTCGGCGCTGACCCGGGTCCCGGGGCTGGAGATCCTCGACGGGGCGCTGCCGGCGTCGGTGGTGCTCGGACCGAGGTCCCTGCCGGCCGGCGCGTCGATCGCAGCCGACCCGCACGTGCAGATGCTGGTCGTGACGCCGGAGGCCCAGGACCGCCCGGACCGCCCGACCTTCGCCGACCAGCTCGACCTCGGCCTGGCCAAGGCCCGGATCCCCGGAGGCGTGGCCACCTCGTTCTCCGACCCGATCAGCAGCGAGGCCTTCCAGCTGATCGTGTACGGCGTCGGGGCGCTGGCCCTGGCCCTGCTCGCCGGGCTCATGGTGACCGCGCTGGCGCTGGCCGACGGCCGCGGGGACCTCTCGACCCTGGCGGCGGTCGGGGCGGAGCCGCGGATGCGCCGACGGTTCTCGGCATCGTCGGCCGGGTTCGTCGCCGCGCTCGGGTGCACCACGGGAGTGGCCTCCGGGCTGGTCCTGGCCTGGCTGCTCAACCCGCTGTTCAACCGGTTCGGGTCCTCGACCGTGGTCGTGCACTGGTGGCTGGTGGCCTTCGTCCTGGTCGGGATCCCGCTGGTGACGGCCGGCGCCGCCTGGCTCACCACCCGCAGCCGCATCCCGCTGACCCGCCGCCCGGACTGACCCCGCAGGCCTGGCCCGGACCGGGCCCAGGACCCGCCGCCCCGCTGCCCGACCGCCGGACCTACCTCCAGACCGGACGGTCCGGGCGGCGGGGCGGCGTCGGGCCGGGAGGCCCCGAGCCGCGCAGGGGTTGGCCGAGGCCGGCCGAGGCGGTCGCGCCGCAGGTCAGCGGGTTTGGGTGGACCCGGGGCGGCCCGGTAGGCTGGCCCCTACGTCGCCCGGCGTACCCCTCCCTCCTGGGAGCGGCCTGCCGGGCCTCGTGACGCTTCACCCTCCTGCCACGGAGAGACCGTGGCCGCGAAGTCCAGAGGAGGTGGGTATTCATGCGTCATTACGAGGTCATGGTGATCCTCGACCCCGATCTCGAGGAGCGCACCGTCGCCCCGAGTCTCGACACGTTCCTCAACGTGGTGAAGGCCGACGGCGGCAGCGTCGACAAGGTCGACATCTGGGGCCGTCGTCGTCTCTCGTTCGAGATCAACAAGAAGGCCGAGGGCATCTACGCCGTCCTCGACCTCACCTGCACCCCGGCCGCGGTGCAGGAGCTCGACCGCCAGCTCAACCTGAACGAGGCGGTCCTGCGCACCAAGGTCATGCGCCCGGACGCTCACTGAGCTCTCCGCTCACGCATCCACAGTCCGCGCCCGTCGGCCTAGCCGTCGTCGGAGCGCACCCGTAAGGTCCGGCACGTCCGTACCCCTCTCCTCGCAAGGCGGTCAGCACCATGGCGCAGGGCGACATCAACGTCACCATCGTCGGGAACATCACCAACGATCCCGAGCTGCGGTTCACGCCGAGCGGCGCAGCGGTCGCGAGCTTCACCATCGCGTCCAACTCGCGCTACCTCGACAAGGCCACGAACGAGTGGAAGGACGGCGAGCCCGTCTTCATGCGCTGCAGCGTGTGGCGGCAGTACGCCGAGAACGTCGCGGAGTCCCTCACCCGGGGCACGCGCGTGATCGCGACCGGCCGGCTCAAGCAGCGCAGCTACGACAACCGCGACGGCCAGAAGGTCACGGTCATCGAGATGGAGGTCGACGACGTCGGCCCCGCTCTGCGCACCGCGACCGCCAAGGTCACCAAGGTCGCCCGCTCCGGCGGCGGCTTCGGCGACGGCGGCTCCTCCCAGGGCGGCGGCTTCGGCGGCCAGCCCCAGGGCGGCGGCGACGACCCGTGGGCGAACCAGGGTGGCGGCGGCGGGAACGCCGGCGGCTCCTGGGGCGGTGGCGGTGGCGGCGCGTCGTACGACGAGCCCCCCTTCTAGGACGCTCTGCTCGCCAGACCTTTCGATGCACGACCCGGCCGCCCCCAGCGGCAGCCGGTCACCCACGTCCGACCCCATCCCGGCGAGGAACGCCGGGCTCCCCTCTAAGGAGCACCACGATGGCCAAGCCTGCTCTTCGTAAGCCGAAGAAGAAGGTCTGCGTCTTCTGCAAGGAGAAGATCGCGCACGTCGACTACAAGGACACGACGCTGCTGCGCAAGTACATCTCCGACCGCGGCAAGATCCGTGCCCGTCGCGTGAGCGGCAACTGCACCCAGCACCAGCGCGACGTCGCGACCGCGGTCAAGAACGCCCGCGAGATGGCGCTGCTGCCCTACACCTCGACCGCCCGCTGACGAAGGAGGCGACTGACATGAAGCTCATCCTGACCCAGGACGTGAACGGTCTCGGCGCCCCCGGCGACGTCGTCGAGGTGAAGGACGGCTACGGCCGCAACTTCCTCCTCCCGCGCGGCTACGCCACGCCGTGGACCAAGGGCGGCGAGAAGCAGGTCGCGCAGATCAAGCGCGCCCGCTCGGTCCGCGAGGTGCGCGACGTCGAGTCCGCCCAGGCCATCAAGTCCTCGCTCGAGGGCCTGAAGGTCACCCTGTCGGCCCGTGCCGGCGACACCGGCCGCCTGTTCGGCGCCGTCACCGTCGCCGACGTCGTCGAGGCCATCACGGCCGCCGGCGGCCCGGCCGTCGACAAGCGCAAGGTCACGATCGTCTCCCCGATCAAGACCGTCGGCTCCCACAAGGTCGAGGTGCGCGTGCACCCCGAGGCTCTGGCCACCCTGAACGTGGACGTCGTCAGCGCCTGACGCACCAGCACCACAGCACGCCGCGCGTCCGGAGGGCCGCCACCCGCAAGGGTGGCGGCCCTTCGCGCATCCGGGACCGCAGCGAACCGCGAATCCTCCCGTCCTTCCGGGTGAGGGTGCCCCAGGCCGCCTAAGACGCAGTTCAGATTCCCCAGCCCGGGCGCGCCGGCCGGAGCCGGCGGCGGCTGCTGGCCCGACGAGACGTCGGCCTGGTGGCCATCGAGGGTCTTCCTGTGGACTGAATGGGGAGTCCTGGCTGCCTCTTGGGCGTCCTGGGGCACCTTCAGCGCATGTCCGGATCGTCAGGGGGTGCGGGTGGTGGCGAGGGCGAGGTGGGCGGCGCCGACGACGGGGCGCTCGTGCACGATCACCAGGGTCGCCTTCGGGACGCGGGCGGCGAGCGCGCGCTCGATGCCGGCGACGAGCACCGGGTCGCCCGTGGCGCCGATGCCGCCGCCGACCACGACCGGGACCTCCGAGCCCTCGAGGTCCAGGCGCGCGAGCAGCGACGCCGCGAGCAGGCCGATCTCCTCGCCCTGCCGGTCGATCAGCCCGCGCGCCACGACGTCGCCCTCGTGCGCCAGCGCCACGATCTCGGGCGCCCGTCCCCACCACGACGACACCGCCAGCTCACCGGTGTGCACCGCGAGCGTGACGTCGTGCACCGAGGCGCGGCCGGTCCAGCGCAGCAGCGCGTCGCGCAGCGCGGTCGGCTCGCCGCGACCGTCCTCGGCGCGCGCGGCGTACCAGAGGACCTCCTCGGCCAGACCGCTCGAGCCGCCCCAGTCGCCGGAGATGTCGCCGAACGCCAGCACGCGCGCGGTCGCGCCGTCGGACCGCACGGCGACGCCGTTGATCCCCGTGCCGCAGATGACGACGGCGGCGTCGGCGGCGTCGGTGCCCGCGCGCAGCAGCGCGAACACGTCGTTGTCGACCACCACCGAACGAGCGCCCCACGGCAGCGCGGTCAGCGCCGCGTGCACCGCCGCCTGCTCCTCCGGGGTGTCGATCGCGGTGAGGTAGCAACCCGCGTGCACGACGTCGGACGCCGAGGCGCCGGCCGCCGCCAGCGCCTCGAGCACCGCGCCGTCGACCACGGCCGTGGCCGCGGGGATGCCGAGCTGGTGGTGCGAGCAGCCGCCGCCGCGTGCCGAACCGAGGACGTCGCCGGTCGCGGGGTCGAGGACGACGACGTCGGTCTTGCTGCCGCCGCCGTCGACCGCGACGACGACCGGGTGCCCGGCCATCAGCGCGCCCACGGCAGGAACTGCTGGTTGCCCGCGAGCAGCGCGTCGGTCAGGGTCTCGGCCACGTCGAACTGTCCCACGAGCGGGTGGGCGAGGAGTGCGTCGGCGACCCGGTCGCGCCCGCCGTGGACCGCCGCCTGCAGCGCGAGGTCCTCGTACGCCGTCACGTGCGAGATCAGCCCGGCGTAGAGCGGCTCGACCGGCGCGGTCGCGCGCGGCACGATGCCTGCCGACGAGACGTCGCACGGCACCTCGATCACGGCGTCGTCGGCGAGGAACGGGAAGTGCCCGTCGTTGCGGACGTTCGCGACGTGCACGGCCGCGTGGTCGTCGCCGCCGAGCAGAGACGCGATGAGCGCGACCGCCGCCTCGGAGTAGTAGGCGCCACCGCGCTGCTCGAGCAGCGCGGGCTTCGCGACGAGCGCGGGGTCGCGGTACATCTCGAGCAGCTCGGCCTCGATGCGCAGCACCTCCTCCGCGCGGGTGCCCTGCGACTTCAGCTCGCGGACCACCTCGTCGTGCGCGTAGTAGTAGCGCAGGTAGTACGACGGGACGACGCCGAGCCGGTCGAGCAGCGCGCGCGGCAGCTCGAGACGCTCGGCGAGGTCGTCGCCGTGCTCGGCGAGCAGCTGGGGCAGCACGTCGCGGCCGTCGACCTCGACGTGCCGGATCCAGGTGAGGTGGTTGAGCCCGACGTGGTCGAGCAGCACCGCGTCGGGAGCGACGCCGAGCCAGGCCGCGAACATCCGCTGGAAGCCGATCGCGACGTTGCAGAGGCCGACCGCGCGGTGGCCCTCCTGCAGCAGCGCGCGCGTGACGATGCCGACCGGGTTGGTGAAGTCGACGATCCACGCGTCGTCGGCGGCGCGCGCGCGGACCGTCTCGGCGATGTCGAGGACGACGGGCACCGTGCGCAGCGCCTTGGCCAGCCCGCCGGCACCGGTCGTCTCCTGCCCGACGCAGTCGCACGCGAGCGGGAACGACTCGTCGCCTGCGCGCGCCCGCTGCCCGCCGACGCGCAGCTGCAGCAGAACCGCCGACGCGCTGTCGATCGCGGCGTCGCGGTCGCTCGTGAGCGTGAGGCGCGTCGTCGCCCCGCGCTCGGACAGGATGCGCTGCGCGAAGCCGCCGACGACGTCGAGCCGCTCGGCATCGGGGTCGAGCAGCACCAGCTCCTCGACGGGCAGCACGTCGCCGAGCCGGGCCAGGCCGTCGACCAGCTCGGGCGTGTACGTCGATCCGCCTCCGACGACGGCGAGCTTCATGCCGCTCATCCCTTCACACCGGTGAGGGTGATCCCCTCGACGAACACCTTCTGGGCGAGGAAGAACACGACGAGGACCGGGATCATCGCGAGGATGGTCGCGGCCATCGTCAGGTTCCACTGCACCTGGTACAGATTGCGGAACGACGCGAGACCGAGCGAGATCGTCCAGTTGTCGGGGTTCTCGCTGGTGTAGAGCAGCGGGCCGTAGAAGTCGTTCCAGCAGTAGAAGAACAGGAACATCGCCGTCGCCGCGATACCCGGCTTGGCCATCGGCAGGACGACGCGCGTCATCACGCGCCACTCCGAGCAGCCGTCCACGCGTGCGGCGTCGGCGTACTCCTGCGGGATGGTCAGGAAGAACTGCCGCAGCAGGAAGATGCTGAACGCGTCGCCGAGCAGGTTCGGCAGGATCAGCGGCCAGAGCGTGCCGGTGAGGTGCAGGTTGGTCCACATCACGTAGATGGGCACCTGGGTCACCTGCGGCGGAAGCATCATCATCATGAGCACGATGACGAGCGCGGCGTTGCGGCCCTTCCACTGCAGTCGCGAGAGCGCGTACGCCGCGGGGATGCTCGACACCAGCATGAGCACGGTGGCGAGCGCGGCGTAGACGACGGTGTTGCGCAGGTAGGTGAGCATCGGCGCCTTGGTGAAGACGTCGACGTAGTTCTCGGGGTGCCAGCTCTGCGGCCACAGGTCGCCCGTGAGCGCCTGCGTGCTCGTCATCATCGACTGCAGGAAGATGAAGACGAACGGCGACAGGAACACGATCGCCAGGCAGATGCCGACCGCGTGGTCGGCGACCCAGCCCAGCCGGCGGCGCCGGCGGGCCCGACGGTTGTCATGCCGGTCCTGCTCGGAGCGGGTCGTCGCGGTGGCCGCGGGAGCGGTCAGCGTGGTCATCGGGTGCCCTCCGCGCCGTGCACGAGGCTGCGCGAGCGGCGCAGCAGGATGAGCGTGACGCCGAGCGACACGACGAACATGACGACGGCGAGCGCCGAGGCGTAGCCGAGGTAGTAGTTCTTGAAGCCCATGACGTAGAGCCACTGGGCGTAGGTGAGCGTCGAGCCCTCGGGATAGCCGAGGAGCGCCGCATTGCCGCCGCCCGTCGTCGCCTGACCGCTCGCCACCGACGCCGCGACGACGGCCTCGGTGAAGTACTGCAGCGCGGCGATGACGCCGGTGATCGCGGCGAACATGAGCACCGGCGAGATGTTGGGCAGCGTCACGTAGCGCAGCCGCTGCCACGGGTTCACGCCGTCGAGCGCGGCCGCCTCGTACTGCTCCTTGGGGACGTCGAGCAGGCTCGCGAGGAAGATGATCATCAGGTCGCCGACGCCCCAGAGACCCAGGAGCACCAGCGACGGCTTGGACAGCTGCGGGTCGTTGAACCACAGCGGCTGCGGGAGGCCGAGCGCGCCGAGGATCTGGTTGACCGGGCCGGTCGCGGGGTTGAAGAGGAACACGAAGGCGAGGACGCCGGCGACCGGCGGTACGAGCGCCGGCAGGTAGAAGACGGTCCGGAACACGCCGAGCCCGGCCTTGAGCCGGGTGACGAGCGTCGCGACCGCGAGGCCGAAGAGCATCCGCGCCGGCACGAGGATCACCACGAGCCACAGGGTGTTCCACGCCGCCTTCCTCACCTGCGGGTCCTTGGTGAAGGCGAACTCGTAGTTGCGCAGGCCGATCCACTGCGGCGGCGACAGGAGGTCGTAGCGGGTGAAGCTGAGGTAGACCGTGTCGACGAGCGGATACACGAAGAAGATCAGGACGCCGAGGATCCACGGCGCCAGGAACGCCAGCACCGTGAGGCGCCGGCGACGCTGCCGGGCGCGCAGCGCCGAGGAGCGGTCCCCGGCGCTGCGCGACTCGAGAGCGATCGTCACGGGGCCGCGCCGAGCTGCAGCTGGTCGTTGATCTGCTGGTCGACCTGCTGGAGACCGGCCTGCAGGTCGGCGACCTTGCCGGCCTGCCACTGCTCCACGAACGTGCCGAGGGTGTCCTGGTAGGCCTTGCCGCTCGCGGTCGTCGGCGTCGTCGCGCTGTGCTCGTTGGCGAAGATGTCGAGGAACGGCGCGTACGTCGCGTCCTTGACGAGGTCGGGCGACTGCAGGGCCGGCGTCCAGGTCGGGATGTTCTTGATGCCGTTGGACAGGGCGACCACGGTCTTGGTGTAGGTGCTCAGGTACTTGATGAGCGCCCACGCGGCCTCGGGGTTCTGCGAGCCCTTGCCGATGCCGATCACGTTGCCGGTGACGTAGCCGCCGCCGTAGAGGTCGGTCTTGTCGTCGGCGGTCGGGAAGGGTGCGGTGCCGTAGTCGAGGTTGGGCGCCTCGGCCTTGATGAACGCGTTGCGGTACTCGCCGTCGATGATCATCGCGACCTTGCCCTTCTCGAAGGCGTTGTCCGCGGAGAACTCCTGGCCGAGACCGGCGGTGAAGCGCTGCAGCTTGTCGTAGCCGTAGAAGTCGACGAGCTTCTTCTGCCACGTGAGCATCGAGGCCCAGCCCGGGTCGCTGCCGATGTTCGACGTGCCGTCCTGCTTGAACCAGGTGGCGCCGAAGCTCGGGGCGAAGTGCGCGGGGGCGTTCTCGTAGAAGCCGAACGACGGCACGAAGCCCGCGACCTGGATGGCGCCGGCACCGTCGCGCTTCGTGATCTTCTCGGCCATCGCCGACAGCTCGGACAGCGTCTTGGGCGGCTCGGTGTAGCCGGCGTCGGCAAGCATCTTCTTGTTGTAGTAGAGGCCGTAGACGTCGGAGAGCGCGGGCATCGAGCAGCGCTTGCCGTCGAACTGCGTGTAGTCCTTGGGCACGGCCGGGATCTGGTCCAGGTCGACCTTGTCGCGCTCGACGTAGGGCGCGAGGTCCTGCCACGCGCCGGTCGAGCAGAACTTGCCGATCTGGTCGGTGGAGTACGACAGCACGACGTCGATCGGCTGGCCGGCCGCGATCGCCTGGATCGTCTTCTCGTCGTCCTGCCCGGACTTCACGTCGACCTTCACGCCGGGGTTGGCCGCTTCGAAGGCGTCGACCGCGGTCTGGATGGCCTTGGCCTCGCGGTCGGTGAAGAAGTGCCAGAAGGTCACCGTGCCGGTGAGCTTCGCGGGCGCGCTGGACGCGGGCGGCGATGCGGTGCCGCTGCCTCCGGAGCTGGAGCAGCCGGTGGCCAGGAGGGCCAGCCCGGCCGCGGCGGCGGTCAGGGCGACCGCGCGACGACGTCCTCGGGTGGTGTTCATCGTGCGTGGACCTCCTTGTGCGAACGGGGCAACGGGATCTGGCTGGCGGCGGCGTCTGCGGTCGACGTCGTGGTGTGTGTGCCGGTGTCGAGGACCCGCTCCGCGAGCTGCTCGACGGCGACGGTCTGGGCGCCCTCGAACGCGGGGTCGCCGTCGACCGCGCTGGCGACGACCGCGCAGCGCAGCCGGCTGGTGGCGCGCAGCGCCTTGGACGTGCGCGCGGCGAGGGTCGCGCCGCCGGCGCGACCGACGGCACCACCGAGCACGACGGCACCGGGGTCGAGGACGGCGACGATGACCGAGAGGCCCAGCGCGATGCGCCGCGCCAGCTCGTCGAGGAACGCGGCGGCACCGTCGTCGCCGTGCCGCGTCGCGGCCGCGCGCTCGACGACGGCGACCGGGGTGCGGCCGCTGACGCCGTGCTCGCGCGCGAGCCGCACGACGGCGGCACCGCCGACGAGGTCCTGCAGGTCGACGTGGCGGCCGCGCGACCCCTCACCGGGCAGCGGCACGTAGCCGACCTCGCCCGCGCCGCCGGACACGCCGCGGTAGAGCGTGCCGGCCATGTCGGTCGCGAGACCCACACCGGCACCGAGCCAGAGGAGCGACGTCACGGTCCCCGGCGCGCCGACGTCGCCGCCGCGCTCGGCGACCAGCGCGAGGTTCACGTCGTTGTCGAGGACGACCGCGACGTCGTGCCCGAAGGCCGCGCCGATGGCGCCGGCGATGCCGGGCTCGGTCCAGTCGGGGATGCGGTCGGCGTAGCGCACCTGGTCGGCGTTGGCGTCGTAGGAGCCGGGGACGGAGATGACGAGGTCGCGCACGGACCGCAGCGGGGTGCCGGCGGCCCGGGCCGCCTCGCTCACCAGCGCATGCGTGGCGCCGGCGGCACCCCGAGGGAGCGCCGATCGCGGGTGCTCGACCGACGCCAGCACCCGACCGCGCGCGTCGATCAGGGCGCACGACAGCCGGGTCGGCCCGACGGTGATCGCGGCGGCGCGCAGGTGGTCGATCGCGAGGTCGTGCAGCCGCCCGTTGGGTCCGCGGCGTCCGACCGTCTCCCCCGCGTCGACGACGAGACCGGCCTGCTCGAGGCGGGTCAGCACCTCGGCGACGGTCGGCTTGGACAGCCCGGTCGCCTCGACCACGTCGGCGCGCGAGCTCGGCCCGCGGGTGAGCAGGACCTGGAGCACGGTGCGGTCGTTGAGCGAGCGCAGCAGCGCGGGGCGGGCAGGCGTCGAGCCCGGCATGCGTCCCCCTGGTTCTGACTGGAAGGTTTCCTGTCAGTTCCGCACCGTAGGGCCGTCCCCCGGCAGGAGTCAACGGTCCGACGTCGTCCGCACCCGTTCCGTGACCCGACCACCCCCGGCGGATGTCGCTGGACCTGGTGGGGTCACACCGCCCAGAGCACCCGCACAGGTTGGGCAACACGCAGCGGGGAAGAGAACAGAGGGGGGCGTCAGAGCAGGGTGCGCAGGTGGGCGAGCACGCCCGGAGCGGCGGCCTCGACCTGGGCGAGGACCTCCTCGAAGTCCGAGGTCGAGCCGTAGTACGGGTCGGGCACGTCGAGCTCGCCCGACCGCACGGACGCGGGGTCGAACGAGCGCAGCAGCCGTACGTCGGACTCCGGCGCGAGCCGGCGCAGGTCGCACAGGTGCGAGGAGTCCAGCGCCAGCAGCAGGTCCGGGGCATCGTCGGCGTCGATCCAGTCGCGGGTGATCTGCCGCACGCTGTGCGCGGAGCCGTCGTACCCGTGGCGGGCGAGCACCTGCACCGAGCGGTGGTCGGCGCCCTCGCCCACATGCCAGGCGCCGACGCCGGCGGAGTCGACGAGCACCGCGTGCTCGAGGCCCGCGCGCTCCACGGCGTCGCGGATCACGACCTCGGCGATCGGCGAGCGGCAGATGTTGCCCGAGCACACCGCCGTCACGCGCACGATCCGACCCACCGCTGCTCCTCCGAACGCTGATCGTCGACCGATGCCGTCATCCTCCCGCATCGCCGAGCGCTGCGGTCTCGGCGGCACCGGGGTCGGCGGTCGAGGCGCGCAGCCACGACGAGCCGCGCGAGCGCCAGAGCAGGAGCACGCCGCGCACGACCATGAACCAGGTCAGCGCCCACCACAGGCCGACGACGCCGAGGTCGCGTTCGAGCACCAGCCACGCGGCAGGCAGGAACGCACCGAGCATCACGACGCCGGCACCCGCGAGCCAGCGTCCGTCGCCTGCGCCGATGAGTACGCCGTCGAGCACGAAGACCGGCGACGCGAGCGGCTGCTGCAGCGCGGCGACGACGAGCGACGCCGCGATCAGGCTGCGCACCCACGGATCTCCGCTGAACAGCGACGGCAGCCAGGGCACGCACACCAGCAGCAGCGCGCCGAGCACCGCGCCGACCACGACGCCGAGACGCACCAGCCGCCCGGTCACCGCTCGCGCCCCCGCCGCGTCGCCGGAGCCGAGGTAGCGGCCCAGCAGCGCCATGCCCGCGATGGCGAGCGCGTCGGCCGCCAGCGCGAGCAGCATCCAGACCTGGAAGCTCACGTGCCAGGCCGCGAGATCGGCGGCACCGAGCCGTGCCGCGACCGTTGCGGCGACGAGGAAGACCGCGCGCAGGACGACCGTGCGCACGAACAGCGGGCTGCCGGTGCGCGCCGCCGCGAGGACGCCCGCGCCCGACGGCCGCATCGCCACCGCGCGCGCCCGGGCGATGCGGCGTACGACGAGGAGGTACGCCGTCGCCTGCACGACCTCGGCGCACGCGGTCGCAGCGGCCGAACCGCCGACCCCGCCACCGAGGACGAGCACCAGCAGCACGGCGAGCACGAGGTTCACCGACACCGCGACGACCGTCACCACGAGGGTGGTGCGGGTGTCCTGCAGCCCGCGCAGGACGCCGACGCCGGCGGTCGCCACGAGCGCGAACGGGAAGCCGATCGCGACGACGCGCAGGTACTCGACGGCGTAGGGCACCACAGCGGGTCCGGCGCCGAGCGCGACCACCGCGGGCTCCGCGAGCCACCAGGTCAGGAGCGCGACCGCGACCCCGAGACCGAGGCCGAGCGCCATGCCCTCGACGCCCTCGGACACCGCGGCGTCCCACCGGCCCTCGCCGACGCGGCGCGCGACCGACGACGTGGTCGCGTAGGCCAGGAAGATGCACAGGCCCAGCACGACGCCGACCAGGCTCGCGGCGGCGCCGAGGCCGGCCAGCGGCAGCGTGCCGAGCGTCCCGACGATCGCGGCGTCGACGAGGACGAACAGCGGCTGGGCGACCAGGGCGCCGAGCGCCGGGACGGCCAGCCGCAGGATCTCCCGCAGCGACCCGACCGGGGCAGGGGCGGCTGCGGAGGTCACCGGCACATCCTCCCGGCCCCGCCCGCCGCGGTCCGGCGGGGTCGGGGACCGGCGCGTCCGGCCCTCCCGGGGCGCGCGTCCCGGGCCGCTGGCCGGACACCGCGCCGGACGCCGCGCCGGACCCCCGCGAAGGGTCCCCGCGCCGGCGTGCGGACCTGGCCGTGGGAGGGTGCGGGCCGACCGGCGAGACGTCGTGTTCACCAGTCGGACACCGGAGCGAAGTTTCTTCCCTCCCCAGGCCGGGGACAGCGTCGTCGCAGGTCAGAGCCCTGAGCGATCAAGATCGTCCTGGTTATCCCCGGCTTTTCCACAGCCCTGTCCGACCGACACGCCCAGTCGGTCCCCAGCTCGTCCCCAGGGCTGTCCACAGGGGACGTTGTGGCCTCCGGGCGCCTCGCTCTAGCGTGCCGGAGCGCCGTCGGACCCCCGGGCCACACTGGTCCAGGAAGGGGGCGACGAGGGGTGGGAGAGCGTTCCCGCGGGGGCACCCGCGCGAGCGTGCCAGCCTCCGTCGTCCTGAGCACGGCCGCCGTCGGAGGAGGAACCGTCCCGTGAGCGTCGTCGAGCTCCCGTCCCGCGAGGACCACGGAGGCCCCGACCGCACCCCGCCGCAGGACATCGCCGCCGAGCAGTCCGTGATCGGCGCGATGCTGCTGTCCAAGGACGCGATCGCCGACGTCGTCGAGACCCTGCGCGAGGGCGACTTCTACCGCCCCGCGCACCAGCTCATCTACGCCGCCGTGCTCGACCTCTACGGCCGCGGCGAGCCCGCCGACGCCGTCACCGTCTCCGCCGAGCTGACCCGCATCGGCGAGCTGGGCCGGGTCGGCGGCGCGCCCTACCTGCACACCCTCGTCGCGAGCGTCCCCACCGCCGCCAACGCCGGCTACTACGCCCGCATCGTGCGCGAGCGCGCGATCCTGCGCCGCCTCGTCGAGGCCGGCACCCGCATCGTGCAGATGGGCTACGCCGGCGACGGCGAGATCGACATGATCGTCGACCGCGCCCAGGCCGAGGTCTACGAGGTCACCGACCGCCGCACGAGCGAGGACTACCTCCCCCTCGCCGAGATCATGCCCGGCACCCTCGAGGAGATCGACGCGATCTTCAGCCGCGGCGGCGTGCTGGCCGGCGTCCCCACCGGCTTCGCCGAGCTCGACCGCGTCACCAACGGCCTGCACGGCGGCCAGATGATCGTCATCGCGGCGAGGCCTGCTATCGGCAAGTCGACCGTCGGTCTAGACCTCGCGAGATCGGCGTCGATCAAGCACGGGCTCACCAGCGCCATCTTCAGCCTGGAGATGAGCCGCAACGAGATCGCGATGCGCCTGCTCTCGGCCGAGGCGTCGATCGCGCTGAACCACCTGCGCAGCGGCACGATGTCCGACGCCGACTGGCAGAAGCTCGCGCGCAAGATGAGCGCGGTGTCCGAGGCTCCGCTGTTCATCGACGACTCGCCGAACATGACGATGATGGAGATCCGCGCGAAGTGCCGGCGGCTCAAGCAGCGTCACGACCTCCGCCTCGTCATCATCGACTACCTCCAGCTGATGAGCTCGGGCAAGAAGGTCGAGAGCCGCCAGCAGGAGGTCTCGGAGTTCTCCCGCTCGCTCAAGCTCCTCGCCAAGGAGCTCGAGGTCCCCGTCGTCGCGATCTCCCAGCTCAACCGTGGTCCCGAGCAGCGCACCGACAAGCGCCCGATGATGAGCGACCTTCGCGAGTCAGGCTGCCTCCCGGCGGAGACGCGGATCCTCCGCGCGGACACCGGCGCCGAGACCACGATCGGCGAGCTCCACGCCGCGAGCGCTCGCGACGTCCCGATCTGGGCCCTCGACGACTCGCTGCGCTACGTCCGCTCCACGATGACGCACGTGTTCTCGACCGGTCGTAAGGAGGTCCTCCGCCTCACCACCGCGTCGGGGAAGACCGTGCGCGCCACGGCCAACCACCCGTTCCTCACCTACGAGGGCTGGCGCGCGCTCGGCGACCTCGCTCCCGGTGCGCGCCTGGCGGTGCCCCGCCACGTCTGCGCGCCGAGCGACGAGCGCACCTGGGCAGACGCCGAGGTGGTTCTCCTCGCCCACCTGATCGGCGACGGCTCGTTCGTCCGCCGCCAGCCGCTGCGCTACGCGAGCATCGACGAGGCCAACATCTCCGCCGTCACCGATGCCGCTCGGCACTTCGGGATCGAGGTCGCGCGCGACGACTACGCCGCGGCCCGCGTCTCGACCCTTCGGCTGCGCTCGCCCTACCGACTCACCCACGGGCGCCGCAACCCGGTGGCTGCGTGGCTCGACGGGCTCGGTCTGTTCGGGCTGCGCTCGCACGAGAAGTTCGTCCCCGCCGAGATCCCGACGCTGCCCAAGCGTCAGATCGCGCTGTTCCTGCACCACCTCTGGGCCACCGACGGCTCGGTCACGGTGAACAGGAACCGTCAGGGCGGGCGCGTCTACTACTCCTCCACCAGCCGCCGCCTCATCGACGACGTCGCGCTGCTGCTGCTGCGCTTCGGCATCTCCGGCCGGATCCGCAGGACCATGAAGGCGGGCTACCGCACGCAGTGGACGATCGACATCAGCGGGGTCGACGACCAGCGCCGCTTCCTCGGTGAGATCGGCGTCCATGGCGCGCGCGGCGAGGCGGTGCGCGAGCTCCTCGAGATCGTGCGCGCGAAGTCGGCCAACACCAACGTCGACACCGTGCCCACCCAGGTCTGGGACGACGTCCGCGACATCCTGCTCGACCAGGGCATGACCCAGCGCGAGTTCGCGGCGGCGCTCGGCGTCTCCTACAACGGGTCGGCGATGTGGCGGCACGCGCCCAGCCGTGAGCGCCTGGGGCGGATGGCCGAGGTGCTGGACTCCGCCGAGCTCGAGCTGCTGGCCACCAACGACATCCTCTGGGACGAGATCGTCAGCATCGAGAGCGACGGCGAGGAGGAGGTCTACGACGCCACCGTGCTGAAGCGCCACAACTTCATCGCCAACGGCATCGCGGTCCACAACTCGATCGAGCAGGACGCCGACATGGTGATCCTGCTGCACCGCGAGGACGCCTACGAGCGCGAGAGCCCGCGCGCGGGCGAGGCCGACTTCATCCTCGCCAAGCACCGCAACGGCCCCACCGCCAACGTCACCGTGGCCTTCCAGGGCCACTACTCCCGCTTCGTCGACATGGCCCAGGTCTGAGCGCAGCGGTCGCGCCGCCCTCGGGGCGGCCTACGCCGCTCAGCGGTGGGCGTCCTCGCGGGTGAGGCGGCGCCAGAGCCAGCCGGTCGCGGCGGGCTCGTCGGACAGGCAGTACGCCGCCGACGAGTCGACCAGCAGCGTCGACTCCATCGCGTGGCGGCCCGAGGGGTTGCCCGCGAGCAGCAGCCGGTCGCCGGCGCGCAGCTCGTGGTCGTCGGGCGGCGTCATCGTCGTGGTGCCGTCGGCGGCGTCGACCATGAGGCACACGACCTCGACGGCGTTGTCGCGGTCGAGCGGGTCGCGCAGCAGGTCGCCGAGGTGCACCGGGTGGCGTGCCAGCACGCGCAGGACGGCCGGGGCGTCGACGGGCGTGAGCCCGACCTCCCAGAGCTCCGGAGATCCGGTGCCGCAGCGGTCGACGAGACGCGAGACGAGCGCGGCCGACCAGTCCTGGCCCTGGTGCGCCGCGGACTGCAGGAAGCGCCACAGCATCGGGGCGCCGATGTGGGCGAGCGCCTCCTGCGCGGTGACGGTGGTCGGCACGAGCAGCATGTCGATGTCGAGCGCGTCGAACAGCTCGGCGTTCTCCGGCCGGTTCTGCCGGGCGACGATGAACAGCGCCGGGTTCGCGCGCCGCGCGGCGCGCACCAGCGACAGGTTCGTGACGTCGTTGTCGGTGCCGGCGATGAAGCCGGCGGCGTGCTCGATGTCGACGACCTCGAGGATGTCGCGGCGCGTGGCGTCGGCGACGATCACGTCGGCGTCGGCCGCCGGGTCCTGCGCGGTGTCGAGCAGGCCGGTGCCGCTGTCGACGATGCGCAGCTCGACCCCCTCCGCGCGCAGGTCGCGGCTGATCTCGCGGCCGAAGCGGCCGTAGCCGTAGAGCACCCAGGGGCCCGAGCGGATCTCGTCGTGCGGCTCGGGGAGCGGTGCGCCGGGCGCGCGGGTGAGCCAGTCGGAGAGCTGCTCGGTGGCGGGCGCATGCATCGACGCCGCGAAGTGGTCGCCGAACCGGTCGAACGGGTCGATGATCGTCGGCTCGCCGAATGCCTGCATGCGTGCCTTGATGCCGGCCGACGACGTGCGCGCGATCACCGGCAGCGTCGGCCGCAGCACGGAGGCCGCCATCACGACGGCGAGGTTGGTCTCGTCGTCGTCGGTGAGCGCGAGCACGCCGACGCAGCTCGGGTGCTGCAGGCCGGCCTCGAGCAGCACGTCGGGCGTGCGGGCGTCGGCGACGATCGCGGGCACGTCGGCGGTGTAGGTGCCGAGGTCGAGGGCGTCGATCGCCTCCTCGCGCACGTCGACCACGACGAAGCGGCGGCCGAGCTCGTCGAGCCAGGTACCGAGCTGCTCGCCGGTGTGGCCGTGCCCGGCCATGAGCCAGAACGGCTCCCGCAGGTGGCGCACCGACCGCCGGAAGCGTTGCACCGCGATCGCCTGCTTGAACGCTCGGCCCTGCACCAGCGAGAGCAGCGCGCCGATGGCGTACGCCCAGCCGATCACCGACAGGTAGATCGAGAGGGTCACCCACATCCGCTGCGCGGCGCTGAAGGCCTGCGGGATCTCGCCGTAGCCGATCGTCGTGGCGGTGTAGCTCATGAAGTAGAACGAGTCGAAGAACCCCAGGCGCCACGGGGTCCCGTCGGGATTGGTGCCCGGGACGAGGGTGAGCCCGAGGACGCTCACCGAGAAGATGAGCAGCAGCACGATGAGCGGGATGCGCATGCGCCGCAGGACGAGGAAGACCGCCTCCGACGACTCCCTGCCGACCGCCTCGCGCACCTCGGCGCGCGACGGGGCCGGCTCCTGCAGGACCACTGCTGCCCGCTACCGGCGCCGGTAGGAGACCGTCTCGATGACCAGCAGGATCACCGACACGATGTTCGCGAGGAGCGCGCCGCCCGAGAGCGACACGACGCTGGCGGTGGCCGACGGGGTGAGCCCCTCGGTCGACACGTTGGTCGCGTAGACCAGCACGACGGTCGCGGCGATGAGCTGCAGGTCGGCGACCAGGCTCGTCGCGAGGTGGATCGCACCGATCTGCGTGCGGTCGCCGAACTTCAGCACCGTGGCGATGAGGTTCACCAGGACCG
>WBZP01000941.1_pt1 | contig 33556 bp, 24 predicted proteins | sample 5204301 | NCBI WGS metagenome assembly WBZP01 (sample SAMN12412401, study PRJNA552823) | activated sludge metagenome | isolation source: activated sludge from nitrification reactor of wastewater treatment plant... | place: USA: Pennsylvania | collected 2017 | reverse complement strand
GCATCGAGTCGGGCGCGGCCACCGGCTGGCCGGCGACCGACTGGACGGAAGAGACCATGCTGCGCACCACGTCGCTGGAGAACTACGACGCCTGGGTCGAGGGCACGCTGCCCTTCGACAGCCCCGAAGTGCGCACGGCCATCGAGGCCTGGGCCGAGATCTGGTTCAATGAGGACTTCGTCTTCGGCGGCACGGACGGCATCGTCAGCACCAACTTCGGCGACAGCCCGGCCCCGATGTTCGAGGACCCGCCCGGCTGCTGGCTGCACAAGCAGGGTAACTTTATCACCGGCTTCTTCCCCGAGGGGAGCGTAGCCGGCGAGGATTACTCCTTCTTCTACCTGCCGCCGATTGACGAGGCCTACGGCCGTCCGTTCCTCGTCGCCGGCGACATCATGGCCATGTTCAACGACCGGCCCGAAGTCCGCGCGTTGATGGAGTACTTCACCACGCCCGAGTCGGCCAGCGGTTGGCTGGAGACGGGCGGCGCGTTGGCAGCGCACCAGACGGCCACGCCGGAGATGTATGGCGTAGACCTGGAGCGCGGCATCGCCGAACTCGTATCCCAGGCCACCAGCTTCCGCTTCGACGGCTCTGACCTGATGCCCGGCGAAGTCGGCGGCGGTTCGTTCTGGAAGGGCATGACCGACTACGTCAGTGGCGCGGCCGATCTCGATCAGGTTCTGCCCGAGATTGATGCCTCGTGGCCGTCGGACGTAGCCGGCCAGGTTCAGGAAGAGGTGGCCGAGGAGCCGGCTGGTGAGGCGATGGCGATGATCGCCGGCGGCTTCATGGAGCAGGCCATGGCCGGCGATTTCACCGGCACGGTTGTGACGGTTGACGGCCCCTTCGCCGACGCCGACACGGTCAAGTTCGAGCAGTCGCTCGTCGCCTTTGAAGAGGCCACCGGCATTGACATTCAGTACATCGGCGGCAAGGAGTTCGAGGGTTCCATCGGCGTTCGCGTCGAAGCCGGTGACGCCCCCGACATTGCCGACTTCCCGCAGCCCGGCCTGCTGGCGACCTTCGTCCGCCAGGGGTACGTTGTGGACGTAAGCACGTTCATGTCCGACGAGTGGCTGGCGCAGCAGTACAACCAGAGCTGGCGCGACATGGCCACGATTGAAGGCCCCGACGGCCCGATCGAGGCCGGTGTGTTCCACCGCTTCAACGGCAAGAGCCTGGTGTGGTATCCGAAGGATGACTTCGACGCCGCCGGCTACGCCGTTCCGGAGACCTGGGATGAATTGCTGGCCCTGACGCAGCAGATCGCCGACGACGGCGACCCGGCGTGGTGCATCGGCATCGAGTCCGGCGCGGCCACCGGCTGGCCGGCCACCGACTGGACGGAAGAGACCATGCTGCGCACCACGTCGCTGGAGAACTACGACGCCTGGGTGACCGGCGACCTGCCGTTCTCTTCGCCGGAAGTGACGACGGCCATCGAGGCCTGGAGCGAGATTTGGTTCAACGAGGACTTCGTCTTCGGCGGCACGGATGGCATTGTCAGCACCAACTTCGGCGACAGCCCGGCCCCGATGTTCGAGGACCCGCCCGGCTGCTGGCTGCACAAGCAGGGCAACTTCATCACCGGCTTCTTCCCCGAGGGGGCGGAAGCGGGCGTTGACTACTCCTTCTTCTACCTGCCGCCGATTGACGAGGCCTACGGCCGTCCGTTCCTCGTTGCCGGCGACATCATGGCCATGTTCAATGACCGGCCGGAAGTGCGGGCCGTCATGGAGTTCTTCACGACGCCCGAGTCGGCCAGCGGCTGGCTGGAGACGGGCGGCGCGCTGGCAGCGCACCAGACGGCCACGCCGGAGATGTACGGCGTAGACCTGGAGCGCGGCATCGCCGAGCTTGTGTCCCAGGCCACCAGCTTCCGCTTCGACGGCTCTGACCTGATGCCCGGCGAAGTTGGCGGCGGTTCGTTCTGGAAGGGCATGACCGACTACGTCAGTGGCGCGGCCGATCTGGAGACCGTCCTGGGCGAGATTGATGCTTCTTGGCCGACTGAGTAACTTTCGTAGCTAGAAACCGAGTTTCGGCGCAGGGAACTGTGCTTTAGAGACTCGGTTTCTATCACTAGTTAGGAACTGAGTTTCTGCCAAGAAACTCAGTTCCTAACCTAGGACAAGGAGGACGTAGCGCATGCAAATCGAAGCTGATCCCGGTCGGAAGGGGACGGGGCTGGGCACCAAAATTCTGACCCTCATCCTGCGCATCGCTCTGCCCATCGCTATCCTGGCCGCCGCTTTCGCGGTGATGTATTGGGGCTTCATCTTTCTGCGCGATAGCGCGGCTCCCAAATGGCTCATCGTTCTGGTGGCCATTGTCTGGGGCGTCGGCGGCGTCGCCGCGCTCTACTGGATCTTCAACTGGATCGTCGAGCGGATGGGCGACACGTGGCGCGGGCGACTCCAGCCATTCGTTTTCGTCGGCCCGGCGTCGGCCATGCTTCTCTGGTTTCTGGCCCTGCCGGTGCTGCGCACCTTCTGGCTGAGCCTTTTCGGCCGCGACGGCCCGCCCCGCGACTGGCTCAACTGGAGCGACCTCGGCGGCAGCTTTGCCGCCCTGGGTGAACGCTTTGTCGGCCTCGACAACTACGTGGCCGTCTTCACCGACCGCCTGATGCGCGAGGCGTTCCGCAATAACATCATGTGGATCGTCTTCGGCGCGACGCTGACGGTCATCTTTGGTCTGCTCATTGCCGTGTTGGCCGACCGCAGTCGCTTCGAGCGCCTGGGCAAGTCGGCCATCTTCCTGCCGATGGCCATCTCCTTCGTCGGCGCAGGCGTCATCTGGAACTTCATCTACGAAGTGCGGCCGGTAGACTCACCGCAGATCGGCTTGCTCAACGCCTTTGTCGTCGCCGCCGGTGGCAACCCGCAGCCCTTCACGGCCTGGACCGACATCGCCCCCTGGAACAACCTGTTCCTCATCGTGATCGTCATCTGGCTACAGACGGGCTACGCCATGGTGCTCTTCTCGGCTGCCCTGAAGGGCATCCCCGGCGACCTGCTGGAGGCCGGGCGCGTAGACGGCGCGAACGAGGTGCAGATCTTCTTCCGCATCATGGTTCCCTACATCATGGGCACCATCATCACCGTCAGTACGACGGTGCTCATCTTCACCCTGAAGATCTTTGATGTCGTCTGGGTGATGACCGGCGGCCAGTTCGGCACTGACGTCATCGCCACCCAGTTCTACAGGCAGTCGTTCACCGCCCGCAACTCCGGCTATGGCTCGGCGATCGCCATCGTCCTGCTCATCGCCATCGTGCCGGTCATGATCTACAACCTGAAGCAGTTCCGCGAGCAGGAGGCGTTCTAACATGGGTAGCTTACAAAGACAACGCCGCCTCGGCGGCCTGATTGTCAACGGCGCGCTGCTGCTGATCGTCCTGTTCTGGACTGTGCCGACCATTGGCTTATTTGTCTCCAGCTTCCGTTCGCGCGAGGCCATTCAATCCTCCGGCTGGTGGAACATCCTGCCCCATCGCGCCTACGTGACGCTGGGCGAACCGCTCGATCCCGGCGAACTGGGTCTCGACCCGACCGGCCCGATGACTATTGGGGGTGGGGAAACCACCTTTGAAGAGATGCGCGAGGGCTTCAACGCCCCCGACGGCCGCTACTACGTCTGGATCGGCAACCGTCGCAACGGCCGCATCGAAGTGCAGGAGCAGAAGTGGACGGTTGATTGGGACTTTACGACCTCCAACTATCAGCAAGTGCTGGCCGGCAAGGACTTCGAGTACACGCGGGCCGACGGCACGGTGGAGGTCATCCCCGGCGACGACTTTGTCAGCGCCTTCCTCAACAGCCTGGCCGTGGCCGTGCCGGCGACGGTCATCCCCATCCTCGTCGCCGCCTTCGCCGCCTATGGCTTTGCCTGGATGCGCTTCCCCGGACGGCGCTTCCTGTTCATCATCGTCGTCGCCCTGCTGGTCGTGCCGCTCCAGTTGGCCCTCGTCCCCATCCTGGGCGACTTCCGCGGGCTGGAGATCAACGGCACGTTCCTGGCCATGTGGCTGGCCCACACCGGCTTCGGCCTGCCGCTGGCCACCTACCTGTTGTTCAACTACATCAGCGGCCTGCCGCGCGAGACGCTGGAGTCGGCGTTTATTGACGGCGCGTCGCACTTCACTGTCTTCCGGCGGCTCATCCTGCCGCTGTCGGTTCCGGCGTTGGCCTCGTTCGCCATCTTCCAGTTCTTGTGGGTGTGGAACGACTACCTGGTGGCCCTCATCTTCCTGGGCGGCAACCCGGAGTCGAAGGTCATCACCCAACGGCTGGCCGACATCGTCGGCTCGCGCGGCAATGACTGGCACCTGCTGACGGCCGGCGCGTTCATCACCATGCTGCTGCCGCTGATCGTCTTCTTCAGCTTGCAGCGCTTCTTCGTTCGCGGCCTGTTGGCCGGCTCGGTCAAGGGCTAGAAGTTAGGGGCTAGGGGCCAGGGGCCAGGGGCTAGGGCTGCGCGCCCTAGCCCCTGGCCCCTAACCCCTAGCCCCTGTTTAGGAGAGAACTTTGTCCGACACCAAACCCTGGTACCAGGAAGCCGTCTTCTTTGAATTGAACATCCGCGCCTATTGTGACAGCGACGGCGACGGCAACGGCGACTTCCGCGGGGCCATTACCAAACTCGACCACATCAAGTCGCTGGGTGTGGACTGCATTTGGGTGCAGCCGATGTACCCCTCGCCCCTGCGCGATGACGGCTACGACGTGGCCGACTACACCGGCATCCACTCCGACTTCGGCACGCTCGACGACTTCAAGGCCTTTCTGGACGCGGCTCACGCGCGCGGTCTGCGCGTCGTCATTGACGTAGTGATGAACCACTGCTCCATTGACCACCCCTGGTTCCAGGCCGCCCGCGCCGACCGCAACTCCCCCTACCGCGACTACTTCGTCTGGAGCGACACGCCGGAGAAGTACGGCGAGGCGCGCATTATCTTTCTGGACGTGGAGCCGTCGAACTGGAGCTACGACGAGGTGGCCGGCCAGTACTTCTGGCACCGCTTCTACAGCAGCCAACCCGACCTGAACTACGACTGCCCGGCCGTGCACGAGGAGATGCTGCGCGTGCTGCGCTTCTGGCTCGACCTGGGCATTGACGGCTTCCGCGCCGACGCCGTGCCCTACCTCTATGAGCGCGAGGGCACCAACAGCGAGAACCTGCCGGAGACCCACGTCTTCCTGAAGAAAGTGCGCCGCCTGATGGACGAGGAGTACCCCGGCCGCGTCCTCATCGCCGAGGCCAACCAGTGGCCCGAAGACCTGCTGCCCTACTTTGGCGACGGCGACGAGTTCCACGTCTGCTTCCACTTCCCCATCATGCCCCGCCTCTACATGGCGCTGAGGCGCGGCGACAAGACGCCCATCATTGACATCCTGAACCGCACGCCGCCCATCCCGCCCGGCACGCAGTGGATGACCTTCTTGCGCAACCACGACGAGCTAACGCTGGAGATGGTGACGCCGGAGGAGCGGCAGTGGATGTGGGAGCAGTATGCGCCCGAGCCACGCATGAAGCTCAACATGGGCATTCGCCGCCGGCTGATGCCCTTGCTGGACAACGACCGGCGGCGCTGGCTGGCCCTTAATGCGCTCTTCCTCTCCCTGCCGGGCGCGCCCATCCTCTACTACGGCGACGAGATCGGCATGGGCGACAACATCTGGCTGCCCGACCGCCACGGCTGCCGCACGCCGATGCAGTGGTCGGCCGACAAGAACGCCGGCTTCTCCGACGCCGCGCGCACCTATCTGCCGGTCATTGACGAGCCGCCCTACAGCTACCGCGACCTCAACGTCGCTGCGCAGGAGAACGATCCCGATTCGATCCTGGCCCTGACGCGCTTCCTGTTGGCCACGCGGCAGGCGCAGCCGGCCTTGCGCGCCGGAGGGCTGGAGTGGGTGGAGACAGACGACCCGGCCGTGCTGGCCTTCCGCCGCACGACCGAGGGCGCGCCGCCAGTGTTGTGTCTATTCAACCTGGGCGACAGCCCGCGAGCGGGCATCTCCCCGGCCACCGACGTGCGCGACCTGCTGGCGCGCGAGGGGCGCGTCTACCCGGCCGGCCAGCCTATCGCGCTGGCTTCTTTCTCCGCCCACTGGCTGGTAGCGGGAGAGTAATAAGAAGAAAACACAGATTACGCAGATTACACAGATTAAGTACACTGTTACCCAAGAAATATGATCCGCAGATTTGGCAGATTTAGCAGATTCAAGAAAGGAAATCTGCCAAATCTGCTAAATCTGCGGATCAATAATCTTTCTGTAACACTGTATTAAGAAGAATCAAAATCTGTGTAATCTGCGTAATCTGTGGTTTCTTCTTTTGAATCAGAAGAAGAACCATGATAGAGACTTCGTCTATAGATGCGTTGCTGGCCGGGCCACTGGCGGCGCTGACACCGTTGGAGCGCGACATCTTCCGCGCCCGGCTGGAGATTCAGTGGCCCGACGTGCTGCGGCCGCTGCAACAACTCTACGGCGACCGGCCCGACTTCGCCGACTGCTGCCGCCGCCTGCTGGCCATCGTCGCCGCGGGCTACGCCGCCCGCCCGGCGGAGTTGCGCCTGCTCGACCAGCGCCGCCAGAGCCAGCCCGACTGGTTCCAGCAGCCTACCATGCTGGGCTACGTGGCCTACGCCGACCGCTTCGCCGGCGACCTGCGCGGCGTGGCCGAGCGCATCCCCTACCTGACCGAGTTGGGTGTCACCTACCTGCACCTGATGCCCCTGCTGGCCCCGCGCGATGGCCCCAACGACGGTGGCTACGCCGTGGCCGACTATCGCGCCGTCAACCCGGCGCTGGGCAGCATGGCCGACCTGGCCGCGCTGGCCGCGCGGCTGCGGGCCGAGGGCATCAGCCTGTGCATTGACCTGGTGTGCAACCACACGGCCAAGGAGCACGAGTGGGCGCGCCAGGCCGCGGCCGGCGACCCGACCTATCAGGCCTACTACCTGATGTATCCCGACCGGACGGAGCCGGACGCCTACGAGCGCACGCTGCCGGAGGTCTTCCCCGACTTCGCGCCGGGCAACTTCACCTACTACCCGGAGTTCGAGCGCTGGGTGTGGACAACCTTCAACGAGTACCAGTGGGATTTGAACTATGGCAACCCGACGGTGCTGGCCGAGATGCTGGACATCATCCTCTATCTGGCCAATCAGGGCGTGGAGGTGTTGCGGCTCGACGCGGTGGCCTTCATGTGGAAGCGGCTGGGCACCGACAGCCAGAACCAGCCCGAGGCCCACGCCATCCTGCAAGCGTGGCGCGCCCTCAGCCGCATCGCCGCGCCGGGGCTGCTGCTGAAGGCCGAGGCCATCGTCTCGCCGCCCAAGCTCATCCCCTATCTGGGGCGCGGCGCGGCGACGAACAAAGAGTGCGAGCTGGCCTACCACAACGTCTTCATGGTGCTGTTGTGGAGCGCGCTGGCCGAGGGGCGCGTGGCCTTGCTGACGCGGGCGCTACAGAACATGCCGCCCATCCCATCGGGCGCGGCGTGGATCACCTACGTGCGCTGTCACGACGACATCGGCTGGGCCGTCACCGACGAGGACGCGGCCGAGGTCGGTCTGAGCGGCTTTGGCCACCGCGCCTTCCTGAGCGACTTCTACAGCGGCCGCTTCCCCAACACCTTCGCCCGCGGCGCGACCTTCCAATTCAACCCCAAGACCAACGACCGGCGCATCAGCGGTTCGTGCGCCTCGCTGGCCGGGCTGGAGCTGGCGCTGGAGGGGGAAGACCCGCGGGCAACGGAGGCCGCCATTCGGCGCATCCTGCTGGTCTACAACCTCATCTTCGCCTATGGCGGCATCCCCCTGCTCTACATGGGCGACGAGTTGGGGCTGCTCAACGACACGACCTACCTGGACGACCCCAATCTGGCCGACGACAACCGCTGGATGCACCGGCCGCGCCTGGATTGGGCGCAGGCCGAGACGCGCCACGACTGGTGGACGGTGCCGGGGCGCATCTTCCGCGGTCTGGGCGAGCTGCTGGCGGCGCGGCGCGACACGGCGGCATTCCACGCCCAGGCCGGCACGTTCGCCGTCTGGACGCACAACGAGGCGGTCTTCGGCCTGCTGCGCGACAGCCCGCGCGGCCGCGTGCTGGTGCTGGCCAACTTCAGCGACCGGCCGCAGACCGTGCCCGGCTATCGGCTGCATGAGATGGTCTTCGGCGGGCGGCTGGTTGACCGGCTGACCGGCCGCGCGCTTGACAGCGCGCCGGGCATCACGCTGGAGGGGTATGAGGCCGTGTGGCTGACGCCGGAGGCCGAACTAAATTAAGGGAGAGAAGATCTCACGCAAAGGCGCAAAGGAGCGAAGGACGCCAAGAAGAAAGAAGAGTCAACTTTTGACTTTGCGCCTTTGCCCCTTAGCGCCTTTGCGTGAGCTTCCTGGGAGAGCATCACATGGACGACATCTACGTAGGCGGGATTGAGGCGGGGGGGACGAAGTTTGTCTGCGCCGTGGGCACGGGGCCGGACGATGTGCGCGCCGAGGCGCGCTTCCCGACGACGACGCCCGACGAAACCATCGGCCGCGCCCTGGCTTTCTTCCGCGAGCAGGAGGGGCGCTATGGCCCCGTGGCCGCCGTCGGCATCGCCGCCTTCGGCCCGCTGGATCCTAACCCGGCCTCGCCGACCTACGGCTACATCACCAGCACGCCCAAGCCCGGCTGGGCCAACGCCGATCTGGCCGGGGCCATCGGTCGCGGTCTGAATGCCCCCGTCGGCTTCGATACCGACGTCAACATCGCCGGGCTGGGTGAGTGGCGTTGGGGCGCGGCACAGGGGTTGGACACCTTCATCTACCTGACCATCGGCACGGGCATCGGCGGCGGCGGGCTGATTAACGGCAAGCTGCCCCACGGCCTGGTGCATCCCGAGTTCGGCCACATCGCTTTGCCCCACGACTGGGCGGCCGATCCCTACAAAGGGCGCTGCCCGTTCCACGGCGACTGCCTGGAGGGCATGGCCGCCGGCCCGGCCATCGGCGAACGCTGGGGGCGGCCGGCGTATGAGTTGCCGGCCGACCATCCCGCCTGGGAGCTGGAAGCCCACTATCTGGCCCTGGCGCTCCAGACGTTCATCTGCACCCTCTCGCCGCAGCGCATCATCATGGGCGGCGGGGTGATGGAGCAACCGCAGCTCTTCCCGCTGTTGCGGCGCAAGGTGCAGGCCTATCTCAACGGTTACGTCCAGTCGCCGGCTATCCTGGAGCACATTGACGACTATATTGTGCCGCCGGGGCTGGGCAACCGGGCCGGGGTGCTGGGGGCCATCGCCCAGGCGCAGATGCTTCTAAAATAGGGGCCAGGTTCCAGGTTCCAGGGGCCAGGGGAAGAGCGCTCTTCCCCTGGCCCCTGGAACCTGGAACCTTCTTAGTTGCTGATGACCGGCGCTTTACGCAGGTGGCGGAAGTCGTCCACCTGCTTGAGCATGAACTCGGCCATGTCGGCCCGGCTGAGGTTAGCGCCTGTGCCCTGGCCCACCATGCCGACGCGGACGGTGCCGGTCGGGGGTGTGTCGGTCAGCCGTGGCACGCGCACTACCGTCCAGTCCAGTCCGCTTTCGCGCACCAGTGTCACCGTCTTGAGCATGTCCTCGTAGACGTTGCGCGCCGTGGCTTTGAGGGCCACGTTGATCAGCTTGTTGAACAGCTTGGGCGCGTCGCCCGGATCGCCCACGCCCGCTCCGGCGGAGATGACCAGCCGCTTGACGCCGTGCTGCTTCATCGCCTTGATGATTGTCGTCGTGCCCTGGCTGATCGCGAACGTCGGCTCGTTGCTGGTGGGGCCAAGCACGCTGAGCACGGCGTCGGCCTCGGCGACGACCTGCTCAACGCGGGCGGTGTCGCTTAGGCTGCCCTGGATGACCACCAGCCGCTCGTGCTGCATCGCCAGCTTGCCCGGATCGCGGGCCAGGGCGCGCACGTTGTAGCCACGCTCCAATGCCTGCTGTACCAGGTGTTGGCCGGCCCGTCCGGTTGCGCCAAAGATCGCCACTGTTTTCGTTGTCGGTTCCATGCTCTCCCATTCTCAAATCGCTTAGTTTAATATCAGGCCCGATTATAACGAACGGTCTATATATTGTCCACTCTTGGCCGACAAAATAAAAAAGGCGACGATCGCGAGGATCGCCGCCTTTGGCCTTACCGTTAGCAGGTGGCGCTAGTTGCGCCGCGAACCGCCGGTGAGTAGCAAAACGTAGTAGAGTAGCTGGCCGACGGCGGCGATGGCCGCGGCGACGTAGGTCCAGCCGGCGGCGTTGAGCACGGCGCTGACGCCGCCCGCCTCTTCGTGGGTCACAATGCCGCTCTGGTTCAGCAGCGTCTTGGCCCGCCGGCTGGCGTCGAACTCGACCGGCAGCGTGACCAGCGAGAAGACCACCGCCCCGGCAAAGAGAATGACACCGACCCAGGCCAGCGGCGTAAAGCGCAGCAGGAAGCCGACCAGAATCAGAATGGGGGCCAGGCTGCTGCCGAACCGAACGACGGGCACGATGGCGCTGCGAATCTGGAGCGGCGCGTAGCCGGCCGAGTGTTGCAGCGCGTGGCCCATCTCGTGGGCGGCCACGCCGGCCGCGGCCACGCTGGGCGTCCGATATACGTCCGGGCTAAGGCGCAACACGCGCGTGCGCGGGTCGTAGTGGTCGCTCAGAAAGCCCTGCGTCTCCTCGACGCGCACGTCTTGCAGCCCCTGGTTGTCCAGCAGGTGGCGGGCAATCTCCGCGCCGGTCAGGTTACGCGCCGTGCGCACGCGGGAGTACTTATTGAAGGTGCCCTTGACGCGCATTTGCGCCCACAAACCCAATAGGAGGCCCGGCAGAGCCAAAATCAGGTAAAGCGGGTCTAGATAGAACATGGTTGTAGGTTATCGCCTCTCGATCTCGATTGTCGCCGGCGCCGGTTGGCGGGCACTGTTTTGGTCGCGCAGCCGCTTCAGGACGCCCAGCAGATAGAATCCCGTTAGGAGGACCGGCGCGATGGCCAGCCAGTAGTTCGTGACGAATTCGATCATGTTTACGTTTCCTTTTATTCGCACACAGTACTAACTACGCCTGATTCTGGCCTATTGGCGCAGGAAGTCAACGCGGGTGGGAGCATTCCAATGAATGTCTTACATAAGGGGGCATAGGCTGAGTGAGACCTGAAAGCGAACCGCAGATTACGCAGATTTCGCCGATTAGAAGAGCGAATCGGCGGAATCTGCGTAATCTGTGGTTTTTCTCTATAATGGCTTTACCCGGAGGCACCAAGCTTATGACCCATGAAGACACCTTTAGCTTGCCCCGCGATCTGGGCGACGGCCTGACGCTGCGCTGGGCCACGCCCGACGATGCTGAAGCCGTGGCCCAGTTCAACCTGGCTATGCACTCCGACCCGCCCGGCGAGGAGAAGTTCCTCTATTACTGGACCCACGACCTGATGCGCGGCGACCACCCGACGACGAAAGCCGGCGACTTCACCGTGGTGACCGACGCCGACGGCCGCGTTATCTCGTCGCTCAACCTCATCTCGCAGACGTGGGCCTATGACGGCATCCCGTTTGCGGTCGGCCGCCCGGAGTTGGTGGCCACGCTGCCGGAGTATCGCCGCCGCGGTCTGGTGCGCGAGCAGATGGACGTCATCCACCGCAAGAGCGCGGCGCGCGGCGAGTTGGTGACGGCCATCACCGGCATCCCCTGGTACTACCGCCAGTTCGGCTACGAGATGGGCCTCGACCTGGGCGGCAGCCGCCAACTGTTCTGGGCGCGGGGGGGCAACGACGAGAAGGTGGAGCCGGAACCCTACCGCTTGCGCCCGGCGACGGCCGACGACATCCCGCTGCTGCAAGAACTCTACGTCGCCCACCTCGGCCGCAGCCTCATCACCCGCTTGCGCAGCCCGGAGATCTGGCACTATGAAATGTTCGTTTCGCACCCGGAGTCAATCTTCACCAAGAAGCTCAAAATCACAGTGACGCCGGACGAGCAAGTGGTCGGCTACGTTGACTACGATCCGTTCGGCACGGCCATCCTGATATCGGAACTGGGTGTGCGGCCGGGTCATTCGTGGCGGGCCGTCGGCCGCTTCCTGGTGCGCCATTTGCGCCAGGAGGCGACGGTGCTAAACGCCACCCGCGCCGCCGATAAGCAACTGACCAACCTGTCGTTCGACCTGGGGCAGGCCCATCCCATCTACGAGGCGCTGGAGCCGGACCTGGAGAAGCAGACGCGCCCCTATGGCTGGTACGTGCGCGTGCCCGACATCCCCGCCTTCCTGCGCCATATCACCCCGGCGCTGGAGCGGCAACTGGCCGCCAGCGTCATGGCCGGGCACACCGGCGCGTGCCAGATCAACCTCTATCGCAGCCGCTTCGTGATGGTCTGGGAAGAGGGCCGGCTGAAGGAAGTGATTGACGGCTACGAGCCCAAGCGGCTGGGTGATGGCGACGCCAACTTCCCCGAGCTGACCTTCCTGCAACTGCTGTTCGGCTTTCGTAGCTTTGACGAATTGATTACCTCCTTTGTGGATTGCTACCCGGGCAACAGCACGACGCGCGTCCTGCTGCGGGCGCTGTTCCCCAAGCGGCCATCGCACGTGATTCCACTGGGATAAGGGATAGAAACCGCAGATTACACAGATTTCACAGATTGAAGAGGAATCATCCGCAGATTGAGCGGATTGGGCAGATTGCCGGGAAAAGAGATTGATTTTTCTGATTCTTAAATCTGCCCAATCTGCCTAATCTGCGGATCATTCCCTCTTAATCTGTGAAATCTGCGTAATCTGTGGTTCCATATCTTCTCAACCATGACGAACCCAATCACGCCCTTTATCGAGCGGCAGGGCGCGCTGGTGCTCGACGGCGGGCTGGCCACGGAACTGGAGCGGCGCGGGGCCGATCTGAGCGATGCCCTGTGGTCGGCCCGGCTGCTGGCCGACGACCCGGCGCTCATCCGCCAGGTACATCTCGACTACTACTGGGCCGGGGCCGACTGCTGCACCAGCGCCAGCTATCAGGCGACGCTACCGGGCTTTGTGGCCCGCGGCATGACCGAGCAGCGAGCGCGGTCGCTCATCCGCCTGTCGGTGCGGCTGGCGGCCGAGGCCCGCGACGCCTTCTGGGCCACCGGGCCGCACCGGCGACGGCTGCGGCCGTTGGTCGCCGCCAGCGTTGGGCCGTATGGGGCCTATCTGGCCGATGGCTCCGAATACCGCGGCGACTACGACCTGGACGAGGCTGGGCTGCTGGCCTTCCACCGCCAACGCTGGGCGCTACTGGCCGATAGCGGCGCTGATCTGCTGGCCTGCGAGACGCTGCCGTCCTTCGCCGAGGCGCGGGTGCTGGCCGACCTTCTGGCCCAAACGCCGGGCGCGTGGGCTTGGTTCAGCTTCACTTGCCGCGATGGGGCCCACATCAGCGACGGCACGCCCATCGCCGAGTGCGCCGCCTATCTGGCCGGGCGGCCGGGCGTGGCCGCCGTCGGCGTCAACTGCACCCCGCCGCGCCTCATCCCCGACCTCATCCGCGCCATCAGCGCCGTGACCGACACGCCCATCGTCGTCTATCCCAACTCCGGCGAGAGCTACGACCCGCTGGCCCGGCGCTGGCGCGGCGAGTCGGCACCGGCCGAGTTCGGCACGTTCAGCCGCGAGTGGCGCAAGCTGGGCGCGGCGCTCATCGGCGGTTGCTGCCGCACCACCCCGGCCCACATCCGCCAGATCAGCGACCGCTTCAGGAGAACCGCATGGCCGACCGAGTGAACCGCAAAGCGTACCAGCAGTCGTTGCCCAAGAAGCGCATCTCCGCCGGCTGCCTGTTCTTCGACAAGTCGCAGCGGCTGCTCATCGTCAAGCCGACCTACAAGGAGGGCTGGGAGATACCCGGTGGCGCGGTCGTTGCCAACGAGTCGCCGTTGGCGGCCTGCATCCGCGAGGTGACCGAGGAGTTGGGTCTGGAACGACGGCCGTTGCGTCTGCTGAGTGTCGACTTCACCGGCGAAACCAAGCAACGCACGGAGAGCTTGAGCTTCATCTTCGACGGCGGCGTGCTGTCGGACGAAGAGATCGCCGCCATCCGCCTGCCGGAAGAGGAGTTGCGTGAGTATCGCTGGCTGCCGCCCACCGACGCCTTGACGCTACTCAATCGGCGGCTGCGGCGGCGTGTGCGGCACTGTCTGGCGGCGCGGCTGGGGGGCACAACGCTCTATCTGGAGGAGCAGGAGTCGCCGTGGTTGGCCTGATGGCGGGGCGCGGCCGATGATGTGGGGCGAACTGGCCGCGCTGGCCACAGCCGTCTGCTGGTCGTTCACGGCTATCCTCATCAGCTACAGCGGGCGGCGGGTCGGCTCCGAGGTGGTCAACCGCAGCCGGCTGCTGTTCGCCTTTTTGTTTCTGCTGGTGGCCCATCGGGCTTTAGAGGGCGTGTTCTTCCCCAGCGGCGTGGAACCATTCCGCTGGGGCTGGCTGGCCGTCTCCAGCGTGTTGGGGCTGGTGCTGGGCGATGCCTTCCTCTTCCAGGCCTACGTGCTCATCGGGCCGCGCCTGGCCATGCTGTTGATGTCCACCGTGCCCATCTTCAGCGTGCTGTTCGGCTGGCTGCTGTTTGGCGAGGCGGTGACCGGGCTGGAGCTGGCCGGCATTGCCCTGGCCGTGGCCGGCATCGGCTGGGTTGTCACCGAGGGGCAGACCGATCCGCGGCTGGCCGACCGGCGCGTCTATCGGCATGGGCTGCTGTTCGGCCTGCTGGGGGCGTTGGGGCAGGTGGCCAATCTGGTGACGGCGCGCTATGCGCTGGTGGATGACTTTCCGGCGCTATCGGCGACGCTTATTCGCATAGTCATCGGTGCTGTCATCGTGTGGGCGATGGCTGCCGTGCGCGGGCAGGCCGGCCACACCATCCGGCAGTTGGGCGACCGGCGGGCATTGCGGGCCATCGTCGCCGCGTCGCTGGTGGGGCCGTTCCTGGGCATCTGGCTGTCGCTCATCGCCGTGCAGAACGCGCGGCTGGGCATCGCCTCAACGCTGATGGCGCTGCCGCCGGTGATTCTGATCCCGCTGGAATTCGCCCTCTTCCGCCACCGCGTCAGCCCGCGCGGATTGGCCGGCACGGTGGTGGCTTGTAGCTCAGGATGGTATCCCGCGCTGAAAAGGATGAGCCGTTTCAGCCTTCATCCCTCATCCTTCATCCTTTAAGACGCGGGATACCATCCCGCGCTACAAGATGCCTACTGGGGCGCTGTGGCCCGAATGAGTTGCAGCAACCCGCGCCCGTGGCTCTCGGTCGCGTCCACCCGAAAGCCGGCCGCGGCCACCGTCGCCGCCGTCTCGCGGTTCAGATGGCACTCCCCCTGTAGCGCGAACCATAGCGGGTGCAACCAGTCGGTCAGGCGGCGGGTCAGAGAGGTCTGGCCGCGCACGTGTTCCAGCAATAACAGTTGGCCGCCCGGCCGCAGCACGCGCCGGATTTCGGCCAGCGCCGCCAGTGGATCGCCGATGCTGCAAAAGACGAGCGTGCCGACGACGGTGTCGAACGACGCGGCGGGGAAGGGCAGGTCGTGGGCATCAGCCGCGGCCACGGCCACGTCGGCGCGGCCGGCAACATGAGCCTTGCGCGCCGCCGCGGCCAGCCGCTCCGGACGTAACTCGATGGCCACCACGCGCCGGCCGGGGTCATAGAGCGGCAGATTGGCCCCCGTGCCCGCGCCGATCTCCAGCACCGCGCCGCGCGCCGCGGCCAACAGCGGCCGTCGCAGCCGCGTCAGGCTGAACCGCTCCAACAACCACATGCCTCGATCATATCTCTGTGCGTCAATCGCATCCATGACCCTCGATTGTACCCGGTGCGTCGCACTTTCTGAAGTGCGTCGCACCTTCTGAGAACATCGCGCCGCAAAAAAGAAGGTGCGACGCACTGAAGAAAGTGCGACGCACCGGGAAGGATGAAAGAAGGTGCGACGCACTCAAGAAAGTGCGACGCACCGGGAAGTTACTGGATGCCCAGGCGAGCCGACGCCTGTTGGCACAGACCCGCGCCGCCGGCGGCCAACCACTGATCGAGGACGTCGCTGCTGGTCGCCCCGGCCACGGCGTCTTCATAGATGCCGGTGCTCCAGGTGTAGTAGCGCTGCGTCTCGTTGGGCCAGGCTGCCCAGCCCTTGGCCGCTGTGCCGTGGCCGCCGTTATAGCCGGCAAATGTCAGACCGGTGTCGCCCCCGGTCAACTCCATCCCCTGGGCCAGATAGGCCATGCCGCGGTTGGCGTTGGTATCCGGGTCTTGCATGATCTCGCCGGCGCTGAAGTGGAAGGGCATGACCTGGAAAAGTCCCTGCGCTCCGGCGCTGGATTCGGCATTGGGGTCGCCGCACGACTCGATCTGCATGACCGTGGCCGCCATGTTGGGGTCGAGGCCATACGCAGCCGCCCAGGCGACGATCTGGGGCGCCCAATGCTGAATCTCGCGCGTGAACAGCGGCGCAATACCGCCGGCCGCTACCGGCAAGGCCGCTTCCGGCGCGGGCTGCTCCTGGGTCTGCTCGGCCGCGGGGTCGCCGGCGGTCGTGTCAGTTGTAGCGGCTGTCGCGTCGCTCAGTCCGCCGTTGCGAATGGCCCACATGGCGAAGAGGACGACGAAGGCCAGCGCGGCGGCCAGCACCAGCATCATGCGCTGCTGCACAGCGGCCATCGGGTCATGGGCAACGACCGACCGCGGCCAGTGGTAGAGGGAGTCATCGTCCGGCTCTGTCAAGGGCGTATCCACAGGGTAGAAGGATGTATCCTGATATGCGGTCATAGTTTATCGCCGTCCTGTTTTCCTACAACAAGCATGGGCCGCGCCAAACGGGCAAGGCCGCACAGGTGGCGCGGCCTAATTTGGATACCCGGCAGTCGCCACCTATCCAGTTAAGAGCGGTTCTTGCCCTGGGCGTGCATATTGCCCGGGGCGCGCTGGACGCCACTGCCCGGCATCGGCGGCCGCTGCTGGATGCGCGACGTGGGGCGCATGGGGCCATTGGCATTGGTCTTGGGCGCGGGCGGCGGGCCGACGATGGCATCGTCCACCGGCTCGTAGGTCACGCTGGGCGCGGACGAGGGGGCCGGGGCGGCCGTGCGTGGCTTCGGGGCGACGGGTGTGGCGGACGACGCCGGGCGCGGCGCGGCCGGTTGGGCGGCGCGGGCCGGCGTGGATTGGGCCGGGCGCGGCGCGGGCTTGGCCTGGCCGGCGTCAGCGCGAGAGCGGTCAAACACTTCCTCGCCGGCCACCGAGAATGCGCCGATGAATAGAATGCGCGTCAACCACACCAGCATGGCCACGAAGATGGGCACGTAGCGCAGCAGCATCTCGCGGCTGAGCACCTCATTGCCGAACTCATGCCCCAGCAGGGTCAGCGACACGGCCCACCAGGTCATGACCGCGTTGGCGATGGTGCCCAGGAACCAGGCCCCGGTCAGGAACCACACGGCGCGCGGCTCTTCGGCCCCTCGCTGGGGCGTGAAGATGCGCACCAGCCCGGCGAAGTCAATGGCGCAGAAGGCGACGGCCAGGATGGACGCCCATAGAACGCCGACAAAGCGAATCTCGCCCAACAGATTGGTCAAGGCGTACTGCGTTGTATCAAAGTTGAAGATCTCGAAGGCGATGAGCGCCACGCCGAGCAGGATGGCGATGACCATCTTACGCGAGATGGCTCCGCCCTGGCCGGTGAACTGAATGTCTCGTAAACTGCCGGTGTCCTTTAACATCTCGCTTTTTCCCTCTCTCTGAATCTGGGTCGGCTGAGCGCCGTCTGTACCGGTGATAGAACCTTTGTTCTACCTAAGATATAGAATAGCACAAATGTTCGCCTGTCGTCAATACGCATAGTCCCCTAATCCGGCCAGGCAAACGGCAATCATGTATAATTCCCCTATGGCCCTCATTTTGACCCACGAGAAGACGGATTTCGATGCCGTGGCCTCGATGTTGGGCGCGCACAAGCTCTATCCGGCGGCCGTGCCCCTCTTGCCGCGCTATCTCAATCGCAACGTGCAGCAGTTTCTCAACCTGTATTGGGATGCGCTGCCCTTTGTGCGCGCCGAGGATTGGCGCAAGCGGCTCGTGGAAGAGGTCATCCTGGTGGACACGCAGACGGTGGCCAACGTGCGCGGCCTGTCGCCGCACCCGACCGTCCACGTCATTGACCACCACATGGGCCAGCCGCCCAAGCCGGGCTGGACGTATGAGGTCGAGGCGGTGGGGGCCACGGCTACGCTGCTTGTCGAACGCTTGCAGGGCCACGGGCTGGTGTTGGCCGCCGAAGAGGCGACGCTGCTGCTGTTGGGCATCTATGAGGACACCGGCAGCCTGACCTATGACACGACGACCGCCCGCGACGTGCGCGCCGCGGCCTGGCTGATCGAGCACGGGGCGCAACTCAATGTCGCCCGCCGCTTCCTCAACGTGGCCCTGTCGGAGGCGCAACAGCAGCTCTACGACCTGCTGCTGCGGCAGGTGCAGTGGGAGCGCATCGAGGAGCGGCCGATCGCCCTGGCCACGGCCGTTGCCCCACCCGGCTTCGACGACGAGATCTCGTCCGTGGCCCACCGCCTGCGCGAGACGCTGACGCCCGACGGCCTGTTCGTCCTGGTGCAACTGGGCGACGGCGTACAACTGGTGGCCCGCAGTTCGGTGGATGAGGTGGACGCCGGGCTGGTGGCCCGCGAGATGGGCGGCGGCGGCCACAGCCGGGCAGCGGCGGCGATGATCGTCGGCGGGCGGCTGCCGGAGGTAGCCCAGCGCGTGCGCGCCGTGCTGCCGCGCGCCGTCCTGCCGACTCTGCGCGTGGCCGCCGTCATGTCCCACGGCGTGCTGACCGTGCCGACGACGACGCCCGTCGGCGAGGTGGCCGCGCTGATGCAGAAGCATGGCCACGAGGGCTACCCGGTGGTGGACGAGCGGCAAGGGCGCGTCGTCGGGCTGGTGACGCGGCGGGCGGTGGACCGGGCCATGAGCCACGAAATGGGCGGCCAGCCGGTCAGCCGCATCATGCGCGCCGGGACGAGCGCCGTCCGACCGTCGGACTCCATCGAGCGGGTGCAGGAGCTGATGGCCGCCGACGGCTGGGGGCAGATTCCGGTGCTGCCGGAAGCGGGCGATGGGGCCGACGGCGAACGGCCGATCGGCATCGTCACGCGCACCGACCTGCTCAACGTCCTACTAAAGCCGCTGCCCGAAGCGCCGGGCGGGCCGCCGGCGGCCGATCTGCGCGAGTTGCTGGCCCGTGTTCTGGCCCCAGAGTTGTGGGCCTTGGTGCGCGTCGTCAGCGAGGCGGCGGCCCACTTGAAGATGCCCATCTACTTCGTCGGCGGCCTGGTGCGCGACCTGCTGCTGGGCCAGCCGCCGACCGACCTCGACATCGTCGTTGAAGGGGACGCCATCGCTCTGGTGGAGTCGTTGCGCGACCGCTTCGGCGGCCAGTTGCACAGCCACGAGCGCTTCGGCACGGCCAAATGGGCGCTGTCGCCGGCCATCTATGACGCCATCGCCGCCGCGGCGGGCAGCGCGCCGCGCGAGCCGGACGGTGCCGACGCGGCCGCGACGCCGCAAGTGGCCGCGCCGGCGCAGATTGACTTTGTGACAGCGCGCAAGGAGTTCTACCGACGGCCGACGGCCCTACCCGACGTGGAGCCGGGATCGATCAAGCTCGACCTGCACCGGCGCGACTTCACCATCAACACCCTGGCCGTGCGCCTCGACGGGGCCTATCTGGGCCAACTGCTCGACTTCTACGGCGGGCGGCGCGATCTGCGGCGGGGCCTCGTCCGTGTGTTGCACAGCCTGAGCTTCATTGACGACCCGACGCGCATCCTGCGCGCCGTGCGGCTGGAGCAGCGCCTCGGCTTCGCCATCGAGCCGGGCACGGCCGAACTGATCGCCGACGCCCTGCCCTTGCTCGACCGTGTGAGCGGCGAGCGCATCCGCAACGAGATCGAGCTGGCCCTGGCCGAGGCCGACCCGGTGCGGGTGATGAGCCGGTTGGATGAGCTGGGCGTGCTGGCCCACCTGGCTCCCGACCTGTCGTGGCGGGCGGAGACGGCGGCCGTCTTCGAGCGCATCCCGTCCTATGCCGCTGACCCGCTGTGGGGCGAGACGTTTCGCGCCGGGCCGGTGGTGTTCTACTACTTTGCCGTCTGGCTGGCCCCCTTTGCGCCGCCTGTGCCGGAGGTGGTGGCCCGCCGTCTGCGCGTGCGCAAGGCGACGCTGGAACACTTGCTGGGGCTGGCCGACCTGTTGCCGGCGCTGGCGGCCCTGCCCGACGACGCCCGGCCCAGCGCCGTCGTTCACGCCGTGGAGCGCTTCGCCCCGCGCACGCTGCTGACGGCGCGGCTGCTGGACGTGTCGCCGCGGGTCAACGCCTGGCTCGACCGCTACATGGCCGAGTGGCGGCACGTCCGCCCGACGCTGAATGGCGACGACTTGCGCGCCCTGGGGCTGCCGCCCGGCCCGCTCTACACACGCATTCTCGGCCGCCTGCTGGACGCGCGCCTCGATGGCGAGGTGGTGGATGAGGCGGGGGAGAGGGGAGTGGTCGGTAGGGCAGTAGGTCAGTAGATCAGTAAGGCAGTGACCTACTGACCTACTGACCTACTGAATACTGGCTACTGCCAACTACTCCTCAAAACACGCCACCGCCTCATTCGTCTCATTGTCCACGACGATGCGCAGCGGGCTGCCGGTGGCGGCGCGCAGGTCAATGACGCGCATCGTTGCCTCCAGGTCGGCCGCGTTGGGGATGTACTCCGTCAGGCGGTTGGGCGCGCCGCGCAGCAGTTCCCAGTCCATCTGGCTGCCGTCCAGCCCCGGCTGGATGCCGACGACGACGATGCCCGCCTCGACCACGTCCTCGTAGAAGTCCGTGCCGTAGGCCAGTTCCGGCGGCGGCGTAGAGAGCGGGCTGATCTCCACCAGCAGCTTGCTATTGCAGATGTCGCTGTAGGTGACGGGCACGCTCACCCGGCTTTCGAGGCTGCCCCAGCGGCCGGGGCCGATGATGCCAAAGCGGCCGGCCGGCAGCAGGTCGTTGAGGGCCGTCACCGTCTCGGCCACGCGCAGGCGCTCCGGGCCGTCGGGCAGGGCGTAGTAGCGGTCGGGGTCAATGAACACCAGGTATTCGATCTGATCAACGGCGGCCGACGGCAGCAGCGTCGGCATGGCGAAGAGGCGGTGCTTGTCGCGCAGCGGGGCCAGGTCGAGGCCGGGTTCGTCGGTGTTGCGCCGGTAGAGGGGACGGCACTCCAGAACGTGCAGGTGATAGATCGGCGCGTGGCTCGTTGCGTCTTCGGCCGGGTCGTCGGGCCAGTCGAAGTTGATGGCGAACTCCAGGTTCATGGGGCTGCCGTAGACGGCTTCCAGCCGTTGCAGGACGGCGCGCATGAGGCCAATGAAAGCCGTGTCTTGCGTCAGGCCATCGAAGGTCAGGACGAGCTGGTCGTTGGGCGAGAGGCGCAGGGGCGCGGGCAGCAGGGCGTCACCGGTATCCAGCGAAGCCACCAGGGGCAGTCCCGGCCCGCCAATGGCCAACCCTTCGCCGGACGCTATGGTCACGTCGGCTTGCGTGTTGCGGTCAATGACGGCCATGTAGCGTTGCGAGAAGCGGCGCTTGTCGTCCAGCGAATCCTCCGGCCGCAGTTGGGGGTGGCTGAGGGCGACGAGGCGCGGGTAATCCTGGGCCACGCGCTCGACGGCGCGCAGGCTGAGGCCGGTGACCAGCCGCAGGAAGCCGTCGTCGCGGCGGATTTCGGGCGACCAGGCGAATGGGTTCTGGCTGAAGCCCACGCCGCCCAGGTCGGGGTAGAAGTAGTGGCCGTGCCACCGGCCGGTGACACGCTGCAACAGGATGGCCATGCGTTCGTCGTAGTCAATGAGGTTGTGCTTGCGGCGATAGAGGAGCGCGTCGGGGTTGAGCGAACTGGCATAGACGCGGCGAATGGCGTCGAGCACCGCCGCCAGATTCTCTTCCGGCGTGCCCTGGTTGCCGCAGTAGAAGCTGTCGTACTTGCCGGCGAAGGCGAAGCCGAAGTTGTCTTCCAACAGGCTCGACGAACGGACGATGATCGGACTATCGCCGAAGGTGGGCATCAGGTCGCGCACTTCGTTGACGACGTAGTCGGGCAGTTCCGTGGCCAGAAAGGCCTCGACGATGCGCGGGTACTCGGCCCGAATCTCCTGCACCGGCCGGTACTTCTGGTTCATGTAGTGCTCGAGCTTGTTCATCAGCAAGAATTCGTAGATGACGTCGGTGCCGATGAATGAGGAGTCGGGCATGTGGATTTGGCCGCGGCCGTCCGGGTCGGCGCTCAGGGCGTCTTCCACCGTTTGCAAGCTGCGCCAGGCCAGATACATGCCCGCCGCCTTGCCGCCGATCTTGCCCGTGCCGATGCGGTGGCGGTGGATGCGGCGCAAATCGCCGATGCTCAGCACCCGCTTGGCCACGCCGATGAACGGCAGTTGATCGCTCATCAGGCGCTTGATGAGCACGACCTTGATCTCCTCCAGGTGATGGTGGTAGCGCGCCAGCTCCTCCGGCGGCATCCGCTCGTAGATCTCCCCCTGTTGAAAGAGCATCTCCCACGGGGCGATCTCCGGGTTGAAGGAGATGGGCAGCATGTCGGACGCGGCCGGGCGGCTGCTGAGCACCTCGTCGAGCAACTGATCGAGCCGGGTGATGCCCAGGTTGTCGGCGAAGAGAACTTCGGTATGGGTGTCGCGGATGCGCTCCAGCCGCAGTTGCCAGGCGTCGGCCGTTTCCTCGAAGTAAGGATCGCCCAGCCCTTCGCGCCGCTGGGAGGCCAGGGCCAACTCCCGTACGTCTTTCTCGAAGCTGTCCGGCTGCACAATGCCGCTGCGGAACAGTTCCTGGCGCATCCGGTCACGCATGCGGTCGGCCAGAATGGGGTACTGGGCCAGGCGAATGTAGATTCCGATGATCGGCGTCGCCGCTCGAATGGGTTGTTCGCTCATGTTTATGCTGCCTGCCCCGCGGCGTCGGGCGTTTGGTCGGCCGACCCGCCTGTCGTTGTGGTGCGCGCGTCGGTCAGAAAGCCGACCGCCTCTTCGCGCTGGCCGTTCATGAGCACCTGGAGCCGCCGGTCGCCGGGCAGCGCCGCCAGGTCAATGACCTTTAGCAGGCCGGCCAGCGGCGCGTCGGACGGCAGAAGCTCGGCTAGGGCGTTGGGCGCGTCGGCGAAGAAGGCCCAGTCGAACCGGCCGCTCTCCGGCCCCGATCCCAGGTGCAGGGCCAGAGAGTGGATGCCCGCCTCGACGAGGTCCTGGAAGAAGTGGGTGCCGTAGGACAACTCCGGCATGTGGCCGTTGTGGGCCACGGCCATTTCGATCAGCACCTTGGTGTTGAAGATGTCGGCGTAGGTGACGTGGACACCCAACTCGATGTTGGCGCTGCCCCACCGCCCCGGGCCGATAAGCACAAAGCGCTCGTCCTCCAGCCGCTTGTTGAGCCGGCCGATGGCCCGGGCCAACTCCTGGCGCAGCGTCGGGTCTTGAATGCCGTAGTAGGTCTGCGGCGCGATGTAGATGATGTAGCGAACGTTGTCGGCGCGGCCGTCGGGCACCAGATGGTGCGACGTGAACAGAATGTCCTGAGGCGGGATGTCGTGGGGGATCGTCACCGGGCCGCCCTCGCTGCGCTGGCTCAGCGGGCGGCATTGCAGCACGTGGAGTTGGTAGTCGGTGTGGGGGTAGTTGGGCACGATGTCAACGGCGAACTCCACGTCCACCGGCCGCCCATAGGTCGCTTCGAGGCGTTGCAGCGCGCCGCGCATCAACTCAACAAAGCGGCGGTCGCGAACCAGGGTGTTGAAGGTCAGCACGTACTCGTCGTTGCCGCGCCGCGAGCCAAGGGAGACGATCTCCTCCAGATAGTCGCCGCGGTTGATCGAGGCGATGTGGCGCAGGTGCGGGTAGCCGGCGTTCAGCACGTCGAGGATGGACACCGTCTTGAAACTGTTGTCCTCCAGGTCAATGACGTCAATGGACCATTGGGAGTGCTGGCAGATGTCGCGGGCGGTCGTTTCGGGGCGCAACTGGGGGTGGCTGAGAGCGATGAGGCGCGGGAAGTCGTTGCTGACGCGCTCCACGGCCCGCGTGCCCAGCCCCCACACCAGGCGGAGGAAGCCGTCTTCGCGCCGTATCTGGTTGTTCCAGCGGAACGGGTTCTGGCTGAAGGCCACGCCGGCCAGGGTGGGGAAGTAGTAGCGGCCGAAGCGGTGGCCGACGGCTTCTTGGATGAGGATGGCCATGCGCTCGTCGTAGTCAATCAGGCCGTGCTTCTGGCGGTAGAGGATGGCGTCGGGGTTGAGCGTGCTGGCGTAGACCAGCCGCACGGCGTCGAGCAGATCGCGCAGGTTCTCCTCGGCCGTGCCCTGGTTGGGGCAGAAGTAGCTGTTGTACTTGCCGGCGAAGGCGTAGCCGAAGTTGTCTTCCAGCAGGCTGGACGAGCGGACAACGAGCGGGCTGTCGCCCATCGAGGCCAGCACGTTGCTGAGTTGTTGGATGATGCCCGGCGAGAAGTTGCCCTCCAGATGGGCTTCGACGATGCGCGGGTACTCATCGCGGATGTCGGCCAGCGAGCGGTACTTCTGATTCATGTAGTGGTCGAGGCCGTTGATGAGCCGGAACTCATAGATGACCTCGGTGCCGATGAAGAAGGAGCGTGGGATGGCCACGTGGCGGCCGATCGGATCGTCGGGCGACTCCCCCTGCAAGATGCGCCAGGCCAGCATCAGCCCCGCTGCCTTGCCGCCGATCTTGCCGCTGCCGATGCGCCGGCTGAAGATGTAGCGCAGGTCGGCGATGGAGAAGATGTGCTTGGCCACGCCGATATAGGGCAATTGGTCGCTGATCATGCGCTTGATCAGGACGACCTTGATCTCCTCCAGATGGTGCTCGATGCCCTGCCGCTCGGCCGCGGGCATCCTCTCATACAGTGCGCCCTGACGAAAGAGCACGTCCCAGGGCGCGACCTCGGGGTTGAAACGCAACTCGGTGGAGGGCAGGGACGAGGGCTGGCGGCGCAGCGTCTGCTGGATGATCTGTTCCAGCATGGCCGGGCCGATGTGGTTGGCAAAGTGGGCATCAGTCAGAAAGTCGCGCACGCGGGCCTTGCGCTTCTGCCATACCTGCGCCTCCTCCTGGCCATAGGGGTCGGTCAACCGCTCGTGGCGCTGCGACTCGATGGCCTTCTCGCGCACCTCCTGCTCGAACTTGGTCTCACTGATGAAACCGCGCTGAAACAACTCCTGGCGCATGCGCGTGCGGATGGTGTCGGCCAGCATGGGGTATTGGGCCAACCGAATGTAGATGTCAATCGCCGGTGTGGCGCTGTGGGTTGCACGCGAATCCATACTCACTTCCCCTGCCTATGATCTCGTCCGCGCTTTCCATTATATCAGTAACCGCGTGCTATTCTTCTTCCTGCCAGGCGCGAAACAGAGCTTTTCCAAAGTCGTCAGTTGATCGAAGACCTGACAGGTGGATGGCCTGAAGTTCTCTTTGCACCAGGGAGAGCTTGGCCGCCGCCCTGTCAGGCCTCTCGACTGCTAAAAAGCCCTGCGAAACCTGCCCGAATTGGCAAATCTGCGTATGATTCAGGACAAAGGAGAAGCGTATGTCCACGATCTTCGACCGTATTATCAAGGGTGAATTGCCGGCCGACATTGTCTACCAGGACGAGCTGGTGACCGCCTTCCGCGACATCCATCCCCTGGCCCCGACCCACATTCTGATCGTGCCCAACAAACCCATTCCGACTGTCAACGATCTGACCGGCGAGGACGAGGCCACCGCCGGCCGGATGCTGCTGGCCGCGGCCAAGATCGCCGCCCAGGAGGGCATCGCCGAGGGCGGCTACCGGCTGATCGTCAACTGCAACCGCGACGGCGGGCAGGAGGTCTACCACCTGCACCTGCACCTGTTGGGCGGGCGGCGGATGGGGCGGATGGTGATGCCCCAAGTGTAGAACGTTCCGCCGGAACGTTTCTTCGACTCGCTGCATAGACGTTCCAGCGGAACGTCTCTTCTGACTCGCCGCATAGACGTTCCAGCGGAACGTCTCTACCGCGTGACCGCGTTCACGTCCTCGCGGCAAACGCAGGCCTCCTTGGTTACGCTGTCGCGCGTCAGATAGCCGTCATACTCTGCCCCCGCGCCCGACGACAGCCAGCCGCTCATGTCGAACGGCAGGTCGCCGTCGGCGCTGATCCAACGGCCGTTGAAGCTGCGCACGATGTGGACGTGGGTGCCGTTGGAGAAGCCCCCCTCGCACGACGGGTGGCCCAGCCGGTCGCCGGTCTGCACGCGCGTCCCGGCGGCGATGCGGTCGCGCGTCTCCAGGTGCATGGTCGTGACGGCCCAGCCGGTGCCGGCGTAGCTGTCGGCCGCCTCGCCGTCGCTGTCCAGGTCAATTACGACCGCGCCGTGGCCGCTGCGCACGACGACGCCGGAGGCCATCGCCGTCACCCAGGCGTCAGTTTGGATGCAGCCGGCCTGCTCGCCGGGCGGCACGAAGTCCAGCGCCCCCCAGGCCGAGCCGGAGTTCCACGCGCCGTGGGGGCCGCCGGTGAAGTACCACGTCTCGCCCGCGGCCCAGGGCAGCTCCAGCGGCGGGGCGACCAGCGCCGCCGGCAGCAGCGGCTCGTGGGCGTAGCCGAATGGGTTGCCGAACAGGCGCACGTAGGTGGCGTAGAGGCCGTCGGGGCCGGTGTCGCGCTGCCAACTGTCGTCGGTGACGCCGGCGACCGCGCCCAGGAAGCGCTGCACGCCGGCCGTGCCGTGGTTGATCGTCGGCGCGAACGTCACCTGCGTCGTCTCGCCTAGATTGAAGCCGCGCAGCCCGCCGTCGGCCCGGCCATAGAAGCCCAGATTGAGCAGGTTGGCCGCCCAACTCAGTTGCCGGTAGAGGCCGGTCACGTCGTCGCCCGCGCCGAGCAGGCTGGCTCGCTCCGGCGGGTTGGCCTGCGTCACCCAGCCGGCCTGGTGCTCCAGTACGGCCAGTAGCAGCCGGGGGTTGACGCTGTGCCGGTCGGCCACCAATTGCAGGATGGCCGGGCCGTCCATGCTCTGTCCCTCGACCGTTTCCTGGTAGCTCACCAGCCGCCCGCCCAGGGCCGTGACGAAGGCGCGGGCGTCGAAGCCGGCCGCGCCCGGGCCGTAGACCAGTTCCGAGTCGGGCAGTATCTTGAACTCCGGCCCAACCAGGCGTTGAATTTCCACTCCCGGCACCTGGAGTTGCTGGCCGGGGGTGATGATGTCGGGATTGGCCAGGTCATTGAGGGCGATGAGGTCGGCGACGGTGGTGTTGTAGCGGGCGGCGATGGTTCCCAGCGATTCGCCGGCAGCGACTGTATGGCTGCCGCTCGTGCCCGTCGTGCCCGGGGCGACTTCGTAGTGGGGCGCGTCGGGCGTCGGCTGGCCAGAGTAGTCGGGCACGGGCGTGCCCAGTTGGCCGCTGAGCGGCGCGGCGGAGGTTGGGTCAATGGGCGGCGGCGTCGGCTGGGCGATGGTCGTCGCCTCCGGCGGAATGATCGGCCGCGGCCCCGGCCGCACGCAGGCCGGCAGGGCCAGCAACAGTCCCAGGAGGAGAATGAACCGAAGACGGCGCAGAGTGAGGTAGCGGCTCATGGGCCGGATTGTACCCAACCCACGTAGAACGTGGTATGAATCCTCGCGTGACCGAAGACAGCCAACCCCCGCGCCCCGTCCAGCGCCTGCGCCTGACCTTCAGCAAGGACGGCCCGGCGCGCTTCATCAGCCACCTCGACCTGGCCCGCGCCCTGGAGCGGGCGCTCAACCGCGCCGCGCTGCCCGTGGCCTATACCCAAGGCTTCAACCGCCGGCCGCGCCTGTCGCTGGCCGCGGCCCTGCCGTTGGGCTACACCAGCACTGCCGAGGTGGCCGACGTGTGGCTGACCGAGGCGGTCGAGCCGGAGGTGTTCCGGGCGCGGCTGATGGCCCGCATGGCCCCCGGCATTGTTGTCCTGGCCGTGGTCGAAGCGCCGTTGGCCGCGCCGTCGTTGCAGCAGCAGTTGGCCGAGTCGGTCTACGAGGTGGGGTTGCCGGCGGAGGTAGATGTCGAGGCGCTGCGGCGAGCGGTGGTTGACCTACTGGCCGCCGACGCGCTCATGCGCCAGCGCCACCGGCCCAAGGACAATCGGTCGCAGTCGTTCGATCTGCGGCCGCTCATCCTTGACCTGGTTTTGGACGAGCGAGCGGATGGCGCGCTGTGGCTGCGGCTGCGCCTGGTGCAGTCGGCCACGCAGATGGGCCGCCCCGACGACGTGCTGGCCGCGCTGGGACTGGAGCCGCTCGACGCCCGCGTCCACCGCCTGGGCCTGCGCTTCGCCGACTAGCGCAAGCCTTCGATGTGGGCGATGGTCGCCCCTGGCGAGATGGTGCGCCCGGCCTCGCTCAACCGCGTGCCCTCCCAGGTGCAGTTGCGGCAGCGGTAGCGGTAGGCAGGGACGCCCAGCAGGTGCAGCAGGCGGTCGCTGTTGCGCCGGCTGATGCGCATGAGTTCCTGTTCGTGACAGCGCGGGCAGCCGGTTTCCATCCACAGGCGGCGGTTGCGCAGCGTCGCCTCGCGCAGCAGCAGGCCCAGCAGCAGCAGCCCGGCCAGCCCGGCCAGCGCCAGACTCAACGGCCGGTAGGCCCCGCCAAAGGCCAGGCGCGTCACCAGGGGGGGCATGTCATACATGACCGACGCCCGCCCGCGATCAATATCCACCAGAAAGACGACGTATTCGCTGTTGCTGCCGGTCTCGAAGGCGAACGGGATCGGCTCCGTGGTGCGGCCGTAGGCGTCAATGGCCCGCGTCTCGTCCCCGGCGATGACGTAGGCTTCATAGCTGCCGGCGCGGGCAATGCGCCGCACCTGCTGGTATAGTCCGCTGCTGATCGGCTCCAGGCGCGCGCTGGCGTCGTTGGCGATTCCGCCCTGGAAGCTGCCGACGACGTAGAACTCCTCCGCCCCATCGAGAGCGCTGACGACGTAGGAGATGGGGAAGAAGAGACGGTCGGCGCGTTCGTTGCTGTCGAAGACGAAGGTGACCACCTGATTTGGCTGGCTGGTGGTGATCCAGGCCATCGCCGGTGGGAAGGCCCGCTCGGTGTTGTCACAGTTGACCACCTGCCAGCGGTAGCTGCCGGGTTGGGGGATGGGGTATTCAAGCGAGAAGACGTCGTCATTGGCCACCACGTCCCCCTGCGCGCCATCGTCCATCAGGCGGGGCAGGGCGTCGCCGGTGGGGAAGCTGCCCTGCAAGCACCAGTTGCCGTTGTCGGCCGCGCCGGGCGGGGCCACGCTGGGCGAGGCCACCGGCCGGGCCAGCGATGCCATGCCCAACGCCAGGCGAGTGAACGGGTTGACGAAGTAGATGAGCGCCGCCGCGGCCAGCAGCAGCAGACTGAGCGCCAGTAGGGCCGCCGACAGGCGGCTGGGGCGGCGCAAGGGGCGACGCGGCGCGCGGGCGGCCCGCTCGGGTTTGGCCGTTGCGGGTTCGGCTGCTGCCACCGGTTCGGCCGGCGACTCCGCCACAGCCGGCTCCACCGCCGCTGCTTCGTCGGGTGACCATAGCTCGTCCGGCGGTTCGGCGGGCAGCGGTAGGTCAAAGTCGGCCGGTTGATCGTCGGCCAGGGGCGCGGGCGATTCAGCAGCGGGCGGCGCGTCGAAAGGCAAAGGAGGCTCAGGCGACGCAACGAACGACTGTGACGGGGCTACCGGTTCCTCGATCGGCGACGGGGCGCTGGACAGCTCCAGCGCCGGTTGTTCAGAAATTGGCGTGACGGGTGGCAGCTCGATAGGTAGCGGCTCGGCCGTTACCGAGGCGATAGCCCGCAAGATCCACTCCGGCGGCTCCTCGACCGCGGGTGGGGGGGGAGCAGTGTCGGCCGGCTCCGCGGTGGAGGGCGTGTCCTCCTGCGGCGGCTGGCTATTCGGCGTGTCCTCGGTCGCCTCCGTTCCGTAATACTTTTGCAGCGCCTCTTGCAGCGCGGCGAACTCCTCGGCGATCGAGTTGTCGTCTATCGGCGCGGGTGATTCGGAGAAGAGGTCGGCCGGCAGCGGCCCGGTCTCCAGCCAGCCGGGCTTGTAACCGGAGGCCTCGATAAACCCTTTCGACTTGTTCTTCTTGCTCGTTCCCGATTGGGAGGAGTCGCCCGATTTCTTCGCCCCGTCGTCGGGTGTTTTCGCGTCGCTCATAGTACTTCTCGACTTACTGTGTTTTAGACAGCCGTACCTTCAGGACAGAATCAGCGCCCCATTCTCCGAAGATAGCACCATCGAGGCGATTGCCGGTGAAAAAGGCAGTAAAACTCTGGTGAATTATACGTGAAGAAGTGGCCCAACCCTATAGCCAGCTTGCACAACGTTGCTTACTCTTTCGCCTCTTGACAAACAGCGGCCGAAAAAGGTATGATGCCTATACTGGTCAGTGGTCTGACCAGTTGAGGATACCAATGACCCAGTGGCTTGCTCCCGCCCGCCCGCGCGCCCATGCCGAAAGCGTCCTATTGGGGGCCATCCTCGACGGCACGTTCCCGCCCGGTGCCACCCTGCCGGGCGAGCGCACGCTGGCAGCGCAGTTAGGCGTGACTCGCCCGACGTTACGCGAGGCGCTGCAACGCCTGGCCCGCGACGGCTGGCTGACCGTGGCCCACGGCAAGCCGACGCTGGTCAACAACTTCTGGGAGGAGGGTGGGCTGAACGTGCTGGGCAAGCTGGTGGAGCATCCCGCCCACCTACCGCCGGACTTCGTCGGCCAACTGCTGGAGGTTCGGCTGCACCTGGCCCCGGCCTACACCCGGGCGGCCGTGGCCCGTGCCGCGCCGGAGTTGGCCGCTTTTTTGAGCCAGGCCGAGTCGCTGACCGACCCGGCCGACTTTGCCCGCTTCGACTGGCAGATTCACCACTTGCTGACTGTCCGCTCCGGCAACCCCATCTACACTCTCATCCTCAACGGCTTCCGGGGCTTCTATGAAGAGATCGCCCGGCGCTACTTCGCCACGGCCGAGGCGCGGCAGCTTTCGCGGCGCTTCTACGCCGATTTGCGCGCCGCGGCGCTGGCCGCCGACGCCGGGGCGGCCGAGACGCTGAGCCGGGCGGTCATGGCCGAGAGCATTGCCACCTGGGCCAGGCGCGCCCAACGCGCCGAGGAGACGTAACCATGCGCCGCTGGAACGGCTGGGGCGACGATACGGTTCCCTATCACCTGCCGGCCAATGCGTCGGCCTACCTGGACGAGTGGGTGGGCCGGGGCGCGCCGCCGCGCGACGCAGCACTGGCCGACGTGCTGGCCGCTGTGCCGCCCGGTCGTCTGCCCACCCATCCCCTGGTCAGCGCCGAGCCGGGCGACCGGCTGCGCCACGCCCGCGGCCAGAGTCTGCCCGACTGGGTGGCGCTGCGCAGCGGACGCATCGCCGCTTTCCCCGACGGCGTGGCCTACCCGCAGAGCGAGGGCGAGGTGGTCGATCTGCTGGCCTACGCCGCCGCGACCGGCGCGCGCCTCATCCCCTATGGCGGCGGCACCAGTGTCGTCGGTCACATCAACCCCCAGCCAGGCGACCAGCCGGTGCTGACGGTCAACCTGCGGCGCATGAACCAGTTGCGGCGGCTCGACAGCGTTAGCCAACTGGCCACGTTCGGCGCGGGTGTGGCCGGGCCGGAACTGGAGGCCCAACTGCGGGCGCGCGGCTTCACGCTGGGCCACTTCCCCCAGTCGTTCGAGTACTCTACCCTCGGCGGCTGGGTGGCCACGCGCAGCAGCGGCCAACAATCGTTGCGCTATGGCCGCATCGAGAGCCTCTTCGCCGGAGGCACGCTCCTGTCGCCGGCCGGGGCGCTGCGGCTGCCGCCGTTTCCCGCCTCGGCCGCCGGGCCAGACCTGCGCCAACTGGTGCTTGGCTCGGAGGGGCGCATGGGCATCCTGACCGAAGCCACCGTCCGCGTCTCGCCGCTGCCGGAGCACGAGGAGTTCATTGCCGTCTTCTTCCCCGACTTTGCCGCCGGAATGACGGCCACGCGGCAAATCGTCCAGGCGCGCTGGCCGCTGTCGCTGCTGCGCCTGAGCACGCCGACGGAGACGCAGACGACGCTGGCCCTGGCCGGGCACGAGCGGGTGATCGGCCTGCTGGAGACGTTGCTCAGCGTGCGCGGCGTGGGCGGCGAGAAGTGCATGTTGCTGTGCGGCTTCACCGGCCACGCGGCGACGATGCGCGAGACGCGCAAGCAGGCCCTGGAGTTGTGTCGGGCGCAGGGTGGCGTCTCGGCCGGGCGGCGCTTCGGCGAGCAGTGGATCGAGGGGCGCTTCCGCACGCCCTACCTGCGCAACACGCTGTGGGAGCTGGGCTACGCCGTGGACACGCTGGAGACGGCCACGACCTGGGACAACGTGCCCCTCCTGCTGGCGCAGATCGAGGCAGCGCTGCGCGGCGCGGCCATTGGCGACGGCGAGCGCGTCCACGTCTTCACCCACCTGTCCCACGTCTATCCGCAAGGGGCCAGCATCTACGCGACCTATCTCTTCCGGCTGGCGGCCGACCCCGACGAGACGCTGGCCCGCTGGCAGGCCCTGAAGGGCGCGGCCAGCGCGGCTATCGTCGCCGGCGGCGGGACGATCAGCCACCAGCACGGCGTCGGCCGCGACCACGCGCCCTATCTGGCGGCCGAGAAGGGCACGCTGGGCCTGGCGGCCCTGTCCGCCGCCATCCGACCTTTTGACCCGGAAGGCTTTATGAATCCGGGAGTGTTGTTTAGTGACGAGTGACGAGTGACGAACTACGAGCTACGAACTACGAACTACGAATGAAGAGTGGCGGGTGGCGGGTAGCGAGTGGCGAGTCACTAACCACTAACGACCAACGACTATCAACTGACCTACTGACCTACTGACCACTGACCACTGACCACTGACCACTGACCACTGGCAACTACCATGAACTGGAACACCAACTGGCGCGAACAAGCATGGGCGGCCCTCGACGCGGAGTGGGACATCCTCATCGTTGGCGGCGGCATCACCGGCGCGGGCATCCTGCACGAGGCGGCGCGGCTGGGGCTGCGGGCGCTGCTGGTAGAGCAGCGCGACTTCGCCTGGGGCACATCCAGCCGCTCCTCGAAGCTGGTGCATGGCGGGCTGCGCTATCTGAAGACGGGGCAGGTGGGGCTGACCCGCGCTTCGGTGCAGGGGCGCGAACAACTGCTGGCTGAAGGGCCGGGGCTGGTCGATCCGCTGGGCTTCCTGCTGGCGCAGTATGAGGGCGACGGGGCGGGGCGGCTGGTCTACGGCGCGGGCCTGACCGTCTATGACCTGATGGCCATGCAGTGGAGCCACCGCTACTACAGCCCGGCCGACTTTCAGATGTTGGCTCCCTACATCTCGCCCACCGGCTTGCGCGGCGGCTTCCAGTATAGCGACGCGCAGACGGATGATGCGCGGCTGGTGTTGCGCTTGATTCGGGAGGCGGTGGTTGAAGCGCAGGAGAGCGAGGGAGAAGGGGAGCAGGGG
>WBZP01001155.1_pt1 | contig 33557 bp, 33 predicted proteins | sample 5204301 | NCBI WGS metagenome assembly WBZP01 (sample SAMN12412401, study PRJNA552823) | activated sludge metagenome | isolation source: activated sludge from nitrification reactor of wastewater treatment plant... | place: USA: Pennsylvania | collected 2017 | reverse complement strand
ATGAATATCTCTTTCGTTTGGTCAAACCTTCTGTCAGGTGTGGTTTAACCGGTGTTCCATACAGCACGATTCTTGAGTGCCGGGCATAGGGGGCGATCAAAACCAGAAGCGGACACCAGCGACCCAGCGGGTCTCCGTGGTCCACTCGCCGGAAGCGCGAGCCAGATCGGCTGTATTTCCGGATTTGCCGCTGCGCTCGACTCCGAAATAGGGGGCCAACTGACGGTTGATTTCGTAGCGCAGGCGCAAACCTGCCACGCCGGTGGAAAACCCACTGCCAATTTCCCGTGCGGCATCGTTCTTCCCGTAGAGATTGAATTCGACACGTGGTTGCAGAATCAGCTTTTGCGTCAACAGAATTTCATATTCGGCTTCAAGACGCAGTGCCGTCCTGCCGTTGCCACCAACGTACGCGGTGACGTCCGCCTCAAACCAGTAAGGCGATAGTCCCTGGAAGCCAAATGCCAGCCAGCCCCGTTCGGGACCGGCGCCGCTGTCGTAGCGAACTCCCAATTGCGTGTCCCAGTAAGCCGCGATGGCGTGGCCCCACAACAATTCGGTGCGGGCGTCCTGCAGCTTGCCTTTGGCCACTTCGCCCTCGGCCTTGATCACCAATCGGTCGTAGTCGCGCCCGAACCAGGCTTGGGCATCGTAGGATGTCGCATTGCCGTTTCGGCTGTCGGTTCGCTCCAGGCGGTCAAGACGCACCGAGCCGAAGCTGTGTTCGTCGGCCATCCTGAGCTGCCGGGTTCCCGGCAAGGCATAGGCTCCTTGGTCCAGAACGTAGCCATCGGAATACACGTGAGGGTCGCGAGCATCGGCCGGGGCGGGGCCGCCCTGAATGTTCATCTCGCCATGATCCATTCCGCCGTGACCCATTTTGCTGTGGTCCATGCCCGGCACTGCGGGCTGGACGGGCTCATTCTGCTCCTCGGGTGCGGCCATCATGGCATGGTTGTGATGGTGGGCGTGATCTGCCTCCATGGCCATTCCGCTTTGTGCCAACGCCGACACCGGGGCCAATCCGGACATTGCCGCCAATGCCCATGCCAGCCCGGTCGTCCGCGAATCCCTACGCTGCGTCATGCTTGAATTCCTCTCTTTGCGTTCCATGGCTTAAGCCACCAGTACTTCGCGAAACATGCCGGCATCCATGTGGAAAAGCAGGTGGCAGTGCCAGGCCCAGCGGCCCAGGGCGTCGGCTGTCACCAGGAAGCTGATGCGCTGAGCCGGTTGCACGGGGATGGTGTGCCGGCGTGCCTGAAATTTTCCTTCGGAGGTTTCCAGTTCGCTCCACATGCCATGCAGATGCATGGGATGCGTCATCATGGTGTCGTTATGCAGAATGACGCGTACCCGCTCGCCATGGCGAAAATGCACCGGTGTCGATTGGCCGAACTCGAGACCGTCGAACGACCAGGTATAGCGCTCCATGTTGCCTGTCAGATGCAGCTCCACTTCCCGCTCCGCGCCGCGTGGATCAAGCGGCCCACCCACCGTGTGCAAGTCGGCCAGTGTCAGAACGCGGCGGCCGTTATTGCGCAGGCCGATACCGGGATCGTCCAGGTTGGTGCGCGCCATATCCACCCGCATGTCGGTGCTGGGACCATATTCGCTGCGTGCGTGGCGGGCCTGCTTGCTCGGCACGGCCAGAGGGTTGGCCGCTGCCATGCCGGGCATCGCGTGCTGGCTGTGATCCATCGCCATGCCGCTATGATGCATCCCCGACATGCCAGTCGAGTGATCCATGGCTGCTGAGCCGTCGTGATTCATGCCGGCCATAGAGCCCATCATGTCGGTCATCGACAGCCATTCGGGCCGTTCCAGTGCCGGCACTGGCGCGTCCAGCCCGGCGCGGGTGGCGAGCGTACCTCTGGCGTAACCACTGCGATCCATGGATTGGGCGAAGATCGTGTAGGCGTCATCCTTGGGTTCGACCAGAACGTCATAGGTTTCGCCTGGGCCGAAACGGAATTCGTCCACGGTGACCGGGTCAACGTTCGCCCCGTCCGCCTGAATCACGGTCAGCTGCAACCCTGGAATCCGCACGTCGTAGAACGAATTGCCGGCGCTGTTGATGAAGCGCAGACGGACGCGCTCGCCGGGGCGAAATACGCCCGTCCAGTTGCCTGCGGGTGTTCTCCCATTCATCAGAAACGTCAGGGTATTGGCCGACAAATCGGCCAGGTCGGTCGGGCTCATGCGCATTTCGTTCCACATCCGGCGGTCGTCGACTGCCGATTTGAGTCCGCTGCGTGAGGCATCCCGGAAGAAGTCCATAACGGTCGGTTGGTTATAGTTGTAGTAATTGCTCTGGACTTTGAGCTTGGAAAATACGCGCATGGGATCTTCATCGGTCCAGTCCGACAGGACGATGACGTGCTCTCGATCCGCCTTGATGGCGTAGCCACCCGCCGGCTCGATGATGATCGCGCCATACATGCCGGTTATTTCCTGAAACCCGGAATGCGAGTGATACCAGTAGGTGCCGCTTTGCCCGACCTTGAAGCGGTAGGTAAAGGTTTCGCCTGGTGCAATGCCGGCAAAGCTGATCCCGGGAACGCCATCCATCTGGTAGGGCAGAATGATCCCGTGCCAATGAATCGAGGTCGACACGGGCAGCTTGTTGGTGACCCTGAGGGTGACCGTCTCGCCTTCGCGCCAACGCAGCGTCGGCGCCGGTATCGACCCGTTGATGGTAGTGGCCATTCCGGGACTGCCGGTGAAATTGACCGGCGCATTCGCCACCACCAGATCAAATTCGGTTCCGCGAAGTATGGGTACGCGGCCATCGGCGGCATCGGCGTGCTGTGCCCATCCCTGTAGCGGCCACGACGATGCTCCAAGCAATACCCCGCCGGCAGCCAGGCCTTGCACAAATCGACGGCGCGGTAGATCGGGAATCGCAAGAAGAAATGGAGTATGACGTTTCATTTACGCAAATCCTCAAGAATTAACAAATGGCATAGCCAGTCTGAAACCTTGTTCCTGTCAATAGGGATCGATGAATCCCGCAGCGCATCAACCGTCTTGGTCAGTACCCCTATCGCCGGTCGCCTCGATCAGTGCGCAAACGGCATGGCCATCCGGTTCGCCATCAGGCATTCTTGCCCACAGGGCCACAGCGTTTTCCAGTCGTGCCTGCAGGGCCTGCATCTCGGCCAGCCGTACCCGGGTCTCGACGATTCGTCGTTCGACAATTTCTCTGACCACTGGGCAAGGCGTGCGACCGCCATCGGCCAGACCAAAAATCTTAGCGATCTCGTCAAGTTGACAACCGAGACGTTTGGCGCGAAGTACGAAGCGTAATCTGCCAAGATCGGCGGCGTCGAAACGGCGGTAGCCGTTGCTGGAATCCTTGGCTGGCGCCAGGAGTCCGACGCGCGGGTAATAGCGGACCGTTTCCGGCGTCACTCCCGCTGCCTGGGCCAGTTCGCTGACTTTCACAGCATTCCGCAGGCTATTGGATGCCTACGCGGCGTTGCTGTCCCCGCACGTAGGCCGTGATATGCGCTACATCATCGGCGCTGACTCCGGGAATCGGTGCCATGTCGCCAAATTGCCAGTGATGGGCCTTAACCCCGTTCCTGACGGCAATCTGGAATGAGGCGTCACTGTGGTGCGAAGGAACGTAAAACGGGTGCAGGAATGGAGGACCGACTTTGGTGCCCTTGAGGTCTGTGCCGTGACAACTGGCGCAGTTCTTCTCAAACATCCCCTTGCCTACCCCCGGATTGGGCATCAAGCCATGAGTGGGCTGGGGAACATTCATGCCCTGTGCGGCAGCCGGCAGGCCAATCAGCGCCAAGGCAACCCAGGACGCGATATGTAAGATTCGCCGCTTCAATCCGGGGACGACGCGCGTTTCTGGTGTTGCACGGGACTTCCCCAGAAGCGTGACATGGTCGTCGGTCGGGAAAGATTTCGGATAGCCCATCATGATTTACTGCCTCCGTGATTGCTCTGCCTTCCTGCGCCCGGAGGTGGCGCAGAGCAGCAGGCGCCTGGTTTCGATCTGGCATGCGCTTCGGCGTTATTCCGAAGCCAAGCCTTGAAATCCTCACGGAGTCTTCTCAACCAATCCAACATGCAAGCCTCCTTTCGATATCGATTATAGGCAGCAGCTTCTATGGACCTGGAATACGCCGGGAGCAGTGAATTGCGATTACTTGGCTGGGTTGCCGGGCATCGCTTTGGCGTTACCGGAACCCATGTGGCCTTGCATGCCGCCACCCATCATGCCCTGGCCACCCATGCCTTGATTCCCTCCAGCCATCGGGCAACCCGAGTTCATGCCCATCATCATGCCTTGCATATCCTGCATGTCCTGCATTTGTGCCATCATCATCGACATGCGTGCCTGCGGATCGCTAATTTGCTGCATGGCTCGCATGCGGACCTGCATTCTTTCCATGATCTCGTTTGGCGCGGTTTGCGCCGTCTTGGCCGTTGTTTCGGCTCTCATCATTTGTGCCGGATGGTGGCTCTCATGGCTGTCATCCGCCTTCTCTGCGGCAAACAATGCGATGGGAGCCGCAATCGCGGATGCCAGGATGAGTTTCAATAGTCTGTCAGCTCGAACGTTCATGGTCTTTCCTTTCGTCGGTTATTCTCTGGATTGCTTCTCAATGGCCAGTATTGGTCGGCGTAATGCCGTCATTCCTTACGAGAAGCGCCGTTTTGGCACTGCGGTGGGTTGCCGATCAAATGATCGCAGCGAACGGTGGCCGAATAGGGCTGTTCACCGCTGAGATTTTACCGGCGGCTCCTTGTTGAAGCCGGTTGACAGTGTGCACCGACGTACCCAACAAGAACCTGACGCACAGATTACAGTTTTGTCATCTTGAGGCTGAGAATGACCTGTCTGACGCCTTGATGGCTGTGACAAAAGCTTGGCCCTAAGTTGATTAGTCAGCGTCTTCCCAGGACCGAGACCGTTCGACGGCTTTTGTCCAGCCCCTGTATTTCTGCTCGCGGATCGTGGCCGGCATGCTCGGTACGAAAGTGCGATCAACGTTCAGTCGAGCCGCAATTTCTGCCTTGTCCTGCCAGAACCCGACAGCCAGACCGGCCAGGAAAGCGGCGCCCATGGCCGTTGTTTCGGTAAATATCGGGCGCTCCACCGGAACGCCCAGAATATCGGCCTGAAACTGCATGAGAAAGTCGTTGGATACAGCGCCACCGTCCACCTTGAGCGTCTTCAGTCTGATGCCGGAGTCGTCTTCCATGGCACGAATGACATCGCGAGTCTGGAAGGCGATCGATTCGAGCGTGGCGCGAACCAGGTGATTCCGGTTTGCCCCGCGGGTCAGGCCGACCACAATGCCTCGGGCATACATGTCCCAGTAGGGCGCACCCAGTCCAACGAAGGCCGGAACCATATAGACGCCGTTGCTGTCCGGAACGGCACTCGCCAATTCTTCGGATTGCGCTGCGGTTTCGATCAGCTTCAATTCATCGCGAAGCCATTGCACCGCCGCTCCGGCAACGAAAATGCTGCCTTCGAGCGCGTATTCGACCCGGCCGTCGACGCCCCAGGCAATGGTCGTCAACAGGCCATTGCGCGAGGTGACCGGCTGGGTGCCGGTGTTCATCAACAAGAAGCAGCCCGTGCCATACGTGTTCTTGGCCATGCCGTCGCTGAAGCAGGCCTGGCCGAACAAGGCGGCGTGCTGGTCGCCCGCAGCGCCCGAAATTGGAATCGAGACGCCGCCGAAAATTTGCGGATCGCTATGCCCATAGACACAGCTTGAGGGTTTGACCTCGGCCAGCATGCCGGACGGAATGTCCAATTCGGCGAGCAACTTCGGATCCCACTTCAAATCCTTGATGTTGAACAGCATCGTGCGCGAGGCATTGCTGTAGTCGGTGACATGCGCCTTGCCGTGCGTCAAATTCCATATCAGCCATGTATCGATAGTGCCAAACAGCAATTTACCGTTCTGGGCCCGTTTGCGGCTGCCTTCGACATGATCCAGAATCCATTTGACTTTGGTGGCCGAGAAATAGGCATCGGCGACCAATCCGGTATTTTCGCGAATGTACGGCTCAAGACCCTTGGCCTTAAGCGCATCGCAGATGCTGGCGGTGCGCCGACATTGCCAGACGATGGCGTTGTGAATCGGTTTGCCGGTGGCTCTTTCCCAGACGATGCTGGTCTCGCGCTGATTGGTAATGCCAATGGCGGCCACCTCGCCCGGAGATATGCCCGTCCTTTCGAGAACTTCTCGCGCCACGCCGAGTTGGCTGTCCCAGATCTCCATGGGGTCATGTTCCACCCACCCGGCCTGCGGGTAGATTTGCGCGAACTCCCTCTGTGCCGCCCCCATGCTCTTTCCAGCGTGGTCGAAGAGTATCGCGCGCGAGCTTGTCGTGCCTTGATCGAGAGCCAGTACGTATTTCCTGTCAAATCTCTTGCTCATCTCAATATCTCCGCGATATTCATCTGGCAAAGCGGGTCAGGCGGCAGTCACCGGCACAGAAAATACTCCTCGTACTTTTCCCTGGCCAGGTTGCCGAAAAGAATTTCGCACGCTTCCATCAGGCCTGCGGCCTGCCGGATGTCTTCGCGTCTCACAACCAATGCAATTTTCGAACGTCGACGCAGGAAATCCTCAAGCTTGGTAATCATCTCCTGATGCTTGGCCAGGCGGATCTCGCATCGAATGTAATCCGTTCCCTTGATCAGAACCTCTGCCTGGCGCGGGTCTTCCCGAATCTCCGCGAGCAATTCGAAAGCTTGTTGATCGTAGCGCCGCCACAATCGGCTGCTCAGGCTCTCAATCGATTCAGGCGAGGTGTAGCTGTCGAGATTCATCAGCTTGGCCTGATGCATATATTCCTCGCGCACCGAGGGGTGGGGTTCCCCGTACCACTTGTACTCCCGATGCGGCAATTCGATTCCCATGCCGAAAACAATTTCTGAGATTTCGTCGCCGACATTGATGCAGTCGGTCAGTTTTCCGCCAAAAATACTGATGTGCGCCTGTTGCCGGTCAATGTCAATTTCGTGTTTGCGCGACATCTGCAACCAGTCATTCCCGCCGTCACCGCCTGTGCTGGACTTTGTCACCAGAGGCCGCACACCACAGCGCTCGGAAATGACGTCGGCTTTCGTCAAAGGCTGCGCAAGATTCAGTCGCTTGTTGATGTTGTCGAGCACGAAATTGCGGTCTTCGTCCGTAACTTCGGTATGCGGCGAACTGACCTGGGTATCGGTCGTGCCTATGCAGGTCCGAACGCCCATCGGTATCACAAAGAACAGGCGAGCATCATCGGCAAAGAATGTCAGAATCCGGTGGTTGGGCGTGATGCGGGGAACGATCAGATGTACGCCTTTGGAAAATAGATGGCGGTGTTCCGTGCGTTCTCCCGTGAGTTTGTTGTGGTCGTCGACGAACGGGCCTGTGGCGTTGATCAGAACCTTGGATCGTATTTCCAGGATTTCTCCAGAGAGTGCGTCCCGGGCACGCGTATGCCAGCAACCCTGTTCCCGTCGCGCGCCGAGCGATTCCAGGTAATTCGCCGCGATGCAGCCGCGATCCATGGCTGTCCGTACGAACTGGAATACAAAACGGGAATCATTGTCGTGCAGGTAGGCATCCGAGTATTCGAATCCGCCGTAGAAGTTACCGGTCGCAATGACCGGCTCTTCGGTTTGGACGGTTTTTCTGGACAACCAGCGCGGTATATTCGTGAAGCCGTTGCCAAACAGCCAATAGACCCAGGTGCCCAGCCACAGGAATGCAGGGTGAAAACGGCAACCCTTCTCGACCGTGGAATAAAACCGAATCTCCTTGACCCGGGAGGGGTAGTTCTCGATCAGCCGGTTACGGCTCAGACAGAGCTTCCTGACCAGCCCGTAATCGTGATTTTCGAGGTACTTGATGCCTCCCCAGGCCAGGTTGCTTGACTGCTGGCTGGTGAAGCCGGCGAAGTCACGCTGCTCGATCAAGGCGACTTTCGCCCCCTTGCCGGAAAGCGACGCCGCCGAAACGGCACCGTTTATCCCTCCGCCGATAATCAGGACATCATAAATGCCCTTGTCCAGTTTCTGGATGTTGCTCTTACGAAGCTTCATCGGTGGTCATTCGGTCAGGCATGCCGCCCTTACGCCAGCAAACCGTCGGATTTAACCAGATCAATGATGACAACGGGTGGGCAGCGGTCTCAACCTCCAACACCTGCAAGCGCACAGGATGCTGGAAATGTTGAGCGCTCACTGCGTTCGCCTGGAGACTATCCTTCGGATCGATCCGAAGCCGGACGTCTTTAGAATCCCAGACTGAGCAGAACGACAGCAGAAATGACCGTGGCGATAAAGGCCGACCCGTAGCAGAGCAGTTTTGCGCCGACGCCGGCGTGGATGCCGATCTCATGCAGGGAGTGGAATATACGGTGTGCGGCAAACCACAGAAAAAGGGCGATAACGGCCAGGATAAAACCCTTGCCTATAATGTTCTGCGCAAAGGCCATCATTTTTGCATAGCTCATGGTGTTTGCCGGAAGCATCAGGCCGAGCGGAACGGCAATACCGGTAATAAACACCAGCATCGGTCCGAAAAGCGCCGAGAACATCCCACCCGCACCAAACAGACCCCAGAAGATCGGAGCATTGGAACGCTTCAGTCCAGATTTCATAATGCCAACCTCCAAACCAGGCCTAGCAACACCAAGCTGGCTACCAGGGCCGCCAACAGTCCGCTACCGGTAATGACTTCGGGTCCGACACGCTTCCCGCCAACGATGATCGGCGGCATGGTAATGGGCATGATCTTGAACCAGGTGTAGGTGTGGTACAGGATGGCCACCAGGAAAACCACATGGCAGGTCAGTGACAGTGGGCTTTTCAGGGCGTCCAGCCAGCCGCTCCAGGCGGCTTCGCCCTGTCCCAAACGAACCAGACCCACCAGCAGGATAAAGGCATAGGCAGCGACGAACAGGGCGGTGCTTTCGTGAATCATGTACTCAATGAAATAGGGGTTCTTCTTCCACCAACCATCCATCGAACGGACATAGGGACGACGCTTGCTCACTTTGAACCCCCTTTCGGAGACAGGAAGCGCAGGAAGTAGTCCTTCGCTGCATTGGTCTTGTTGATATTGACGGCGTTGGCCGGATCGACGTGTTTCGGGCAAACCACCGAGCAATAACCTACCGCACTACAGTTGAAGACACCCTCTTCGGAAGCAACCAGTTCCATCCGTTCTTCTGCGGCGCCATCGCGTGAGTCCATGTTGTAGCGATGCAGCAGGGCAATGGCGGCCGGGCCGATGAAGTCCGGATTGAGGCCAAATTGCGGGCAGGCGGCGTAGCACAGGGTGCAATTGATACAGGAAGTGAACTGAATGTAGTCGTTGAACTGTTGCGGTGACTGGAGGTACTCGCCCTGTTCGAGCGAGCGTGGCTCCTTCGGAATGATGTAGGGCTGGATGCTTTCCAGCTTCTCGATGAAGCCGCTGAGATCGACCACCAGATCCTTTTCGATGGGGAAATGCGCCAGCGCTTCGATGCGAATCCGGTTCGGATAGTAATCCCGCAGGAAAGTCTCGCACGACAGCTTGGGGATGCCGTTGATCATCATCCCGCAACTGCCGCAGATAGCCATCCGGCACGACCAGCGGAAAGTCAGCGAGCCATCGAAATTGTCCTTGATGTACTGCGCACCTTGCAGCACGGACATGTCGTCGGTGAACGGGACTTTGTAGACCTCGAGATGAGGCTCCCGGTCGCTTTCCGGGTGATAACGCAGAACCTCGATTTCAATGATTTTCAGGTTCTCAGACATGGGATGCTTTCCTTTCCTGGTCTGCTTTTTCACCCGCGGCACCATACACGCGCGCCGCCGGTTGAGACGTGGTGATTTTCACATCGCCCAAGGCAATGCGCGGTGCACTGCCAGCAACGTAGTACGCCTCGGAATGTTTCAGGAAGTTAACATCGTCGCGTTGCTCGAAACCGTCGAGACGTTGGTGCGCACCACGCGATTCCTTGCGATTGATCGCCGAATGCGCCATGGCCATCGCCACGTCGAGCTGGTAATCAAGCTCGATTGCCGTCAGCCAATCGGTGTTCCAGACGCTGGATTTGTCGTCGATGTTGATATTCTTGAAACGTTCGCGCAATTCGGCGAGTTTGTCACAGGTGGCCTGCATGGTCTTCTCGACGCGGTAGATGCCGCAGCCGTCTTCCATGGTTTGGGCCATTTCCTTGCGGATCACGGAGATTCTTTCGGTTCCGCTCGATTTGGTCTTCAGTGCCATGACACGCTGCTCGACGGCTTGTGCCTGTTTGAGCAGGTTAGCCGAATTCCCGGGCGCGGCAGTTTTCGCGTTCCTTGCCGCTTCGACCCCGGCCACTTTGCCGAAGACGAGCAACTCGGTCAGCGAGTTTGAGCCGAGGCGGTTGGCGCCGTGAATACCGACACTGGAGCATTCGCCGATGGCGTAAAGGCCTTTCAGCGATGCGGCGCACTGGCCGTCGGTCTTGATGCCGCCCATGGTGTAGTGCACTCCGGGGCGAACCGGTATCGGCTCCTTGGCGGGGTCAATACCCATAAAGGTTTCGGCCATTTCGTAAATCAGCGGCAGACGTTCACGCAAATAGGCTTCGCCTAGATGACGCAGGTCGAGGTGTACGACCGAGCCGAGCGTCGGGTGCTCGATGGTCCGGCCTTTCTGCTGTTCAAAGAAGAACGCCTGACTGAGGCGATCGCGCGGGCCAAGTTCCATGTACTTGTTCTTCGGCTTGTCCTGGAGCGGGCCCAGGCCATAGTCTTGCAGGTAGCGGTAACCATCCTTGTTAACCAGATAGCCCCCTTCACCCCGACAGGCTTCGGTAAATAGCAAGCCGGTCACCGGCATGCAAGTGGGGTGATACTGCACGAATTCCATGTCGCGCAACGCCACACCATGGCGGTAAGCCAATGCCATGCCATCGCCGGTGACAATGCCGCCGAGCGTGCTTTCGCGAAAAACACGCCCTGCGCCACCGGTAGCGATGATCACCGACTTGGCTTCGATCAGACTGAATTCACCGGTCGACATCTCAATGGCTACCACGCCCTGACAACGGCCGTCTTCCTCGACCAGATCGACACAGAAGTGTTCGTCGAAGCGTTTGATCGAGGGGTACTTGATCGACGTCTGGAACAGCGTGTGCAGAATATGAAATCCAGATTTGTCGGCCGCAAACCAGGTGCGCTCGATCTTCATCCCGCCGAAAGCGCGCACATTGACGTGGCCGTCTTCGGTACGGCTCCACGGGCAGCCCCAGTGTTCGAGCTGCGTCAGCTCAATAGGTGCTTGCCTGACGAAATATTCGACGACATCCTGTTCGCACAGCCAGTCACCTCCACCCACGGTGTCATGGAAGTGATACTCGAAGCTATCGGTCGGCTTCTTGACGCCAGCGGCGCCGCCCTCAGCGGCCACGGTGTGGCTGCGCATCGGATAAACTTTGGAAACCAATGCGATTTTGAGCGATGGGTCCGATTCTGCCACCGCGATGGCAGCCCGCAAGCCGGCACCGCCCCCTCCAACAATTACTACATCCGCCTTGAAAATTTCCACGCCCAATCCTTTCTCGCTTTACGCGAACTCAGCTACGGCCAGCGCATTCAAACCCCAGACAAAGCGCATCCTGGCGGCGCTTCATGCTCAACAGCGACGGATTATGGCGTGATTTGTATTCTCTGGCAACTTCGGCGCCGAACGGTACAACCGTGAAAAATTCGGCCTGCAGGACGCTGCCGGGTCATGCCGCCCGAGGAAAGGCGGGCTCATGGCGTCAGCGGCACCGGGAATAGCGCTTTTACGTTTGCCGCGGTGAATGTCAACACGTCGTCATACGAAATGTCGCGCAAGTTCGCCAAGGTCAGAGCGATCCGGACCAGCTCAGCGGGCGTATTGCGCTGGCCCGGAATCCAGACCGGAGAAATGTCCGGCGCATCGGTTTCAAGCACGATGCCGTCTATCGGGAGGGTTGCCGCGAGCTGACGGATGCGCGTAGACCCCGGGTAAGTCATGGCGCCGCCAAAACCCAGCATGAAACCGAGGCGGATGAATGCCTCGGCCTGCTGGCGACTGCCATTGAATGCATGCGCAATCCCTCCCCGCGACCCGATACGACGCAGGCATTTCAATACCTGATCGACTGAACGGCGCACATGCAGGAGCACAGGCAGGTCCAGATCTCTTGCGATCTTGAGCTGTTCGACAAAGAAATGTTCCTGACGCGCGGCATCGAAACCCGGCGTATAGAAATCCAGGCCGATTTCGCCCAGAGCGACGGGTGGCCAACGCGTTGTCGATTCGCTTTCCAGCCACGCGCGGAGTGTGACCAGATCGGCTTCGCCCGCCTGTGCGAGGTATAGCGGATGAATGCCGTAGGCCGGGCAACACGCCGGATATTGCCTGCAGCAATCGCGGACGTTTGAAAAATTTTGCGTGCCGACCGAAGGGATAAGCATGGCCGAGACGCCGGCCGCATGCGCCGCATCGACCAGCGCATTCCGGTCGGCATCGAACGCGCGAGCATCGAGGTGGCAGTGGGTGTCGATCAGCATGGGCCAGATTCAACCTAGAAACCTCAGTTGGACGGGGTGGAGTGTGCGGTTTTTGGGGTGCAGGGCAAGGCGCAACGACGCGGAATGGTCGTTCCATTCCAAGGAGTTGCAACGCCGCCATGCGCCCCAAAAACCGTGCAATCCGCCCCGTAGCGGACTCACCCAAATGGTGAAGCGGTCAATCAGAAGAAGTGCCATTTGTCTCAATGCCCTATGCCAAGAGATGAGCGGTCAACTGAGGTCTCTAGGTTCAACATTCGTCATGAGCCGTAACTCGATCTTAAAGGATGTCGCGCCATTCCACAGCAATTGAGCGCGTTTCACGAACGGAGTTTGCGAAGGCAGTTGCGGTGTCGGGAGAACTCAAAAGCGGCGTAATCGGATTTCAGGTGCACGGCCGCTGACGATATCGGCCAGCGCCTTGCCGGCGCCACAGGCCATTGTCCAGCCGAGCGTTCCATGCCCGGTATTGAGGTAAAGGTTGGGTAGCGCCGAGCGTCCGATAAAGGGCACGTTTGAAGGGGTTGCCGGACGTAATCCGCACCAGAATTCCGGTTCGCCGGCAGGGCGAAGTTCGGGAAACAACTGGCGCGTACGCTGCATCAGGGCTTGGCAGCGAACTTCATTGAGTTCGGTATTGTAGCCGTTGAATTCCGCCGTTCCGGCGATACGCAGACGCTGGCCCAGCCGGGAAAAGACAAGTTTGTGGCCATCGTCGGTCAATGAGACGCTGGGTGCGATACTTGACGCATCGAGGGCGACAGTAGCCGAGTAGCCCTTGGCCGGATAGACCGGCAGGCGGATACCCAATGGGCGCAACAGCAGAGGCGTATAGCTGCCGAGCGCGACAACATAGGCGTCGGCCCCGGCACTATCGCGACCCGTTGGCGTGGTCAGTAAGGCATGGGAGATGCGGTCACCCGATTTGCATAGTTTGTCAACCGTCGTTTCGTAATGAAAATCGACGCCAAGCCGAATGCATTGTTCCGCGAGCTTTCTGGTAAAGACATGCGCATTGCCCGATTCGTCTTCGGCCGTATAATCGCCACCCACCAATAACGGACGCGCGGCCTGCAGCGCGGGCTCAATCGCCACACACTCATCGGCGCTGACCGTGCGCCGGTCGCAGCCAAACTCGTGCAGCACTTGGGAGGCTTCATGTGCCGTTGCCAGTTCCCTGCGGTCGGTATAGACATGCAGTATCCCGCGTTCGAGATGCTCATACTGAATACATGTTTCCTCGCGTAACGCCTTCAGCTGTGTGCGACTGTAAAGCGCCAGCGCAACAATGTCCCTGATATTGGCGCGTGTGCGTTGCGCTGTGCATTCGCGTAAGAATCGCAAACTCCAGTCGATGAGGGCCGTGTCCCAACGCAATCGAAACAGGAGCGGCGCGTCTTCGCGCCCGATCCAGGAGAGCGCGCGCCAGGGCGCGTGGGGATTGGACCAGGGTTCGGCATGCGAGACGGATATCTGGCCTCCGTTGGCAAAACTCGTTTCCATGCCCGGGGCCGGTTGGCGGTCTACTACGGATACTTCATGGCCGGATTTGGCCAGATACCAGGCACTGCTGACGCCAATGACGCCGGCGCCAAGGACCAAGACTTTCAATAACTACTCCTGATCGCGGACGATGCGCACTACATCGGTCATTCGGCGTAAACCGCGCATCAGCGAGGCCAAGTGCAAGCGACCTGAAACCTGCACCAGAAAGTGCAGTACCGTGTACATACCCAGATTTTCTCCGTCCATGCTAACGTTTTCAATATTGGCGCCTGCCTGCGATATACCTGTCGCGACGCGACCCAGGACGCCGCGGACATTTAATGCGGTGACCTTGATACGTACGTCAAAGTACTTGCCGGTTTCGGGTTCCCAACCAACGCGGATCCAGTTGCTCGGTTCGCTGTTGCGTGATTTCAAGGCCACCGAGCAGTTTGCTGTATGTATCTGCAGACCTTGCCCCTGGCGTAGATACCCGACGATCGGATCGCCGGGTATCGGTAGGCAGCACGTTGCCAACTGGATCGCCGTCCCTTCGGTGCCGCGCACGACCAGTGGCGCGGGCGCGCCAGCCTCCACCAGAGGCACTTCGCCGTGGGCCGCCAGGCGGCGCGCAAAAATGGTCGCCAAACCCCGACCCAGGCCGATGTCGGCAAGAAACTCACGCTTCGATTTCTTCCCGGAATCGCGGATGACGCGCTCCCAGACGGCTGTCGGGACCTCGGATGGGCGTATGCCAAGAACAAGCAGCTCCTGGTTCAGCATGTTTTCACCCAGTTCGCTTGATCCGTCTTGTTGTTTGGTTCTCAAATACTGGCGTATCTTGCTGCGCGCACGGCCGGACTTGACGTAAGTCAGCCAGGCCGGATTCGGGCTGGCTTGTGGCGCAGTGATGATCTCAACCTGGTTGCCATTGGCCAGTTCGGCTGACAGCGAACTCAGTTCATGGTCGATACGCGCCGCGACGCAATGGTGGCCGATGTCCGTATGAACGGCATAAGCAAAATCAATGACCGTGGCGCCGCGCGGGAGCGCAAGGATTCTCCCCTTGGGCGTGAAAACATACACTTCGTCCGGGAAAAGATCGACTTTGACGTGTTCCAGGAACTCGGAAGAATCGCCGGCCGAACTCTGAAGTTCAAGCAGCGAGTGGAGCCATTTGTGCATCTTCACCTGAAGATGGGCGCCACTCTCTTCGCTGTCCTTGTACAGCCAGTGCGAGGCGATCCCCTCCTCAGCCAAATTATGCATGCTCTGGGTCCGGATTTGGATCTCGATGGGAGTCCCATAGGGGCCGATAAGCGTTGTGTGCAGTGACTGATAGCCATTGCCTTTGGGAATGGCAATGTAATCCTTGAACTTCCCGGGAACCGGTTTGTAACGGGCGTGTAGGGCGCCCAAGGTCAGGTAGCATGTCGGTATGTCGCGAACAATGATACGGAAACCGTAAATATCGAGGACTTGTGAGAAGCTGAGGTGTTTCTCGGCCATCTTCCGATAGATCGAATACAGGCTTTTTTCGCGGCCGAAAACGCCAGCCTCTATGTTCTCTTCATGAAGCTTGCTGTGTATGCCATCCAGAATCTTTGAGAGCAGTTCGCGCCGGTTGCCGCGAACGGCATTGATCGCCCGCTTCAGTACCCGGAAACGCATCGGATGGACGTGCCTGAAGGCCAGGTCCTGCAATTGCCGCGAGATATTGTTAAGGCCGAGACGGGTGGCGATGGGAACGTAAATTTCCAGCGTTTCTCTGGCGATGCGACGACGCTTGTCTGGGCGGACATGCGCCATCGTTTGCAAATTGTGCAGGCGGTCGGCAAGCTTGATCATCACGATCCTTAGATCGTGCGCCATGGCCATCAGCATTTTGCGGAAGTTTTCCGCCTGTGCGACCTGATAGGACTGAAACTCGATCTTTTCGAGTTTGGAAAGCCCATCGACCAGATCGGCCACCGGTTTTTGAAACCGCGCGGCGATTTCGGCTTTGGTTACCGTCGTGTCTTCCATGACGTCATGGAGCAGGGCGGCAATAATCGCCTGGGAATCCATCCGCCACTCGGCCAAAGCGCCAGCCACCGCCAGCGGATGGGTGATATAGGGTTCACCGGAGAGGCGAGTCTGCCCCTGGTGCGCTTCTTCACTGAAGCGATAAGCCTCGATAACGAGCGCTAATTCTTCTGGTTCGAGATAACTTAGTGTGTCGACGAAAACGCGGAATGCCGGGTCTGCATTCGTGTAATTTGTGTTACCCGGCTTCGCGTCTGCAGCAGAGCCACTGGCAATACTGATGGCCGTAGCGTCGGTATTCACGATGGCACACCGCGTAGTCTGCCTGGCTCAGGCGTGACTGCGGTTTAAAACTTCCAGGCCGTACAAGCCAAGCGCGAGCTCACGCAAGGCAATCACTGTCGGTTTGTCACGGTCGATATCGACCATCGGCGATGCGCCGGCGGTGATCTGTCTCGCGCGATACGTGGCGGCCAGGGTCATCTGGAAACGGTTGGGTATGGATTGCATGCAGTCGTCTACGGTTACTCGTGCCATGGGCTTCGTCCTAAAATCAGAGCAGTGAGGCGAACAGCGCGGCGTGGCGCTGGTGCTGGACTGGATAGCGCAGTCGCGAGGCGCTGACGATGGACTGAAGGTTGCCGAGCGCCTGTGCTAAGTCGTCGTTAATAATAACATAGTCAAATTCAACCACATGCCTCATCTCCTCGCGCGCAGCGGCGATTCGACGGGCAATGGTTTCAGTGGAGTCGGTGCCCCGGCCGGACAGCCGGTCACTGAGCGCCTCCAGCGACGGGGGCATGATAAATACGCTGATGGCTTCCGGAAAAGTCTGGCGCACCTGTTGTGCTCCCTGCCAGTCGATTTCCAGTAGAACATCATGCCCGGCAGTAATTTCCTTCTCGATCCAGCGTTGCGATGTGCCGTAATAATTGCCGTGGACCTCTGCCCACTCAATAAACTCGGCGCGGTCGGCCATTTCAAGAAAACGTTTTACGTCACTAAAGTGATATTCGCGTCCATCCAGTTCGCCTGGTCGTGGTTTCCGCGTCGTTGTGGAGGTGGATACGCGAATAGCGGCATCTTTTTCGACCAAGAGGCGTACCAGCGTTGTCTTCCCTGCTCCCGACGGGGCTGAAACAATGTAAAGATGTCCGAACATAACGGTGGCCTGCAAGAATTCGGGAGAGTCGACGAGGCTGATTGTACCTGCGAATGCCGTTGAATTTCTTTCCTAGACTACAAGAGGTAGAAGGGCGAAAATTAGCACATTGCCGATCTTCGCGCTTTGGAAGGATTTATGTCGAGACGTATATCAAAGTTGCACCGGATAGTACTGGCCGCCACACTGATTTCATTGGGTGCTTCTGCAGAGCCGCTGAAAGTCGTGGGCTTTGACGACATGTCATGCAAAGCCTGGTCGCAAACAAGAGAGGATGCGGAACAACGAAGGATTTATCTGGCTTGGATACGCGGCGTCTTGACGGGGCATAACTACGCCAGGCAAAGACAACAGGTCTCGGACATCTCGAGCGCCACGGTGGAAAACTTCGTCGACCGGTATTGCGCCGAAAAACCACTCGGCGAATTTGGCGACGCGGCGCTGCGCATGACCGACAGGTTTTCGGGGCGCAATGAAGCCATCACCCGTTAGTTTTTACGCCGTCTGTTTTCGGTACTTGTTTGAGGCATAGCTTTACTGCGAATGAAAGTTTAATATCTCCCAACGGAGGAAATAATGCTTGGCGGCATTGCTCCGGTTACGGATGGGACCGTAGCGCTGGTTTTAAAAAATTGCTCACGAAAGCAGTATGACCAGTGATGCTTATGCGGTATCACTGCCTCATTTCATTCTTTGGGGATATGAATCATGAATTTCAGGGGACTATTGCTGATCTTGTTTGCTTCCGTATTGGCGGGGTGTGCTGGAAACCCAATGCGACAGTACGACAGCGAACTAAAGGAAACGGTCAATCTGGTCAAGAACGGAGCGATCAAGCAGGCCATAGAGCAACTCGAAAAGAACAACACTCCTGGCGTGGTCACCAAGGACAAGGACATTCTCTACTACTTTGAGAAAGGCGAGCTGCTAACACTGGATAACAACTATCCGGCCGGTAAGGATTCCTGGCTGAAAGCCGATGAATTTGTGCGGCAGTGGGAGGACAGCGTCAAAGCGGATGCGAGCAAGGTGATCGGTGACATTGGGAGTTACCTGGTCAACGACAAGACACGGCGCTACGACGGGCAGGATTATGAAAAAGTCATGCTGTCCACCGACCTGACCCTGAGCCACATCATGCAGGGCAACTACGATCTGGCTCGCATCGAGATGAAGAAGACCTACGAGCGGGAAAAACTGATCGAGTCCTTCCGTGAAAAGGAATACGACAAGCTGCAGGAAGACGCCAAGTCACAAAATGTCAGCGCTGATATCAAGCAGATGAAGGACTATCCGATGGCCGAGCTGGATACGCCGGAAGTGAATGGCCTCAAGAACGGTTTCCAGAATGCTTTTTCCCACTATCTGGCCGGCTACTTTTTTGAAGTGACGGGTGAACTTTCCCTTGCTGAACCGGGGTATCGCAATGCCATAAAACTGGCGCCGAATTCGCGCGTTGTCCAGGCCGGACTGAAAGATGTCGGGCGCCGCCGGCCGGGCCCGAAGGAGTCGGATGTGCTGTTCGTCATCGAATCGGGATTTGCGCCGTCGTGGAAATCGATAACCATCCCGATCCCGATTCCGCGTCAGAGAGGCTTAATGATTACGCCTTTGTCATTCCCGCTGATCAAGTCCGAAAACCCGGGATTTGTCCCCGCTTCAGTTTCGGTTGCCGGGAAGCATTTGCAGGTTGACACCCTGACCAATATAGACGCAATGGCCCGGCGCCAGTTGAAGGATCAGATGCCCGGCATCCTTCTGCGTACGGTTATCCGGGCCGTAGTGAAATCCGTGGCTCAGGATCAGGCCTACAAAGGGGGTCTTGCACTTGGCGTGTTGACCAACGTGGCCACTGTGGTCACCGAGCAGGCCGATGACCGCAGTTGGCGCACATTGCCCGAACGCATTTCGGTAGCTCGCGCCACGCTTCCGCAAGGCAAGCAGACGATCGAGTTTCAGTCTGGATCGGGAAGCTACAGGAAAGAAGTGGATATCGGCAACCGCTTCACGATCATCCCGATACGCATCACCGGTGGTACGGTTTATGTGGGGCAGCCGAACGCGATAGGCAGCGGTTTGTCAGAGGTTGTTGCCGATACTGAAATCAGAAAGAATACGTCGAAGAAGTCCGTTCATAGGACAAAGCCGAAAGAATAACCGAGCCCCGTTTTTCTGGAGAATCCGATGAAGCACACGTTACGCATTGGCTTGAGCTTGCTGTTCTTCCTGCTGTTAGGCGGCCATGCGATGGCCGCGACCGAGCATCGCGTTGCGCTGGTAATCGGAAACAACGATTATCAGAACATCGTAAAGCTGGAAAAGGCGGTTAACGATGCCAACGCCGTCGCCGCCGAATTGCGGAAAGTCGGTTTTGAAGTTCAGGTCTACAACAATATTGGCCAGAAGAAGATGAATCAGGCGATCAACGAATTCGTCCAAAAGGTCTCTGCGGGCGGCGTTGGTGTGTTCTTCTTTGCCGGTCATGGTTTACAGATCAACAATCAGAACTTTCTCGTTCCGGTCGATATGGATACGCCGCGCGATACGGCTGATGTTGCCGATCAGGCGATCAGCGTTCCCGTCCTGCAGGACAAGCTGGCAGACGCCAAGGCCAAGTACACCCTGCTGGTGCTCGATGCCTGTCGGAATAACCCCCTGCCCAAAAAAGCCGGGCGTTCTATCGGTTCGACGCGCGGCTTGGCGATGACCAATTCGCCCAGTGGACAAACCGTTCTCTATTCGGCCGGTGCCAACCAGGAAGCGCTCGACAGCCTGGGCAACAACGACAAAAATCCGAATGGACTGTTCACTCGCGAGTTCCTCCCGACGATATCGCAACCCGGAATCAGCAGCACCGAGGCACTCAAGAAGACCCGCTCGATGGTGATTCAGAAAGCCAAATCGGTCGGTCATGAGCAGCAACCGGCGATCTACGACCAGACCGACGGCGACTTCTACTTTGTTTCGGGCCCTGCGCCTGCCCAGGCTTCGGCTTCGGCCAGTGCACCGGGCAATACAACGACGGTTGTGCAGGCGGTTGATCCCAAGGCCATCGAGTTGTCCTTCTGGGACAGCATCAAGGACAGCAAGCAGGCAGCCGACTACCAGGACTATCTGACGAAGTATCCGAATGGCCAGTTCGCACCGCTGGCCAGCCGTCGCGTTGCGGCGATGAGCCAAACCGTGAGCCGGAGCAGCGATGCCGCGCCGGCGCCATACGCACCGTCCGCCGTGGCCAGCAGTGAGCCGACGCAGGTGGCCATGGGCGCCGCACCGCCCCCGCCGCCCCCACCCGCCGCCAGCAGTGGCGGATCAATGGCCAGCAAGCTTGAAGAACAGGGCAAGATGAACAACCTGAAAGTCACGGACTTGCGGGCGACTAAGCGGGACAATCTTTTGCGCATCCAGGCTGAAATTACCAATCTCAGCACGGGTAACCAGCAACTCTATTACCGTTTCAAGTGGCTTGATCAGGATGGGTTTACGGTGTGGGAAGACGAGCCCTGGAAACCGATGATTGTTTATGGAAATCAAAAGCAGGTCATCAACGTTGTTTCGCCGACCTTCAAGGCTACGGATTTCAGGCTTCAGCTGCAAAGCCCTGATAACAGAGGCAACAACTAGTCCACGCCCCACTGGGAGACATGTCATGAGAATTTCGTTCAACGCGTCGGATCGCCGTGTGCTGGCGACAGCCATTCTGGCAATTGCGCCCTTCTTCGCCCTGGCCGCCAATCAAGCGCGGTATATGCCTGATGGGCATGGTTACGCCGCTCTGACACAGGATAGGTCAAACGACATCGGCATTAGCGATCTGCGCGCGACGATCCAGGGTCGCTTGTTGCGCGTCCAGGCCGATCTGAGCAACACTTCTGTTTCCGACCGGCAGGTTTATTACCGATTCGAATGGCTGGATCAGCAAGGTATCGCCGTATGGGACGACGAGCCATGGAAGCCGATAATTGTCTATGGACTGAACAAACAGACGCTCAGTGTTTCATCACCTACTTTCAAAGCAACACGTTTCAGACTGGTTGTACAAAGCCCAAATTGATACCCAGCGGCCAGCTTGGAGGAGTGGCGTGAAGGTGTCGCAACTTATTTCTCAGGAGGATCTCGATGTATACAAAGCCAAGGTTTAATCTTCAGGCATCGCTGCTGGTCGCTGCACTTGCACTGGTTCTGACTGGTTGCGAAACTACTTCTCCCACGACCGGAACGAGCGGGGTGAGCTACGGCGATTCCAAGGCCGTTGAAACGGTAACCACCGATCTCGGCTCGACGGATATCCAGATGATTTCCGAGAAGATGACCCAGGGCCTGATCCAGACTCCGGAGATTCAGACGCTGATCAAGAAACGTCAGCTTCTGATGGCCTCGCCGGTCAAGAACAAAACAAGCGAATACTTCGATACTCGTCTGATTACCGACACGGTGTTGACGCAGCTGCAGAAGAATGGTGTGAAGTACGTGATCGAAGGCGAGGACATGCAGAATCAGACGGATGAGCTGCGTCGCCAGAACCAGTCCGGCCTGTATGACAAGTCGAAGTCCGTCAAAGTTGGCAAGATGCGTGGTGCCAAGTACCGCCTGGATGGCAGTATTTCTTCGATCATCAAGAAGACCAGCGATTTGAAGGATGTCTATTACAAGATGAACCTGCGTCTGATCGAAATCGAGACCGGTATCGTCGAATGGTCCGACGAGAAGGAAATCCGCAAGTCGGCAAAACGCTGATTCTGTCCGCAGTCACGGCAACCTGGAGAAATTGGGATGAACATCAAATGGTTTGCTTGCTTGGGTTTGGTGCTGTTCACAGCAATCGGGGGCGTTGCGTCGGCAGCTTCTCCTCCCAAGGTGGCCGTGACCGATCTGGCCTATGAGGAACGCGTCAGCGAATATTTTCGCGTCGTATCCGCTTCGGAAAGATCGTCATTGCGTGCGTCCGGACGTGAGAGCGAGCGTGAGTCGGACTACGGCTATTCACGGCGCAGCAGCGGCTCGGTAAATGCCAGGTCGGAAAGCAACTATTCTTCGACCGAAGGAACCTACAGCTACATCGACCGCGGTGAAATGCGTAAATTTACTGCGGACATCAAGGGCGGAATACTGAAGTCGGGCCGTTTCCAATTGGTTCAGGGCAAGCCGTTTACCGATGCCAGGAACAACGAGAAGTTGTACGACATTATTGGCCGTATCAAGAAGGGGATGTATCCCGGCGCCGATTATGTTTTGTTCGGGACGATCAACAGTATCGAGTTTCGTCAGGAAGCCAACCCCATCGACCACACCAACACGGTCTCGCATACTTTGAGTCTCGAACTGGTCGGCGAATTCAGTTTGATCAGCACTAAGAACTTTACGATCAAATCGTCTTTCAGCGCCATGGGTGCAGGCCAGGACGTCAAAATGCTGACCAGTCAGGGTGGACGTGTCGTGCTGAATCGGGGCAAGGTCGTTTCCGAAGTCTCCAGAAGTCTGGGCGAAGATGTCGCCCGGCAACTCGAAGAGCAAATAAGCGGGGTATACGGTGGCTCTGACGATGGCGGAGAGCAGAACTTACGTCCTCGCGAGGAATCACCTCGCGGGGAAGTCATCATCTTTAAATAGACCGCTTATCCATTGCGTACGCTCGGCGGGATACGTCTATCGTTTTCCGTCGCTTTTCGCATCCCGGATGGCACGAGCATAAAGCATGTTCAGGGCCGCCAGCTCCGGTGCGCTTGATCCTTTTTCGTTGAGCCGTTTCAACAAGGCCTCAAGCTTGTCAAATTCGCGCAATTCGAAATAGCTGGCGAGCAGATAGAGTTCCGGGTTCAGGTCATCGGCAACGCTCTGCTTGCGCATGTCCTCGTAATTCCTCTCGACCGTCTCCAGCTTGTCGTAAGGCGGCATGGAGCGCATGCGGATCATGCCGGTCTTGACGTGGTCATCTTGTGCCGGGGTTTTTGAAAGCTGCTTGACCAGAATGGCAGGCAGGGTTTTGACCTCAGGCTGCATGCTGCCTTTCGACATCTTGCTCGATCCGCTGCCGACCTCAAGCGCACCATGTCCCTGCCAGGTTTCCTGGCGGCCCCCATCGAAATACACCAGTTGCAGCCGCGCGTTACTCTCCATCATCAGCCGGTCGCCTTCCCGGACCTTGACGAAGGGCTTGAGTTCGCTGGCTACGCTTTTCTCTTCCTGCAATTTGACGTTTCCGGCGACTGCAGTTACCAAACCGACTTCAGTTGCCGAAGCGCTCAACGAAACGAGCGCCATTACTACCGCGCCAAGCCATCCCGTCGTTTTCATGAACTATTCTCCCTGGATATCTAGTACTTCAAATACGCGAACCGCTTCCTCGCGCCCCTTGACCTTGACAACCTCACTGCGCCCGCAAACGACCTCCCGACCTGCTTCAACAACCGTGGTTTCGCTTGCCAAGATAACGCAGCCAATCTCCTTTGTCATCCCTTCGAGGCGGGACGCCAGATTCACGGTATCGCCGATGGCAGTGAACTCCATACGCGTCGGAGAGCCGATATTGCCGATAACTGCCTCACCGCTATGCAAGCCGATGCCGACGGCAAACTTGGGCAGATCGCGATCGGCAAAGCGTTTAGCCATCCATGCGGCAAATTCTTCGGCCACCGCCTGTAACGCAATGGCCGCGCGTATGCCACGGATGGCATGGTCAGCCAGTGGCAAGGGCGAACCAAACTCGACCATGATGGCGTCGCCGATGAATTTGTCGATGCTGCCACCCTCGGCGAGCAGCGGTGCACAGGCGCGTTCAAAGTAGGTGTTCAGCATTTCGACAACCTCTTTCGCGTTTAGCCGCTCGCTGATTGTCGTGAAGTTTCGGATATCGGAGAACAGCACCGTCACGGTCTGCGATTGCCCGCCGAGTTCCGGGCGCGTGCCCGATTTCAGCAAAGCTTCAACTACCTGATCGGAAACGTAGCGGCCAAACATTTGGCGCACCCGCGAGCGCTCGCGCTCTTCTCCGGTCAAGCGCCAGCCCAGAACACCCAGCAAGGCAAGAGCGGTCGCTAACGCATACACCGAAACCGGCACCAAAATGCCGAAGCGAAAGGCCAGAAAGCCTGCCAGGGCCAATATAGGCAAATGCAAGGACCAGAGCAGGGCACCCGCCCAGACCGGCAACGCCACGAAGGCTGCGGCAGCCAGCGCCGTCAGGAGAAGGAGGGTAAACACGCGCAGGCCATTCTCCAGCGGCTGCATGCGTTCGCCGGCAAGCAGGGCCTCAAGTACATTTGCATGCAACTCGACGCCGGACATCAAGATGCCTCGACCTGAAAACAATCGAGTCGCGTAGGGGGTGAAATGTTCATCGTTAAGTCCGGCGGCGGTCGCACCGATCAGAACTGCCTTGCCGCGCAGCGCAATGACATTCGGATCGTTCAATGCATCGTCGGCGAGCAATTGCTTGAGTGAAATACGCGGAAACGTGCCGGGAGGCCCCATGTACGGAATGGGCTCCGGCGGCTGTTCCCGTTCCATTCTTCGCCCACCGAGCACCCAGCTTGTCCCCCGGGGATTCATTCCGCCAACCCGAACGGCGATGAGCGACGGCAGGCCGAGGACAGGAACGCTACCTTCCAGCGGCCTACGGTCGGCCACTGCAACGGGCGCCATCAGATAGCGGCGAATCACCCCGTCGCCTTCATCAAGCAGATCGGCAAGCGCGACGTATCCGGGAATATCGAAATCGGGAAGCGCCAGCAAATAGTCCGGGCTCGGCAAAAGATAATCCGTCTCGCGACCGCCCGATCCCGATCGAGTCGATGCCAACACCAGCTGTCCGCTGTTGACCTGTTCGCGGAAGACACGGTCATAATCCCGCGCCGCCTGTTGCAGATCCCCACCCAGTTTGCCCAGCCAGCGCTCGGGGCTGATGCTGAGCAGCATGTCAAGCCCGATCACCTTGACACCCGCTTGGCGCAGGCGGGCCACGGCAACAGCCAGTCGGTCAGTCCAGAAGATCATCGGATCGTCGGGGTATGCGGCCAGCGTATCTTCGTCAAGGGCAACGATTCCGACGTGTCGGGCCTCGGCGCGTTTTCCCTGCCACTGGAACCAGAAATCCTGCAGGCGCTGGTCAAGCGGATTCAGCGCGCCGCCACGCTGCAGCGTTTCGGCGGCAAGGCAGGCCGTCAGTGCGAAAAACACCAACCAATAAAATCTGCGTCCTCTGCCTAGGCGCTCGAGCATCATCACTCCTGGATTCGAATCAGTAGTAGAAGGCGAAAAGGCCCAGTGCTGATTGATTTCGCTTGTTCGATATTCTCAGGAGGTACACGCACGGGCACACGCTTTTCATGGGCTGACCTGATTCGTTGTGAGTTGGTCGATTCCATCTGAATCCCACCCCACACCCCGCCATCAGGCGGCTACGAGTTCTCCGGAAGACTTCTTTCGCGCCACCTTGCGAGGCTTTTCCGTCCCGACGGGCGCCGCGTGCAACCTGATCTTCAACGCCTTGATGACCTTGAGCACGGTCGAGAATTCGGGGTTTCCGCTTGCCGACAACGCCTTGTAAAGGCCCTCGCGGGTAATCCCGGAGTCACGGGCAAGCTGCGACATGCCGCGAGCGCGGGCAATATCCATCAATGCGGCACGCACCACGCTACCGTCACCGGGGTCTTCGTCAAGGCAGGAATCAAGATACAAAGCCATATCCTCTTCGGTGGCGAGGTGATCCGCCGGATCCCAGCGCGTAAATTTTTCAGTCATGGCAAATCCCTCCATTCCTTGGCTATCTCGATAGCCCGCTTGATGTCAGCACTCTGCGTGCTTTTGTCGCCGCCAGACAGTAGAACAACCAGAACCGAGCCACGCTGCATGCAGTAAAGCCGGTATCCGGGGCCGTAGTCGATGCGCAGCTCACTGACGCCTTCACGCACTAGTTTTACGTCACCAAAGTTACCCGTCTCCGCAAGACGGCGAATCCTCGCATTGATCCGGGCGATGGCCTGCCGGTCCTTCAGCTTGCCAACCCAACGAGAAAACGTTTCGCTCTGGAGGATTTCAATCACGGACAAAGTGTAATCCATGATTTACACATCTGCAATGAGGAAAAGCCTGGAATTCGGCCGCAATTTCCGGGTGGCGCGAAATGCAGGCGAATCGGGTGGCGTGCTTGGATCGCGCGCGCCCCCTCGACCCTCTATGCCAGATGGCTGCGTCGTCGTGCGACGAACTGAAATATCATTCCAGATTCTGAATCTGTTCGCGCATCTGTTCGATCAAGAGTTTGAGTTCCATCGCTGTCTGGGATACTTCGCTAGCCACCGACTTGGAGCCTAGCGTATTGGCCTCGCGGTTGAGCTCCTGCATCAGGAAATCGAGGCGCTTGCCGCAGGCGCCGCCCGCTTTCAACACGCGTTCAACTTCGTCGAGGTGCGTTGACAGGCGAGCGAGTTCTTCGGCAACGTCAATGCGTACGGCAAATACAGCCACTTCCTGCCGTATGCGTTCCTCGTCGATCGAGTTGATGGCGTCGAACAGGCGCTGCCTGAGCCTTTCCTGAAACGCCGCCTGCGTGGCTGGAATGAGCGGCGCCACATCGCGCACCAGCTCGCGCATGCGGGCCAGTCGTTCGAGAATCACGGTTGCCAGTTTTTCCCCTTCACGCGCCCGGCTGGCGGAAAAGTCCTCAAGCGCCTCGCTGGCCAGCGTCATGCAGGCCGGAATCAAAGCGTCAGTGTCGGGCAGGTCGTCACCGAACATCCCCGGCCAACGCAAGATATCGATGACGGCAAGTGGTGCAACCAACGGGAATTCATCCCGGATATGGGCATCAAACGATTTCAGGCGTTGAATCAAATCCGCATTCAGCGCCAGCGACTGGGCGCGCGTTGTTGCTGCAGCGAAATTTACCCGGCACTCCAGTTTGCCGCGCGTGAGTTTTGCACTGAACATTTCCCGCAGCGCGGGTTCAATGACGCGCAATTCTTCGCCTAAGCGGAACTGGAAATCGAGGTAGCGCGAATTGACGCATTTCAGTTCCATGTGCAACGCGCCGTACTCAACGTCAAGCGTTCTGGCGGCATAACCGGTCATGCTATAGATCATATTCGTCCCGAAGAAATCGATTGTTGGCCAGAAGTTAGCTTTACAGGCCACCGCCAAAGCCTGAAAATGGCCGGCAACCACATCATAGCTTCGATCTTCATGGCGCAACAAGCGAACCACGCCCTTCCTTCCGGTTTCCAACTCGATGAGTATCACATCGAACATCAGCTATCACTGGGTGGTTTTTCTATTGTCTATCTGGCCACCGACAATGAAGGCAAGTTTGTCGCCATCAAGGAATACTTGCCGAACAGTCTCGCTTTGCGTGGCGAGGGTGAGATCAAACCGGTTATTTCCGATGATCACATGCCGGCATTCCGCTACGGGATGAAGTGTTTCTTCGAAGAGGGCCGCGCACTGGCCAAGTTGTCCCACCCCAATGTCATCCGTGTGCTGAACTTCTTCCGGGGCAATGACACCGTATATATGGTAATGGAATATGAGCAGGGGCGTACGCTGCAGGAATTCATCCAGAAGAACCGGGCGGTCGTTACCGAAAATTTCATCCGCAACGTCTTTACCAAACTGCTCAACGGCTTGCGTGAAGTGCATGCGCACAAACTGCTGCATCTCGACATCAAGCCATCGAATGTCTATATGCGACATGACTACACGCCTGTGCTGATCGATTTTGGTGCCGCACGACAGACGCTGGCCAGTGACACGCCGATGCTCAAACCGATGTACACGCCGGGTTTTGCTTCGCCGGAACATTACAAACAACGCGAATTGCTCGGCCCCTGGAGCGACATCTACAGCGTCGGCGCGTCGATGTACGCCAGCCTGGCGGCCATGGCGCCGCAAGCGGCCGACAGCCGTCTGGAAAAGGACAAATTGATTCCGGCCATGCAGCGCTGGGAGGGCCAATACTCGGAGCAATTGCTCAAAACGGTCGATTGGTGCCTTTCCCTCGATCACCTCGATCGACCGCAAAGCGTTTTTGCGTTGCAGAAGGCGCTGACCAAGAAAGTGTCCAAGCCGGAGTTGCGCAAGAAGAACTGGCTTGGCCATGTCGTCGGTAAATTCAAGAGAAAGATAGAGGTCCAGTGAAATTCACCATTTATCAGGAAAGCCGACCAGGCAAACGCGCCAACAACGAAGACCGGCTGGCTCACTCCTATTCGCGTGACGCTTTGCTGATGGTCATTGCCGATGGAATGGGCGGGCATTATTACGGTGAAGTCGCGGCGCAAATCGCCGTGCAGGTTCTGGTCGAAACCTTCCAGCGCGACGCCAAGCCAGATATCCACGATCCATTCATGTTTTTGCAAAAGGCGATTTCCACCGCACATCGCGCCATCGTCGATTTTACCGATACCCACAAACTGAAGGATTCACCACGAACTACGTGCGTGGCCTGTATCGTGCAGGACAACATCGCCTACTGGGCGCATGCCGGGGACTCGCGGCTTTACCTGATACGTGGCGGCAAGGTCCTTACCCACACGCGCGACCACTCGCGCGTACAGTTGTTGATGGATCAGGGCGTGATCACTCAGGAACAGGCCGCGGTACATCCGGAGCGCAACAAGGTCTATAGCTGTCTTGGAGGTCAACAGCCGCCCGAGCTTGAGTTTTCGCGCAAAACCCCGCTGATGGCCGGCGATGTGCTGGCTTTATGCACCGATGGTCTATGGGGCGTACTGCCTGACGAGATGCTGGTTACCGCATTCAAGAGCAGAAATCTGATGCAGGCCGTGCCGATGCTGCTTGGCCAGGCCGAAAGCAAGGGTGGGCCGAACGCGGATAACCTGTCGATTGTCGTCGTGCGTTGGGAAGACAGCTATGTTGAGGAAGGGGCGAGTACGTCCAGTATCGTTTCGACGCAATCGATGTCTCGCGATACAGTCACCACCAAACTCGACGCTTTCGGACGCAATGCGAAGTACAAGACCGAACTGACCGAGGATGAAATCGAACGGGCGATCGAGGAGATCCGCTCAACCATCCAGAAATATTCGAAATAGGAAATCGCATGCGCCCAAGCCAACGCCAGCCTTCACAACTGCGCACCGTCTGTATTACCCGCAATTACACCCGATACGCCGAAGGTTCGGTACTCATCGAAATGGGCCACACGAAAGTGTTATGCACCGCCAGCATCGAAGAGTCATTGCCGGGCTTCCTGCGTGGCAAGGGGCAGGGCTGGGTTACCGCCGAATACGGCATGTTGCCGCGTTCGACGCACACCCGGAGCGCGCGTGAAGCGGCCAGAGGCAAGCAAAGCGGTCGCACTCAGGAAATCCAGCGTTTGATCGGCCGATCGCTGCGTGCCGTCACAGACCTCAAAGCGCTGGGCGAACGTCAGATCACGCTGGATTGCGATGTGCTGCAAGCCGATGGTGGTACGCGGTGCGCTTCGATCACCGGCGCCTGGCTAGCGCTCCATGCGGCTTGTGCGCATCTCGTTGCCCAAGGCAAGCTGGCGGAGAATCCGCTGCGTGACCACGTTGCCGCTATTTCGGTCGGCATCTACAAAGGCGAGCCGGTTCTTGACCTCGATTACCTGGAAGATTCCGATTGCGATACCGACATGAATGTCGTGATGACCGGCAAAAGGGGCATTGTCGAAATCCAGGGGACAGCCGAAGGCGAACCCTTCACGCGTGCGCAGATGACGCAGTTGGTCGATCTGGCCGAAGCTGGTATCGATGAACTGGTCGCCCGCCAGAAGGCGGCGCTTGACGAATGAAACTGGTCCTTGCTTCGAATAACGTCAAGAAACTCAAGGAGCTCGGCCAGATACTGTCACCGCTTGGGTGGGAGCTCATACCGCAGGCGCAGCTCGGCGTGCCTGAAACCGACGAACCGCATTGCACCTTTGTCGAAAACGCGCTGGAGAAGGCCCGCCATGCTTCCCGGATGACCGGCCTGCCGGCACTGGCCGACGATTCGGGCCTGTGCGTCGACGCCCTCGCTGGCGCACCGGGAGTGCAATCCGCCCGCTATGCCCAGACACACGCCAACGAACCCAAGTCGGATGCGCGCAACAACATGAAGCTGCTCGCTGAATTGGGCGAGCGCAACGATCGCTCGGCCCGTTTCGTTGCGGTAATCGTTTTCGTACGCCACGCCAATGACCCGCAGCCGATCATTGCCGAAGGCGAATGGCATGGCGAGATTCTCACCGAAGAACGCGGCAGAGATGGATTTGGATACGACCCGCTGTTCTATATTCGCGAGCTCGGCCAGGCTTCCGCAGAGCTTGGGGCCGAAGAGAAGAACCGCCGTTCGCACCGTGGGCAGGCACTGGCCAGGCTCGTGGAACGCCTGCAAGCGCAGCGCTGATGCGAGAAAAGACAAGCGCGCGCATCATTCCGATTGCGCCGCTAGGTAGCGTTAAAGGCTCAGGCGAGGGAAAACTTGCGTTCCGCAGACCGCCGCCGCTCTCGCTCTACGTGCATATCCCATGGTGCGTCAAGAAGTGTCCCTATTGTGATTTCAACTCGCATGAACGGCGCGGCGCTCGCCCCCTTGCGGAAGAGCCTGACGATGAGGAGGACGCTTACGTTGGCGCTTTGATCGCCGACCTCGAATCCGCCTTGCCGTTGGTTTGGGGGCGCAAGGTTTCGAGCATTTTCTTCGGTGGCGGCACACCCAGCCTGCTTTCCTGGCGGGCGCTGGACAAACTGCTGACGACGATCCGCACGCTTCTGCCGATTCTTCCCGACGCGGAAGTTACCCTGGAAGCCAATCCCGGAACGGTCGAAGCCGATAAATTCGCCGCTTTCCGCGATGCCGGCATCAACCGCCTGTCGCTGGGGATTCAGAGCTTCAATGCACAACATCTCAAGGCGCTTGGGCGGATCCACAACGACCTTGACGCCAGGCGTGCCATCGAGATCGCCGCCAGGCATTTCGACAATTTCAATCTCGACCTCATGTACGGGCTTCCCGGGCAGACGCTTGAGCAGGCCATCGACGATGTGGAGAATGCGCTCGCCTATGCACCGTCACATCTGTCCTGCTATCAACTGACGGTGGAGCCGAACACGGCCTTCGCCGCGGCCCCGCCCGTTCTGCCGGCCGACGATCTCTGCGCCGACATGCAGGACGCCATCGAGTCCCGGTTGACGGGAGCGGGAAGCGGGGCAGGCTTCACGCATTACGAGACGTCGGCGTTTGCCCAAGCGGGGCGGCAGTGCAGGCACAATCTCAACTACTGGCATTTTGGCGATTACCTGGGGATAGGCGCGGGAGCGCATGGCAAATTGACGCTGCATGACCGAGTGATACGCCAGATGCGCTGGAAGCAACCCAAGCGCTATATGACCGAAGCTGCCGAAAGCAATCCGGTTCAGGAGGAATCTTCAGTCGACAGCGCAGACCTGCCCGTCGAATTCATGATGAACGCATTGCGTCTGAATCAGGGGTTCGATACGCAATTGTTCGAGGAGAGAAGCTCATTGCCGTTGATCGGCATTGAGAATGCTTTGCGACAGGCGGTCGAGCAAGGGTTGATCGTGCGCCGACTCGGCCACCTCGCGCCGACGGATCGTGGAAGGCGACATCTCAATCGCCTGATCGGGATGTTCATCGCCGAGCGCAAATCATAAACGTTACTGCTTCAGCGAATCGACCGCTTCGTCGAGTTGTTTCCTGAGCTCCTTGACCGGTCCGCCATAGGCCTCCGCCAGACGGATCTGGCGCATCAATTCGGTGATCCGGGCTTGTGTTTCGCGCCTGTCGACCGGCGTAATCGTGATCGAAGCAGTTTTGTCGCTAGACTTTGAGGAACCCGCGGGTGCGGCGTAACGATCGCTGGTCATGACCTGCGCTCGCTCGACACCCGGGTGGCCTCGTCTAGCGGTGATGACGATGGATCGGGGTTGATACGGCAAGGGCATGTTCTGGCGACGCGCATTCTTCTGCGCCATGGCGTTGCGCCGGAAAGCATTGACTGCGGCCATCAACTGTTGATGCAGGGCCTCGCTCGGTCGTCCTTCGGCTTCGGCCTTGCGGATTTTTTCAAGCAATATCTCGATTTCACTGGGTGCCGATGCCGATCGGCTGGCCTCACCGAAGGATTCCTTCGGCGCCTTGGCGGCAATGGCGAATTCCTCAGGAGACGAAATCATTTTGCCCAGTCGGTAATGTTCGTAACGCATGGCCATGGTCAGTGCGGTGTCGCCCCGATCGTTCTTCGCTTTCGGGTCGGCGCCAGATTCCAGCAATACTTTGGTCATGTCTTCACGGCCTTCGCGCGCGGCCAGAATCAGCGGGGTCGACCCATTGGGCGAACGGGCATTGACTTCGGCGCCTTGTTCGATCAGGTATTTGGCCAGCCCCTGGTGACCATTGAATACGGCATAGTGCAGCGCACCCCAATAGTTTCCGTCGCGGTTAAGCACCGCCCCGCGGGCAAGCAGCCATTTGACCGCTTCCAGATGCCCGTTCCATGCCGCCAGTTGCAGCGGCTGTTCTCCACTCCGATTGGCGCGTCTAATATTGGCGCCATGCTCGACGAATAACGCCATGATCGGAATGTTTCCATGCCATGCGGCGATCATCAATCCGGAACCGATCTGGTCGGCTTGAAACTCGGGGTCAAGACCTTCGCTCAGCCATCTTTTGACTTGCTGGATATCGCCCTGCTCAATAGCCCAACTGAAGCTTATGGAGTCCGGCAGCTTGGCCCATGCCGTGCCGGCATTCAGACACAGCAACAAAAACAAGGCACGAATGGTTGTGGTGATCACCTGCATTTGAAACATCCTCCATCGGTGTGACATCCCGCAGGGTGCAACGCCCGGTTTTGTTGCACAATAGCGTGTCGATGTCGCTCCGTTTGATAACCGCATTTGCGCTTTCGCTTGTCCTGCACGGCGTCCTGCTCGTCCCGGACATCATGAAGCGCCTGTCTGTTGCCCCGCCCCGTCCGGCGCTGCAGGCTATATTACGTCTGCCGCCCAAGCCGGAAAAGCCGCCTGACGAGCCTTTGCTCAAAAATACGATCGATACCGAAGAAGCACCGAAAGTCGTCAAATCGCCCGCGCCCGCACCGGTCAAGCCCGAGCAACACGCCCTGTCCAAACAGGAGGTACGGGCCGCACAGAGAAAAGTATCACAGTATGTGTATTATCCCCCCGAGGCCGTCGCGCAAGGAATTGAAGGCGAAGTGAGACTGATCCTGAAACTCGCCGCCGATGGTACGGTTGTCGACGTCAGCATTGCCGCCAGTAGCGGCCATCCCATCCTCGACAATGCCGCCATCAAGGCGGTTTATGCCATGGGCAAACT
>WBZP01001154.1_pt1 | contig 33596 bp, 30 predicted proteins | sample 5204301 | NCBI WGS metagenome assembly WBZP01 (sample SAMN12412401, study PRJNA552823) | activated sludge metagenome | isolation source: activated sludge from nitrification reactor of wastewater treatment plant... | place: USA: Pennsylvania | collected 2017 | reverse complement strand
TGGCCGACCTGGGCCGGTATGCCGCCCGCGCGCGGGCGCTGGACGCCGACGGGGCGATGCGCCTTCAGGCACTCGGCCACGTGCTGGCCTCCTGGGTCAGTGTCCTGCCGGGTTCGGGGCTGTTGGGTGAGGGTACGGTCCTCGGCTTGCGGACGACCGCGTTGGCCGAGCCCGCCAGCGTTGACCTCACCGTTGCGCTGGGGGCCATCACGGATCGCACCGCTCGCCCGGACGCTGGTCGGGTCCTGCCGCTGCCGCCCGCGACCGTGGCAGTGACCTGGAGCGCACTCACCCCGCCACGGTCAGGCTGGGCGGTGGCGGCCAGCATCCCGGCTGACGCGCTGGCCAGCGCCGCTCAGGCGGGGGTGGCGGAGATTTCGACCGCCGTTGCCGAGCGCGGCGCCGCGGCCGGACTGGTCCACGATCGGGTGTGGCGAACGCTCGTGCCCGGAACTGAGGTAGCCGCTGGAGGTGCGTTCGCGGCATACGCCTTGGGTTTCCTGCAACCAGGGGCTGAGGTCAGCGTGCTGCGGTGCAACCGGTGGACGCGGCTCAGCGCAGCGGGCGGCTATGTGTTGATGCGCTGACCCGCAGGGACGGCCAAGGCGCCAATGAGGCCCATCACGAGGAAGATCACCCCGAAGAGCCCGTTGTCGTGACGCGGCACATGGTGCGCCGCGAAGATCGCCGTTGCCAGGGCAATGCCCACCACCGACCCCAACACATCGGCCAACTGGAGGGCCGAGGAGTTCTCGCCGTGGTCCTCGACCGGTGAGAGTTCGAGCGCCATGACGGTGGTCGTGGTCACCCCCAGGCCCATCCCCAGGCCGCACAGGATGAGGGCAAGCACGCTGAAGGCACCCTTGAAATTGAGCGCCGCGATGACCGCCAGGAGGACCAGCCCGCCAGCCAGGAAGGCGCCGCCCAGGGTGACCAGACGATGCCGTTGGATGGCCAACTCTGGGCGCCCTTGGACATAGGCACCCACCGCCCAACCCAGCGATCCCACGGCGATCGCCAGCCCAGCGAGCTGCAGGCTGGCGCCGCGTTGGTCATGCAAGAAGAGCGGCAGGTACGAGACACCGCCAAAGAATGCGGCCGTGAGCACCGCGCGGGCACAGAGCACCGAGGGGAGCCCGGGTCTCATCCGCCAGGTGCCCTCGGGAACGAGCCGCGGAGCCGCGATAATCACGCCGAGCACCCCGAGCAGGCCGACCACCACGGGGGGCGAGTGGTGCGTGGAGAGCCGGTGAATCGCCAACTGAACGGCCCCGGCGGAGACCGCAATGAGCAAGCCCCACCAGGCTGCCCGCACATGTGCGCCGTGGTCTCGCGACGACGTGGCCACATCCAGGCTGAGCCTGGAGACGTGCGAGCGTGCGTAGACCATCGACGCGATCGAGATTAGGACCGGCGGGACGACGCACCAGAAGACCAGTCGCCAGGTCAGATCCTCGGTCAGCCGGGCCGAAATCCACGGGCCGATGAGCGAGGGCAGAATCCAGGCGCCGGCGATATAGGTGAAGAGGGCAGGGCGAACCTCGTCCGAGTACACCCGGCCAGCAATGACGTACATCATCACGATGAGTAGTCCGCCGCCCAGGCCGGTCAGGGCACGGCCGAGGAGGAAGACGCCGAAGTTGGTGGACAGCCCGCAGATCGCCGACCCGCTGGCCAGCAAGACCTGCCCAGTCAGGGTCCCGGGGAAGGGGCCGCTGCGATCCGACCACACGCCAGCCAGCACGATGCCCAGCAATTGGGTGGTCATGAGAACCGAGAAGGCGAAGCCATAGGAACGCACGGCATCGAGTTCGCGGGCGACATCGGGCATCGCTGTCGAGACAGCCATGGTCTCGAATGCCGTGACCGTCACCAACGCCAGGATCGTCCAGGTCACGATCCTGTGCGCGGGGTGGAACGGGCCGTGGCTCGCCCTCCCGGTCCCGGTCGCCAGACTCACCGCAGCAGCCTACGGCAGCGGGTGCCCACGCTCGGCGTAGACCCTCCGGAGGGTCTCCAAGTCGTCGACGACGAGTCCATCGACGCCGAGATCGAGCAAGCGGTGCATCTCGGCGTCATCTTGAGGTGCCCATGGGTGGAACCACACGTGGATCTGCTTGCCCAGGGCGTGAGCCCGGCGGACCAGGCCCGGGGTGACGATGTCAACCTCTCGGCCGCGCAGCCGATGGCGGCCAGGGATCTGCAGGACCGGTGCCGGGGTGTGGATGAGCCTGCTGATCAGGTCGGGAGTGAAGCGCATGAGAACTGTCCCGACCTGGCCTGCGGACACGGCCAGGGCATCCCCGAACTCCGCGCGTAAGGCGCGTAGCCGCCGACCGGAGAAGGACGCGAGACAGACCCGGTCCAGGGCGTCATGGGCGCGGACCACGTCAATGGTCGGAGCCATCGCTGTGTCGTCCTTCACGTCGATATTGAGCCGAGCCTGGGGAAAGGCCTCCAGCAGGTCCACCAGCCTCGGGATCGGCTCCCGACCGCCGATTCGCGCCTGCGATACCTCTGCCCAGGAGCGCTCCTTGATCAGTCCATCCCGATCGGTGACTCGATCCAGACTCACGTCGTGGAAGGCGACGAGTTCGCCATCGCGGGTGGCGTGCACGTCGGTCTCGAGATAGCGAAACCCCAGGTCGACGGCGTGCTGGAAGGCGGCCAGCGTGTTCTCGATCCCGAGATTGGCGGGATGGGCGGTGCCGCCTCGGTGAGCCAGGGCGATCGGCACATCCGCATCCAGATAGGCGAAGTCACTGGCCCGCATGGGTTCCTCCTGGCAGCCGCACCCACACCGTGGTGTCCGTCGGGATCGCGCCGTCTTGGGTCAACGGCCCGGAGGAGATGATGACATCACCCTCGGGCAAGGGCACGTCCTCGGCGCCGAGATTGGCGACCACCAGCACCGTTCGCGTCCCATCGCCGGAGGCATTGCGGAAGGCGATCACGCTCTCGGAGCAACGCTCGTCCCAGGTCAGCGAGCCATGACCAAAACGGTGCTTGCGCCGGTAGGCGAGCAGATCGCGGTACAGCGTGAGGGTGGACTCGGCGCGGCCCACTTGCTGGTCCACGGCATAGCCCGCATAGCTGAGCGGCTGGGGGAGCCAGGTCCGTGCGGTCGGTCCGAAGCCCAGGGACGGTCCCTGCGCGGTCCACGGCATCGGCACTCGGCAGCCGTCTCGGCCGAGCGCGAACTCCGATGTGCCCTTGGTCCGGTGGAAAGTGGGGTCCTGGCGAACCTCATCGGGCATCGTGGTGTGTTCGGGCAGGCCCAGTTCCTCGCCTTGGTACAGATAGGCGCCGCCCGGCAGGGCCAGCATGAGGGTGGTCGCGGCGCGGGCGCGGCGCAGCCCCAGGGCGGCATCGGGCTGGGGGTCCTGCGCGCCAATGCCGTTGGGGCGAGGTCCGGGGGCCAGACCCAGCCGGGAGGCATGTCGCACAACATCGTGGTTGGAGAGCACCCAGGTCGTGGGGGCACCGACCGCATCATTGGATCGCAGGGATTCCTCGATGACCTCGCGCAGGGCCGGGCTCTCCCAGGGCGCCTCGAGGAACTCGAAGTTGAACGCCTGATGCATCTCGTCCGGTCGGACATAACGAGCCAAGCGCTCCTCGGGCTGAACCCAGGCCTCGGCGCACAAGATGCGGTCGGCCGAGGTGTCGCCGGGTACGGCATAGCCCTCGAGAATGCCGCGCCACCGACGGTAGATCTCGTGCACGCCATCCTGATCCCACATCGGCGGGTGCATTCCCGGCGGGTTGTCGGGCAGGTGCATCGAGCCCTCGAAGTCGGGCAGCCCGGGCGCCTTGACCAGGCCATGGGCCACGTCGACGCGGAAGCCATCCACCCCTGCGTCGAGCCAGAACCGCAGGATGTCGTCGAACTCGTCACGGACGAGCGGGTTTTCCCAGTTCAGGTCGGGTTGGGTGCTGTCAAAGATGTGCAGGTACCACTGGCCGGGCAGCCCGTCCGGCTCGGTGACCCGAGTCCAGCCTTCGCCGCCGAAGACCGATCGCCAGTTGTTCGGCGGTAGATCTGCGTGCGGGCCGCGGCCGTCGCGGAAGATGTACCGATCGCGCTCGGGGCTGCCCGGGGCGGCGGCCAGGGCGGCCTGGAACCACGCGTGCGCGCTGCTGGTGTGATTGGGCACGAGGTCGACCACGACCTTGAGACCGAGGTGATGCGCCTGCGCGATCAGGGTGTCGGCGTCGCTCAGCGTGCCAAAGACCGGGTCGACGTCGCGGTAGTCGGCCACGTCATATCCAGCGTCATTCATCGGGGAGACGTAGAACGGGCTGAGCCAGATCGCATCCACCCCGAGCTCGACCAGATAGGGCAGCCGGGCGGTGATGCCCGGGAGGTCGCCCACACCATCGCCGTCGGCATCGGCCCAACTGCGGGGATAGATCTGGTAGATGACGGCGTCGCGCCACCAGGGGCTGTCCGGCGAGTCGGCAGGGTGCACGGTCACCGCCCTATTGTGCCGCCTGCGCTTTCATCCTGCTCCGCGCTCGGGTGCGTCGGCTCCTGTGGATCGTCCTGGTCGCGGTGGCGGCGCTCGGCCATGAGGGCCGTGATGAGGGCTTGGTTGCGTTCGAGGCGTCGCTGGAAGGCGATCTCCATGACGAAGGCTACGAGCGCTGCGCCCAGGAGCTCCATGGACACCGCGAAGGCGACATTGGTGAGCAGGTCGTGGGCAACTGCCTGATCCGCGAGGAGCTGGGTGTACTCGATCACCTTGGACATCACGGCCAAGCCCGCGGCCACCGCGAGAATGACCAGGATGTAGCGCTTCTTGAACTCCAGCGGGTCCGCGAGTTTGCGCAGTACCTCGGGGTTGTGCCGCGCGAACTCGATGTCGTCATCGCTGAAGTCGGCCTTGGAGGTGGTGAGATCACGCATCACCAACTCGTCGACAAAACGGTCCTCGGGTTGGTTGGACACCGCTCAGTTCCCCTCTGGCTCCGGTGCGTTGACGAGCATGTGGGCGGCGCGGTAGAAGTACTCGCGCATCTGCTCGGCCTGGGCCTGCGGCAGGTCCAGCGCCTCCATGGCATCGATCATGTGGCGAAGCCAGCGATCCCGCATGTCCAGGGTGATGGGGAAGGGGACATGTCGCATCCGCAGCCGAGGGTGGCCGCGCTCCTGACTGTATGCCGTGGGCCCGCCGAAATACTGCTCGAGGAACATCCGGAGCCGGCGCTCGGCAGGGGCAAGATCCTGCTCGGGGTAGAGCGCGCGCAGCTCCGGGTCGCCCTGCACGCCTTCATAGAAGCCGTGCACGAGGCGCTCGAAGGTGGCCGCCCCACCGATCTCGTCATACAGGCTCATCGGCCCTTCTTCCCGGTTGTGGTCGAGGCCCCGAAAGGGGTGACTGGTGGGGCCGGCACCCCGGCTGCATCGAGCGCAGCCTTGGCCCGCTCGCGCACCTCACGGGCGATCGCGAACTGCTCCCCGGGTGCACATTTCGCGACCACCCGCAGGGTCACCAACCCACCGGTGATCGACTCGACGCCCAGCACAGTGGGTTCCTCAATGAGGCGCTCGGCCCAGGCCGGAACCTGGTCCATCTGGTGCACCGCTGAGCGAATCGCGTCGATGGCCTGCTGGACATCGGCCTCATAGGAGAGCGGGATATCGATGGTCGCGGTGGCCACGCCCTGCGACTTGTTCCCGATCCGGAGGATCTCGCCGTTGCGGACGTACCAGGTCACACCTGCCGAGTCGACCAGCCGGGTCACCCGCAGGCTGACCTCCTCTACCGTGCCGACGACCTCGCCGGTGTCGATGAGGTCCCCGACGCCGTACTGGTCCTCGAGGATCATGAAGATTCCTGAGAGGAAGTCCTTGACCAGGCTCTGGGCGCCAAAGCCCAGCGCGACACCGCCCACCCCGGCAGAGGCCAAGGCAGGCCCCAGTGGCAGACCCACGAGGGCCATGACCGTCAGGGTGGCGATGGTGAAGATCACCACCGTGCTCACGGACTTCAGCAGTGAGCCCAGAGTCTCGGTGCGCTGGACATGCCGGTCGTGCGCCAGACCAGTGGCCGTGGCCAGCACCCGTCCAGCGCGGCCAGTGTCCGGCAAGGTACGCACGGATCGGGATGTCATCGCGCCCACGACCCGGTTGATGAGGCGATGCAACAGCCAGCGACCTAGCCCGGCCAGCACGATCGTGGCCAGTATGAGGATGCCCGGCCCGAGCAGCCAGCGTTGCACGTCCGCCCAGGTCATCGTCGGTCTCGCTCCTGCGCGTCCAGCGCCCGCGTGATCGGGTCTGCGTTCTCGGTGATGATCCGCCGCAGTGCATCCGGTGCCTCGGGGTGGGTATCCAGCCAGGCCAGAGTGGCATCACGCAGACGCGCATCGGCCACGCCGCGAGGATAGAAGCCCCGGGCGATGCTCTCCATGATGGTCGGCGAGCCAAGGCCGATCAGCTGCTCAAGGGTGTCGTGATAGATCGCGACATAGGGCTCCAGCACGTCCGCTGGCGTGCCCAGTCGAGTGAAGCCCAGACCGGCGCTATCGATGATGGCGTTGGGCAGGTCGTCCTGGGTGACTGACCGCCAGATCTCCGCCTTGGCCTGCGCGGTCGGGATCGCCGCTCGGGCCTTGGCCGCGCGCTCGCGCGCCGTGGCCGTGTCCTCGCGCGTGCGCTCGGCGTCGATGTCCGCATTGGTCAGGGCGCCGGCCGCAGCGGCCGCGGTCACCAGGGTCCAGCGCACCTCGAAGTCCACCTCGAGGCCAGGGATCGAGGCGCTGCCATCGAGCAACTGCAGCAGGTATGCCGCATCGTCGCCACCCGCCACAAAGGCCGCTGCCGCATTCACCAACTGCAATTGGGCGTCACTGCCTGGTTCGGCGCTGCGGGCCAGCTCCCAGAGGCGGTCGCGCACGTCCGTCCGGACGGCTTCCCGATGCTCGGGGGCGACATAGAAGTACACCGCAGTCTGCAATTGCAGGAGCAGCGTGCGCAGCAGGGTCGAGTCACTTTCGCCCGGCAGGGTTTGCAGCACCACGCCGACGAAGTCACGGGCCGCCAACTCGCCGTCCCGGGTCATATCCCACAGCGAGGCCAGGGTCAGGGTGCGCGGCATGGAGTCGGTGAAGCCTCGCGGATGTGCGAGCACCGCGGCAACGCCGGCCTGGTCCAAACGGATCTTGGCGTAGGTGAGGTCGTCGTCATTGACCAGGAGCAGGTCGGGGCGCGCCTGGCCGATCAGCCCGGTGACCTCGGTGGCGGCCCCTGCGACATCGACTTCAACCCGGTCGGTGCGCACGAAGACGCCGTCCCGCACGGCATACAGCCCGATCGCCAGACGGTGCGGTCGCAGCGTGGGGAAGCCGTCAAGGTGGCTCTGTTCGATGGTGACGCGGGTCATGATGCCCGCCTCATCGACCTCGATGACGGGCCTCAGGATGTTGACGCTCGCGGTCTCAAGCCACACCTTCGACCACTCGCGCAGGTCACGCCCGGAGGCCGCCTCCAACTCCGCGAGCAGATCCTCCAGCGTGGTGTTGCCCCAGGCGTGGGCGCGGAAGTACGCCCGCACGCCCTCGCGGAATTGCTCGCGCCCGACATAGGCCACCAGCTGCTTGAGCACCGAGGCGCCCTTGGCGTAGGTGATGCCGTCGAAGTTGACCAGGACGTCCTCGAGGTCCTTGATGTCGGCCACGATCGGGTGCGTCGAGCTGAGCTGGTCCTGGCGATAGGCCCAGTCCTTCTCGTATGCCGCAAAGGTCGTCCAGGCATCACTCCACTGGGTTGCCTCGGCCTGGCAGGCGGTGGAGGCCCACTCGGCGAAGGACTCGTTGAGCCACAGGTCGTTCCACCACTTCATGGTGACCAGGTCGCCGAACCACATGTGCGCCAGCTCATGCAGCAGCGTCAGGGCGCGCCGCTCGACGATCGCCTGGGTCGGCCTGGAGCGGAAGACATAGGTCTCGTGGAAGGTCACGCAGCCGACGTTCTCCATGGCGCCACCGTTGTACTCGGGCACGAAGAGCTGGTCGTACTTGGTGAACGGGTAGGCCTGGTCGAACTCCTCCTCGAACCAGGCGAAACCGGTCTTGGTCAGCGAGAACAGGTTCTCGTGATCGAGGTAGTCCACCAGCGAGCGCCGGCAGAAGATGCCCAGCGGGATCTCGCCGGCGCGGGTGGTCACGCTGTCCCGCACGACGGCATACGGACCGGCCACCAAAGCCGAGATGTAGCTCGAGAAGCGCTCGGTGTCGGGGAAGGCCCACCGGGCCACGCCCGCACGAACCGGTTCGGGCGTCGGGGTGGGGGCATTGGAGATCACCTGCCAGTGCTCCGGCGCGGTCACCGTGAACTGGTAACTCGCCTTGAGGTCGGGCTGCTCGAAGACCGGGAACATCCGGCGGCAGTCGGGCACCTCGAACTGGCTGTAGAGGTAGACCTCGCCATCGACCGGGTCGACGAATCGGTGCAATCCCTCGCCGGTATTGGTGTAGTGCCCGGTCGCGCGGATGGTGACCTCGTTGTCAGCGAGCAGGTCGGGGATCCGCACGCGCGAGTCGCGGTAGTACTCGGCTGGATCGAGCGAGGTGCCATTGACCACGATCTCCTGAACCGTCCCGCCCACGAAGTCCACGAAGGTCTGGGCGCCTGGCGAGTTGCAGGTGAACCGGATGGTGCTGGTTGTGGCGAAGGTCGATTCCGAGGTGGTCAGATCGAGGTCGACGACATAAGTGTCCACGTGCAGGAGCTCGGCGCGGGTCGCGGCCTCGGCTCTCGTGAGGTTCGTTCCAGGCATGCTGGTCATCCTGTCACGTGCGGATGAGGGAGAATGCCCGCCATGACCTCCCCGCGAGCCTCTGCTGAGTTCTGGTTCGACCCCCTGTGCCCCTGGGCCTGGATGACCTCCCGCTGGATGATGGAGGTGCAGCAGGTCCGCCCGGTTGACGTGACCTGGTCGGTGATGAGCCTGTCGGTGCTCAACGAGGGCCGGGACCTGCCGCCGCAGTACCAAGCGCTCATGGAGAGCGGTTGGGGTCCGGTGCGCGTCATCATTGCCGCCCGGCAGGCCCATGGGGATCAGGTGATCAAGCCGCTCTATGACGCCATGGGCACCCGGATCCACCTGCGCAAGATCGAGGACCTCGATGAGGTGATCGCGCAGTCGCTGGCCGAGTGTGGTCTGCCCGCTGAGTTGGCGCAGGCAGCGCACAGCGACGCCCATGACGAGGCCCTGCGGGCCAGCCACGCGCGGGCCATCGACCTGGTCGGTGATGACGTCGGTACCCCGGTGGTGGCGGTGGCGGGCGTGGCCTTCTTCGGCCCGGTCGTCAGCCCCGCCCCCAAGGGTGAGGCCGCCGGTCTGCTCTGGGATGGCTGCGTCCTGGTGGCCAACACTCCTGGATTCTTTGAACTCAAGCGGACCCGTCGCGTCGGTCCGATCTTCGACTGACCCTCACCAAGGAGCATCATGCGCGTCCACATCGGCGGCGATCACGCGGCCTATGACACCCTGACCGACCTCATCTCCTTCCTTACGCAGGAAGGTCACGAGGTGATCAATCACGGGCCGTTCAGTTATGACGCCCTTGACGACTACCCCGTCTTCGTCCTGCGCTGCGCCGAAGGTGTGGCCGCAGACGAGGGCAGCCTGGGGGTCGTCTTGGGCGGCTCCGGCAATGGCGAGCAGATCGCCGCCAATAAGGTGCCGGGCATTCGTGCCGCACTCTGCTACAACGACGAGATGGCCTCGCTGGCCCGCCAACACAATAACGCCCAGGTGATCTCCATTGGCGGTCGGATGAACACCCTGGAGGAAGCGCGCAGCATGGTGCGCACCTTCTTGGCGACGGCCTGGAGCGGCGAGGACCGTCACCAGCGGAGGATCGACATGCTGACGGCATACGAGTCCGACCGGACGCTGCCGCCGCTGCCCTGATGGGTGCTCGGACCGGCGCCCAGGACGGTGCGCGCCCGGGCGTGCGCACGTTCACGCCCCGGTGGCGAACCTCGCCGCTGACGGCGGAGCGGATGGCGAATCTGCTGCCGGCGCGCGATGTCGGGCATGGTGTCTTTGACGCCGAAGCAGTCTGCGGACGCCGGGCACCCCTGGTCGTCGAGATTGGCTCTGGGCACGGCGCGGCGGCCATCGCATATGCCGCGGCGCACCCCGATCAGGATCTCGTGGCGGTCGAGGTGCACGTCCCCGGGGTGGCGCGCATGCTAGCGGCGGCCCAGGCGGCTGGGGTCGCCAACCTCTGGGTGCACCGGGGCGATGCCCTCCCGTGGATCGCCAACTCGCTGGCCGAGGGCACGGTGACCGCCTTCCATCTCTTCTTCCCTGACCCCTGGCCCAAGAAGAAGCACGCCAAACGCCGATTCATCCAGCAGCACACCTTGGACTTGCTGGCCGCCCGGCTGGTGCCCGGTGGCGCTGTGCTGATCGCCACCGATATCGAGGTGTATGGCGAGCACGTCCGCGAGCATCTCGAGCGGCACGGCGGCTGGTCTGTGACGCTAGGGGAGCGGCCGTCCTGGCGGCCGACCGACGGTTTCGAGGCCAAGGGCACCCTCGCCGGCCGAACGGCATACGAGATCACTGCTGTGCGCTCCGGGCCGTTGCGGTAGCGTTTACGCAGTTGCGCCCCCACCCGCCGAAGGACCCGACGTGAACGACGCTACGCCCACCCAGTACCGCCACGAAGCCGGCCCGAGCAGTGAGCCCACGCACCCGCTGGTGCTGGGCCCGATCATCACCCCGCCGCACACCGTCGATGGCTTCGTCAAGCAGTTCCTGCACGAGCTGAACTTCGGTCAGGGGGTGCCCCTGACCACGGCCTCGATCAACGATCAGTACCTCGCTCTGGCCCGCACCGTCCGGTCCTACTTGATGGCTCGCTGGTTGGAGACCGCCCGCAAGCGTCGGGCGGCCGCTCCGCAGAAAATGGTCGGCTATCTCTCGGCCGAGTACCTCCTGGGTCGCCAACTCGACAATGCCCTCTCAGCCATGGAACTCACCGATGTCGCCACGGAAGCGATGGCCTCGGTGGGCATCGACATTGAGGACCTGCGAGCGCGCGAGGTCGAGCCCGGCCTGGGCAATGGCGGCTTGGGTCGACTGGCCGCCTGCTTCATCGACTCGCTGGCCACCTTGGGTGCCCCGAGCATCGCGTACGGCATTCGCTACGAGTACGGCATCTTCCAGCAGACCTTCGTCGACGGTGCTCAGGTCGAGCGGCCCGATGCCTGGCTGCGGATGGGGGAGCCGTGGGGGGTGCCGCACCCGGAGATGGAGGTGCCGATCTCGTTTGCCGGTCACGTGGAGCGGTACACCGATAACGACGGCCGCGAGCGCGCCACGTGGGTTCCCGGCTGGGGCGTCATCGCGCAGCGCTACAACTACATGGTTCCGGGCTATCAAAATGGCGCGGTCAACACTCTGCGGTTGTGGCGGGCCCGGGCAACCGATGCGTTCGACCTGCACATCTTCAACGCCGGCGACTACGCCGAGGCGGTGCGTGCACAGACCTTTGCCGAGAACATCTCCAAGGTGCTCTACCCCGAAGACTCCACGCCGCAGGGCAAGGAGTTGCGTCTGCAGCAGCAGTACTTCTTTGTCGCCGCGTCCATCCAGGACTTCCTGCGTCACACCATGCCCAAGGACTTCGACATCCGCGAGTTGCCGGAGCGAATCATCTTCCAACTCAACGACACTCACCCCGTCATCGGGGTCCCGGAGTTGATGCGGATCCTGCTTGACGAGTACGACCTGGAGTGGGAGGAGGCCTGGGAGATCACCTCCAAGTGCTTCGCCTACACCTGCCACACGCTGCTGCCTGAGGCGCTCGAGGTCTGGCCCGTGAGCCTGCTCGAGCGACTGCTACCGCGGCATATGGAGATCATCTATCAGATCAATGAGCAGTTCTTGGCGCAGGTGCGGGCGGCGTATCCCGATGACGAGCTTCGGGTGCGGCGGATGTCGATCATTGGCGATCACCCGGAGCGCTCCGTGCGGATGGCACACCTAGCGACAGTGGCCGCGGTCAAGGTCAACGGGGTCGCCGAACTTCACTCGCAGCTGCTGCGCGACAAGGTGCTCAATGACTTTTCCGAGTTGTGGCCGGAGCGCTTCACCAATGTCACCAATGGCGTGACCCCGCGGCGATTTGTCCGGCAGTCCAACCCGGAGCTGACCGCTCTGATCTCCGGGACAATCGGGCGTGGCTGGGTGGCGAACCTGGACCGGCTCGAGGAACTCACGGCATACGCCGAGGATCCGGAGTTCCGCGAGAAGTTCCGAGCGGTCAAGGCGCACAACAAGACTCGGATCGCTGCGGTTCTGCGGGAGCGCGATGGCATCGAGTTGCCCCAGGGTCATCTGCTCGACGTCATGGTTAAGCGCCTACACGAGTACAAGCGTCAGTCGCTCAAACTCCTGCACATCGTCACGCTCTACAACGAGATGATCTCCGGTCGGGTCGACCCGGCATCGGTGACGCCGCGCACCGTGGTCTTCGGTGCGAAGGCCGCGCCCGGCTATTTCATGGCCAAGCAGACCATCGCGCTGATCAATGCGGTGGGCCGGGTGGTCAATGCCGATCCGCAGATCCAGGGGCGGCTGCACGTCGCCTTCCCGGCGAACTACAACGTCACCCTGGCCGAGAAGCTCATCCCGGCCGCCGACCTCTCGGAGCAGATTTCGCTGGCCGGCAAGGAGGCCTCGGGTACCGGCAACATGAAGTTCGCGCTCAATGGCGCGCTCACCATCGGTACCGATGACGGCGCCAATGTCGAGATCCGCAAACTGGTCGGCGACGACAACTTCTTCCTCTTTGGGCTCACCGAGCCCGAGGTTGCCGAGCTGCAGGCCCGCGGGTACCACCCGGGGGAGTACTACGAGTCGGATCCTCGCCTCAAGGGAGCCATCGACCTGATCGCCTCGGGGCATTTCACGCAGGGCGACCGCGATGCGGTCAGTGCCTTCGTGGGGGATCTGCTCACCAGCGACCGCTTCCTTGCGCTGGCTGACTATGGCGCCTACCTCGAGGCTCAAGGGCGGGTCGAAGCGGCCTACGCGGACCAGGATCAGTGGTCGCGCAAGGCGATTCTCAATGTGGCGCGGACCGGGTTCTTTTCGTCTGACCGCTCGATCCGGGATTACATCGACCGGATCTGGCACGTCCGCACGACGAACTAAACGCCACGGTCGAGGTGGCCACGCCGGTGCATCCGGCGCGCTCACCTCGACCGTGGCGTCGTTCGGCGCTCAGCGCAGGTAAGGAATGCTGCGGTCGAGCAGGCCGCGTTCCTTGAGCTCAGCAGCGAGAGGAATCTCGTAGTCGATCCAGCCGCTCTGCTTGATGCCCCAGAATGACGCGTGGTCGGGGCCGTAGCCGAGGAGCTGCTTCTGCAGCGGCGACAGGCCGGCGAACCATTCGCTGGACTGGTCGGCGACAGCCTCGTCGAGCGGCCGAATCCATCGGTAGGTGTAGCCGATGAACATGAGCTTGCGGGTGCGCTCGGACTTGTTCATCGACCGGGAGTGCCAGATGCGGCGGTCAAAGATGAACGCATCGCCGGGCTCAAGGCACACCTCGACGGCGCCCTCGGGCTCAATAATCGGGTCACCCTCCTTCTCCGGGCGACCCGCGAGGGTGTTGTTCTTGTGCGAGCCGGGGATGACCTTGGTGTTGCCATAGCCCGGCTCCGAGAGGTCGGTCAGGGCGTAGCAGATCTTGGTCATGAACATCGGCCGCACGTCCATGTCGACGTCCGAGTTCTGTCGGTAGCCATCCTGGTGCCAGTTCCAGAAGGGCGGCTCGTCCTTGGGCGGGTTGACGTCGATGTGATTGTGGTGGGTGTAGATATTCCAGCCCATGTTTCCCCAGATGTAGGGGAAGGTGGTCGGCCAGGTCAGCAGCTCCACGAAGCGTGGGTCGCGGTGCATCCACCCCATGACGTGGATCGACTTGTCCGGACGGAGCTGGCCTGCGGCCTCCTCCTCGGCATAGATCCGGTCAACAGCACCCTCGAAATAGGCGCGGGACTCTTCGTCCAGCGCCTTCTTGATCACGACGAAGCCATCGCGGTCGTACTGCTCGCGGATGGCTGGGTCCAGCGGTTCGTAGCCCGTAGGGGCGGCTTCCATGGTGGTCATGGCTTCATTATTGCCCTCTTGTGGGGCCGATCGTGGGAGCCGGTGCCGGTTGCCCGCACGCTGCAGGTCACCGGCCTAGAGGACTGCGCTAGGGGTCTGAGCATCACTGGTGGTAGGAGGCGCCGCCGACGAACGGTTCACCGACATCGTGGTGCGGAGCAGCACTTCGCGTGCCCGAGCCTTGGGGGAGGACTCGATGCGCTGGAAGAGGATCGTTGCCGCCGTCTCGGCGATGTCAAAGCTCGGGGTCTCGGCGCAGGTAAAGAAGGGCTCCAAGACAAGCTGAGTGGCGGGAGCATCGAAGGTGACCACGGTGAGCTCGCTGGGAATATCGATGGCCAGGGACCGGGCAGCGTGCGCCACGCCGAGCGCGATGAAGTTGCTGGCGGTCACGATGGCCGTCGGCCGAGTTGGGGATGTCAGCACGGCGGCGGCAGCTTGCTGACTCAGTGAGGGGTCAAAACTCCCGTAGTGAATCGGGTTGTCTGACAACGACAACCCTGCCTCGGTGATCGCGCGTGCGTAGCCGGCCGCCCGCTCACGAGCCGTCACAATCGACTCAGGACCAGTCATCATCATGAGCGAGCGGTGCCCCAGGCTCAACACGTAGCGCGTGAGGTCTGTGGCGGCGGTATCCGTATCACTGCGCACCACATCGACCTCGTTGTCGGGCATGGCATAGTCCATCACGCAGATCGGAATCCCTTGTGCCTGAACGAAATCCACCGACTCAGGGGTGTTGTAGATCGGCGCAAGGATGATGCCGTCCACCTGACGGGCGACGAGATTGCGCAACTGCCTCATCTCGAGGTCGGCAGAACCATCGGTGTTGACCAGGAGAACGTCATAACCCCGGTCGCGAGCCACGGCCTCGACGGCCAGGATGACCTGGACGTAGTAGGGATTCCGAATGTCCGCGATGACCAGGCCGATAGTGTGAGTTCGCCTGTGCCGCAGGCTTTGTCCCAGCATATTGGGCACATACTTCAGCTCTTTGATCGCCTCTTCGACCCGCACGCGCGTGGCTTCAGCGACGGCTGATGGATCATTGATCACACGGGAAACGGTGATGGGCGACACCCCTGCGCGCCTGGCTACTTCACGAATCGTGGCCACGAAAGCCGTCCTCCATTGGTTGTACGAAACCCCTTGCGAACTGGAACGGAATCAGTCTACTGTCATCCCAGATGGCACGCGTACCATCACCCTCGATGAGCTGACATGGATGTCACTCTTCCGTTAAGGAGCCTCATTTGTTCCCCTTCAAGACCCGGGTTGCCGCCTTTGGTGTGGCAGCCGCCGCGGCCCTGTCCCTGGCCGCCTGTGGAGATTCCGGTGGAGTGGGCGGTGCGACCGCTGCCTCCCAGTCACCAGTGGATTCGGCCGCCCCGGTGACCCTCAAGTACTGGACGTGGTTCCCCGCCGAGGCCAGCCTGAAGAAGGTCATCGACGCCTACCAGAAGGCGCACCCCAATGTGACCATCCAGCTCACTGAGCACGAGGCTGCCGACTATCAGAAGCAGCTCCCACTTGCGCTCAACGGCGGTGAGGCGCTCGACATCGTCGGTGTCCAGGTCTCGGCCATGACGAACACGGTCAACACCCAGCTGCGTCCGGTCTCCGAGTGGGAGCAGTACCTCCCCAAGGACTGGCGCAACCAGCTTGAGGCCAAGCCGCTCGAGCAGGCCCAGAAGATCTCCAAGGATGGTGTCCTCTACGACATCCCGATGGGCTCCATCGGCAGCGCCGCGATGTACTACAACCCGGCCATCCTGGCCAAGGCAGGCGTTGAGGTGCCGCAGACCGTAGCGGACCTGGCTGCAGCAGCCAAGAAGATCAAGGCGTCAGACGCTTCGATCCAGCCGGTGGTCTTCGCCGGCGATGCGTGGTGGCAGGAGGAGATGCTGTTCACCATCGCCGGTCAGACCCACCCCACCCTCTCGGATGACATCCTCAAGGGTGGCGGCGCGTGGAATGACCCCGCCATGGTGGACGCCCTCGCGGCATACAAGGAGCTGTTCACCTCGGGTGCGGTTGACAAGGCGACGTTGTCGCTGATGTCGCCGCGGCCCACGGAGGTGTTCACCTCGGGCAAGGCTGCCTTCTACCTCGATGGGTCCTGGCAGAACTCGCTGCTCTCCAAGACCTATCGCGAGGCCAACAAGATCAACCTGGCCGACGTGGGTGCGATGGGCCTTCCGGTCATCCGCTCCGGAGGGACGCAGGCCATGCGGGCCTTCGCTGAGGGTGGTTTGGCCATCCCCAAGAGCTCGAAGAATGTCGCTGCAGCAGCCGACTTCATCTCGTACATGACCATCGGTGACGGCGTCGCGCTCTGGGCCCCCGATCTGGTGCTCTCGCCCTCGAAGAAGGGCTTCGCGCCGGGTGCTGACGTGCTTAGCTCGGATGCGGCGCAGAAGGGCTTCGCCACGATTGCCGGATTGATCAACAACGCCGGATCGAACCGCGATAGCAACCAGGACTTCTTGAACAACGTCGAGGGCAACGCCATCCTCGATGTCCTCAACGGCAAGAAGACTCCGCAGGAGGCTGCCGACGAGATGCAAAAGCAGTGGACCTCTGGGCGTTACCCCCACTGATGAGCAAGAAGCCGAAGGGAGGGCGGCGCGGTCAGGCTCTGACCGCGCTGCTCTTCCTCCTCCCGCTACTGGTGTTCTACGGCATCTACTACCTTTACTCCTTCGTATTCCTGGTGAAGGTGAGCCAGCAGCGCGTCTCCCTCACCTTCATCAACGCGGTGGATGTCGGCCTCGAGAACTTCCGGCTAGTGCTGACCGACCCGATCTTCCAGACCGCCCTGCTCAATACCTTCCTGCTGGCCGGAGTGGCCATCCTGGCGGGGCTGTCTTTTGGGTTCGTGATCTCGGTCATGCTGGCCACCGGAGTGCGCTTCCGCCAGACGCTGTATGCCATCTTCCTGATTCCGTCCCTGATCCCGCTTTCTCTGTTCGCGACGGTCTTTGGTCAGATGCTCGAGACCCGGGACGGCATGTTTAACCGGATGCTGCGGGCGATCGGGCTCGATGCACTGCAGCAGGACTGGCTCACCGGGTCGGGCTCGGCCTATGTCGCCGTAGCCATCCTGCTGGTCTACCTGGTGGGGCTGCCGATCATGTACTACACCTCAGACATCCCGGCCGCGAACCTCGACTTGGTCGAGGCGGCCCTGCTCGATGGCGCGAATGCCTGGCAGATCTTCCGCCTCATGCTCTTCCCGCTCCTGCGCACCACCCACATCACCGTCATTCTCTCGGTGCTCTTGGGTTCCTTCCGCGCCTTCGACGTCATCTACTTCTCCACCGGTGGCGCTCCCGGCGGCCGAACGAACATCGTCGGCGTCTACATCTACAACTCGACGCTGGGCAATGACCGGGTCGGGTATGCCGCTGCGGCAGCCGTGCTGGTGTTGGTGGTGGCTCTAGGCGTGTCCGCCGTTCAGATGTTCCTTATGCGGAAAGGCTCCGACCGTGTCTGATGCCGCACCCTCCCGGCCCCGTCGATGGCGATTTGGGTCGGCGCCCACTCAGGATGAGCACAACCCCCTGCGGGCCTTACGGAGTCGACGGATCGACTCGGTCATCATGTACGTCCTGCTCTTTGCCATGGCCGCGTGGTGGCTCCTGCCGCTGGTGACCGTGCTGATCAAGTCGCTCCAGGTCGGCGGATTCGCCAACTACTGGGCTGTCCTGAGCACCCGGATCAACGGCGTCCTGCTCCCGCAGACACTGGTCAACTCGCTCCTCGTCGCCGCCATGCACGCCGGCTTCGTGTGCGCGACTGCCGCGCTGGCGGGCTATGCGTTCTCCCGGATTGAGTTTGCCGGCCGCACCGTCCTGTACTACGCCTCGATCGCCGTCCTGGCCGTGCCAGCGACGGCGCTCATCGTTCCGGTGTATTACGTCACCGGGCAGCTGGGGCTGTTCAACTCACTGGTGGGTATCGCGCTGCCCGAAGCGGCTCTCACGCTGCCATTCGGCGTCCTGCTCATGCGCAACTTCGGCGTGACGGTCCCGCCTTCCTTCTTCGAGTCGGCCCAACTCGATGGCGCTGGTCATGCCCGAATGTTCTGGTCGGTATACCTGCCGCTTGGACGCCCGGTACTGATCAACCTCGCCAGCCTGTCGGTGATGTGGTCGCTCCAAGACTTCATCTTCCCCTCGCTCCTGTTGCGAGACCCCACGAAGAACACGGCGGCTCAGGCCGTGCAGACCATTCGCTCGGCCTTCGGTCCGACTCCTGAGCAGACCGCGCAGTACTTCGCAGCCCTGGTGCTGCTGGCCATTCCGGCCGTCGTCCTCATCATCATCGCCCTGCGCTGGATGGCAGCCGGGCTTACCGCTGGAGGTATCAAAGAATGACCCCGCCCACCGCCGACACGTCCTGGTTCCGGGGCCTTGGTCTGGGGATCTTCCTCAACTGGACGCATAGCAGCACTCAGGGCTGGGAAATGTCTTGGCAGATGGTTGGTGGCGTGACGGGTCAGTACCCGCCCCGCGAGCCGGTCCCGTGCGAGGAGTACTTCGCCAACCCACGTACGTTCAACCCCGACCAGTTCGATGCCGATCAGTGGGCTCGTAGCCTGGTGGCCGCGGGCGCTCGGTATGCCGTGTTGATGACCAAGCACCACGACGGCTTTGCCCTGTGGGACTCGGAATTCTCCGACTACACGGTCACGAAGGCCTCACCCTTTGGGCGTGACATCGTGGCCGAAGTGGTCTCGGCCCTACGTCGGCACGGGCTGCGCGTAGGCCTCTACTTCTCCATTGTCGACTGGTACAGCGAGCTCTACCCGCGCTATACGGATGACAATATCCGCAAGCCCTACGAGCTGGGGGTCTACCCGCGTCAGCCGGAGACCTGGGATGCCTTCCGCACCTACCTCCTCAATCAACTCACCGAGTTGCTGACGAAGTTCGGCCACATCGACATCATGTGGCTGGACGGTGAGTTTGAGCACTCGCGGGATGAGTGGGACTTCGGGCAGATCCGAGAGCACATCCGCGCTGTGTCCCCGGCCACGATCGTCAATGACCGTTGCGTAGGCTTCGGTGACTTCCGGACCCCGGAGCAGCAACTGCCCGAGTCCGCACCAGATGGTCCCTGGGAGCAGTGCATGACCATGAATGACTCATGGGGATGGGTTGCCGAGGACCAGGCGTGGAAGTCCCCTCATCAACTCATCGAATCCTTGGTCGAGACGGTGTCCACCGGAGGCAACTTGCTGCTGTCGGTTGGCCCGATGGGCAATGGCGCATTCCCGCCGGAGGCGGAGGAGCGGCTGGCCGCCCTTGGGCGCTGGATCGGAGCGAATGGCGAAGCGCTGCAAGGCCTCTCGAGCGGACTGCGGCCTTGGCAGTGTCGCCTGCCCAGCGCTCGGCGAGTTGAGGAGGACGGCAGTTCGCGTCTGTTCATCTACCTGACCTTCGAACCGGGCAGCATTCTGCGCCTGCGCGATCTGCCGGTGCGCCGGATCGAACGAGTCAGCATCCTCGGCTCCGGTCGAGACCTGCCATTCGTCACCAGCGCCAATATCGTCGACATCCAACGCCAGGTCCTCGACGCCCTGGGCGATCTGGTCATCGACGTGGAACTGGACCCCGAGGACTGTGTCCCGGTCATTGCGGTCGACATCGCTGCCCGGGTGCCAGAAGGGACGCCAGGCCTACTCGTGCCAACCCCTGCCTTGCACGAGGTCTGAGCGGACCCGACTTAGGTCGGGTCGATGGCGGCGTACAGGCGAATGCTGTGCGCCGCCATCTCTATCTCACCGGGTGGTTCCGCGGGTCCCTCGTCCTGAGGGCGCTCCCAGGCGCTATCCCAGAGCAGCTGGTATGCCGTGAGCCCGGGAACCTCGGGCAGCCGCACCTGCAGGGATTCTGCGCCTCCATGGAGGACGACGAGGACGGAAACCTGCCCCAACCAGGCGCCATTGATCAGCCATTGCAGGGTCCGGGTGGTGGGTTCGGCCCACCTGTGGTCCATGGCTGTTCCGTCCGCGCCGAACCACTCCATGTCCAGCGAGCCGTCCTCATCGACCTCGAGTCCGAGCGCCCAGGTGCGTTGGCTGAGAGCGGGATAGCTGCCCCGCAACGCGATCAGGTGGCGTACGGTCGCGTGCAGGTCACGTTGCCAATCTGACCAGTCCCAGGAAAACCAGGAGATCTCGTTGTCCTGGCAATACGGATTGTTGTTGCCGCCCTGCGTGCGACCGAACTCGTCGCCAGCGTTGAGCATCGGTATTCCCGTGGAGAGCAACAAAGTCCCCAGAAGATTGCGCATGGTCTGCCGGCGATCGGTCATCAGGAGTGGATCTGCGGCCTCGCCCTCGACACCGTGGTTCCACGACTGGTTGTTGTCGCTGCCATCACGGCCATCCTCCCCATTGGCCTCGTTGTGCTTGTGGTCGTATGCCGTGAGGTCGTAGGCCGTGAACCCGTCGTGCGCGGTGATGAAGTTGACGCTGGCCACCGGGCCGCGGTCTCGGTGTCCGAAGAGGTCTCGAGAACCCGCGAGGCGGGTCGCGAGTTCGGTGACTCCGTGGGTGGGGCGACCTTCCTTCTGTGCCCGAACGTCGGGCCCCCAAAACGTGCGCACGGCATCCCGGTAGCGGTCATTCCACTCCGAGAAGGGCGGCGGGAACTGGCCGGTGCGCCACCCGTGCATGCCGACATCCCAGGGTTCGGCAATGAGTTTGACTCGGGAGAGCACTGGGTCGGTGCGCAGCGCCACGAGGAAAGGATGGTCGGGGTCGTATTCATCGCCGCGTCCCCGGCCGAGCGCCACGGCGAGATCAAACCTGAAGCCATCGACGTGATACTCCTGCACCCAGCGGCGCAATGAGTCCAGGACCATCCGGCACACCACCGGGTGGCGCAGATCCAAGGTATTGCCGCATCCCGTGACGTCGATATCCGCGCCGCGCTCATCGAGGCGGTAGTACGCGCGATTGTCCAGGCCCCGCCACGAGAGCATGGCGCCCGTGCGATCCTGCTCGGCCGTGTGGTTGTAGACCACGTCGAGGATGACCTCGATGCCGCGGCGGTGGAGCAGCTTGACCATGCCCTTGACCTCGTCGACGACGGCTTGCGGGTCGGTGGCCGCGGCATACGGCGCATGCGGTGCATGGAAGCCCAGGGTGTTGTAGCCCCAGTGGTTGCTCAGGCCGCGGCGGACCAAGGCCGGCTCGTGGGTGAAGGCGTGGATGGGCAGCAACTCGACGGCGGTTACACCCAAATCGGTGAGGTAATCGAGCATGACGGGATGTGCCAGAGCGGCATAGGTGCCGCGCAGTTCCTCGGGGATGCCGGGATGGAGGCGGGTCAGGTTCTTGACGTGCGCCTCGTAGATCACGGTCTCGCTACGGGAGCGTCCCAGGGCGGTATCGCCCTCCCAATCGAAGTGGTCGTCAATGACGACACAGCGCGGCATGGAGGGTGCGCTGTCCAACTCAGAGAGAGTCTCCCCGTCACCGATCCACCGGTCGTCCACGACATGGCCGTACACGGCAGGTCCCCACTGGACCTCGCCCTCGATGGCCTTGGCGTAGGGGTCGAGCAGCAGTTTGGCGCCGTTATGGCGCAGGCCAAGAGACGGATCCCAGGAGTCGTAGACGCGGAAGCCGTACCGCTGCCCTGGCCCCACACCCGGAATGAAGCCGAACCACCAGCCGTGGGTTCGCTCCACCAGCGGGATGCGGGTCTCCTCGCCGGTCGGGTCATACAAGCAGAGCTCGACCCGCTCCGCATGACCGGCGTACACACTGACGTCGATGCCGCCCTCGCGCAGGGTGACGCCCGGGTCTGGGGGCAGATCCCTGGTGAGCCGCCTGAGCTGAACGGGAGTGGAGCTGGACCAAGGCGACATGCGTGGCAGCCTAGTGACGAACTACGGTGGGTGCATGACCGATCCCACCGCGTTGCCGAACTTCCCTCCGCCCGCAGATGAGCACCCGCTGCGCGGCCGCGTCCTTGACGTCCTGGGTGATCTGGGGGCCGCGCCGAACCTGGACGACGATGGCGATGTTGCCTTCACCGTGAACGAGCAGCAGCTCTTTGCGCGCTGCGTGGAGTCCGAGCCGGCGCTCCTGCGGGTGTTCGGTCAGTGGGCGATCGACGACGGATTGCTCGATGACCGGTTGCATCTGCTCGAGGTGAGCAATGAGGTCTCGCTGAACCTCAACTGCGTCACCACCGGCATCGCCGAGCGCACCCTCGTGGTCTCCAGCGAGCACCTGGTCGCGCGCAACGCCGATGTCAATGCCGTGGTGCAGATCGCCGTCCAGGGCGTCCTGCAGGGGGTCCACATCTGGCACCAGCGTGCGATGGGGCTCGACCCGAGCGCGCAGGACGGCCAGGAGGAGCCCTCGTGAGCCCGCTGGCCCACCTTGAGGTGGCGGACGGCATCGCCACCATTCGGCTCGACCGTCCACCGATGAACGCCTTATGCGCTCAGATCGGTCAAGAGATCGGTGCCCTGCTGCCCGAGATCGCCGAGCGCGCGGATATCGCGGCCGTGGTGGTCTATGGCGGGGAGAAGGTGTTTGCCGCGGGCGCCGACATCAAGGAGATGGCCGAGCTCGACTTCGTGTCGATGAGCCGTTACGGACGACTGCTCCAGGACTTCACCAACGCACTCGCGGCGCTGACCAAGCCCACGATCGCCGCGATCACCGGGTACGCCCTTGGTGGCGGTTTCGAGTTGGCTCTGTGCTGCGACTTCCGGGTCGCGGGGGAGAGGGCCAAGGTCGGCTTCCCTGAGATCACCCTGGGCGTCATTCCCGGGATGGGCGGCACCCAGCGGGCAGCGCGGCTGGCAGGCCCCTCCAAGGCCAAAGAGATCATCTTCTCGGGCCGCTTCATCGGCGCGGCCGAAGCGCTGGACATGGGCCTGATCGATCAGGTGGTTCCCGACGGCGAGGACGTCTATGAGGCGGCGCTGGCCTGGGCCCGCCGGTATGTCGGCGGTCCGGCGGTGGCCTATGCCGCGGCCAAGGACGCGATCCAGCGCGGCCTCGAGGTCGACCTGGCCAATGGCCTGGAGATCGAGCGCAACGCGTTTGCCGCGCTCTTTTCGACCAAGGACCAAAAGGCCGGCATGCGCTCGTTCATCGAGAACGGCCCGGGCAAGGCGACCTTCGAAGGCGCCTGAGCCGGGTGATGGAGGACACGGAGGTGGGGAGCATCACGCTGCCCGTGCGCTCCCGGTCGGGTGCGGCAGTGTCAGGATGGACCGATCCCATTTCCCACCTGAGAAGGACGAAGCACGCATGAACATCGTCGTCTGCGTCAAGTACGTTCCGGACGCCCAGTCCGAGCGCGCGTTCCGCGAGCAGGACAAGACGGTTGACCGTGACGCCGTTGACGGTCTGCTCTCCGAGGTCGACGAGTATGCCGTCGAGGAGGCCCTGAAGATCGTCGAGGCCAGCGAGGGCGAGGTCACCGTGCTGACGGTCGGGCCGGCCCAGGCCGCCGATGCGATCAAGAAGGCCTTGCAGATGGGTGCCGACAAGGGTGTCCACGTCTGCGACGACGCCATTCACGGGTCGGACGCGGCGGCCACCTCGCTGGTGCTGGCTGAGGCCATTAAGAAGGCCACCGATGGCTCGCCCGAACTCGTGCTCATGGGCATGACCTCGACCGACGGTGTCATGGGTGTGGTGCCGGCCATGGTGGCCGAGCGACTGGGTATGCCGCAGGTCACCTTCGCCTCCGAACTCACCATCGAGGGTGGCTCGCTGCGGGCTCGCCGCGACGGCGACGCCGCTTCGGACACCATCGAGGCATCCCTGCCGGCGTTGGTTTCGGTGACCGACCAGATCAACGAGCCGCGCTATCCCTCGTTCAAGGGGATCATGGCCGCCAAGAAGAAGCCCGTTGAGCAGTGGACCTTGGCCGACCTCGGCGTCGACGCGGGCGCGGTCGGCATAGACGCTGCGTGGACCAAGGTCATCGACGTAGCCAAGCGCCCCCCGCGGGCCCAGGGCACCATCGTCAAGGACGAGGGCGACGGCGGCACTAAGCTTGCCGAGTTCCTCGCCGCAGGCAAGTTCCTCTGATCGAGCCGGATAGCAGGAGAAGGTAATTCGTCATGGCTGAAGTTCTCGTTCTGGTCGATCACGCCGGCGGCAAGCTCCGCAAGGCGACCGCTGAATTGCTCACCCTGGCCCGCCGCCTCGGTGAGCCCTCCGCCGTTCACATCGGCACTGGCGCCGAGACGGCCCAGGTGACCCTGGCCAAGTACGGTGCGCACAAGGTGTACGTCTACGACGGCGCCGACGCGGGTGAATACCTCGTCGCCCCGCAGGTGGAGATCCTGGCGTCAATCGTGGCGCAGACCTCCCCGGCCGCGGTGCTCATCCCCAGCAACCCGGTCGGCAAGGAGATCGCGGCCCGCTTGGCCGTGCGCACGGGTTCCGGTGTCATCACCGACGCGGTCAACGTCGAGGCCGGAGCGGACGGGGTGCAGACCACCCAGTCCGTCTTCGCTGGCTCGTACACCGTGACCTCCACGGTGACCACGCCGATGGCCATCGTCGCGGTGAAGCCGAACTCGGCGCCGATCGAGGCAGCCCCGGCCCCTGGTGCGCTCTCCCGGGTCGACCTGACCCTCTCCGATACCGCTAAGTCGGCTCGGATCGTCGAGTCCAAGCCCAAGGCCGCCACTGGTCGTCCCGAGCTGACCGAGGCCGCCATCGTGGTCTCCGGTGGGCGTGGCACCGGCGGCGACTTCAGCCCGGTGGAGACCTTCGCGGACTCGCTTGGGGCTGCCGTGGGGGCATCCCGCGCCGCCGTGGACGCCGGTTGGTACCCGCACTCCAACCAGGTCGGCCAGACCGGCAAGCAGGTCTCGCCGCAGTTGTATGTCGCGTGCGGCATCTCCGGGGCGATCCAGCACCGCGCCGGCATGCAGACCTCCAAGACCATCGTGGCCATCAATAAGGACGAGGAGGCGCCGATCTTCGAGCTCGTCGACTTCGGCGTCGTGGGCGACCTTTTTGCTGTGCTGCCGCAGGCCACCGCGGCGGTCAAGGCCGCCAAGAGCTAAGACCCACCACACCTCCGCCCACAAGGCGGTCTGCCGCGCTGCGCTCTCGCGGGTGCCGCGGCCTGAAGGGGCGACCACCCGGTCGCCCCTTCTGCGTGCCCGGGATGAGAGGCTTGGCGGCTGTGAGCCTGCGCGTCGACATCACCCCGCTGCGAAGCAGCCGGGACTTCCGGCTCCTGGTCAGCGCGAGCACCGTGTTCTACCTGGGTGCCTCGATCGCGTATGTGGCCGTGCCCTACCAGATCTACACACTCACCGGATCGAACACCATGGTCGGCTTGATCGGCCTGGTCGAGTTGATACCGCTGCTCATCTCCGGGCTGTGGGGCGGCGCCTTGGCTGACCATGTCGATCGTCGGCGCCTCCTGGTCGCCACCGGCCTGGCGCAGGTGTTCCTGACCAGCGTGCTGGCCGTGAATGCCGCTCTTGCGGCGCCGCAGATCTGGTTGCTCTTTGTGATCGCGCCCTTCCTGGTCAGCGCCAGTGCCCTGCAGCGTCCCTCGCGTGAGGCCTTGCTGCCACGCACGGTGACTCACGATCAGTTGCCCGCCGCGAATGCGCTCAGCTCCATGGGCTGGCAGTTCGGAAACCTCGTCGGACCCACCATCGGCGGGCTGCTGCTCTCCTCCGTGGGCGCCTCGTGGTGCTTCATCGTCGATGTCTTTGGTATCGCCATCGCGACCTCGTTGTACGCCCGAATGCGCCGGTATCCGCACCGTGAGCAGACCACGCCACCGTCCTTCGCTGGCATTCTCGAGGGGGTGCGCTATGCGGTTTCCCGCCGTGATCTCTTGGGGACCTACGCCGTCGACATTGCGGTGATGTTCCTCGCCATGCCGATCGTGCTCTTCCCCGCGCTGGCGGCCACGATCTTCCGCGAACCGCACCTGCTGGGCTTGCTCTACACCTCGGAGACCGTGGGTGCACTCATCGCCTCGGGGCTTTCCGGCTGGCACCGCCGGGTGCATTCCTACGGCAAGGTCGTGGTCATCGCTGCCTCCGGCTATGGACTCTTCATTGCGCTGGCCGGCCAGGCGCCGTCATTGTGGCTGTGCTGTGTCGCGCTGGCTGCCGCTGGCGCGTGCGATATGACCTCCGCGGTCTTCCGCATGACCTTGTGGAATCAGTCAATTCCCGAGGGTTTGCGGGGGCGGCTCGCCGGGATCGAAATGCTGAGCTATTCGGTCGGCCCCTTGGCGGCTCAGGTGCGGGCGGGGTACACCGCAGATAGTTGGGGCGTGCGTCGCGCGATCACCGTCGGGGGAGTGGCCAGTGTGCTCGGGGTGATTCTCACGGCCGGCGTTCTGCGCGAGTTCTGGGGGTATGACGCCCGCACCGATGAGCACCTACTGGCCGAGCGCGCCCGCCGGGCCGAGCACGGGGAGGCCGTTGCAGGCCAGGGCGAACCGTAGAATCGACCCTTATGGCGGCATACCTGGACCATGCGGCGACCACGCCGATGCACGAGGCTGCCATCGAGGCAATGACCGCGACGATGCGCACAGTCGGCAACGCCTCGAGTCTGCACACCGCCGGACGGCGCGCCCGAGCGCTGGTTGAGGAATCGCGCGAGCGGATCGGCGTGGCGCTCGATGCCCGCCCGAGCGAAGTCATCTTTACCTCCGGCGGCACCGAGTCCGACAACCTGGCGATCAAGGGCACCTATGCGGCCCGCCGCGCCACCGACCCCAGCAAGCGCACCATCGTGGCCTCGGCGATCGAGCACCATGCGGTCCTGGATCCCATCGAGTTCCTGGTGAACACCCAAGGGGCCCGGGTCCGCTGGCTCGGTGTCGACCGGGGTGGGCGGCTGCTCGTTGACTCGCTGGACGAACTCCTCGCCGAGCGAGCCGACTCGGTGGCGCTGATCTCGGTCATGTGGGCGAACAACGAGGTCGGGACCGTCCAGCCGGTGCGGGAGGTGGTGACCCGAGCCCAGGCATACGGCATACCGGTGCACACCGATGCCGTTCAGGCGGTCGGGCACCTGCCAGTCTCCTTTGCGGACAGTGGCGTGGACCTGATGACGATCACCGGTCACAAGGTGGGTGGGCCCCTGGGCATTGGCCTGCTGCTGGCGCGCCGATCGGCCGGCCTGGTCCCGCTGGTTCACGGTGGTGGCCAGGAGCGGCAGGTGCGCAGCGGCACCCTGGATGTCCCCGGCATTGTCGGCCTCGCGGCCGCGCTCGATGTCACGGTGGCGCAGCGGGAGGCGCAGACGCGCCGGCTGACTGCTCTGCGGGATCGGCTCATCGAGGGTGCTCTTGGCCTCGGTCTGGGTGCACAGGTGACCGGGACGTGGCGTGCGGGTGACGCCCAGGAGCGCCTGGCCGGACACGCGCACCTGATCATTGAGGGGTGTGAGGGTGATTCGCTGCTCTACCTCCTGGACGCAGCCGGGATCGAGTGCTCCACCGGCTCGGCCTGCCAAGCCGGGGTACCGCAGCCGAGCCACGTCGTGCTCGCCCTCGGCCACACCGAGGCGCAGGCGCGCGGGGCCCTGCGGCTCACCCTTGGGCATAGCTCTACGGACGCAGACATCGAGGCCTTCCTCGGCGCGCTTCCTGCGGTGGTGGAGCGAGCCCGGCGGGCTGCTGGGGTGGCGTGATGCGGGTCGTTGCCGCCATGAGTGGTGGCGTCGATTCAGCCGTATCGGCGGCCCGGCTAGTCGATGCCGGACACGAGGTCGTCGGTGTCCACCTGGCCTTGTCACGCTCCGCGGCGACCCTGCGGGAGTCGGCTCGCGGCTGTTGCACGCTCGAGGATGCTGGCGATGCACGGCGCGTGGCCGATCGGTTGGGGATCCCGTTCTACGTGTGGGATTTGGCGGATCGCTTCGAGCAGGAGGTCGTCGACGACTTCATCGCGGAGTATGCCGCCGGTCGCACCCCGAACCCATGCCTGCGCTGCAATGAGCGGATCAAGTTCGCCGGATTGTTGGACAAGGCGGTGGCCCTGGGCTTCGACGCGGTGGCCACCGGGCATTACGCACGGATCGTCGACGGCCCGGCGGGCCGCGAGCTCCATCGGGCGGTGGATCCCGCCAAGGACCAGTCCTATGTCTTGGGTGTCCTCGATGCGGACCAGCTGGCCCGGTCGATCTTCCCGTTGGGGGAGTCAACCAAGGCGCAGGTTCGTCAGGAGGCGGCGGAGCGGGGGTTCGCCGTGGCGCGCAAACCCGATAGCCACGACATCTGCTTCATTCCCGATGGTGATACCCGTGGCTGGTTGACCAAGCGCTTGGGTGACCAACCCGGTGAGCTGGTGACCCCGGAGGGGGAGAGCCTCGGGCACCATCACGGCACCTATGGCTTCACCATCGGCCAGCGCCGCGGTCTGGGCTTGGAACGCAGCCAACTCGACGGCGAGCCACGCTATGTCGTCGGTATCGATGCGCCCCGCCGCCAGGTCGTGATCGGGACTGCCGACCTGCTCGGGATCGAGCTGATCGAGGGGGACCGGATGCGTTGGTGCGGCCCCGTGCCGCGGGGGCCGCTGCGCGCGGGTGCTCAGGTTCGGGCGCATGGTGCGGAGGTGCCCTGTGTCGCCGAGGTGCGTGGGCAGACGATCTCAGTGAGCCTCGATCACAGCATTTCGGGGGTGGCCCCGGGCCAATCCGTGGTGATCTATTCGGGCACGCGAGTGGTCGGTTCGGCCACCATCACGAATGCCGGGAGAAATATTCACCCTTCAACTAAGGTTGAGCGGAGCACGACTCAACAACCAGGAGGCTGACCTGATGCCCGCCATCACCGTCCCCGATCTGACCGTGCTGCCCCGGCTCGAGCCGCCGGCGCTCGGTGCTCGGAGTCGGCCGGTGCGCTCACGCACGACCGCCCCGTCGGGCTTTGAGGGAGACGGCTTCCCGGTTCGTCGGGCGTTCTGGGGGGTGGAGCCGGCCGATCTTGATCCCTTCATCCACATGGACCAACTGGGCGAAGTGGACTATGCGCCGGGCGAGCCCAAGGGCACACCGTGGCATCCCCACCGAGGCTTTGAGACCGTCACGTACATCATCGATGGCACCTTCATTCATCGCGACAGCATGGGCGGAGGCGGGATCATCGCCAATGGCGATACCCAATGGATGACAGCGGGTTCCGGGCTGCTCCACATCGAGGCGCCCCCGGAGGAGCTCGTGATGAGCGGCGGGCTTTTCCATGGCTTGCAGTTGTGGGTCAACCTGCCCGGCACGATGAAGATGATTGACCCGCGCTACCAGGACATCCGCGCGGGCGAGGTCTCGCTGGTGAGTTCGCACGACGGAGGGGCGCTGATCCGCGTGATCGCCGGTGAGGTGGGCATTCACCAAGGACCGGGGATGACGCACACGCCGATCAGCATCGTGCATGCCTCCCTCGAACCGGGTGCCCAGATCCAGTTGCCGTGGAATCCCGGGTTCAATGCCTTGGTCTATGCGCTCTCGGGCTCGGGCCAGGTCGGCCCCGACGGGGTATCGATTACCGGTGGCCAGTTGGTGGTTTTGGGTGCTGGCGATCTGATTGAGGCCCGGGCGGCGGAGCGGCAAGAGAGCAATACCCCGAGCTTGGAGCTCTACATCATCGGGGGGCAGCCCATCCGTGAGCCGGTGGCCGCGTATGGTCCCTTTGTTATGAATACCCAAGCAGAGCTCGTCCAGGCCTTCGAGGACTTCCAAGCCGGTCGCCTCGGCGTCATTCCGTCCACCTCGCACCATGGGCTCTGAGCGCGTCCACGACGGACTGGCGGTTGCTGCGGCCATCACGGCCGATCCCCGGTTCGTCGAGTTGGGCGACTGGGGGTCGATGACCTGGGAGATCTACGCGCCCCGTGGCCATGATCCGCAGCAGCCGCATGACCGGGATGAGATCTATGTGGTTGTCGGCGGCAGTGCGACCCTGATGATCGAGGGCGCCGCGTATGCCGTCCGGGCCGGTAGTGCGGCCTTCGTGGCGGCCGGTGAAGATCACCGGTTTGTGGACCTCAGCGAGGACTTCGTGACCTGGGTGATCTTCGGCGGCGAACGGCACGGAGTGGCTCGTGCTTGAGCTGCGTAGCGAGTGCGAACGGTGTCACGTAGCCCTACCCCCTGAGTCGCCCGGTGCGCTGGTCTGCTCGTTCGAATGCACCTTCTGCCTCTCGTGCGGGGACGAACTGAAGGGGGTCTGCCCGAACTGTGGCGGAGACCTTCAGAGTCGCCCGACGCGGGTCGGGGATGCCCTTCGCCGCCACCCGCCGCTACATGATCGGCCTTCTCGGACAACACAATTCACGCGCAAGCCAGAGCGTCAAAACTCGGACCGGGAGGAGCTCTACGCCTTCCTGGACAGCCAGCTCGTGGGCACTCTGGCCAGTGTGGTGGATGGGGAGCCGTGGGTCGTCCCCATGCTCTTCGGCCGCGATGGTGACCACATCCTGCTGCACGGTTCCACCGGTGCCGGCCTGCTGCGGCATACGGCGGCCGGCGCTCCGGTCGCCTTCTCCGTGACGGCAATCGACGGCCTGGTGGTGGCCGAGTCGACCTTCGACTCCTCGGCGAACTACCGCTCGGCAGTGATCCGTGGGCGGCTGGTCGCCTTGGAGGGAGTCACCGAGGCCGAGGCGCTCGAGACCATCTCGGAGCGCTTGCTGCCGGGCCGCCCCGGTGAGGTCGGTCGGTCCACCCGCAAGGAGGTTGCGGCCACGCTCGCGCTGGCGCTCGAAGTCACGGACGACAACTGGCTGATGAAGACCCGGGCAGGAGCGCCGGGCGACCCGGACGGCGAGGTGTCGGTCTGGTGCGGGGTCATCCCGCTGGCGATGACCGCTGGTGCGCCACTGGCGGCGCCCTGGGCGGTGGGGCCGGTCCCGACCTCGGTCACGGCCTTCGTCGCCGCTCACCCTGCGCCATGATGAACCGGTGACGCGCGCAACTGGTATCGGCTCCTGGCCCGGCTCGGATGCTCGTGAAGCCATCGTCACGGTCCGCGATCTATTGCTCGATAGCGACGCCCTCGGCATCCCCTACCTTCCGGAGACCCCGGCCCGTGGGCCGGGCGCCGACATGATTGGGCGCGGAGCGGGGCTGCTCGTCGACCTGCCGGTCGATCTGCAGCCTGCGGGCTGGCGTCTGGTCGATCGCCCTGGCCGAGATGCCGCGCGGACTGCAGCCCTCTGGCGCCAGGACCTCGACGAACTGGCCGAGGCTTATGACGGCTATGTCGGGGAGCTCAAGACCCAGGTGTGCGGCCCGTGGACCCTTGCCGCCAGTCTCGAACTGAACCGAGGCGAGCGCGTGGTCACCGATGCCGGGGCGACCCGGGATCTGGTCGACTCGCTGGCCGAGGGCATTGCTGTCCATATCGCTGATCTGCGGCGGCTGATCCCGGGCGCCGAGGTCATCGTGCAGATCGACGAACCCGCACTGCCTGCGGTGCTGGCCGGTTCGTTGCCGACCGCGTCCGGGTACGGCCGAATCCGGTCGGTCGACCCTCAGGTCGCCGCCGGTGGGCTTCGCCGGGTCGTCGGTGCCGTGGACGTGCCCAGCGTGCTGCACTGTTGTCATCCGGCCGCGCCGGTGCCACTGCTGCGCGCGAGTGGGGTGAGCGCTATCGCCGTGGATCTGATGGACGCCTCGCCCGCGCGCTGGGAGTCGGTGGCCGCCACCGTGGAGTCCGGGACACAGCTGTATGCCGGTTGCCTGCCCACCGATGGCAGCGGGTCGGTGGCAGCCGCCACGCGGCTCATCGAGGAGGCCTTCGAGCGCGTCGGCCTGGACGCCGCCCTGCTTGGGCAGCTCACGATCACCCCGACTTGCGGGCTTGCCGGGCTCACAGCCAAGGCTGCCCAGGACACGCACCGGCGTGCGGTTGACACTGCCCGCGACCTCACCGAAAGGATGTCCCGATGATGCGCCTCTTGGATCGGCTTCCTTGGCAAGCAAAGTTTGTGGCTCTGGCCCTGATTTGGGGATCGTCCTTCCTGTTCATGAAGGTCGGACTCACGCACCTGAACCCCATCCAGATCAGCACGCTGCGGATCCTGCTGGGCGCAGCGACGCTGGTGGCCCTCCTGCGGGTCTCGGGTGGCACTCTGCCGCGCGAGCGCCGCGTGTGGGGCCATCTGATGTTCTGCTCGGCCTTCCTCACGGTGCTGCCCTTCACCGGGTTTGTCATCGGCGAGCAGTACGTGAGCTCTGCCTTGGCCGGGATCGGGAACGCCACGACCCCGATCGCGGCGGTCATCTTCGGTTTGCTCCTGTTGCCCTCGGAGCGGCTGACGGCACGCAAACTGGCGGCCGTCCTGATCGGCTTCGTTGGCGTGGTCATCATTGCCGAGCCCTGGAACTCCCTGGGCCGTCCCGACCCGGTGGGCTTCCTCATCGTCTTGCTCTCCGGCGCCTGCTATGGCCTCGGTTGGACCTACAACCGGCGCTATCTCGGGGCCGCCGACCTTGGGGGCCTCTCACAACCCACCGCTTTGCTGCTCTGCGGCAGCGCGCTCATGGTGCCGGTTCTTTTCGGCTGGTGGTGGCTGACCCGCGATAGCGTGCCGGCGCCCTGGTCGCTCATCCCTGATCCGGTTGGCGAGCCCACGGCATACCCGTTGTGGCTCTCGCTGGGCTCGGTGGCCGTGCTCGGTCTGCTGGGTACCGGTGCCGCGTACATGTTGCAGTACGACGTGGTGCGGGCTGCCGGAGCCATCGTGTCGACGACCGTCACCTATCTGATTCCGGTGGTGTCGGTCATTCTGGGCGTCGTGGTGCTGCGTGAGCACCTGGGTGTGGCCCAACTCGCCGGCTTCGTCATCGTGCTCGGTGCCGCTTTCGTGATCAATGCGGCGCCCAGGAAGGCCGCTGGTGAGTGATGACCTGATCATCCGGGAGCGCCGCGAGGACGATCTGGACGCTCTGGTCGAGATGCTCATGGAGCAGCAGCCGACCTCGCTCTACCCGCATCGCTGGCCGCTGCCCTTCCCGCCCGAGGACTTCATCCGCCGCGAGCATGAACTCGTGGCCTACGTCGGACTGCGCGGAGAACGCCTGGTCGGCCATGTCTGTGTGCAGTGACCAGCGCGCTCAGCGTGGTGCCCGGCAAGGGCTGGGCGTTGTTCGACCTGTTGATCTACCAGGACGGCGTACTGGTCCTTCCCATGGACCTGCCCATGCCGGATCGGGCAGTGAACGCCAAAAGTCGGGGTTGGCAGGAGCGCCGACTCTCGGCCGTCGCCGGGTTGTCACGGTCGGCCCTCAGCGAGCGGCCTGGTGCAGTCTTCTTCCCCTTCGGCACCACCACGATCACGGTGGGATTCGGTCCCTATCGGTCGGTCACCTTGACGCCAACGACTGGGGAGTCCATGCGGTTGCGCAAAACGGACTTCACTATCGATATCGCATGCGGCTGGGACGCGCTGAGGTCAGCCACGCCGAGGGCG
>WBZP01001152.1_pt1 | contig 33724 bp, 34 predicted proteins | sample 5204301 | NCBI WGS metagenome assembly WBZP01 (sample SAMN12412401, study PRJNA552823) | activated sludge metagenome | isolation source: activated sludge from nitrification reactor of wastewater treatment plant... | place: USA: Pennsylvania | collected 2017 | reverse complement strand
TGAAGTCGACGCCCAGACCGGTGGCGGTTCGGTTGTGGAATTCCGACAGGAAATAGGCAAGTGCGGTCAGTTTGGCATACAGCTCGCCGTGGTCGCCGCTCTGAATTGCGTCCAGGATTACTTGGCTAAGCAGTTTTCCCTCAAAGCATTCGGTGACCAGCAGCTCATTCAGCGAGTGGCTCAGGCCCAGGGGTTTAACAACCTGATGGGGACTTCCCGTCAGTCCCGAGTCGCGCATCTCGCGAAGCCTGTCGAACTCGCGGGTCAGGTGCGAATCGGCTTTTGCCGGGTCATTCTTCGTCGCCGTAAGAAAAAACTTGGCGATCAGCTTCTTGCCGGTCGCGCGGTCTTCGTACATATAGACGTCGTTGGAGCCATTTAGCTTGAAGACACGGTAGCTCGACGTATCGGTGGCGCCATCGATCTGCTCCTGAATGTCATGGTGGAGGAAGTTCAGCACCGGGTCGTCCTCGGCGATGCGCCCCATATAGGTGGCGCTCATGGCTGTCCACACCGCGATTCTCTGGTTCCCGGCCTCGCACCGCCCGCCGGGTCGAATTGCCCGATGCATCGGCGGTTTGGGTTCCAGGTTCTTCCTGTGGTGCGCTTCTTGGATTCCATTGGGCATTGGTCCTCTTGGCTGGTCTGCGAGGTCTTGCTGGCCCACTCCAGCGTGATCTGGTGACAGCACCTGCTGCCCCTGCTCAAATGCGGGCGCCCTGATGTGACGCTCACGCTCGATGAGACTACCGGCAAGGCGCGGCGCGTTCCGTGCGGTAGCGCCCTTAGGGCCTATTTCAATAGGAATATTCTTGGAGATCAACATGAACAAGGATCAAGTCAAGGGCGCGGCAAAGGACCTAGGAGGAAGAATTCAGGAAGAGGTCGGTAAGGTGACGGGCAGCGCGAAGCAGCAGGTCAAGGGCCTGAAAAATCAGGCCAAAGGCAAGCTGCAAGAGCATGTCGGCGACCTGAAAAAAATGTCAAGGATGCAGGGGACGCCGTCAAGGAAGCCATGAAGCCGTAACACAAGGCACGCTCCAGCCAATCGGTTTCAGGAAATAGCCGCCGGTGGCGGCTGCTCTGCATGCTGTTGCCGGATTGCCGCGAACAAAGGCGTCGGCGCGCGGAGCGAGTGCACTGGAGTTCTTGTCGCCGCGACCTGTTTTTTGGAGAATGAAATGAACTTGGGAACAATTCTATTGATCGTTGTGGTTCTGATACTGGTCGGCGTGATTCCCGCCTGGCCCCACAGCAGGAGCTGGGGCTACGGTCCCAGCGGCGGCATCGGGCTGGTGTTGCTGATCCTGATCGTCCTCTTGCTTCTGGGCAGGCTATGGCCGAGCGTCGGTCGCAGGACCCTGGACAGGCCGTTTCCGCGGTGCGCGTCGGGGCTGAGTCCCGAGCGCCGGTCTAAGTGGGCGCCGCGGGCTTGGCTGCCTCGGCAAGCGCCCGTGGTTCGGTCGTTCTCTTCAGTTCAATCCAGAACACGCTGCCTTCCCCGAGCGTGCTTTCGACGCCTATCTCGCCCCCCATCAATTCGATTAGTCGTTTGCTCACGACCAGGCCGATGCCGGTACCTTCTTCGGCCCTGGCATCCTGTCCGAGGCGGTTGAAGGGCTGGAAAAGCTGCGCCAACTGCTTGGGAGCCAGCCCCGCGCCGGTGTCGCGGACGCTGATGCGGATCGAATCCGGCGGGCGCGCAGTGCATTCGACCGCAACCGCGCCGCCGGCCTTGTTGTACTTGATCGCGTTGGTAAGCAGGTTGATCAAGACCTGCTTCAGCCGCAGTCGCTCCGCGTTGACGAAGCAGCCTGTTCCCAATTTCCCCATGGCCACGCGGATGCCGCTGGTCTGCGCCTGCGGTTCCATCATGAGTTCGCATTCGGCGAGGACTTCGGCCAGCGACACCGGTTCCAGCAACAGCGAGAGCTTGCCGGACTCGATCACCGAAAGATCGAGGATTTCGTTGATCAACTCCAGCAGATGCCAGCCGGCCTTGAGAATCTGATCGATGCTCCGCTTCTGGGCGGGCGTCGGCTCCGGCGCGCCGGCTTCGATGAGTTGGGCAAAGCCGAGGATCGCGTGCAGCGGCGTGCGCAATTCATGGCTCATGCTGGAGAGGAAATCGGATTTGGCCTGATTGGCTTTTTCCGCCGCGAGCGTGGCGCTTGCCAGTTCGACGTTCTTGTTGCGCAGCGCCTGATCGAGCCGTTCGCGCTGCGCTTCGACCCGCTTGCGTTCCGAGATATCGCTCAAGACGATGCGCAGCACCTGGGCGCCATCCTGCCGCGCAACGGTAGCCGTCAAATGCGCCCAGCATTGCGCGCCGAATTGCTTGAGCATGCGCAACTCGCAGGACCGAGGCTCACCGCCCACGACAAGCTGCTTGCGCAGCAGGTAGTAGGTGTCCTGGTCTAGCTTGAGGATCATCCGGGAAAAGGGCTGATTGACCAGCACGCCCCTGGCCACGCCCAGCAGGCCGGCGAGGGTCAGGTTGCATTGCAGAATCAGCCCTTGCTCGCTGACGGTGCAATAGCCCACCGGCGCCAGGTCGTAGAGGTCGAAATAGCGCGCCCGTGCCCCGTCCAGCGCAGCCTGCGACTCGCGCAGTTCTTCGTTCTGCATCTCCAGTTCGATCTGGTGCACCTGCAGTTCGTGCACCATCTGCCGCGTTGCTTCCGGCGACAGGGCTTCGGGATCCAGCGGCGAGCGGGCTGCCTTTTCCGGGAAACGCCCTTCAGCCTGTTGGCGCAGCGTCTGCGCGGCCGCGGTGGCGTCGCCGCCCGCGGGCCGCTGCTCGAACTGCGCGGGTGGTTTATCGCGGCTGTCCATCGGGCGTTTCCGGTATTCCATCACTGCCCGATTCGTTGATCTGCTCGGTGGTCGCAATCGCACATATCCGACCGGCGTCGCTCAGCAGCGCGGTAGCGGTCAGCCAGATGTCGACCTGCGCTCCGGTCTTGGTGAGTCGCCGGGTGCGATACGGCTCGAGGACCTCAGCCTGGCCAGGTTGTCGCAGCCTGGCCAGGGCTTCCTCGCGCAGCCCCGGCGGGATCCGGTCCTGGATGTTCATCAGCAGCGCCTCGGCCTCCGTCCAGCCGTACATCCGCGCCGGGGCCGGGTTCCACGCCAGGGTGCGGCCCGCCAGGTCCACGATGGATTCATGTGTGCCTGTCCTGGCTGCTTTTCTGCTTGTCACGCTGCCTCCCCGCGCATGACTGGCGCATCTGGCGGGCACGGTACGCCATTCGGTGGAAATCCATTCTGCTTGCGGGGCGGGCTTGCGTTTGCAACTGTTGTTCATGGCGAGCCGTGAGCCTGCGGAACGGTCGAACCGCAAGCAGCGGCGTCCTTGAACTCGTCAGGCCGCCTGGCGACGGCCTGGATTGCCTATCCACGGAACCGGTCCGCGGACAACTACGCGCGGCTTAGAGCTGGGACTTGAAGTAACGGAAGGAGTGCTTGAACGCATCACGCACTTTTTCCATCTCGGTGACCATGGCTTCCCAGGAATCTTCTCCCGCCGTCTTTATCTCGTCGAGCTTGGCGACCGCAATCTTGGATTGCGCGCGCAGCTTGCCCATTTCTTCCTTGTACTTGTCACGTGCATCATCCTTTGCCTCCTTCGCCTTGAGTTCGACCCGGGACATTTTTGCATTCAACTCGTCGAGCTGAAGTTTCATCTTTTCGATGTAGAGGTCTCTTTTTGACATGATTGCGATTCCTTTCTGTTGAAAAACTTGAGTCGAAAACGGGTTGACCATGGTGCAAGCCAAATTCCTGCCTCGATACGATTCGCCAGATTAGGCGGCAAGGGGGATCGCGTCTGTGCTCTAGCCCACGTTCGGGAAAGAGATTGCGTTCAGGAAGCTGCGGAGGACCACTCGACTGGCCTGGCTCCGGATGATCTTTCCGCCACCCGGAGCAATTCCAGCCTATGAGCGCCAGCGCACAGAAATGCTTGGCGTGGTCGCCTAGCCTGTTTGCTGACGGTGATGCATGGAATCACTGCTGATCCGCTCCCGCAGTAGCGTCGGCCTGATCTGCCGCCGCTGATCGTTTCCGCCAGAAGCTGATCACATCTGGCAGATTGCTCACTTCGCCGTGGGCAATTCTCGCAAGCACACCAGGAGAAATCATCATGAGATATGCAAGACTGAGCGTCGCCGCGCTGATGGCAATGACATTGAGCGCATGCTTTTCGCTTCCCGCGGGTCCGCCGGGACCGCAAGGCGCAACGGGGGACACCGGGGCAAAGGGTAGTACCGGGTATACCGGCGCAACCGGTAGCACGGGGGCAACCGGATATACCGGTGCGACCGGCAGCACAGGCGCAACTGGATATACCGGAGCGACAGGAGGCACCGGGGCAACCGGCGATACCGGCGCAACGGGATACACCGGTGCCACGGGCAGCACAGGTGCAACCGGCAGCACCGGCGCCAAGGGCCGCACTGGCGCCAGCGGAACGGGCTCTGGCGAAACCGTAGTGATCGTTCCGGCGCACTGAGGGGCGACGATCCGGCGGTCGGTGACCGCCCGCGGATTGACAAGTGCATGGCGTGGCGGTGTATCGCCCGCCATGCGCTTGTCAATCCGCGCGTTGTCGATTCTGACCCCGCCCGGGATACGCCCGATCTCGCTTGCTTCAGGCCGGCCCGGTGCCGAGCAACCCACACCGGTGCCGCAATTTCGGGACACCCGTCAGGCGTGGATCGACTCGCTCGCTCATCGCCCCAGCTTTTCCGACGGCGTCATCGGATCCATCCGTGACGGCTCCAGAAGGCGACGTCTCCCGTCGTAGGTGGATTGGCGACTTCCACCCGGCAGCGATTTTTCTGTCGCGCGCAGCAGTCCTTCCCAGCCGCAAGCAATCGAACGGCAACGGTAGCGGTGCACCAATACGAAGATGCTGAGGACCTGATCTGCAAACCTGCGGGGGATCCGATAGGCCAAGCCCTTGCAATGGGGGCAGTCAGGTCCGCTGCGGGAATGCCTCCCCTGGCCGGGGAGAGGGCTGCCGGTTTCCAAGGTCGCTTTCATGATACCGGCGGCGCAAGGGCCGTCGCGCCGGATCGAGGACTTCGCGCGAAGGGATGACGCTCCCTGTCGTGGCGCGATGCGCCCCGAGACTCCTTGCATTGGATCCGGTCGTCTCCAGTCATGTTCAGGCTCATCTCAAACTCCTTTCATTCGGCACGCAAATGTCGATATCGCGAACCCGGGATTCTGCGGTCCGGGCCGCATTGGCGGTCCCTCCGCGTACGACCTTGCAGGAACCGCACTCCAGGGCCCATTGAGTACACACTTTCATCGCGCCCCCGCCCCCGTGAGCACCACGCCCACGGTCTTGAACAGGATTACGGTATCGAGGAACAGCGTGTGGTTCTTCACGTAGTAGAGGTCGTATTGCAGCTTCTGCGCCGCGTCCTCGACCGACTCGCCGTAGCGGTAGCGCACCTGAGCCCAGCCCGTGACACCCGGTTTGATGCTGTGACGGACTTCATAGAAGCGAATCTCGCGCGCCAGCAGGGCGACGAAGTGGGGCCGCTCTGGCCGCGGCCCGCAAAGGCTCATGTCGCCTTTCAGCACGTTCAAGATCTGCGGCAGCTCATCGATGCGCAGCTTGCGCAGGATGCCGCCGACACGCGTCACCCGCGCATCGTTGCACAAGGCCCAGCGCGGCTGGCCATCGTGCTCGGCGTCGCGGCGCATGCTGCGAAACTTGACGACGCGAAACAGCCGCCCGCTCTGCCCGACGCGCTCCTGGCGGTAGAAGATCGGAAAGCCGTCCTCGAGCAGGATCAGGATCGCGCTCAGCAACATTAGGGGCCAGAACACCGCCACCAGGGACGTCGCGGCGACAATGTCGAACAGGCGCTTGACCATTTTGCGCATCTGGCCCTGCCTGAATCCTTCGCCGAAGATCAGCCAACTGGCGCGCAGGGAATCGAGGCGCACCTGGCCGAAGGCACGCTCGAAATAACTCGACACATCGAGCACGCGCACGCCGGCCAATCTGCAGTAAAGCAGTTCCTGGGCCAGTACGGCATTCGCTCTTTGCTCACGCACGGCGACGATGATCTCGTTCACCTTGAGCCTGCGTGCTTCGCTGGCAAGAGAATCGCCGTCCGTGAGCACGCGATCGCGGGCCACCACTGTTGTCTCATCCGAGGCCGTCGGGTAGAAGCCCACGAAGTGGACAGACGGTCCCAGGCCGGCCAGCGATCGTTCGACGGCCGCCGCGTCCGTGCCTGTACCCAAGACCATGACGCGACGAACCCACAGCGTACCAACACCGTGGCGCATGGCGTAGCCGCGAATCGCCGCCGTGAGACCGAGGGAGAGCAGCAAGGCCAGTCCCAGGCCCTCGCGCCAGGTCTCGGTGCGCGCGACCGGGCTCAACATGCCATGGGCCATCGGCACTACAAGCAGGATGCACAGGACGACGAAGGCGAAGGTCGAAGTTCGCGGCACGGAACGCCTGGCGTCGCTCCGGTAGACGCCGAACAGGCAATTCAGCGCCACCATGCCGACAGCGAACATCAGCGCGTAGGGCCACACCGCGGCGATGCCGCGCAAGTTGCCGGGCTCGTGCCAGGCCATGGCAACAATCAGGAAGAGGCAGGCCAGAATCAGGTCCACCCCCAACTGCAACAGGGTGTTCGCCGGAAGCCAATGACTGAACACCCGGATCATGACGTATGCCGGATGTTGCCAAGGCGCAGACGTGGTGCCTCTGCGTTTGGGCAGCGCCGCCCGCGCAATGCCGCATCGAGCCGGCGCCCGGAAGGGTGCCCGGCGGGGGCACTGGCTACGATTGTCATGACGCTTGTATGGCGGCAGGTGAACATTCTTGAACAATCCAGGAAGATTGCAATTCAACGGGTGGATTACTAGATCTGGTGCGGCAACTGAACTTCGGGGCCACTGTGCAGGCGGCTTGAACGCGAAGGCCCCCGAGCGCGAGACCTTCGGCAAATAGTCACTTCAAACTGCCTGCATGTTCACAGCGTGACCGGAGTTGAACTGGGCGTCTGTTGCCTTCCGCACATAGCCGCATTGCAGCCAAAGGACGATGGGCAACCTCGGCCTCGGAGCCTCAAGAATTCGGCGCGGCAGCCGATGTATGATTTGCCTGGCTACACCCTGCAAGCGGTCCGGAAGCGCTCAAATGGGGGATCAGATCATGGCGGAAAAATGGTTTGCGGCTTTCGGCATGGCGCTCTTGGCCGCACTCTGGACCCATGATGCACAGGCCGCCGGCTATCCGACGGAAAGCCAGTTCCGCCGGGCGCTGGACGACATTGCCGACTTGGTGCGCGCGGAAGGCATGAGGCTGGAGGTGGTGGATGCCCAGCAACAAGGCATGACCCGTCCGCTGCTCTCGACGGGTCTCGACCTGGGCACGGAATCCTGCGTGGTGTTCTTCAACACGCGGCCGGAGGACGGCCTGACGCAGTTCTTCGCCGGGATCGGCCAGGACGACATGCCGCTCCTGCTGCGCGCGATCGCCGTGCACGAGGTGGCGCACTGCATCGAGCAGCGTGAAGCCTATGTTCGGCGGCGTTTCGACAAGGTTCTGCCCGACGGCTACCCGCTCCACGACATGACTCTGCAGGGCTATGCCTCGGTGGTGAAAAGCGGCGCGGTGGAAACCTGGGGCGAAGCGCTGGCGGATATCAGTTCGCTGCTGTATTTGAAGCGGACCGTGCCCAAGCAATGGCTGGACCTGGCCCGACGCATCCGCGCGATGCGCCGCGAGCTCGCCGACAAATGGCCCCGCCACGACACCACGGCGTGGCTCGACCCGTTGATTGCGGCGGACCCCGATAGCCATGACAAGCGTGGCCTGTTCGAGGCCGCCTTTCAGTACCGGAGGCAATTCGGGCCCGGCGAATCGGCGCAAGTCCGCCACGATAGCGGGACGCAACGCAGTGCCGGATTCAGCGGCGCGATGAGCTTGCCCGACCGCTAAGCGTGTGTCGCCAGCCAGCCGCAGGCCGAGCAGCGATTCCATGATCAGCCGGTACATCCAGCCCGCCGAGCCGGTGTACCGGCTCCGGTGTGTGCGCCGCCGCGAGCGCCTTGCCATGCTGCTCCATCTGGTCGGCGCTGAACAATTCCGCGCGCAGCGGTGATTCCTCGCCGGGCAAAGCCCGTGACCCCCAGCTTCCGCCCGGTCGCGCCGCCAACTGCGCCAGGTGTCCGATGAGCTTGGAGGCGGCGTTCAATTCAATGGACCCTTTGCGAAATGCGACAGCTCGACCCTTGCGGCGAGCGACGCGGAGGTCGAGCACTCCCGCTTGCTTGGTCGGCAGGGGTTGGCGCTGTGTTCGCGGCGAGGCTGCGCCGGGGACTCGTTCGCCGCCGCTGCGCAATGCGCGGCCGCTACTTCTTCTGCACGTCCTGTGCCCTGTCCTAGAACCTTTCGCCGGCCTTTTCGATCTGCTGGCCGACCAGGTCCGCTGCCTTGTCGGCTTCCTTGCCGGCGCATTCCGCCGCACCTTTCCGCTTCAGGCAGGAAAGTAGTGCAAGGAGGAGGTCACCCATGACCGCGACCACACCGACGGTCTCGCGAAGCTTCATCATTTCCATCTCCCGGCGGCCCACTCCGCAGCGGGAACCCCGCAGCGGCTGACTCCTCCGCGGAATCAAGGCAAAGACCAGGCGTGCCGCACCGCCCCTGTTCGCACGGCGCGCCGCCGTCGATCCCTATTTCTTGATTTCGTGGCCGATGACGCCGCCAACCACCGCACCGGCGGCCGTTCCGACTCCGCTGCCGCCGGTAAGAACCGCGCCACCGATGGCGCCGACTCCGGCCCCGATCGCGGTGTTCTGTTCCCGGGCCGACATGCCGGAACAACCCAAAGTGCCGAGGATCATTGCCGCGGCTACCGCACTGACTGCAAATCGCTGTATTGTCTTCATGGGACTACCTCTGTGTAAAGCATTGAGATTCGGATGCCGCTGGTCTGCCTGCGCGCAACTTAGGACTTGCCAAGGCGCGCCTTGGCCTCGCTCAGGCAGCTTTCCTTGGTGTCGCCGGCATAGGTGTCGCACTTTTCCTTTGCCACCTCGTACTCGGCGTCAAGCTTGTCCGCCGCGGCGTCCCGGCGCGCGTCCTGGGACTTGCCGGCCGCGTCGCTGAGGGCCGTCGAGGACTTTTCGCTGGCCATGGCATTCGCATTCGAGATCTTCATCTCGGCCTTGGCGTCGGCTTTGTCCGCGGTCCGCGCGGCTTGCGCTTCCGTCACGCAAACATCCTTCGCGTTGCCCGCCAAGTCATCGCAGCGTTCCTTGGCCACCTTGTACCCGGCTTCCGCCTTTACGACGCGCGCCTGGTAGCGGGTTTTCACGCTTGGCTTGAAGCTGGCCTCGAGATCGGCTTTTGCGACTCTTTCCTTGCCCTTGGCGTCGACCACGCAGATATCCTTGGCGTTGCCGGAGAATGCGCCGCAGGCCGCCTTGGCTGACTTGTAGTCGCTGGCGATCTTGTCCTCGCCGGCCTTGTATTCATCCTTCGAAATGCCTTGCGCGAATGCCCCGGCGCTGAACACGCAGCCTATCGCCAGGGCGATCATGTTTGTCCTGAAATGCTTCATCGTTGTTCCTTCAATGTATTGCGTTTAAGGGTGCCGTAGCGGCAATCCTTGCCGCGCCAGCGCTATTTCGGCGGGCCGATTACTTGACGATTGCGGTGCCAATCAACTCGATGTCGACCCGGCGATCCGGTTGCAGGCAGGCGATCACCTTTTCGCTCTTGGCGCCGAGGCAGTCGCCGGACTTGGTTTGCGGCTGGGTCTCACCCCTGCCTTCTGTCTTGATGCGATTGGTGTCAATGCCATGGGCGACCAGGTAGGCCTTCACCGCGTCAACGCGCCGCTCGGAAAGGCTCTGGTTGTAGGCCTCCGAGCCGAAGCGATCGGCATGGCCGACAGCCATGATGACTTCCGGGCTGATGTCGCTGGCCATGGCGACAAAATCGTCCAGTGCGGCTTTCCCGGCCGGACGCAGAACCGCCTTGTCGAAGTCGAACAGCGTATCGGCATCCAGCGTGATCTTTTGCGCGGCCGGCGTCGCGGCGGCCACCGGCGGCGGTGCCGCCGCGGCGACTTGGATCGGCAGGGAGCGGGTAGCCACGGGTTTGCGCATCAGATCGGGATCGCATTCGGCGACCGCCTGAGCCGGGGTCCATTCGCTGGTGTGCCAGCACAGACCGTAGTTGCTCTTCGCCACGCCGCTCCGCTGGTCGGTGAGGTAGCCACGCGTGTCGGTATCGGCTTGCGCGCTTGCCGCGCCCGATACGACGCCGAGTCCCAACGCACAGAATACGGCCAGGGCAGCCTGTTTCCGGGAAAATGAGTTTGTCATGATTGGTTCCGATCCATTAAAGGTTGCCGCAATTCCCGCCTTGGGCTCATTCCTCTGAATGTCTGCAGTAGCGGCAAGATGCCGACAATCACCGCCAGACGCTCTGTATCCGCTCGCCCGGCTTGAGATGAAGCCATCATCCGCCTGATTTCCGCCGTTCTCTGTGCGTTGTCCCACACAGGCGCAATTGTTGCGCCCGGCCTGCATCGCGCGCCCGTTGCCGGCGGCGAATCATTTGTTTGCATGGACTGCGCCGCCGGTAAGGATCAGGCGCTCCCCGGTTCGCCGGTCGGCCGGGACCGCATTCGCGAATACCCGCGGCGATCCATACTGCATAAGCACCGTGACTTCGTCGCGCCGTGCCGGTTCCACGGCTGTGTCCTTGAGAGACGCCATGATCAGACCGGGCTTGCCTTGGGCGTCGATTGCGCCTTCGGCTGGCATGGTCTCGCGCACGGAGGCCACGCCGCCGCAATGCTCACAGCGGGCCGCCACAGGGGGCTCGTCCTTCACCAACCGGGCAAGGACCGGCGCTTCCCTTGACGAGGCCGACCCTTGCGACGACAAGCCAGCAGGGACCGATGTGATGCTCGACTCGGCCTCGGTCATTGGCAGGAGCCGAGCGCTCACCACGCACACCGACAATAGCAGTGAGCCGATCGTCAGCGCTGATGCATATTCGTTCGAAGTCTTCATGCTCTGGCTCCAGGGACATTGGCCAGAGTCGATAATGGATCAGGGCCGCCGCTGTTTCTGTGCGCTGGCGCGCATTGCGGGGGCGTGGCAGCGATCGCCGCGGTCATCGCCAGGATTTCAGGCAGGATTCCGCTTCACGGCCGGCCCGGCGATGCATTGGAGTCAGGCCCGCGATCAGTGCCCGCCCGGGGGGCGACCGTGTCACCGAAATGCCGTAGCGCATATGTGCGGTCATGGACACAAATATGGGGCGCGGGTATCCTTGGCACCGACCGATAGCGAAAGGTCATTGGATCGCGCATGCCCGACCTCCACGACCCCCGCCAGAACCACCTGCTGGCCGCCCTTCCGGCCGAGGATTGCGAACGTCTGTTCCACTGTCTGGAACTGGCGCCGATGCCGCTCGGTCATGCGCTGTACGAGTCCGGCATCGAGATGCGCCACGTCTATTTCCCCACCACGGCCATCGTCTCGCTGCTCTACGTGATGGAGGACGGCGCATCGGCGGAAATCGCCGTGGTCGGCCATGAGGGCATCGTGGGCGTCGCGCTGTTCATGGGCGGCGAAACCACGCCCAGCCGGGCCGTTGTGCAAAGCGCCGGCCACGCCTACCGGCTAGCGGGGCAGCTCCTCAAGGAGGAGTTTCATCGCGGCGGAGCGATGCAACGCCTGTTGCTGCGCTATACCCAGGCGCTGCTGACCCAGATGGCGCAGACGGCGGTCTGTAATCGCCACCATTCACTGGACCAGCAGCTCTGCCGTTGGCTGCTGCTGAGCATGGATCGCTTGCCCGGCGCCGAACTGCGGATGACGCAGGAACTAATCGCCAATATGCTCGGGGTGCGGCGCGAGGGGGTCACCGAGGCCGCCGGCAGGTTGCAGAGCGCGGGCTTGATCGAGTACCGCCGCGGGCGCATCACCGTGCTCGACCGCGCCGGATTGGAGGCGCGGGCCTGCGAGTGTTATGCGGTGGTCAGGCGGGAGTCGGATCGCCTGCTTGCGGGGATCAAGGATTCCTGATCCGGCCGGTCGCGGGCGCTGCAGCGGTCGCGGGCGCCTCAGTCCTCCGGGTTCGCCGATCGATGCTCGCCCCGGCCCGGGTGTGGCAGGGGCGCGGACGCAGGTCGCCGTTGCGTATCGGCGGCGGCAGGGATGTCCTGGCGATACTGGACATCCGACAGCAGACGGCTCAATTCCTTCTTGACCACGGCGTAGCATTCGCACACGCGCGCCTCCAATCCAGTCCGGTCGAGAACCGAAATATGGCCGCGACGATTGCTGACAAGACCCGCCGCTTGCAGTCTTCCGACGGCCTCCGTAATGCCTTCCCGGCGCACACCCAGCATGCTGGCGATCAATTCTTGCGTCATGATCAGCTCGCGCGACGAGACCCGGTCGAGGGTCAGCAACAGCCAGCGGCACAATTGCTGCTCCACCGAATGATGCCGGGTGCAGGCCGCGGTCTGGAACATCTGCGTCATCAGCGCCTGGGTATAGCGCAGCAGGACGCGCTGGAGCAGGCCGCCGCGATTGAACTCCTGCTTGAGCACGCGGCTTTTCATGCGATAGGCATGGCCTGCGGTCTGGACCACGGCCGAACTGGGTGTAGTCTCGCCGCCCATGAACAGCGATATGCCGACCACGCCCTCGTTGCCCACGCCTGCGGATTCAGCGGAGGCACCGGACTCCATGACATAGTGCAGCGAGACGATGGCGGTGGTTGGAAAATAGGCGTGGGTCATGTGTCCGCCAGGCTCATAGAGCATTTCACCGAGCGGCAGCGGCGCCAGTTCCAGATGCGCCGCCAGGAGCTCGAATTCCTCCTTTGGCAGGGAGGCGAGGATGTGATTCTGGTTGGGGCTGTGTACTGGCGACATGGCAATGCCTCCGGACCTAAACATGGTTTCGCGTGATTTCGACCCCGATGCCGCGGTAACCGATGAAGCGGCAGGACTGGGTAAACATCGGTTCCCCGCTGACCTGAAACCTTCGTTGCGAACCGTCGGCCTCGACGCGGCTGAAGACAAAATCCAGGAAGGGCTCGCGGGCGGCAATCCTTGCCTGCAGCTGATCCCGCTCTGCTTCGTTCCAACCCGCCAGCTTGGCGCCGCCCGGATTTCCCGCGAGGTCGGGCACCCGGATGCCGAGCATTTCCAGGACCGGGCCGGAGACCTTGGTGAATTGCATGTCCTCGTCCTGCTCCCAGTACCAGTCGGAGGCCAGTTCGGTGAGGCTGCGGTAGCGGGCTTCACTTTCGCGCAGTTCGGCGGTGCGTTCAAGCACTTTCTTTTCCAGGTCCTTGCTGTAATTTTCTAGCTTCTTGTACAGCAGCCGCACTTCCAGCATGTTGCGGATGCGTGTCCTGGCTTCGACCAGATCGAACGGCTTGCTGATGAAATCCCTGGCGCCGGCTTGCAGGGCGCGCAGCTTGTGGCCGGGCTGGGCGGTGATCACCAGAACCGGCAGGTAGCCGTCGGCATCGTTGGTCTTGAGGCCTTCCATGACCTGGAATCCATCCATGTCCGGCATCTGCAGGTCGAGCAGGATCAGGTCGTAGCGGTGTTTTCGATGCAGCGCGCAGACTTCCTGCGGGTTTATCGTCGAGGCGACGCAGGTGTGGCCCGCATCGATCAGCATTTGGGTGAGCAGGCTGACATTCGACTCCTGATCGTCAACGATCAGGATGCTGGCGCCAAGGATTTCGGAATCGGTAATCTTCATGCGGTTTCCTCTTCGGTCGTCGGGCCTTCCGTGGGTTGTGGTGCCGCCAGTGCAAGATCCAGGGCTGCCATGAACTGGTTGACCTTGATCGGTTTGGTCAGGTATCTGAAGAATCCTTCATCGAGCGCTCTCGCAATATCGCCGGGTACGGCATTGGCGCTCAACGCGAGGATCGGAATATGAGCGGTAGCCGGATCCGCGCGCAGGATCTTCATGGCTTCGAGCCCACTAAGGCCCGGCAGGTTGATATCCATCAGGATCACGTCCGGCTGATACACGCGCGCAAACTCGATGCCGAGGTTGCCGTTTGCCGCGGAGAGCATGTGCAGGTCGGCGCGGCGCGCAACGAGTTCCTCGACCAGTTCCAGGTTGGCGGGATTGTCTTCGACATACAGCACGGTGCGCAGCGGTTTGCCGTCCGGCACCGGCGGGTGAACCAGCGCGGCATGCTCGGCTTCCCGGACCATCAGCAGGGGCGCGGTGGTCAGGCCCAGTTCGAACCAGAACACGCTGCCCGTTCCGACGGCGCTTTCCGCGCCGATGGTGCCCCCCATCAGTTCGACCAGTCGCTTGGTTACGGTCAGGCCGATGCCGGTGCCTTCCTCCGCTCCGGTTTCCCGGCCTAGGCGATTGAAGGGCTGGAAAAGCTGTCCAAGCTGTTCCGGGGCCAGGCCCCTGCCGGTATCGCGGATGCTGATGCGAATCGCATTGGGCGGACTCGGACTGTACTCCACCGTCACCTCGCCTTCCGGCTTGTTGTACTTGATCGCATTGAACAGCAGGTTGATCAGCACCTGTTTGATCCGGGTCCGGTCGCCGCTGACAAAGTAGGCGCGGTCGAATCGCGGAAACGTCATGGCTATGCCGCGCTTCTGCGCCTGCGGCTCGATCATCGCGCGGCACTCGAGCATCACTTCGATCAGCGAGACCGGCTCATGCGACATCGTCGCCTTGCCTGATTCGATCAGTGCGAGATCGAGTATTTCGTTGATCAGTTCCAGCAGGTACCAGCCGGCCTTGAGAATCTGGTCGATGCTGCGCTTCTGCAAGGCTGTCGGGGTCGGCGAGCCGGATTCAATGATCTGCGTGAAGCCGAGGATCGCATTCAGCGGCGTGCGCAACTCATGGCTCATGCCGGATAGAAAGTCGCTTTTCGCGCGGTTGGCGTTTTCCGCCACGGATCGGGCGTTCTCCAGCTCCGCGTTCTTGTCTTGCAGCACCTGATCGAGCGCTGCCCGCTCCGCTTCGATGCGCTTGCGGGCCGTGATGTCACGCAGGATGCCGGTGAAGAAGCGCTGGCCGTTCATGAACATTTCGCTGACCGCCATCTCCAGCGGAAAACTGCTGCCGTCCTTGCGTCGGCCCAGCACCTCGCGGCCGAGGCCGCTGGCGCGTGCCTCGTCGCTGGCGCCGTAGTATTCGAGGGAGCCATTGCTCTGATCCCGATCCAGCTCGGGTATCAGCAGGCTGAACTCCCGTCCGACCAGCTCCCCGGCGCCGTAGCCAAAGATTTGCTCGGCAGCCGGGTTGACGGTCTGGATGATGCCGCCACGGGCATCCAGCGTGATGATGCCATCCGCCGCGGTATTGAGTATCGCCTGGATCAGCGCGGTACTGTCACGCAGGGCCTGCTGCGCCGCATATTCGCCGGCGACGTTACGGAACACCAGCACCGCGCCGACCACCCGGCCGCCGCGGTCGCGAATCGGCGCGCAACTGTCGGCGATCGCGCATTCGCTGCCGTCCCGGGCAATCAGTACGGTGTGGTTGGCCAGGCCCCGTATCGCGCCATGCTCCAGGGTTTCCATTACCGGGATCACGGCCGGTAGGCGGGTTTCCGGATTGATGATGTGGAGCACCTCGTGCACCGGGTGGCCCACGGCAGCCGCCTGCGTCCAGCCGGTCAGTTGTTCGGCCACGGGATTCAGCAGCGTCACGCGCGCCTCGGCGTCGGTCGCCAGCACCGCATCGCCGATGGAACCGAGCGTGACGGCGAGCTTTGCCTCGTTGGCCTGCAAGCTGGCGTTGGCCTTCTGCAGTTCCGCGTTGGTCAGTTCCTGAACCGCGAGCAGGTGCCGGGTTTCGAGATGCACCAGCTTGCCCACGCGCTGTTGGGTTTCCCGGTAGAGCAGCCAGGCGAAGGCCAGCGCGGACAGCAGCGCGAGCAGGCTGGCGGCAATGATAATGGCAAACAGGCCGCGCATGCTCGACTGGAACTCTGCTTCGTGCCGCGTCAGCGCGCCTTCCTCCAACTGGATGAACTCGTCCATGCCGCCACGGATCGAATTCATCAGACGCTCACCTTTGCCGCTGCGGATCAGCCCCAGGGCGGTGGCCAGTTCATCGTTGCGGCGCAGCTCGATGAGTTGCGCCAGTTCCGCCAGCTTGGCAGTCAGCAAGGGCGCCAGTGCGTCAAGGCGTTGCCGCGCGGCATCGAGGGAGGCAAGCTGCCGCAATTCTTCCAGATGCCGCCCGATGCTGTCACCCGCTGCCAGATAGGGTCCCAGAAAGGCTTCGTTGGCGGTCAACAGATAGCCTCGCTGGCCGGTCTCGGCATCCTTCAATGAAGACAGCAAGGCATCCGCGCTTTGTATTATCGCGCGGGAATTCTTGCGCAAGGCAGTGGCTTGTTCCATCTGCGCGAATGTCCAGAATGCTACCGCGACCCCCAGCGCAACGAGCAGGGCCGCTGCTGCAAACCAGGCAACGGTCTTTTGAGTGGCCTTCACGGAAGATCTGCCCGGGGCCGGGCGCAAGTTGGCCCGGTTACGACTGTTCGCCGCACCATGACACCATCCGCCGGGCCAACATCGCGTTCGAGGCTCCGGTTGTTTGCAGTCGCTGACATGGCCGATCTACCAAAGAGAGGCGTACACGAGCCCGGTCGGGACCGGACCTGCTCGGGCCGGCAGATTGCGACCTCGCACGGGCGTGCATGGAGCAAAGCTTTTGCCGAGCCAAGTGCGGATCATGACGATTCCTGCCACTCAGGTCTGTGCGCCAGCGTACGCAGGGCGGCAAGTCGCGGTGGGCCGCTGGGAAGCGTTGGACTTCTGGCCGAGACTCCCGGTCGCCATGCGGGACGGGTTGGGGTGCGTTTGTCCATTGCGGCCGATCGCGGGGGCGAGTCCAGGGTTTCGGTCTGCGCGGGGTACGAAGTAGGGCATTGGAATTTTCCGGCGGTGGCGGAGACGGCGACGTTTTTCAGCCCATATGTGCGATAGCGCACAGAGCGTCGATGCCGAATTGGGAATTATTCGGAATAATTGCCGCCCGAACGCCGCGCCTTGACATTGGCGGGTCCGGAAGGCTTGACCAGCTCGGAGAACAAACATAAATCGATCCACGACTTCAAGTGCGCGCCTTATGCCCCTGGCGATGGCACTCGCCGTTGCCTCGCCGATATCCGGCTTGTCCATTTCTCCGGAATTCGCTGACAGGAACGACGGCCATGACCGACTTGGCCAGCGCCATCGGCCCGGGGATTGCGACGGCCATTGCCGCCGACACCGGAACCGGCATTCCTGCGTCCATGGTCAAGCGGCCTACGTTCCGCCGCCTGTGTGCGGCCTGCGGGAATCTCGCGGCATGAGTCTTTCTTTCCCGCTGGATCCTTGTCTATAGGGCCGTCCTTGGCCGGCCTTGGTTGCCTTGTTTGCCCGAAGGAGAGCCGAAATGAAAATCAACACTCAGAGCCGGGTGGCGATTGCCGCAATCCTGGACATTGCCGTTCATGGTACGACCAAGCCGGTTTCCCTGGCCAGCGTCGGCGCCCGCCAACGGGTGTCCGTTTCGTACCTGGAACAGCTTTTCAAGAAGATGCGCGAGAAGGGCCTGGTGGTCAGCCAGCGCGGCCCCGGGGGCGGCTACCAAATGAACCAGGGCTTGGACGAGGTTTCCGTTGCCGACGTTATCGCCGCCGTCGATCGGGCAATCCCTGATTGCGATGCGTGCCAGAGCGACGGCCGCTGTGAGGATCCGCAGTGCTGCGTACCAAAAGACCTGTGGAGCGGGGTCGACGATCGCTTGCACGGCTACCTGCGCTCGGTAACCCTGGATTCCCTGCTCGACAGTGCAGGGGAGACGACAGGGTCGCCCCAGGCGTCGCTTGCCAAGGCCACGGCGTCATACATGCGGTAAGCGGGCCATGGCCTATACCCGCCAGGACGCATGATGAATACCGAATCGAACTCCGGCCATGATCACGTCGACGGCCTGAAGGATCAACTGTTGACTTACTTCAAGCGCCCCAACGCCGATGCCGACGGCTTGCTGAAGAGGGCGGTCAGCCTCGCGCCGCCGGCGTTGATTTCGCCCGACCCTAGCGCACCTCTCATGCGGTCGGATTGAACACACCTCCGCGAGTGCCTGTCCCATGAACAGCAGCTTGACCACTGTCCTTCTCGTCGAGGAAGATGCCCGGGAAGCCCGACTGATCCAGGAGTCGCTGGCAGACCTGGGCAACGGTCGGTTTCGTGTCGAACGGGCGGCCCGGCTCTCCGACGCGCTCCAACGACTGGGTAAGGACGGTATCGACATTGTCCTATTCGCCCTGTCGCGTCCGGATGGCCAAGGCATCGATGCCTTCGATCGCGTGTTCCGGGCGGCGCCAAATGCCGTGGTCGTAGTCCTCACCGCGGCCGGAGACGAAGATACGGCGCGGGAGGCCGTTGGGCGTGGCGCCCATGATTATCTGGTCAAGGGACATGTCGGTACCAACTGGCTGCCGCGGGCCCTGCACTACATCATCGAGCGCAAGGCGATGCACGATGAATTGATGACCAGTGAGGCGCGTTTCCGCGCCATGAGCGATGCTTCGCCATTGGGCATCTTCGTTTCCGACGCGCAAGGTGGTTGCGTATATACCAATGCCGCCTATCGTCAAATATCGGGAATGACCTTCAGCCAGACCCTGGGCACCAACTGGAGCCTGGCGATTCACCCGGAGGAACGCCAGCGCGTCTTCGCCGAATGGATCGAGGCTGCCCGCAGTCAAACGCCATTTCACTCGGAGTTCCGCTTTTTGCGGGACGACGGCAGTGTCGTCTGGACCCGCGTAAACAGCGCCGCCATGGGAGACGGCAGGCCGCTTCAGGGGCGCGTCATGACGGTGGAAGACATCAGCGAGCGCAAGTCGGCCGACCTGGTACTACGGGCGGCGGAAGAGGCCTTGTTCGCGGAGAAGGAGCGTGCGCAGGTTACCCTCAACTCGATCGGCGATGCCGTGCTGACCACTGACCTCCAGGGCAACGTCACCTATCTGAACCCGGTGGCGGAGACGATGACCGGCTGGTCGTGTGAGAACGCTCTGGGTCGGCCGTTGGCCGCGGTCTTCAAGATCATTGACGGAACGACACGCCAGGTCGCTCCCAACCCGGCCCAGCGGGCCATTGCGGAAGATCGGGCCGTGGGACTTGCCGCGGACTGCGTGCTGGTACGCCGCGACGGCACCGAGTCGGCCATCGAGGACTCCGCCGCGCCGATCCACAACCGGGATGGCCGGGTAGCCGGCGCGGTACTCGTCTTCCACGATGTCACCCAGTCACGGACTCTGGCCGTGAAGATGGCTCACCTGGCCCAACACGACTTTCTGACCGATTTGCCCAACCGGGCGCTGCTGACTGAACGGCTTTCCCAAGCGATCGGCCTGGCCCATCGGCACGGCCGACAATTGGCGATCCTGTTCCTGGACCTGGACAACTTCAAGAACATCAACGACTCGCTGGGACACTTGATCGGCGACAAATTGCTTCAGTCGGTGGCGCATCGCTTGAGGGCCTGCATCCGCGCGACCGACACCGTTTGCCGACAGGGTGGCGACGAATTCGTCATCCTGCTGGCCGAGATCGAAAGGCCGCAGGATGCCGCCGACATTGCCGAGAAACTGCGAGCGGCGTTTGCCGCGCCTCATCCGATCGGCGGCCAGGAACTTCATGTCACCTTGAGCATAGGCATCGGCGTCTATCCGGACGACGGCGCCAGCGTGGACGCCGTAATGCAGAGCGCCGATACGGCGATGTATGCTGCCAAGGCCGGCGGTCGTGACAACTACCAGTTCTTTCGGGCCGACATGAACACCCGGGCGGTCCGGCGCCTGCTGGTCGAGAGCAATCTGCGGCTGGCGCTGAAACGCGGGGAATTCCTGCTGCATTACCAACCCAAGATTGAATTGGCTTCGGGCGCGGTGACGGGTAGCGAAGCTCTGGTCCGCTGGCTTGATCCGGATCTTGGAATGACCTATCCGGAGGAGTTTGTGGCGATCGCGGAACAATGCGGCCTCATCGTACCCATCGGCTACTGGGTGCTGCGCGAAGCCTGCAAGCAAATGCGGTCATGGCTTGATTCGGGGCTGGATGCCATGCCCGTTGCGGTCAACATTTCCGCCGTCGAGTTCAGGCACAAGGACTTCCTTGCTGGGGTCGCCCTGATACTGGAGGAGACTGCCCTGCCACCAGGCTATCTGGAGCTGGAACTGACCGAGAGCCTGCTGATGGACGACGGCGAGTCGTCGGTAACGGTGCTTGAAGCGCTCAAGGCCATGGGGGTGCAGCTCGCGATCGATGACTTCGGCACCGGGTACTCGAGCCTTAGCTACCTGAAGCGCTTCCCAATCGACACGTTGAAGATCGACCAGTCGTTCGTGCGCGATATTGTCTCCCACAAGGACAATGCAACCATCATCGGCGCCATGATCGGCATGGGGAAAAACCTCAAGCAGCGGGTCATCGCCGAGGGCGTGGAAACCCAGGAGCAGCTGGCGCTTCTCCGAGCCTGCGGATGCGACGAGGGACAGGGCTTCCTGTTCAGCCATCCCCTATCCGCCGAAGACTTCGCTCAGTTCGTCTCCGGGAACAGAGTATCGCCACAGCGGCGACGGGCATGAGCGACAGGGACACGCGTCCGCCGGCGTGGATGCGAATGGCCACGGCGCCGTAAGGTACCAGCGCCCTCGAACCTCCCGCACGCCCCGGCTTCGCGTTCGGGACAGAAGAGCTGCGATTGTCGTCGGCGACAGGGAAGCGGCGTGCCGTGGCGACGGTAGCCGGAAATTAGATCGTCCTTGCCCTGCTACAGCACGGTCGATTGACAGAATTCAGGGACGATGCCTGGCCCCTGGAGGCTTTGGTCGACAATGTGCGAATACGCCAGAAGATCGTCGCCTGATCGGAAAGCCTGAATTGGTCACGGCCGAACGGCGGTTGAACGATTCGCCGCGAAGGCTGCCCGGGACCACGACAGTTTGGGATCGGCTCATGGCGGTCTGCGAGGAGAGCTGTGGAGCGGACCCGCATTTCGGATCCGCGCCCGGTTACTTGTCGGCCACGATCATGATCTGGCTGCCGACCGAGGTGACGCCCTTGACGGCGCGGGCGATGGCATCGCGTCGCCCGCTTCCGATGCCTTGCGTGCGCCAGCGAACAGATCGCCCGGCGATCACCGGGGAACAATGGCGGACCGTAACATCATGGAGAAACGTCATGTCTGAAAAGAACTGTTCCGCCGTCGGCATCTTTCGCAACCACGATGATGCCGAGCGCGCAGTTAAGGAACTAGAGAAATCCGGCTACGACATGAAGAAGCTTTCCGTCGTCGGCAAGGACTACCAGACCGAAGAGAACGTCATCGGGTACTACAACACCGGCGAGCGCATGGCGACTTGGGGCAAGTTCGGCCTGTTTTGGGGCTTGATTTGGGGCCTTCTGTTCGGCTCCGCGTTCTTCATTCTGCCTGGCGTCGGTCCGGTCATGGTCGGCGGTCCCCTGGTGAGCTGGATGATCGGCGCTCTGGAAACTGCGGTCGTCACGGGCGGTCTGACTGCGCTGGGCGGCGCGCTTACCGGCATCGGCGTTCCCAAGGACAGCGTCTTGCGCTACGAAACCGCACTCAAGGCCGACAAGTTCATTCTCATCGCCCATGGAACGGCTCAGGAAGTGGAGAGGGCAAAGGGCATCCTGATCCAAAGCAAGGCGGAAGAAGCCGTCGTGCACGACGTCTTTGTGGGTCCCAGCCGCCCTGTCCAGCCGGCGGCCGTCGGCGAGACGGCCCTCGATCCTGCCTGATTCGCACTCACCAAGGACCAGCACCGTGAAGGCTTTCGTCTATTTGGGCCCGGCCATGAAGGCCGTGGAAGACCGACCGAAACCCGCAGTCGCAGCACCCACGGACGCGATCGTCAGAATCACCAAGACGACCATCTGCGGTACCGACCTGCACATCCTCAAGGGCGATGTCCCGACCTGCAAGCCCGGCCGCATTCTCGGTCACGAGGGCGTCGGTGTCGTCGAACAGGTCGGGCCGGCCGTCGCGGCCTTCAAGGCCGGAGACCGGGTCCTGATCTCGTGCATCAGCGCATGCGGCAAGTGCGCATATTGCCGGAAGCTCATGTACTCGCATTGCACCACAGGCGGCTGGATCCTTGGCAACAGCATCGACGGCACCCAAGCCGAGTATGTCCGCATTCCCTATGCCGATACCAGTCTCTACCCGATTCCCGACGGCGCCGACGAAGACGCCCTGGTCATGCTGAGCGACATCCTGCCGACCGGCTTCGAGTGTGGCGTCCTGAACGGCAGGGTCCAGCCGGGCAGCGCGGTGGCGATCGTCGGTGCCGGCCCGATCGGTCTCGCGGCGCTGCTGACCGCCCAGTTCTACTCGCCGGCCGAGATCATCATGATCGATCTCGATGACAATCGCCTGGACGTCGCGATGCGCTTCGGCGCCACCGCGGCGGTCAACAGCAGCGACGGCCAGGCCCTGGAAAAGGTGATGAAGATCACCGGCGGCCGCGGCGTGGACACCGCCATCGAGGCGGTAGGCATTCCGGCCACCTTCGAGATGTGCCAGGCAATCATTGGGCCGGGCGGAACCATAGCCAACATCGGCGTTCATGGGGCGAAGGTGGATCTCCATCTGGAGAACCTGTGGGACCGCAACATCACGATCACCACCCGCCTGGTGGATACCGTCAGCACCCAGATGCTGCTCAACGTCGTGCGGTCGCGCAAGATCGACCCCATGCTACTCATTACGCATCGCTTCAAGTTCGACCGCATCCTCGATGCCTACGAGACCTTTGAGCACGCCGCCAATACCAAGGCGCTCAAGGTGATCATCGAGGCCGGGTCCGAACTTTGACGCCCTGAATTATCTGAACCCCTGCGCCAAGCGGGATTCGGCCATCTTCCCGGACTGGAAGGTGCCCATGTAGTGCAGCGTTTGCCGCCTGTCTCGTGCTCTCCGGTGCGGTAATCTCATGCCATGTATTGCGCGTGGACACGATCCCTGCAATCGTTGAGTCGGCAACGTGGATCGGCTGAACGCATATGCTGGGGTTGCCAAAGACGCGAAATGAAGAGGCAACAACCGGGTCAAGGTACCAAGGGCTCTGACAAGCGCGCCAGAACAGGGCGCATGGCTTCGTGAACCCAACACGGTAGCCGGATCAGACTCGTCATCGTGTGAACTCGTAGGTCAGTGAGTTCACGGTTCCGAGGAAGTAGGGCTTGCGCCCTTGCGGCCGTACCCATGCCACTTCGCCAGCGAGCGGCACGGTCATTCCGTCACGCACCTTCTAATTGGAGAAACCGCCTTCCCAAGGAACCATGACGCTTTCCTTGCCAACACCGGCGCTCCTCGCCTCGGCGCGGAACGAGCCGATCAGGCCTGCGTCGTTGAACCTAAAGAGCAAGGTCACCGTGAGCGGGCCATCCACGATAGTGGCATTCGCGGAACGGTCATCGACCGCCTCCCAGCGCACGCCCTGGCTGGGCAAGAGCGCGGTCGGGTACCACGCCGCTTCCGCAAAGAAGCGCATGAATTCGCCGCGGGCAATCTCACTGCCACCACTGACATCGGCCACGGTGAGCAAGCCCAGGATTGCAGCGCGCAGCAGGCCCTTGCCGGCGATGTAGCTGTCGACGACGCGCACCGTCAAACCCGGCAGCATCGACACTCGAGCGTCCCACAGGAAGCCCGCCCGGCGGGTGACGACCCGTTGCCGTGACGTGAACGACTTCCACTGTTCGCCCGTGGCGGACAGGTTGATGGTGCCGGCGAGTTCAAGCGTGACGGCGGCGATGATCGGCTGGCCATCTTTGAGCACAGCTCGGAAGTAGCGCCGTACTGGCGCAGGCAGTCCTTCGAATTCGCGCGAATCGAATCGCACCGAGGCCGGCGGCCGGACCTTCTCGTCAATTCGGGCCGTTTCGAGCCTGCTGGTCAGCGTCCGCATGTCGTCGGTCCACCTTTTGGGCCCATAGGCCGAGAGGCCGACAGCAGCGGCCACCAGCAAGAACATGCCCAGTCCGAGCCATGAAAGCCATGTCATTCGAGCCCCCTTATCGTCAGCGATATGTTGGATATTGCGCGCTCTTCGGTGCGAGGTTCGTTCGCTAGCGAACGAATCCATCCCCGGGCCTTCAATGCGATCGGGCCGCACGTAAACGCCAACTTGGGACAGACGTGCTCCTAGGTGCGACACACGGCGCGCAATGCGCCTCGGGGCCAGCCAAACCGGGCCACCTGGCGGACCGGCGCGCGAAGCGTTGCCTTCACGCGTGCCTCGCCGATGGCAGTCGCTGCAATTGTGGACGCACTGCCCGGAGCGCTCGCTTCGTCCGTCGCTGGTGCATCGGCCGGAGGATCGTGGGCAGCCGCTGACGTCTGACATCGATTGCGGCGAGAATCGGTGCATCGCGGCAATATGAATTGGTCATGGATGCTGCGGTTGATTGGTGCGCCGCAGTGCTGATGCCAACGATTCGAAGCCCGACCCGCGGGACGATGTGCGTTGCCTTACCACCCGGAGGCCAAGACCGTGCATCGTGTTCGCTGGCGCACAGACGGGTGTCGTTCGATTGTTCAGCATGGCGGGCGTCGGCATTGAGATCCCGGCGGAGAAGGGGCATCCATACCTCCCTGAGAATTTTCCCGCCGTGGTGTTGTCGCGACTTACTGAAGGAAGATGAAATGAGCATTGGAACGATTCTGCTGATCGTCGTTGTATTGATGCTGGTGGGCGCGATTCCAACCTGGCCGCATAGCCGGGGGTGGGGTTACGGTCCCAGTGGTGGTCTCGGACTGTTGGTTGCAATCCTGCTGATTCTGTGGCTGCTGGGCAAGATATAGCGCGTCATGCGGGTATTGCCCTCCGGCTGTCGCTCAAGGGACAGCGGGATCCGGGTTTCGCGGCAACCGCGCAAGGAGGCATGCCGACAGCAGCGTCTGGATTCCGCGGGTGAACTGTATGCGACCGACAAAGTCAGGATCATGGTTCAACCGCTTCGCAAAATGGACGGCCCGAGCCGGTGGCAGGCCGGTCTCTTTTGGCTTGGCGGTTGCGGTCATCCTGGTCTGGATCTGTACGGGTCCGCTGTTCGGATTTGGTGATACGTGGCAACTCGTCATTAACACGGGGACCACCATCGTCGCCTTCCTTATGGTGTTTCTCATCCAGAATACCCAAGACCTGGATTCCGAGGCAACGCAGGTCAAGTTGGACGAGTTGATCCGCGCCATCGAAGGGGCACACAACTCGCTCCTGGACCTGGAACATCTGGAAGGGCAGGGACTCGACAGCATCCGCGACAAGTACCCGAAACTGGCGGCACGCGCCAGAGAGAATCTGTGGCGAGGGGTCTTGCACCCTCCGCAAGCAGGACAAGTTTACGGTCGAAAGCACTGCTACCGGCAGCTTGCGTGCGGATGACGGCGCGATAAGCGTTCCGCTCCGCGAGCCGCTGGTTGGCAAAATCTCCGCCAGACCCCATGCGCCGGCAACGAAATTGACACGCGAATGAGCGCAACAAGCACCACGCGGTGTTCTTGCATCCTGGCAGCAGGATCGCCACGACGTCTTCCTTCGTCGTTACGCAACTAACGGCGGTGGCCCGCACGACTCCCCTCCGTCGCCCGGCGCTGTGTGCGCTATCGAACGGTCGTGGCGCCCTCCTTGATTCAAGCTGCGAGCTTAACCCAGTCCGGATGTTTCGCATTTCTGGGCCATGAGCCGGCCGCGGGTGGGCGGTGTGTCGGTTTGGCCAGCCGCCAAACGAGTCAAATAAGCGCAAGAAATCAATTTCGGAACCAGTTGTTGAGTACCACCACCTTGAGGAGTCAGTAATGATTGCACCATGGAAAGCGGCCCTGGCAGTGGCCGGAATGGCGTTCGCCGCGCAGGCGGTCGCACAGGTAATCTTCTACGAACGCGAAGGTTTTGAAGGGCGCTCATTTTCGACCGGCGATCAGGTGCGCAACTTTGCTCGTCAGGGCTTCAATGACCGCGCCTCTTCGGTCGTGGTGCTGCGCGACGACTGGGAAGTGTGTGACGATTCCCGGTTTCGCGGACGCTGCATTGTGTTGCGCCCGGGCCGATATCCGTCCCTGGCAGCGATGCGCCTGGACAACCGCATTTCCTCGGTGCGCCCGGTAAGCCGGCAGGCGCGAATCGATGAAACTCGTTACGCACCCGTACCCATTCCGGCTTACGACAATCATCGCCGCAACCACGAGCGGCTTTTCGAGGCGGATGTAACTTCCGTCCACGCTGTCGTCGGTCCCCCCGAGCAGCGCTGCTGGGTCGAGCGCGAACGTGTTGTCACAAATGATCGCAGCAAGGCCAACGTGCCCGGAGCGGTTGTCGGGGCCGTCATCGGCGGCATTCTCGGTCACCAGGTCGGCGGCGGTCGTGGCAGGGATCTCGCCACGGTCGGCGGTGCGGTTGTCGGCGGTGCGGTGGGTGCCAACGTCGGCCGGGAGAGCGGCGAGCAGCGTTACGAGGTCAATGACGTCCAGCGCTGCGCCACAGAACCAAGTCACGCCAAACCTGAATTTTGGGACGTCACATACAACTTCCGCGGTCAGGAACATCGGATACAGATGACCACGCCCCCCGGCCCCACCGTGACGGTCAACCGGGACGGCGAACCGAGGGCCTGAACACGTATGAGGCAATCGTCGCAAATCGACGCCTGCACTCCTAACCTCGACGCAAGCCGGGTCCAGGGCGTCATACCCGATGGACTCGCTGGATTCCGGCGGTCGCAGGAATCCTCGATACACGTAGGGCCCCACAACTCAAAGGAGCACACCATGAAACATAGAGCAACGGTCTTCGGACTCATAGCAATCTTCCTGACCACGGCACAGCCTTCCTTTGCCAGAAATGACAAGGACCATGGCGATCATCGGAATCGTGATCGCAACGAACACGCGCAGCGCAATGACCGCCATGATCGCAACGACCACGCGCAACGCAATGACCGCCATGATCGCAACGACCGGGGGCACCGCAATGACCGCCATGATCGCAACGACCACGAGGCAAGGGCGGCACAACGCTGGCATTACACGGGGCGCAGCTACCGATTCGATGGCCGAGATGAGCGCGGTGCGGGACCAAACCATCAATTCCACCGGGGCGAGAGGCTTTCGGGCGAATATAGCCAAAGGTACTACGTCGTCGATGACTGGCGTGACCACCGCCTTAGTGCTCCGCCCCGTGGCTACCACTGGATTCAAGCCGGCGGAGACTATGTTCTGGTTGCGATTGCCACCGGCATCATCGTGGATCTCCTGCTGAACCACTGAAAGCCGCGCTACACCAGGCTGGACGTGTCATGCCCATACCGAACGCCTTTTCCGGTGGGTGTGCCACCGCACTGACTGCGTTTGGCCTGGAGACTAACCTGTCCGAGTGCTGGATGCAGAACCCAGTCACAAATCCCTCCGCGTCAGCGGATCTTGTCAAACGATCAAAAGGAATTCCCATGAAGTATTCAATAGTGTTCTCAGCGTTACTGGCGGGCCTGGCATTAGGTGCGTGCGACAGGCCGACCGTCGTTACTCCCGCGACGGTGGTCCAGGTTCCAGTGCCGGGACCTGCCGGTCCCACAGGTGCGACGGGTTCAACCGGTTACACCGGTGCAACGGGCGCCCCGGGCGGTTCGGGTGCAACCGGCGCAACGGGTGATACCGGGGCCACCGGCCAACGTGGAAAGACCGGCGGCGATACCGTTGTCATCGTGCCTCCCGCTCCGGCCGAAAAATAGATTCCAGATAGCCGGGAGTCCGCCCTACTCATGGGGCGGCGCGGCCGGCAGGCTTGGTGACGACCCGGTCTTCGCCCGGCTATGCGCGGGCGTCTCTGCGGCGATAGCGGGGCGAGGGTTCGAGAACATCTGCCGGGTGAACGATGCGATTCATTGATGGCGAGACATTGCGGCGGCCCACGGTTCTCTGGCTGCTCGGGCTTGTCGCGCTGACGTTGCTGGGCGGCGCCGGCTACTATGCATGGCGTAGCGTGTTTGGCGAGGACAGCGCTGCCGGCGGTTTCATCACCGCGGTGGTCCAGCGCGGCGATCTCGAGGATACGGTTACCGCGACCGGGACACTTCAGCCGAAGGACTTCGTCGACGTCGGCACCCAGGTTTCGGGGCAGATCAGAACGCTGCTGGTGAACGTCGGTGACATTGTCACTGTTGGGCAGCTGCTTGCCGAGATCGACCCCTCCGTGTATCAATCCAAGGTCGACGGCGACAACGCGCAGTTGCTGAATCAGCAGGCGCAACTCGCCGACCGGATGGCGCAGCTTGAGCTTGCCCGGTTGCAGTTCGCCCGGCAGAAGAATCTTGATCGCGAAGATGCCACCACAGCAGACGCCTTGCAGAGCGCTGCGGCAACTCACCAGTCGGCACTGGCGCAGACCGATGCCATCCGCGCTCAGATCAAGCAGACCCGCTCGACCCTGCGTGGCGACGAGGCCAATCTCGGCTATACCAAGATCAAGGCGCCGATCGCCGGCACCGTGGTGTCGCAGACGGCCAAGCAGGGTCAAACCCTGAATGCCAATCAGCAGGCACCCATCGTCATGCGCATTGCCGACCTGGCGACGATGACGGTGCAGGCCCAGGTGTCCGAGGCGGACGTGCCCAAGCTCCAGATAGGCATGGACGTGTATTTCACAACGTTGGGCGGAAACAATCGTCGTCATTACGGCAGGCTGCGGCAGATTCCGCCGACGCCGACCGTGGTGAACAATGTGGTGCTCTACGATGCCCTGTTCGACGCGGACAACGGCGACCAGGCACTGATGACGCAAATGACGGCGCAGGTGTTCTTTGTTGTGTCGAGCGCCAAGGACGCGATACTGGTGCCGCTGGCCGCTTTGCAACCGGCAGCGACTACCGGTGCTGTACGCAAGGGGCGTGGCGCACGAGCGTCAGGTCTCGATCCGCGCAGCCAGTTCGGCATGGGCGGCGCCCTGGTCGGCGTGGTCGGTGCCGACGGCCGGGTCGTCGACCGCGCGGTAAGGGTCGGCGTCATGAACCGGGTGTCGGCGCAGATCGTTTCCGGTCTGGAGCAGGGCGAGACGGTAGTCATCGGCCGCAAGGCACCGGCCGCGGCAGCGCCGGCGACGACCGGCAGTGCGCTGGTGCCGACCTCGACACGCGGCGGCGGTTCGCGGTGAACTCGACTCCGGCGGCGGATTCCGCTGCCATGACATTCGCTGAGCCGCTGATCGAACTTGTCGATGTGACCAAGACCTACCACAGCGGGGAGCTCGATGTCGAAGTGCTCCACGGCGTCAGCCTGAAGATCTACCCGGGCGAATTTCTCGCCATTATGGGGGCCTCGGGCTCGGGCAAGACCACGCTGATGAACATCCTTGGCTGCCTCGATCGGCCGAGCACCGGCAGCTATTGCTTCATGGGCAGCGACGTATCGGCCTTTGGGCGCGACGATCTGGCTCGGCTGCGGCGCGAGGCATTCGGCTTCGTGTTCCAGAGCTACAACCTCATCGGTACGGCCTCCGCGCTGGAGAACGTCGAGGTGCCCGCGGTCTACTCGGGCATGACGCCGCGTGACCGGCACGCGCGGGCAACGGAGCTGCTCGGCTCGCTCGGCTTGGGCGAACGCCTCGAACACCGGCCAACCCAGCTTTCCGGCGGCCAGCAGCAGCGCGTGTCCATCGCCCGCGCGCTGATGAATGGCGGGCGCATCGTGCTGGCCGACGAACCCACCGGCGCACTCGACAGCACCAGCGGCACCGAGGTGATGGCGCTGTTGCAGGATCTGTCGCGCCGCGGCCATACGGTCATACTCATCACCCATGCCGTGGACATAGCGGCGCAGGCGCACCGCATCATCGAAGTCAGTGACGGCCGCATTGTCAGCGACCCGGGTCCTTCCACGGCAGATCGGCCGGCGCCGGACGAGACGGTTGTCGCGCCGGCGGCCGAGGAAAGCACTGCCGCCATGGTCGGCGAGACGTTCGAGGCGGCCAAGACCGCTGTGCGGGCGCTGCGCGCCAACCTGTTTCGCACCGTGCTCACGCTGCTCGGCATCGTCATCGGCGTCGCGTCGGTGATTGCCATGCTCGCCATCGGCGACGGGGCCAAGCAGCTCGTGCTCGATCGCATCAGCGCCATGGGCACCAACCTGCTGCTGATCCGTCCTGGCCAGCCCGATCGCAGGGGTGTCGGCGGCACCGTGGCCTCGCTGGTGCCGGAGGATGCCGAAATGATCGCGGCGCTGCCCAATGTCCTCGCCGCCGTGCCCGAACTCGGCGGCAACGTCACCGTGCGCGTTGGCAATTCCGACTACCAGACCCAGGCGACCGGGACAACGGCGACATTTCCGGTCGCCCGCAACTGGCCGGTGAGCAGCGGAGTGTTCTTTTCCACCGAGGATGTCCGCAGTTATACCGCGGTGGTCGTACTGGGCCAGACCGTCGCCGAGAAGCTGTTTGACAAGGCCGCCGACGCCGTCGGGCAGTATGTCGTGCTCAACAACGTGATGTTCCAGGTCATCGGCCTGATGTCGGTGCGCGGCGCGTCGCCGCAGGGGCAGGACCAGGACGACGTGGTCATGGTGCCCCTGACGACGGGTGGCCTGCGCCTGTTCGGCCAGCGTTTCCTGCGCAACATCACCGTGGCCGTGGATGACGTGAGCCTGATCGACGAGACGCAGGACGTCGTGGCGGCGCTGCTGCAGGCACGGCACCAAACGACGGATTTCCGGATTCGCAACATGGCTTCGATCCTCGACACCGCGACGGAAACCCAGAACACGCTGACTGTCCTGCTCGGTTCGGTCGCGGCGATTTCGCTGCTGGTCGGCGGCATCGGTGTCATGAACATCATGCTGGTGAGCGTCACCGAGCGCACGCGCGAGATCGGCATTCGGATGGCGACGGGTGCGCGGATGCGCAACATCCTGCAACAATTCCTCACCGAGGCGCTGGTGGTGTCCTTGCTCGGCGGCGCGATCGGCGTCGCCATCGGACTGGGAGCGGCGGCGCTCATCGGTGCCTTCGGCACGCCGGTCAAGTATTCGCTCGGCCCGGTGCTGCTCGCCTTCGGCTGCGCGCTGGCCACCGGGCTGGTGTTCGGCTACATGCCGGCACGCAAGGCAGCGCGGGTAGATCCCATCGTCGCGCTGGCGACATGATGGAAGATCTCGCCGCACGAGACCATCGTGCCGGACGGCGGGCCGGCACAGTGGCGCTGGCGCTCGCCGCCCTTGCGCTGGGCGCCTGCGCCACGCCGGGCAGGGCGCCGTCGCCGGCCATTGTGTCGGCCATGCCGGCGACGTGGAGCGACGCGGCGCCTTCAGGCATCGCCTCCCCGATCACCGCGGACTGGTGGCGCAGCTTCGAATCACCGGAATTGTCTGCGATGATCGCCGCGGCGCTGGCCGCCAACCCCGACGTGGTGATCGCGGCGGAACGGGTACGCCAGTCCGAGGCGCAAGCCGGTATCGCCGGTGCATCGCTGTTTCCGGAACTGGGCTTCAACGCCGGCACGTCGCGGCGGGAAAGCCGTCCGGATGGCGGCGACTGGAGCCGCAGCGACGGCAGCAGCGGCACCCTGAGCGCCAGCTATGCGCTGGACCTGTGGGGCCGCAATGCTGCCGGCGTGCGTGCTGCCGAGGCTTCTCTGCGCGCCAGCCGCTTCGACCAGGAAACGGTGCGGCTCACCTTGCTGAGCGGTGTCGCGAGCGCCTACTTTCAGGTACTGTCGCTGCGCGGCCGCCTGGCAACCGCGCGGGAAAACGCTACCGTCGCCGAACGCGTCTTCACGGTGGTCGATGCCCGTGTGCGCTTTGGCGCTGCATCGCCGCTCGATCGTGCCCGCCAGCAGGCAGCCGTGCTCGGACAGCGCGCGTCCATCCCCCCGCTTGAGTTGCAGGAACGACAGACGCTGTTCGCGCTGGCGCTGCTGCTCGGTCAGCCGCCCGAAGGTTTCACTGGCGGACCGGGCGCTGACGCCACGCTGACCAGCCTGGCGGTACCGCACGCCGCGCCGGGCCTGCCCGTCGACCTGCTGCTGCGCCGCCCCGACCTCGCCAGCGCCGAGGCGCAACTGGCGGCCGCCCATGCCAACGTCACTGCCGCGCGGGCCGCGCTGCTGCCCGCGATCCAGCTCACCGGCTCGGCCGGGCTGGCGAGCACCATGCTGGTCAATTTCCTCAACGCGCCGTCGGCGACGCTGGCGCTCGGTGCGTCGCTGGCACAGACGATCTTCGACGGCGGCGGTCTGCATGGCGCCGTCGACGTGGCATCATCGCGCGAACGGGAATTGGTCGAGACCTACCGCAAATCGATCCTCGTCGCGCTGTCCGACGTCGAAAGCGCGCTGGCCGCCGCGCGGCAGGCGGCGGACCAGGAGTCGCTGCAGCAACAGATCGTGGAACAGGCGCGACTGTCGCTCAGGCTCGCGGAAATACGTTACCGGGAAGGCGTCGACGATTTGATCAGTCTGCTTGACGCACAGCGCACGCTGTTCCAGAGCGAGGATGCGCTTGCGCTGGCTCGGCTGTCACGGCTGCAGGCCTCGATAAGCCTGTTCAAGGCCTTGGGCGGCGGGTGGTCGCTGACCGGCTTGCCGGTGGCAGCCCTTGAATCAAATTCCGGGAATCGCTGAGCGGCTTCGGCATGCGGCGCCTCATGGTTTGGGAATACGGAATCGGCTGATCATCAGCGAGCCCGAAAGTGCATACATGAGGACGAGCGGGTGAAGCTTGAAGCCGGCCAGCGCAAACTCGCCGAACCACAGGTCCTCGCGCAACGCGCCGAACCACGCCGCCATTGCCATGACAAGGACAAGGAGGATCGACGTCGGTATCGGCGTTCCTTCGAAATACTTGACCTTGCCGGTTCCCTGCGAAAGCGCTTCTGCCGTGACGTTGTACCGCGCAAGGCGCGAAACGCCGCAGGCAACGAAGAAGGCGAGGACGATGCGGTCATACAGGCCATCCATGCCGCACCCGTAGCCTATGATTGCCGGAGCCACGCCGAAGGAAATTACGTCGGCAAGCGAGTCGAGTTCCTGCCCCAGTATGGAAGCTTGCTGCCGCCACCGGGCGATTCGGCCGTCCAGGACGTCGAATATCAAAGCGGCGAGGACAAGACCGCACGCAAAGTAGACGTGCCTGACATCATCCCGTTCCAGATATGTCATGACGGAGAACAGCGCCCCCGTGCCGCAAACGGCATTGGCGAGGGTGAACCAGTCGGCCAGATGGAACTCTCGTATCATCGAGAACGGCTTGTGCGGCGCGCCCGTGTTCATCGCAACTCTCCCTGGTTTGCTTGCATCGATTTACGCGCAGAGGATACAGACCGCGGAGTCGACGACGAGAGCATGTGCCAGCGCCGGACTTGTCGAAGAGAAGGTTTGTGCGGCGGTCCCGGAATTTCGGACAGTTGGATAAGCTAAGGCTGACCGACTGAAAGGAACGTGAATCATGGGAGTGAAACGCAAGCAGCACAGCGCACAATTCAAAGCGCAAGTGGCGATGGCAGCGCTGTCAGGGGACAAGACCCTCGGCGAGCTGTCATCAGAGTACGGGGTGCATCCGACGATGATCAGCACTTGGAAACAGGAGTTGGTCAAACACGCGGGAGACCTCTTCGAGCGAGGCAACAAGA
>WBZP01001150.1_pt1 | contig 33730 bp, 25 predicted proteins | sample 5204301 | NCBI WGS metagenome assembly WBZP01 (sample SAMN12412401, study PRJNA552823) | activated sludge metagenome | isolation source: activated sludge from nitrification reactor of wastewater treatment plant... | place: USA: Pennsylvania | collected 2017 | reverse complement strand
CCGATCATCGACACCCGCGTCAGCGCGTCGGGGCCGTTGCCGATCAGCGTCGCGCCCTTGACCGGGTAGGTGATCTTGCCGTTCTCGATCATGTAGGCCTCGGCGGCCGAGAAGACGAACTTCCCGCTGGTGATGTCGACCTGGCCGCCGCCGAAGTTGGCCGCATACAGGCCGTGCTTGACCGAGGCGATGATCTCGGCCGGATCCTTGTCGCCACCGAGCATGCAGGTGTTCGTCATGCGTGGCAGCGGCAAGTGCGCGAACGACTCGCGCCTGCCGTTGCCGGTGACCGGCACGCCCATCAGGCGGGCGTTGAGGCTGTCCTGCAGGTAGCCGGTGAGGATGCCGTCGTCGATCAGCACGGTGCGCTGGGTGGGGTTGCCTTCGTCATCGATGGTCAACGAACCGCGGCGATGCGGAATCGTGCCGTCGTCGATCACCGTGACGCCCTTGGCGGCGACGCGCTGGCCCATGCGCCCGGCGAACGCAGAACTGCCCTTGCGGTTGAAGTCGCCCTCGAGTCCGTGACCGATCGCCTCATGGAGCAGGATGCCCGGCCAGCCATTGCCGAGCACCACGCTCATGGTGCCGGCCGGCGCCGGTTTGGCGTACAGGTTGGTCGCCGCCTGACGCACCGCCTTTTCGGCATAGTCCCGCAGCACCGCGTCGGTGAAGTAGGCGTAGTCGAATCGCCCGCCGCCGCCCGAGGAACCCTGTTCGCGCTTGCGCCCGTCTTTCATGATCACCGACACCGAGACCCGCGTCAGCGGCCGCACATCGGCCGCCATATGGCCGTCGCTGCGCGCCACCAGCACCACGTCATAGACGCCGACGATATGGGCCGTCACCTCCACCACCCGCGAATCGGCCTTGCGGGCGAACTGTTCCAGACGTTCGAGCAGTTGCACCTTCTCGGTATCCGACAGCGATGCGATCGGATCGCTGGCGACATAGAGCGGACGCGGCCTGGCCTGCGCCAGCATCGGTATCAGCTTGCTCACGCCCTGGGCGGCGATAGCCCGCGTGGCGCCCGCAGCGGCTTCCAGCGCCGGCAGGCTGATTTCGTCGGAATAGGCAAAGGCGGTCTTCTCGCCCGATACCGCGCGCACGCCGACGCCCTGCTCGATGCTGAAACTGCCGGACTTGACGATGCCCTCCTCGAGACCCCAGGACTCGGAACGCTGATACTGGAAGTACAGATCCGCATAGTCGAGGCGGTGGCCGAACAGGCGCCCGAGCACGCCCTCCAGCTTACGCGGCGTCAGATCGTAGGGCGCGAGCAGGCTGGACTGCGCCGCCGCGAACAGGGTGGCGGAATCGATACGCGGCGCTTCGAGTGTCTGGGTCATGGGGATTCAGAAGTGAATGGTTCGGTGGCGCAGCGCCGGCAGGCGGGTGCGGATATCGGTCATGCTGTCAAGGTCCATGTCGGCGACGACGACCCCCGGCCCCTTGGCCAGGCGCGCGATCACCCTGCCCCAGGGATCGACGACCATGCTGTCGCCCCAGGTGCGCCGGCCGCTCGGATGTTCGCCGCCCTGTGCCGCCGCCAGCACGTAACACTGGTTCTCGACGGCGCGGGCGCGCAGCAGCAATTCCCAGTGCGCCTCGCCGGTCGGCTCGGTGAATGCTGCCGGCACCACGATCAGCGCGACATCGCCCATTCCCCGGTACAACTCGGGAAAACGCAGGTCGTAGCATACCGAGAGTCCGACGTTGCCGCAGGGCGCCTCGAAGTAGACGATGTCGTCGCCCGGCTCGATGGTCTGGCTTTCGTCGTAACGCTCGGTTCCCTGCTCGAAACCGAACAGGTGGATTTTGTCATAGCGCGCAACCCGCCTGCCCCGCGGATCGAAGACCAACGTGCTATTGCGTACCTTGTCGTCGGACGATGCAACCAGCGGCAGCGTGCCGCCGACCAGCCAGACGCCGTGGCGCCGCGCCGCATCGGCAAGAAAACGCTGGATCGGCCCCTCGCCGTCGCGCTCGCGCAGCCGCAGCTTGGCGCGCTCGTCGCCGATCACCGGAAAGTACTCGGGCAGGGCAACCAGTTTCGCGCCCCGCGCCACCGCATGCCCGATCAGCGAATCGGCAGAGGCGAGATTCTCGGCGACATCGGGGCCGGAAACCATCTGTACGGCGGCGATGCGAAAAAGCGGTGAGTTCATCGGACGGGCTCACTCATCACGCGCGCGGTTTGTCGGGGACCAGCATGCTGCCGGGCGCCTCCCTCGCAGACCGCAACCTTGCTCGCCGGGTCTCTGCCGCGCCGCGCCACCTAGGCTGCCTCGGCGTGCAGTTTGACGCCAAGCGCACGCGCCACCTTCAGCACAGTGGCAAAGCTGGGATTTCCATCGCCACTGAGCGCGCGATAGAGACTCTCGCGGCTGAGACCCGCATCCTTGGCGACTTGGCTCATTCCCTTTGCACGAGCGATATCCCCAAGTGCCTTTGCGATGCCAGCCGCGTCCTCGGGCGCCTCGTCGAGCCAGGCGTCGAGGTAAGCAGCCATCTCCTCGGGCGTGCGCAGATGTTCCGCGACGTCATACGGTGACGTCCGAAGTTTGGCGATCTTGCTCGAAGCTCGAGGCATGGCGTACTACTCCTTGAAATCCCTGGCCAGACTAATGGCCAATCGAATGTCGTTCTGCTGAGTCGACTTGTCGCCTCCTGCAAGCAGTAGCAGCAGGCGCGTTCCTCGCTGCGAGTAATACACTCGATACCCCGGACCAAAGTCGATCTTCAACTCGCTGACGCCCTCGGCAAGGTTTCGGCTCTGACCAGGATTCCCACCGATCAGGCGTTCGACCCGCACGAGAATCCTTGCCCGGCCGGCCTGGTCCTTGAGCTTGTCGATCCACTCGGCGTACTCGTCGGTCTTCTCTACTCGCACGCCAGCAGTGTAGCCCAAATGATACAGATGTCAATGGTGGAAGACTGTTCGCGGCATAGGCAAAACACAACAATGCAACAGGCACAGCCAAAAGGGCCGCGACGCCGTAGTTCCAACCGATCGCAACGATGACGACTGCGATGCCACAACCGAGATGGATCCGATTGACGCTGCGACAAATCGACAACCATCCGCCGAGGAACAGCGTTGCCAGTAATAGCGCCCCAAAAACGACAAGGAGTTCGACAGCCCCGGGGATCCCAGGCAACGCGTCAAAGTCGGTACCGCCGGAAGTGGCGTATCCGAGCCACAGCCAGAGCGTTCCCGCCGAGAATACGGCAAACGCCAGGTAGATGACCCCGGCGACTAAAGCGAGGCCTTGGCGCCTGTTCATGACGGCTACCTTACAATATCTGCCGGCACGGACGGCGGCCGAGCGGCGGCCAGTTTTACCACCTGAGGATCGCGCCAGGTGCCGCTTACGCCGTATTCGTAGGCAAACAACTTCTCGATCGGATCCTTGAACACTTTCTGCGCCAGCAGCGTCGCGACCCCGGCGACCGGATTGGCGATCGCCGCGCCGAGTGCCACGCCTTCGGAGAGCGTCGGCTGCACCTTCACGCGTAGATCCTGGGTTTCCGCCGCCAGATCGGTGCTGCCCGACATCTGAACCTTTGCGGCGGGGCCGCGGATGCCAAGATCGTCGGTCCGGATCACGCCGTGAGCGATTTTCATGGTGCCGGCGATGCTGTCGAACGAAAAGCCGTCGGAAAACACGTCGCCGAAATCAAGCGTAATGCGCCGCGGCAGCGCCTGCAGCGAGAGCACGCCGAGCAGTCGCCCGACGCCCGGCTCGAGCTTGTTGAACCGGCCGCTCGCGACATCCAGCGCCAGATCGCCTGCCAGCGACGGGTAGTCGATCGATGTCGGCGCGCCATGCCAGCCGAGTTTTCCTTCGAGGCGGGCATTGCCCCGGTGCACCGCGTCCTCGTAGCCGAGGCGTTCGAGCATCTTGCCGACGTTCGGGCTTTGCAGCTTGAAGGCGATCTGCGTTTCCGAGGTACGGGACGCGCCATCCGCCATGTGCCATTGCCCCTCGCCGGTGACGCCGCCATCGCCGTTGATGATCGAAAAGCGGTCGATCTGCCACAGGTTGCCGCGGTTGACTGCAACCAGTTCCAGCTTTCCCAGCGGCTTGCCGCGCAGGCTGAAACTCTCGGCCACCACATCGAGGCCCGGCAGCTCCTGCGGCGGGGTGTCGACCGCCTCTGCTGGCGGATTCGGCGTCGGCGTCGATCGCACTTCCGCAAGAGAAAGGTTCCTCAGCCGCGCCTGCAGGCGACCACGCTCGCCGTCGCGCCAGAACAGATCGCCGTTCATCTCGCGGCTTTCGACCCGGGCCTGCCAGGTGCCGTCTCGCTTCATGGCCTGCAGCGTCAGGTTGGAGAAACGCTGGCCGAACGCATTGAGCACGTTGGCGCGCAGCGCCAGCATCGACCAGGGCAGCGGACGTTCCGCCTCGGCCCCGCCGGCCGGTGCCATCAGCCGCCGCCAGGCATCGAGATCCAGCGTACCGAGACTGCCGGCCACCGCCAGCCCGCGCTCGGGCATCGGCGCCAGTTCGCGAATGCCGATGCCGCCACGCTCGACGAGGGTCTGCTGCCCGTCGCGCTTGCGCAGCAGACGAACGTCGAGCAGTTGATCGAGCGCGATATGCAGTTCGTCGCTGCCTGGGGGTGCGCCGGGCGGCTTGCCCAGTTCGATACGCAGCGGCAGCGTGCCGCCGGCCGGCTTGTTGAGCGGCTCTGGCAGGCTGGAGGTGATGCCCTGCAGATCGCTGTCAACCACCAGGGTCGCGTTCTGCCCGCGGACCGCGACGGTGGCGCGCCACGGCGTGCTGCCCGAGAGGTGGTCGAACCACGGCGAATCGGACAGGCGCCGCAGGTCGGCAACACTGGCGTTGCCGCTGAGGTTGAGCATGACTTTGCCATCGTTCTCGGTCTGCGCGGTCACCGCCACCGGGGTGCCGAAGATCTTTGCGCCAGCGTTGCGGATGGTCAGCGCATGCTCGGTAAACTCGACCTTGCCGCCCGCCTCGGTAATCGGCGGCAGGCCGCTGGCGGCGACCAGTTCGTTGCCGGCGAACTGGTAGCTGCCGTTGACGCGGGTATCGACCACATGATCGAGCGGCATGTCTATCGCCAGATTGAGCGTGCCGCTGCCGGTCGCGCGCATCTCTTCGGTTACGCGATCGAGTCTTGCTTTCACCGGACTGGCGTTGATGAAGGCGAGGAACTCGCTGGTCGGGCCGTCGGCACGGCCGCGAATGAGCAGCCGCGCGTCTTTCGGATGCGTCAGGTCGGGAATCTCGGCGGTGGTGTCGCTGATCACCGCGCCGAGCGAATTCGCCCGCTTGCCGGTAATCAACATGCGCTCGCCATGGAACAACATGGTGCCGGCAATGTTGGTCAGCTCGGGCCAGCCCGTCGCATAGCCCAGCCGCGCACCGGTGAAGTCGGCGGCAACCCGGAATTCGCCGCGCTTGTCGCCAGCCCACGGAAATTCCCGCAGGTCGCCCTTGACGCGCAGCTTGATGTTCTCGGCCTGGCCATCATGCAGCGACGACTTGACCCAGGCGCGCGTCAGCTCGCCGGCGACGAACGGAAGATAGCGCCAGACCTCCCCCGCCTTGCCGCGCCTGAAACTGCCCGTCAGGTCGATGTCACCCGGCGAGTGGGTCGTGTTGGTCGAACTTGCCGAGTTGGCCGACTCGGGCCGCGTATTGAATTGCCCGGCCACGCTTCCGGCGATGTCGGGGTTGGCAAAATCGACCTTGGGGAACGTCACTTCGACGCGCTGGTCGTCCACGCGCCAGTGCACCTGCGCATCGAGTTCGTCGAGCGCGATGCGCGGCTCGGGGAACACCCGCGGCAGGCTCACCGAAGCCTTGCGACCGCTGATGGTGGCGGCCCCGCCGGCCTGCGTCGCCTCGATGGTGCCCGACACGGCGGTAAAGCCGGGCAGCAGCCCGCGCGCCTGCAATGCGGTGTCGGCAAACCGGGCGCGGCCTTGCCAGGTGGCGAGCTTGTCGCGATCGCCGGTCCACCCGGCGTGCAGCTCGAACACCTTGCCACGCGGGGCGAACTCGGCCAGCGCGCGCCGCGTGTCCGGGTCGAACGGCAGATTGCCCGCCAATTGGGTCAGCACCGCCAGATCGAGTTCGCTTGCGCTCAGTTCGCCATACGGCGGTTTGTCGCCATTGCCCTGGCGCCAGCCCAGTTGCAGATCCACCGGCTTGAGCTGCAGATCGTCGCGGGTCGCCAGCGACAGTTGACGCGCGCTGAGGTCGAACCCTTCGTTCGGCAGCTTGGCCGCGATCCGGCCGTGCAGCGCGACCAGATCGATCATCGGCAGATCATCGCGCAGCCGCAGTTGCACGTCGTCGAGCGTGACATCGGCGGTGACGCCGGCCAACCGCTTGCCGGCGATCTCGGCCCACAGCCGCACGCCGCCCCTGCCCTGCGGCAGATCGACCGGGTAATCGACCCAGTTGCGCCAGATCGCAAGATCGGCGCGGTCTACCGCAAGATAGACCTGCCCGCGCCAGTCGTCGAGGCGATCGAAGTTGCGCCCGCGAAAATCGACGCGCAGGTCGATCGGATCGGCATAGCCATGCGGCGCCTGAGCAGTCAGCCCGGCCAGATGGTGGGAACCGCGATTGACCAGACGCAGATTGGCCGCCCGCAGCGCCAACTCGGGCGATCCGCGGCCCTCGTCGATCCAGCGCACGACTGCGCCCCGCACCACCACTTCGTCCTGCGCCAGCAGCCAGTCGGCCAGACTGCTATCGCCGCTCTGGCTGGATAACTCGATGCCGGCGACGAAGACCTTCCCGGCGGCGTCGCGGCGGATTTGCAGTTCCGGGCCGTCCACCTCGAGACGGTGCAGGCGCAACTGCCAGGCCGCCAGAGACTCCCAGGACAGGCTGGTGCGGACCAATCCGAGTTCCAGCGCGATGCGTCCCTGCTTGTCGAACAGCTTGACCTGCCCGAGATCGAGATGCGGCCGGATGCCGACCCAGCGCGCATCGATGTGGCCGATCTCCACCCGGGAACCCAGCGCGGCGGAAATCTGCCGGGCGATATCGTCTCGGTAACTGTCGATCTGCGGCAGCACCAACTCGCGCGTCGCCACTGCCATCGCGGCAAAGGCGATCCAAGCGGACACTGCCAGCCACAACGCACCGCCGAGAAACCGGCGAACGCGGGAGGCCGGCGGGCGTACCGCTGGCGAAGCGACGGGGGAAGGGTCGCCGCCGGGCGGCGGCGTTTCGGAATCTGCGTGCATTCGATGGGACTGCGATCTGTCGGCGCCGGGATCGGCACGCCTGTCCGGCTCGCATACAATCCGCACTGGCAGGCGCTCGCGGGCAACCATAAGCTTGCGCGCGCGTGGCCGGTGCTTCCAACAGAGCCGCCATTTTAACCTGATCGCCATCCGATGACTTCCAATCCCGGCAACGCCGCGCTTGTGCAACACGCGCTGGGCATCAGCCGCTTTCTGCGCCGTTCGCTCGATGCGCGGCCCGCGCTGGCGGGCCAGTTGCTGGAGAGCGTCGATCAGCCCTTCCAGCGCGGCGCGATGCTGGCTTGTCTGGCCCAGTCGCCGCTAGACGAGCACAGCCTGCGCCCGGCGCTGCGGGCGTTGCGTGCAAGAACGCTCACCCACTTGCTGGTGCGCGACCTGGGCGGCCTGGCACCGCTTGCCGAAGTGACCGAGACCATGACCCAGCTCGCCGATCTGGCGGTTGCCGAGGCGATACGCGTGCTGCGCGCGCCGCTGGTCGCCCGCCACGGCGAGCCGCGCGATGCCGAAGGCCACGTTCAGCCCTTCGTGGTGATTGGCATGGGCAAGCTGGGCGGACGCGAACTGAACGTTTCCTCCGACATCGACCTGATCTTCACCTATCCGGACGATGGCGATACCGACGGGCCGCACCCGATCGGCAATTTCGAGTTCTTCACCAAACTCGGCCGCCACTTGATCGGCGCGCTCGCCGAGGTGACCGGCGACGGCCAGGTGTTCCGCGTCGACATGCGGCTGCGGCCCAACGGCGACTCGGGACCGCTGGTGGCCAGCTTCGACATGCTGGAGAACTATTTCATCACCCAGGGGCGCGAATGGGAGCGCTACGCCTGGATCAAGGCGCGCCCGATGACCGGCGAGCGCGACGACGAACTGGCGGCGATCGCCCGCCCGTTCGTGTTCCGCAAGTATCTCGATTTCGGCGCCATCAACGCGATGCGTGAGCTGCACGCGCAGATCCGCGAGGAAGTCGCCCGCCGCGACATGGCCGACAACGTCAAGCTCGGCCCCGGCGGCATCCGCGAAATCGAGTTCATCGCCCAGGTATTCCAGTTGATTCGCGGCGGACGCGACCGCAGCCTGCAAATCCACCCGACGCTTGCGGTGCTGGCGCGGCTCGCCCAGCGCGGCAACCTGGACGCCGGGGCAGTGCAGGAACTGTCAGCCGCCTACGACTTCCTGCGCCGCGTCGAACACCGGCTGCAGTATCTGGACGACGCGCAGACCCACCGGTTGCCCGAAAACCCCGAGGACCAGGCGCTGATCGCAGCCAGCATGGGCTACCCCGACTACGCCGCGCTGATGGCTGATCTCGATGGCCATCGCGCCCGGGTCGGCCGGCATTTCGGTGCGGTTTTCGCGCAGCCCGAGGGAGCCGGCCACGAACTCGATCGCCTGTGGGCCGGGGCCTGCGACATCGATCTGTGCGCCGCCGAACTGGCGAGCCGGCACTTTGCCGACCCGCTGGCGGCGGCACAGCGGCTGGCCGACCTGCGTTCCGGCGGACGCTATCGACAGATGCCGGCGCAGGTGCGGGCGCGCTTCGATCCACTGGTACCGCGCCTGATCGAGGCCTGCGCACTCACGCCGAATCCGGACATCACGCTCACGCGCAGCCTGGCGTTGCTCGATGCGATCAGCCGGCGCGCCGCCTACCTCGCGCTGCTGCAGCAGTACCCGCAGGCGCTGCGCAAGGTCGCCGACCTGATGAGCGCATCGAGCTGGGCCGCCGACTACCTGACACGCCACCCGCTGCTGCTCGACGAGCTGCTCGATCCGCGCACCCTGGAGGCAGCGCCCGACTGGTTAGCCTTCCGCGACGGCCTCGCCGCCAGCCTGGACGCGATCGAGCCGGACACCGAGCGCCAGATGGACTTGATGCGCGAGGCGCACCATTCGCAGGTGTTCCGCCTGCTGACGCAGGATTTGGCCGGCCTGCTTACGGTCGAACACCTCGCCGATCACCTGTCGAAACTCGCCGACATCATGCTCGAGCTGACCATCCTGGCCGCTTGGCGCAAGCTGCGCCAGCGCCATCGCGAGGCGCCGCGCTTCGCGGTGGTGAGCTACGGCAAGCTCGGCGGCAAGGAACTCGGCTACGCCTCGGATCTGGACATCGTTTTCCTGTTCGACGACGACGACCCGAACGCGCGCGAGGTCTACTCGCGCCTGTCGCAGCGCATGAACACCTGGCTGTCGAGCGCGACACCGGCCGGCACGATGTTCGAAACCGACCTGCGATTGCGCCCCAACGGCGACGCCGGCCAATTGGTCAGTTCGCTGGCAGCCTTTCGCAAGTATCAGATGGAAGCGGCCTGGGTGTGGGAACACCAGGCGCTGACGCGCGCCCGGTTCTCGGCCGGCGATGCGGCACTCGGCGCGGCGTTCGAGGCGATACGCATCGAGGTGCTGCGCAAGCCGCGCGATCTGGCCGCGCTGCGCGACGAGGTGCTGGCGATGCGCCAGAAGATGGTCGACAACCACTCCAACAGCAGCACGCTGTTCGATCTAAAGCATGACCGCGGCGGACTGATCGATGTCGAATTCATCGTCCAGTTTCTGGTGCTCGGCCACGCCCATGCCCACCCTCGCCTGACCGGCAACCTCGGCAACATCGCCCTGCTCGGCATTGCCGGCGAACTGGGTCTGATTCCGCGCGAGCTTGCCGAACAGGTGCGTGACGCCTATCGCGAATACCGCCGCCTGCAGCACGGCCTGCGCCTGAACAGCGCGCGCTATGCGCGGGTCGATGCCGAGGGCATCGCCGGACACATCGGCGCGGTCAAGGCGCTGTGGCAGGCGGTGTTCGGCGGATGATTCGCGTCAGTTCTTCGGCGCCGCAGCGGGTGGCGCCGCGGAGGGCATGGACGGCGGCGCCATCACCGGCGGTGGCGCCTCGGGCATCGGCTCGTCCGGCGCAGCGCCGGGGCCACCCATCGCCATCGGGTTGAACGGCTTGCCATTGACGCTCAGCTTGCCCTCGCGGTACTCGATCTTCGATTTGACCAGGCCGCCGCCACGGGTGATGTAACCCTGCTCGGCAAAGGCGGCGAGCTGCTGTTCGAGCATCTGCTGCTTCTGCTGCTGTTGCAGGGCGACGGTCGCCGGGTCCGCCTTCTCTTCGTCCTCGTCGGCGGGCATCGGACCGCCTGACATGCCGGCCAGCAGGCTCTCGGGCAGGGCGAGGTCGGCGCTGGCATCGAGCTTGGCCAGCAACATCATCGGGTTGGCGAAATCCTCGGGCTTGGCGTCCTTGAGTTTGGCAGTGGCCGAAACCACCGCCTCGCCCTGCGGCGATTTGAAGCTCAGACGGTCGATGCGGAACTCCGGGTTGTGCTTGAGCAGTTCAAGACCCGGTTCGGCGAGCGGCGCCAGCGCCTTGGCCGGATCGGCGAGCGCCACCGGATCGGAATACATCTTCAACATCGCGCGATACAGTTTCGCCGTGGTGCGCGCATGCAGGTGCTTCAGCGAGAAATCGTAATGCGCCGGCCCGTAGTTCTGGTCGCCGACCTGCACGCCTTCGGCGCCCATCTTGGCCACCATGTCGAGAAACTCGCCGTTGGCCGGCATGGCGATGTCGTAGGCAATCTGCTTCAGCACCACCGGCTGTTCCTTGCCGCTTTTGTCGGTGATGCTCATTTGCGCCATGGTGAAGCGCTGGGTGCCGGAATAGAGCAGCGGCTCGTCGTCGAAAATGCGCGTCTGCTCGCCGCTGAATTTCAGCCCGGTCATCACGGCCGCAATGCCCTTGGCGTCGAGCATCTCGAGCTTGGGCGCATCGCCGGTCATGGTGTAGCTCTGCAGATTCTTGGTGAAGTCGATATTGGCGGTGAAGCCCTCCCACGACATCCGGGTAACCGTGCCCGGCTCTTCGCCCGGCAGATTCGCCGCGAAAGCCGGGCTGGCAACGGCCGAACTGCCGCCGCCGTCGAAGCGATACACGGTATGCGCGGTCAGCGGCTTCTTGTCGCCGAGCAGCTTTGCCAGTTCCTGCTGCATCGGGCCGTCGAGCGACAGCTCGCTGTCGGCGACCGCTGCCGCGATGGTGGACATGCCAGGTGCCGGTCCGTGCTTGATTTCGGAACGTACGGTAAAGCGCAGCGGCACCAGCGCCGCCGACGGGGCCGGGGCAGGGGCGGGCGCGGCTTCCGGCACGGCGGCTTGCGGATCGCCGGCCGCGGCTTGCTCTGCCGCCTGCTTGGCGGCTTCCTTGTGCGCCTTTTCGATCGCGCGGAACATGTCGCCGAGCACTTCGAAGGTGACCACTTCGGTCGAGGCGAACACGCCGCGATCGTACTGGCGGTCGATGACCTTGATGTAGGGCAGCGATTCGACTTGCTTGTACTGCTCGGCAAGCGCCGTCTCGACCTGCTTGCCGAGCAGCCATGCGGAGAGCGGATAGGCGAGGACGACGAGCGCCACAATTGCGGCAATCAGGCCGGGTTTTTTCATTTCGGGAATCTTCCTTTTGCTGGTCGAAGTAGGGGCGTTGGCGTGCATCCGGTGTACCACGCCGCCGGGAGAAGCGCCCGGCACGGATGCGGTTTGCCCGATGCGCGCGCCATTATGCCGCAAAACGCCTCGCCTCCCGCCGCGGCGCGGGTCCGCCTGGCGTTTGTGCGATCATTCGCTGACGATCCGCCGACAGGAATGCCGTGACCAGCACACCGTTTCAATTGAACGCCGATTACATCGAACTGTGCAACCTGCTCAAACTCGCCGGCATTGCCGACAGCGGCGGGCAAGGCAAGCACATCGTCGCCGCTGGCGAAGTCCGGGTCGACGGCGTGGTGGAAATGCGCAAGAGCGCCAAGATTCGCGCCGGGCAGTCGGTGCAATGCCGCGGCCTCACCCTGCAAGTTCTGGCCAGGTGAGATGCAGGCCGATTCCGACAGCAAAGCACGCATCACCGAACTGGAAGTCAAGCTCAGCTTCGCCGACGATCTGCTCGAAGCGCTCAACCACACCGTCTATCGCCAGCAGCAGGAAATCGACCAGTTGCGACAGGAACTGCGCGCCCTGCGCCAGCAGGTTCAGGCGTCGCTTCCGGCGGAGCCGCACAATTTGCTTGACGACATCCCGCCGCACTACTGAGCGAACGAGACCGGCCTGGAAGCCGCGCTGGTATTGGCTCTCAGGTCATGCACTGCCAGAAGCCGCACCGGATAAGGGCCGCAGCCTTGCATGCCCGTAGACCGCCTATCCATGCGGCTTCCAGGCCGATGATTCCCGGCTAGATTCGCGCCAGACGCTCGCAGGCCCGCGCCAGCGTGTCGTCGTTCTTGGCGAAGCAGAAGCGCAGCACGCGGTTCTGTTGCGGCGGGTCGTAGAACACGGAAACCGGAATCGAGGCGACGCCGATTTCGCGCGTCAGCCGTTCGGCAAGCTCGGTGTCGGGTTCGTCGCCGATCGCGGCATAGGAGGCGAGCTGGAAGTAGGTGCCGGCACAGGGCAGCAACTCGAAGCGCGAGGCGGCGAGCCCGGCGCGAAAGGCGTCGCGTTTGGCCTGGTAGAAGGCAGCCAGTTCTAGGTAGCGGCTGGCGTCCCGCAGCCATTCGGCCAGCGCCAGTTGCACCGGCGTATTCACGGTGAATACGATGAACTGGTGCGCCTTGCGGAACTCTTCCATCAGCGCGCGCGGCGCGGCGACATAGCCGATCTTCCAGCCGGTGACATGGTAGGTTTTGCCGAACGAGCTGATGACGAAGCTGCGCTGCGCGAGTTCGGCGTGGCGGGCGCAGCTCTCGTGCCGCGCGCCGTCGAACAGGATGTGTTCATACACTTCGTCGGCGGCGATCACGATATCGCTGCCCCGCACGATGTCGGCAAGCTGCGCCATGTCGTGCGCGCTCCACACGCTGCCGCTCGGGTTGTGCGGCGTGTTGATCATGATCATGCGGGTGCGCGGCGTGATGAGCGCGCGCACCTGCGCCCAGTCGGGCCGATACTCGGGATGGCGCAGTTGCGCGCGCAGCGCGATGCCGCCGTTCAGTTCGATCGCCGGCACGTAGGAATCATAGACCGGCTCGAACACGATCACCTCGTCGCCCGGCCGCACCAGGCAGGCGACCGCCGTGTAGATCGCCTGGGTGCCGCCGGCGGTGACGGTGATCTCATGTTCGGGATCGTAGTGCGCGCCGTAGCACGCCTCGATCTTCGCCGCGATCGCCTCGCGCAGCGCCGGCACGCCGGCCATCGGCGCGTACTGGTTGGCCCCCGCGCGCATGTGCTTGGCGACGAGCTCGAACAGTTCAGGCGGCGCCGAGAAATCGGGAAAGCCCTGCGACAGATTGAGCGCGCCGCATTCGGCCGCCAAGCGCGACATCACGGTGAATATCGTGGTGCCGACGCGCGGCAGGCGGGACGGGATGCGGCCGGGAAATGTCGGCATGGCGAACCTGTGGCGGACGGAGTGACCGCGCGATTCTGGCAGAATGGGCGCTCCGCTCCAACCCTGCACGCTCACGCTCCGTGCCGATGCAAACCGCGTTTCAAACCATTGCCGGCGATCCGCATTCGGGCCGCGTGCGCATTCTCGACCAGACGCTGCTGCCGTGGCAGACCGTCTATCGCGATCTGGCGTCGCTCGATCAGGCGGCACAAGCGATCCGCAGCATGCAGGTGCGCGGCGCGCCGCTGATCGGCGTGACCGCCGCCTTCGGCGTCGCGCTGGCGCTGCAATCGGGCGCAGACGATCAAACGCTTTCGCACGCGCTGGCCACGCTGCGCGCGACCCGACCCACCGCGGTCAACCTGAACTGGGCGCTCGATCGCATGCAGAACGCGTTGCGCGCCTGCCCCCTCGGCGAGCGCCGGGAAATCGCCTGGCGCGAGGCGCAATCGATCGCCGATGAAGACGCGCTTGCCAATGGCGAAATCGGCCGCCACGGCCTGGCGCTGCTGCAAGCGGTTGCCGCCGCGCGCGGCCGGGTGCGGGTGATGACCCACTGCAATGCCGGCTGGCTCGGCACCGCCGGGCATGGTACGGCGCTGGCGCCGATCTACGCCGCCCATGCCGCGGGCATCGAAGTCGCCGTCTGGGTGAGCGAGACGCGCCCGCGCAACCAGGGACTGCTGACAGAGTGGGAGCTTGGCCAGGCAGGCATCGCGCGCACGGTGATCGCCGACAACGCCGCCGGCCACCTGCTGATGCACGGCGAGGTGGATCTGGTGATCGTCGGCGCCGACCGCATCGCCGCCAACGGCGACAGCGCGAACAAGATCGGCACCTACCTGAAGGCGCTGGCGGCGCAGGACTGCGGCGTTCCGTTCCATGTCGCGGCGCCGCTGTCGACCGTCGACTGGCGGGCTGCCGACGGCAGCGCGATTCCGATCGAGCAGCGGGACGGCGCGGAAGTGCGCCGCATCGGCGGCTGCGACGTGCAAGGTCGCCCCGCGGAGCTCTCGTTGCTGGGCGAGGATACCGCGGTCAGCAACCCGGCATTCGATGTGACGCCGGCCCGCTTGATCCGCAGCATCATTACCGAACGCGGTTGCGTCGCCCCCGCACGACTGGGCCAACTGGCGCCGCGAATGTAAGCAACTGTCACGCGATTCAAGGCGGTTTGTTGACACTCTTGGCCGTGTGGTAACTTGAATCTCTTAGCAAGCCCGGGCGCACCGCGGCCCACAACCGAGGAGAACGACGATGGGACTGATCGCATTCATGAAAGAAGCAGGCGAGAAGCTGTTCGGACGCGGCGAAGCCAAGGCCGCCCAGGAAGCCGCCGCCGCCGCACCGACACCGGCAAACGTGGATGCCGCCAATGCCGCGGCGGCCGGCGCCATCAAGACCTACATCGAGACCATGGGGCTGCCTTGCCAGGATCTGGCGGTCAAGTTCGACGGCAACTACGTAACGGTATCCGGCTGTGCGCCGGACCAATCGACCAAGGAGAAGATCATCCTCTCGGCTGGCAACGTCGATGGCGTGCTCGGCGTCTATGACGATCTGAGCGTCACCGCGGCCCAACCCGAGTCGCAGTACCACACCGTCGTGAAGGGCGACAACCTGTCGAAGATCGCCGCGCACTACTATGGCAATGCCTCGAAATACCCGGTGATCTTCGAAGCCAACAAGCCGATGCTCTCCCACCCGGACAAGATTTACCCGGGCCAGGTGTTGAGGATTCCGCCGGCCTCCTGAGGCAGGGATGCTGCGTGAGCCCCGCCGCTGAATTGCGTCGCGCGCTGCTCGACTGCGCGCGCGCGATGCAGGCGCAGGGGCTCAACCGCGGCACCGCGGGCAACCTCAGCGTCCGCTGCACAATCGCTGCGGACGCCGGTTTCCTGATCACACCCAGCGGCGTGGACAACCGCGCCGCGAACCCCGACGACATGGTCTTCATGACGCTCGACGGCCACCATCGGGGCCGTCTGTTGCCGTCGTCGGAGTGGCGCTTTCATCGCGACATCTACGCGCAGCGCGCCGAGGCCGGCGCCGTGCTGCATGCGCACTCGCCATTCGCCACCGCGCTGGCCTGCCAGGGCCGGCCGATCCCGGCCTTTCATTACATGATCGCGCGATTCGGCGGCAGCGACGTACGCTGCGCGCGCTATGCCACCTTCGGCACGCAGGCGCTGTCGCAGGCCGCGCTGGAAGCGCTGGAGGGTCGCTGCGCCTGCCTGCTCGCCAACCACGGCATGCTGGTGTTCGGCCGCGACCTGCCGCATGCGCTGGCCCTTGCCGTCGAATTCGAGACGCTCTGCGAGCAGTACTGGCGCACGCTCCAGATCGGCCCACCGCAGATCCTCGATGACGATGAAATGCGCCTGATCGTGGAGAAATTCGCGACCTACGGCCAGCCGACGGGCTGAGGCACCGGGGGGGAAGGATCAAGCTTTCGCCCCGCCTGCCGTTAGCCGTCGACTGACGGGGAGATTCCGGCGAGGCAGCCGGCACGGCTCGCCCGCCCCAACCCCGCAACTTCGGACAACCTAGTGCGCCAATCTTCCCGGACAGTCGCCGACGACGGCAGCGTAGCGCGCCTGGTCGAGGCCGAGCGGGTCGCCCTGCTCTACCGGCTGACGCCGCGGACACTGGCAACTGCTGCGGTGTTCTCGTTCATCGTGTTCCTGACGCTGCGAGGTGTGGTGCCGATGCATCTGCTGCTGCCCTGGCTGGCCGTCAACAACGGCGTCACGGCCTTGCGGTTCCTCGATATTCTCGCCTACCGCCGCAGCCGGCCCACTGTGGCGCAGTCGCGCTACTGGCTTGGACGCTTCGTCGCTCTCACCGCCACCGCCGGCACCATCTGGGGCCTGATGGGCACGCTGTTCTATCCGCATGATCGCCCGGAGTATCAGGCAATCCTCACGGTTTTCGTGATCGGCGTTGCCGCGGTCGGGCTGTTCACCCTCAACAGCGTCTGGCTTGCCTATCTTGCACTGGCACTGCCGGTCCTGGTGCCGGCAGCGATCTACCTGCCGCTGATGGGTGGCGAGCTGGGGATTCCGCTCGGCGCCTCGATCGGTTTCTTCGCCCTGATCGTCGTCGTCAATTCACGCACCAGCGTCGACAACACCAGAGAGATGCTGAGGCTGCGCTTCGAGAACGCGCGCATCGCCGAAGAACGCGAAGCCGCGCTGCGGGCCGCCGAAGCGGCGGGCCGGGCCAAGCTGCAGTTCCTCGCCAACATGAGCCACGAGATTCGCACCCCGCTCAACGGCATTCTCGGCATGACGCAGTTGCTGCGTGCCACCCGGCTCGATCCGCAACAGCAGCAGCGACTCGATACGGTGAACGCGTCGGGCGAGCACCTGCTCGGGCTGCTGAACGACGTGCTGGACTTCGCCAAGGTCGAAGCCGGCAAACTCGATATCGATCACAAGCCGTTCGACCTCCGGCGCACGCTGCGAGAAGTCTCCGACCTGCTGGCCGCGCGGGCACAGGAACGCGGCCTCAAACTCGCCGTCGACGTCGCCGCGGCGCTGCCCGACTGGGTAGTGGGCGATGCCGGCCGGCTCAAGCAAGTGCTCAACAATTTGCTAGGCAACGCGATCAAATTCACCGAAGCCGGCAGCATCACCCTCAAAGTGAACCCCGAACCCGCGAGCAGCCCGGCTTCGCCGCCCAGCATCCGCTTTGCGGTGCACGACACCGGCGTCGGCATTTCGCAGGAAAACCAGGCGCGCTTGTTCGAACCGTTCCGCCAGGTCGATCAATCCGACACGCGGCGCCACGGCGGCACCGGACTCGGACTGGCCATCTCGCGGCAACTGGTCGAGTTGATGGGCGGGTCGATCGGGCTGGAGAGCCGGCTCGGCCACGGTTCGATTTTTCATTTCGTGCTCGATCTGCCAACCGCCGAGACACCGCTGGCGCAGACCGCCGTTGCCGCCGCGCCGGAACCCGACATCCCGCATGGGCACATCCTGCTGGTCGAGGACAACGCCGTGAATCGGGAAATCGCGCTGGCGATGCTCGGCGAACTCGGCCTGTCGATCTCGATGGCGGTCGACGGCCGGGAGGCGGTGGACATCGCAACGCGGGAACGTTTCGACCTGATCCTGATGGACTGCCAACTGCCGGAGATCGACGGCTTCGAAGCCACGCAGCGCATTCGCCAGCACGAGAAGGCCAAGGCGCTGCCGCGGGTGCCGATCATCGCGCTGACTGCCAACGCCATCCGCGGCGATCGAGAGCGCTGCCTCGACGCCGGCATGGACGATTACCTGGCCAAGCCCTTCCGCCGCGCCGACCTGCAGCAGGCGCTGCGCCACTGGCTGGCGCCGCCGGCCGCTACAGGGAATCGGACGGTGCCCGCTGCCGAGGCGCCAGCAACTGCGGCAGCGTCGACAGCTTGAACTCGCGTTTCGAGTCGAACGGCACGCCGCTCCACCCGCCGCCATTGAAGCGGCCATGGATCCGGTATTCGACGGTTTCGCGCCCGCCCCTGGCCAGTTCGCCGTATTGCCGCATCAGGCTGCCCAGGGTACTGACGGCTGACAGATCGAGCAGCGCCTCGCCGAAACGTGGCACGGTGACCGGCCGGGTCGACACACCGGTCGCGAACTTCTGCCCGTTTACATCGACGGTAAAGCTCACCCCGTCGATCGGCAGATCGGCATCATTGGGGTTGGACACCCGCAATTTCAGCCCCAGGCGCTGTTCCCGCAGCCCGAACTCTTCGATCGTCACGCCGGCGAGCGCTACCTCCGGCGATTTCATCGTCATCGCGGCGCAGCCGCACAGCATGGTCGCAAGACAAACCAGCCCGGCCACGGCGGCATGCCGAAACGATGTCATGGATTCCGCTTTTCGCCCGACCCGCTCTGCGCCTCAAGCACGCGCAACAGGCTGGCGGTGTCGTCGTGCGCCATGCCGCGGCCCATCAGGGCGTTCAACTGCTGCCATACCTGCGCGCTGATCGGCAGCGGCACGCCCAGGTCGGCCGCTTCGCGCAGCACCAGGCCGAAGTCCTTGTGATGCAACCGTGCCTCGACCCCCGGACGAAAGTCGCGCGCCACCATGCGCCCGCCGAACAGATCGAGCACCCGCGACTGCGCCGAGCCGCCGAGCAACGCCTCTCGCACTTTGGCCGCGTCGACGCCGGCCGCGTTGGCCAGGTGCAAGGCTTCGGCCGCCGCCTCGATCACGCTGACCATGATCATCTGATTGCAGGCCTTGGCGACCTGGCCGGCGCCGTGGTCGCCGATATGGACGATGGTCTTGCCCAGCAGATCGAACAGCGGTCGCACGCGCTCTAGCACCTCGCACTGGCCGCCGACCATGATCGCCAGTGTAGCCGCCGCCGCGCCGGCAGTGCCGCCGGATACCGGCGCATCGAGCATGTCGATGCCGCGGGCAGCCAGCCGTTGCGCGATGCGCCGCGCGGTCGACGGCGCGATGGTGCTCATGTCGACCACCACGCTGCCCGCCGCAGCGGTTTGCACGATGCCGTCGGCGCCCAGCGTCACCTGCTCGACATCCGCGTTCGAGGTCACCATGGTGAACACGACATCGGCATCGCGTGCGACTTCCGCCGGTGTCGCGCAGGCATGCGCGCCGGCTTCGACCAGCGGCGCCGCCGCGGCGGCGCGGCGCGCGAAGACCGACAGCCGATGCCCGCCGGCGAGCAGGTGGCCGGCCATCGGGCGCCCCATCGCGCCCAGTCCGATGAAACCGACTCTCATGTTCCCACTCCGCCCGACACGCGCTCGTAGAGTTTGAGCACGCCGATTGAATCGTCCTCGCCCAGGCCGCTGCCGGACATCGCGTTGAATAGTTGCGCGGTTGCAGCGGCGGCGGGTAGCGCGATGCCGAGGTTGTGCGCCTCGTCCAGCACGATGCGCAGGTCCTTCTGATGCATCCAGGCCTTGAAGCCCGGTTTGAAGTTGCGCGCCAGCATGCGCCCGCCATGATTGTCGAGAATCCTGCTGGCGGCAAAACCGCCGAGCAGGGCTTCGCGTACCCGCTCGCCATCGACGCCGTTGGCCCGTGCGAAGTTGAAGGCTTCTCCAATCGCCGCCACCGATATGCCGGTGACCACTTGGTTGCAGGCTTTGGCCACTTGACCGGCACCGGATGCGCCGATCAGCGTGATCGACTTGCCGAGGCACTCGAACAGCGGCCGAACGCGCTCGAACGCCTCGCGGCTGCCGCCGACCATGATCGTCAGCGAGCCGCTTATCGCCCCCGCCTCGCCGCCCGAGACCGGCGCATCGAGCATGTCGATGCCGCGTTCCGCCAGTCGCGCCGCAATGCGTCGAGCCGCGGCGGGCGCGATGGTGCTCATGTCCACGAACACGCTGCCTGGCGCGGCGCCGTCCGCCACGCCCCGCTCGCCCAGCGCCACCTGCTCCACGTCGGGCGCATCGGCCACCATGCTGAACACCACTTGCGCGCCTTGCGCCGCCTGCGCCGCGCTGTCGCAGGCAATGGCGCCGGCCTCGATCAGCGGCTGCATCGATTCCGCGCGACGCGACCAGACCCGAAGCCGATGTCCGGCCCTGAGCAGATTCAGCGCCATCGGCCGACCCATGATCCCCAGCCCGACAAATCCGGCTTCCATTGCGCCTCCCGTGAATGCCGCGCCATTGTAATCAATCGCAGGCTGGCGCTGACGGCATGATGTACGATAAGCAAACACCCGTTACCGGCGAAGCCGCGCAATCCGGGCTCCTGCCCGCCTCACCCGGCCCGATCATGCCCGCACCCCCGCCCACCGTCGAAGACCGCGAAATGCCCGGACCGGCCGGCAGCGTGCTGCTGGTCGAGGACGACCTGGTCAATGTCGAGATTGCCAGAGCGGTGCTGGAGCCGGCCGGGTTCGCCGTCAGCATCGCGATGACCGGCAGGGAGGCCGTCGTCGCGACGGTTTCCCGTCGTTTCGACCTGATCCTGATGGACATCCAGTTGCCCGACATCGACGGATTCGAGACCACACGGCGGATACGTGCCGCCGAGGCGCCGGGCCGCCGCACGCCGATTGTCGCGATGACCGGCTCGGCCGGCGCCCACATTCCGCAACGCTGCCTCGACGCCGGCATGGACGGCCACGAGCCAAAACCGCTAACCGCCGAGTTGCTTGCCCGGCTGACTGCGCGCTGGCTACCCGGACACGTTTCCGGCCCTGGGCGGCAGACATCGAGTCTGTCGCCGGCGCGGCTGGCTGCGCTGTTCCGGGAGTCTGCCGCCCGGCTGGTGGCCGATCTGCGGCGCGCTCACGCTGGCGCCGACCGGGTCGCCGTGATGCGCGCCGCTCATACGTTGAAGTCGATCAGCGCCCGGGTGCCGGCATCGCAGTTAACGGCGCGCTGCGAGCAACTCGAGGCAATCGCCGGCAATCCGCACGTAGCCGATCTCGGACCGGCGGTTGCCGCCCTGCTCGATGCCTACGCCGCACTCGATCCCTCCCTGCTGAACGAACCTGCCGGCGCGCCGGCTGTGGCGCCCGCTACGCAGCCGGTCGCGACGCCGGCCGCGCAGCCCGCTCCGCTGGTCCTGGTGGTGGATGACGAGGAAAACGAACGCTTCCTGGTCCGCCACACGCTCAAGCGCGACGGCTACCGGGTGGAGGAATGCGACTCCGGTCAGGCCGCGCTTGCCTTCTGCCGCGACCGGCGTCCGGATGTCGTGCTGCTCGATGGCTTGATGCCGGGTATGGACGGCATCGCCACCTGCAGCGCGCTGCGTGCCGATTTTCAGCCGGCGGATCTGCCTATCCTGATGTACTCCGGCCTCAGCGATCCGGGCTGGCGCGCACGCGCCTTGCAGGCTGGGGCCAACGGCTTCGTAGACAAATCGGTCGGCATGAACGAGTTGGCCGCCAATCTGCGCGCGGGCTTGATCGCCTGCGGACTTGCGGCGCGCAGCTGAGCCGGGCGCAAGCGCGAAACCGGGCTGCGGCGTAAGCATGGAAAAACCCGCTGCCGCTGATTCGCCCGCCGCCGATTGCTCACCCGCCTCCTACGCGCCGCTGATCAAGGAAATCGGCCGCGGCGCCAAGGGTGCCCAGCCAATGTCGCGCGAACAGGCGCAATGGCTGTTCGGCCACATTCTCGACGGCGACGTGCCGCCGCTCGAACTCGGCGCAATCCTGCTGGCGCTGCGCGTCAAGGGCGAATCGCTCGACGAGTTGCTCGGTTTCAAGGCCGCGCTCGATGTGCGTACTGCGCAACTCGACCATCCGCCGGGTGGCCCGCGTGTCGTGATATTGCCGACCTACAACGGCGCACGCCGCCAGCCGAACCTGATGCCGCTGCTGGCGCTGCTGCTGGCCCGCCACGGGGTACCGGTACTGATCCAGGGACGGCATGATTTCGACAGCCGCGTGAGCCCGTTCGACCTGCTGGCGGAACTGGGAATCGCGCCTGCCGCCGATACTGCGAGCGCGCAAGCCCGGCTTGCCGAATCGCGGCTCGCCTGCCTGCAACTCGAAACCCTTTGCCCCGGCCTGGCGGCACTGCTGGCGTTGCGACCGCGGCTCGGCCTGCGTAATAGCGGCCACACGCTGGCCAAGCTGCTCGACCCATGTCGCGGCCACTCAGTTCGTGTGGTCGCGGTCACCCATCCCGAGTATTTGCTTCGAATGGACGAGCTGCTGCTGGCAGAACAGGCGACCGCGATGCTCCTGCGCGGCAGCGAAGGCGAGGTGTATGCCAATCCGCGTCGCCGTCCGCGTCTGATGGGCTACCGGGATGGCGCCCCGGTCGTGCTTGCCGAGGCCGAGGAGGGCGGCGCGCCGCCGCTGGCGTCGGTGCCCGACCTGCCCGATGCGAGCGCCAACGCCGGTCTGATCCGCGACATGCTCGACGGCCGCACGCCGATCCCGCAGCCGGTGCTAGAACAGACTGCCTGCCTGCTCTGGTTGAGCGGTCGCTGTGCATCGATCGACGAGGGCCGCGCCCGCCTCGACGCCTGAACCGGCCGCACCATTCTGGACCGATGCGCACCGCCACGGCGCGCGCCGGCCGCCGGCATGCAATCGGCGACTGCCTGCGCACCAGACAGGAGCCAGCGATCCTCGTTACCGGCGTTGCGCCCGCCGCCCTGGCCATTCGCGCTGGCATGGCGATTGCGGTACCCCGCATGCGGTCTCGCCGCCAACGGCGGCGGTGAGATGGCGGATCAGCGTCGATCCCCAGCGAATTTCGACTGCACGTCGGACCGTCCGGCGTGCTCGAACTGCCCAGGAGTCGACATGCAAGCCTCGGCCACCACCGCCGAAACCAGGTCGGTCTGCTGTTACTGCGGGGTCGGCTGCGGCGTCATCATCGAACATGACGCTGGCCGCATTGTCGGCGTGCGCGGCGACCCGGCGCACCCGGCCAATTTCGGCCGCCTGTGCACCAAGGGTTCGACCCTGCATCTGACTGCGGTGCGCGAAACCCGTGCCTTGTATCCCGAACTGCGAACCGCGCGCGATGGCGCGCGCAGTCGTGTCGCGTGGGATTTGGCGCTCGACTATGCCGCGGAGAAATTCGCGCGAACCATCCGCGAGCACGGCCCGGATTCCGTGGCTTTTTATATCTCGGGGCAGTTGCTCACCGAGGACTACTACGTTTTCAACAAGCTGGCCAAGGGGCTGATCGGCACCAACAACATCGACTCCAATTCGCGGCTGTGCATGTCTTCCGCGGTTGCCGGCTACAAGCAGACACTCGGCGCCGACGCCCCACCCGCCTGCTATGCCGACATCGACCACGCCGGCTGCCTGCTGATCGCCGGCAGCAACACCGCCTATGCGCACCCGATCGTGTTCCGCCGCATCGAGGACGCGAAGACGAGCAACCCCGATCTGAAGATCATCGTGGTCGATCCGCGCCGCACCGACACCGCGGCGATGGCCGATCTGCACCTGCCGATCCTGCCCGGCACCGATCTCGTGCTGTTCAACGCGATGCTGCACGTATTGCTGTGGGAAGGGCTGACCGACGCGCGCTTCATCCGCGAGCATAGCGAAGGCTTCGACAGCGTGCGCGACGCGGTACGCGAAATCACGCCGGCACTGGCGAGCCAGGTGTGCGGCGTGCCGGCCGATGACATCGTGCTGGCCGCGCGCTGGTTTGGCACCGCGCATGCGTCGCTCTCGATGTGGTGCCAGGGGCTCAATCAGTCGATCCACGGCACGCACAACACCGCTGCGCTGGTGCACCTGCATCTGGCCACCGGTCACATCGGCAGGCCGGGCGCCGGGCCGTTCTCGCTCACCGGCCAGCCCAATGCGATGGGCGGGCGCGAAGTCGGCGGCATGGCCAATCTGCTGTCGGGGCATCGCGATCTGACCGACCCCGCCCATCGCGCCGAAGTCGCCCGCCTGTGGGGCATCGACGATGTGCCGGCGACACCCGGCAAGACCGCGGTCGAACTGTTCGAGGCTGTGCGAGCCGGCGAAATCAAGGCGCTGTGGATTGCGTGCACCAACCCGGCCCAGTCGATGCCGCAGCAGACAACGATACGGGAGGCGCTGGCGGCGGCGGAATTCGTCGTGCTTCAGGAAGCGTTCCGCAACACCGAGACCGCAGACTATGCCGACCTCATTGTTCCGGCGGCAACCTGGGGCGAGAAGGAAGGCACCATGACCAATTCGGAGCGGCGCATCGCCCGCGTGCGCCGCGCCGTCGCCCCGCCAGGCGATGCGCGGCCCGACTGGCAGATCGCGCGCGATTTCGCGCTGCGTCTCGGCCATGCCCTCGACGACCCGCGCGCCAGCCGGCTGTTTCCCTACCGCCACCCGGAGCAGATCTTTCGCGAACACGCCGAGACCACGCGCGGACGCGATCTCGACATCGCCGATCTCGACTACGCAATACTCGACGCGGCCGGCCCGCAACAGTGGCCGTGGTCGCGCGAGACCGGCGGTACGGCGAGGCTGTACACCGACGGGCGTTTCGCGACGCCATCCGGCCGCGCCCGCTTCATCAAGCTCGACAACCGCATCACCGCCGACAACACCGACGCCCGCCACCCCCTGCACCTTAACAGCGGACGCCTGCGCGACCAGTGGCACGGCATGAGCCGCACCGGCAAGACCGCGCGCCTGTTCAACCACAGCGACGAGGCCTGCCTCGCCATGCATGCCGACGACATGGCCCGGCGCGGCCTGGCCGACGGCGACCTGGCGTGCGTGCGTTCGCGCCGCGGCGAAATCGTGGTGCGCGTAGCTGCCGGCGCAGCCATGCGCCCGGGGCAGACCTTCCTGCCGATGCATTTCGGCCGCCGGCACCTGTCGCATGCCGGCGTAAACGAACTCATGCCGCCGGCCGTCGACCCGCACTCGAAGCAACCCGAACTCAAGCACGCCGCAGTGCAGGTGGAAAGGGCGACGCTGCCCTTTCTGGCACTGGCAATGCGCACCGCGACAGGCGACGCCGCGCCGCAGGAAGCGGTACTGCGCTGGCTGGAGCGCCTGCAGCCGCTGCTCGGCCGCTACGACTACGCCTCGCTCGCGCTGGCCGGCCGCGACCAGCCGGCTGTCGTGCTGCGCATCGCACACCGTGAAGCGCTGCCGGTCGAATGGCTGGCCGAGATCGACACCCTGCTCGACCTGCCGGACGCCGAGTGCCTCGCCTATCGCGACGCGCGCCGCAACATCGACAAGAAGGCAAAGATCGTCGACGGCAAGCTGGCCGGACTGCGCCTGACCGGCGAGATCGCCGCCGGCGACTGGCTGCGTGAAACCATGATCGCTGGCATGCCGGCCGACCCACTGCGGCGCTGGATCTTCGCGCCGCTCGCCGCCGCCCCCGCTGCAGCGACGACACGCGGCAAGATCGTCTGCAATTGCCTCGACGTTGCCGAGCAGGACATCGCCACCGCGATCGCCGCCGGCGCAACGCTCGACAAGCTGCAGAGCGGCCTCAAATGCGGCACCTCATGCGGTTCATGCCTGCCGGAACTCCGGCGCATGCTGGCCGCCGGCGCGCAGGCGGCCTGAGCCGATTCCCCGATTCAGCCCGCCTTGCGCAAGGTGAGATTGATGCGTTGGCGACCGAGCAGCGGGTGCGCGCCATCCTTGAGCGGCAGCACGCCGTGGTAGCGCAGCCGCGCCGGGCCGCCCCAGACCACCACGTCGCCATGGCCGAGCGGAACGCGCGACGGCTTGTCCGCACGGCGCAAGCCGCCGAACAGGAACACCGCCGGCAAGCCGAGCGACACCGAGACGATCGGCGCCGTGAAATCGCGCTCGTTTCTGTCCTGATGCAGTGACAGGCGCGCGCCGGGTTCGTAACGGTTGATCAAACAGGCGTCGGGCACGAATCCGTCGAAACCGGCGCGTGCCGCCGCATCCCGCGCAAGCTGAAGCAACGACGCCGGCATCGTCGGCCAGTTGCGGCCACTGTCCGGATCGACCGAATCGTAGCGATAGCCGGCGCAATCACTCACCCAGCCCAGCGCGCCGCAGTTGGTCATCGCCACCGACATGCGAAAGCCGCCCGGCGTAACCATCTGGCGAAACGGCGCCGCGGCGCGCACGCGTTCCAACTCGGCCAGCAACGCCGCCGCATTCGATCTGGCGAAGCCGCGCAGGACGACGGCTCCTGCGGCAAGATTTTCCAGCCGCAATTCGTCGGCGACAGCGGACGGCTGGTCGAACAGGTCCATCGTCATCGCGCCGCCGTCATTCCTCGGCCTCGCGTTCTAGCAGCGCGCGCTTGCGTTCTACGCCCCAGCGGTAGCCCGACAGGCTACCGTCATTGCGCACCACGCGATGGCAAGGTATCGCCACTGCCAGCGCGTTGGCGGCACAGGCAGCGGCCACCGCGCGCACCGCCGTCGGCGCGCCGATGCGCCGGGCGATCTCGCTGTAGCTGGCGGTCGCGCCGGGCGGAATCTCCCGCAGCGCCTGCCAGACGCGCTGCTGGAACGCCGTGCCGCGCAGATCGAGCGGCAGGTCGAGCCCCAGTCGCGGCACTTCGACCAACCCCACCACTGCGGCAACCCGTTGCTCGAATTCGCCATCGCCGCCGATCAGTTCGGCGCGGGGGAAACGGTCCTGCAGATCGCGCGCCAGCGCGTCGGGATCGTCACCCAGGAGGATCGCGCACACACCAAGATCACTGGCCGCAACCAGGATCGCACCCAGCGAACAGTCGCCGATGGCAAAGCGTATCGCGGTATCTTCGCCGCCGCGGCGGTAGCGGGTCGGCGTCATGCCCAGCACCTGATTGGCATTGTCGTAGAAGCGTCCGCTCGAGTGGTAGCCGGCGGCGTAGATCGTATCGGTAACCGAGCCGCCATGGGCAAGTCCGGCGCGAAGACGTTGGGCGCGCTGCGCCGTGGCGTAGGCCTTCGGCGTCAAGCCGGTGACGGCCTTGAACTCGCGGCGCAAGTGGCCGGCGCTGAGTCCGGCATGGCGCGCGAGTTGCGCGAGTGTCGGCACCGGCTCGGCCTGCTCGATCAGCCGGCACAACGCTGCCACCCGCAGCGCGCGCCGTCCGGCCGGCGGCATCTGTTCCGGCTTGCAGCGCCGGCAGGGGCGAAATCCGGCGCGTTCGGCATCCGCCGCGGTGGCGTGAAACGCGACATTCTCCGGCCGTGCCCGGCGCGCGCCGCACGACGGCCGGCAGTACACCCCGGTCGTCTTCACCGAATAGAAGAACCGGCCATCGGCGGTCGCGTCGCGCGCGAGCACCGCGGCCCAGCGCGGGTCGCTCGAGGTTGCGGCTGCGCGCGATTGTGTGCTTGAGATCATGGTGGCTTGGGTCCCGTTGCCAATCGTGCAATCGATGAACGAACTGTAGCCGCTTGCGGCGCCCGCCGCACTCCGGATCCTGCTTTCGAATTCGCCGCGGCCGGGGCGAGAATTCCGCCAAGTCGTGAGAACATTGCGCCTTTACCAGCGGATTGAACTCGATCGGGACCACGCCATGCTGATCAACTGCGTCGCCTACCAGGACGGCAAGAAACTTGCCGACATCAACGTCGATGACATCGACACCTATGTCAGCCGGCCCGAGTGCATGGTCTGGGTGGCGCTGCGCGATGCCACCGACGAGGAACTGGCGTCGATGCAACACGAGTTCGGCCTGCACGACCTGGCAGTCGAGGACGCCCGCCACGGCCACCAGCGCCCCAAGGTCGAGGAATACGGCGACACCCTGTTCGTCACCATGCATACGGTGGAACTCAATGCGATCGACCAGTTGCATGTCGGCGAGGTGAACGTGTTCGCCGGGCGCAACTTCGTGCTTTCGGTGCGCAACCGCAGCCAGCACAACATGAAGAGCGTGCGCGACCGGGCGGAGCGCGAGCCGCACCTGCTTCGCCTCGGCGCAGGCTTCATCCTCTATGCGCTGATGGACGCGGTGGTCGACCGCTATTTCCCGTACATCGAGTCGCTGGAGAATGAACTCGAGGGCATCGAGGGGCAAATCTTCCTGCGCGGCAACGCGCGCCACAATGTCGAACAGTTGTACAACCTCAAGCAGCGCGTGATGACCGTCAAGCACGCGGTCACGCCGCTGATGGAAGCGACGAGCAAGCTGTGGAGCGGCCGCGTGCCGGCCGTGTGCGAGGGCAGCCGCGAATACTTCCGCGATGTCTACGACCATCTGATCCGCATCAACAGCACGCTGGACACGCTGCGCGACACGATCGGCACCGCGATCCAGGTGAACCTCTCGATGGTGACCATCGAGGAATCCGAGAACTCCAAGCGCCTGGCGGCCTGGGCCGGTATCTTCGCGGTGGCGACCGCCTTCGCCGGCATCTGGGGCATGAACTTCGAGGCCATGCCGGAACTCAAGTGGAAGTACGGCTACCCGATGGCGCTGGCGCTGATCGTGGTGGCCTGCGCACTGCTGTATCGGCGCTTCAAGCGCATGGGATGGCTGTGAGCGTTCGCCCCGGGTGCTCGTCCGCCAGGGCGGGCAGAAATCGCGTTTGGAACACCCGACCTGCCGGAGATCCGCATGGAATGGACTTCTCCAGCCATCGGTGGCCGTAGACCGCCTATCCATGCGGCTCGCAGGCCGGTTGCCCGGCGAAAACCTATAGCAGCACCTGGGTACCGAGTTCGACTACGCGGTTAGGCGGCAGCCTGAAGTAGCTGGCCGCGCCTTCCGACTGGCGCGTCATCCAGCCGTAGAGCGCGCAGCGCCAGCGCGACATCGCGCCGGGACCATCGACGATGGTCGAGCGGGCCACGAAGTAAGTAGTGTTCATCGGGTCGAGTTGCAGCCCCTGCGCGTCCGCCTGCGCCAGCGCCGGCGGCACATCCGGTTCTTCGCGAAAACCGAAATGCAGTGCGACCCGGTAGATGCGCGGCGCAAGCTCGGTCACTTGCAACCGCTCCCCGGGATGGACGCGCGGTACTTCTTCGTTGACCACGTGCAGGAACACCGTGCGTTCATGCATCACCTGGTAGTGTTTGAGATTGTGGAACAGCGCGCTCGGCACCAGCGTCGGGTCGGAGGTCAGATACACCGCGGTGCCGGGAACCTGCGGCACGTCGGGTGCCGGCCCGTGCAGGAAGTCGCGCATCGGAATGTCGATGGTACGGCGCTGCTCGGCGACCAGCAGGCTGCCGCGCTTCCAGGTGGTAAGCATGGTGAAGATTGCCGCCCCCAGCACCAGCGGCATCCACCCGCCCTGCGCGATCTTGGTCAGGTTGGAGCCGAAGAACAGCATCTCGAGCATGCCGAAGGCGACCAGTGCCAGCAGCAGTGCGATGCGCGCCCCGCCGCGCAGGTTCAAGGTCACGAAGATCGCCAGCACCGTCGTAATGATCATGGTGCCCGACACTGCGATGCCATAGGCCGCGGCCAGCGCACCGGACGAGCGGAATTCCAGCACCAGGTAGATCACCGCCGCCAGCATCAGCCAGTTGATCGTCGGCACGTAGATCTGTCCGCGCTCGGTCTCGGAGGTGTGCAGCACCCGGATGCGCGGCAGGTAGCCCATGCGGGTGGCCTGCAGCGTCATCGAATAGGCGCCGGTGATGGTGGCCTGCGAGGCGATCACGGTGGCCGCGGTGGCCAGGCCGACCAGCGGCAGCAAGAACCAGTCCGGCGCCAGCAGGTAGAACGGGTTGGCCGCCGCTTCCGGCTGGCGCAGCACCAGCGCGCCTTGACCGAAGTAGTTGATCAGCAACGACGGGCACACCAGCCCGTACCAGGCCAGGCGCACCGGCCGCGCGCCGAAGTGGCCCATGTCGGCATACAGCGCCTCGCCGCCGGTCAGCGCCAGGAACACCGCACTGAGCAGCAGAAATGCGCCGCCCGGTTTATCGATCGCAAATCTCACCGCGTATGACGGATCGATTGCCCGCAGCACGCCCGGCGTCTCGGCGATGCTCAGCGCGCCGAGTACCGCGAGGGTGGCAAACCAGACGCAGGTGACCGGCCCGAAGAACACGCCGACGCGCCCGGTACCGTGGCGCTGGATCATGAACAGCGCCACCAGGATGCCGACGGTCAGCGGCACGACGATGTGCTCGAACTGCGGCGTCGCCACGCTCAAGCCTTCGATCGCCGAGAGCACGGAAATCGCCGGCGTGATGACCGCATCGCCGTAGAACAGCGCCGCCGCGAAGACACCGGCGACGATCACCGCCGCGGACAGCGCAGTGGAACCGCGGGCCAGACGATGCGCCAGCGCGGTCAGCGCGAGCACGCCGCCCTCGCCTTCGTTGTCGTACTTGAGCACGATCCATACGTACTTGATCGAGACGATCAGCATGATCGCCCAGAACAGGAAGGAAAGCGCCGCCAGCACGTTCGGTTCGCTCGCGGCCATGCCATGCTGGCCGGCGAACGCTTCCTTGAACGCATAAAGCGGGCTGGTGCCGATGTCGCCATAGACAACGCCGAGCGCGGCAAGCGCGAGTGCTGCGGTACCGGGGCGCGAGTGAGGGGTAGTGGTCGATTGAGTCATGGTGTCGTTGAAGTGATGCAGTCGAGTTGAACAGTCTGTGCAGCAACCAACCGGCGCGGCGCCGGCTCACATGGCAAAGCGATAGCCGACTCCGGTCTCGGTCAGGATGTGGCGCGGCTGCGCCGGATCGCGTTCGAGCTTCTGGCGCAGGTGGCCGACGTAAATACGCAGGTAGTGGTTGCTCTCGCCGTAGCCGGGTCCCCACACCTCGCGCAGCAGATGGCGATGGGTCAATACCTTGCCGTGGCCGGCCAGCAACACGCACAGCAGTCGGAATTCGATCGGCGTCAGGTGCAGCGACTCGCCGCCGCGCGTCACGCTGCGCCGTGGCAGGTCCACCTCGATGTCGCCGAAGCTGACCAGCGGCGAGGCGTCGGCGTCGGTGTTTCGCGCCCGGCGCAGCAATGCCCGCACCCGCGCCAGCAGTTCGCCGAGCGAAAAGGGCTTGGTCAGATAGTCGTCGGCGCCGGCATCGAGCACGTCGATCTTGTCGTTCTCGGTGGAGCGGGCGGAAAGGATCAGGATCGGTACCGTCGACCAGGTGCGCACATCTTCGACGAAGCGCGCCCCGTCGCCATCGGGCAGGCCCAGGTCGAGAATGATCAGCGACGGTCTGCGCGTCGATGCCTCGGTCAACCCTTGCGTCATGGTGGCGGATTCGATCACGCGACAGCCTTCTGCTTCCAGCGCGCTGCGCACCACGCGACGGATCTGCGGTTCGTCTTCGACTACCAGCACGGAGGCGAGCGGCTCGCTCATTTCATCGGGCTACTGCGGCAACGGAATCGGTATCCATCGTCGGCGGCGTGCCGCGCGGCAGCGTGAAGCGGACACAGGCACCCCCTTCGGCCGGATTCTCCGCGCCGATACTGCCGCCGTGCGCTTCGACGATCGCGCGGCAGATCGCCAGGCCGACGCCAACACCCGGCACCGCCGATTCAGCCGCCCCGCGCTCGAACAACTCGAACACGCGTTGCAACCTTTCGGGCGCAAAACCCGTTCCCGGGTTGTGCACTTCGATGACCACGACATCGGCCTGCGCCGCTGCCGTGATGTTGATCGGCGCGCCCGGCGGCGAATACTTCGCCGCGTTCTCCAGCAAATTGCAGAACACGCGCTCCAGCAGCACCGCATCGAATTCCAGCGGCGGCAAATCGCGCGGCAGGCTGACCCTGATTTCGTGCTGCGCAAGACTGGTGCCGAGCAGCTTGATGCTGGCGCCAATCACTTCTTCCAGCGGCTGCCATTCCTTGCGCAAGGTCACCGCGCCGCATTGCAGCCGGGCCATGTCGAGCAGGTTGCCGACCATCCGGTCGAGCCGCGCCGCCTGGTCGCGGATCGCGCCGGCCGTCTCCTGCGCTGCGGGCGGCAGCGGCGGATGCGACAGCGCGAGCGAATCGGCCAGCCCGAACAGCGCGGCAAGCGGCGTGCGCACATCGTGCGACAAAGCGGACAGGACCGAACTGCGCAAGCGTTCGGACATCATGCCGATCTGCGATTCGTGAGCCAACTCGACCAGGTGCACGCGTTCGATCGCGGTGGCGACCAGCGAGGCCATGGCCTCGAGCAGCGGCCGCTGCTCGGTCAGCGTCGCGAGTTGCTCGCGCGGTATCGCCACCGCCAACACGCCGCGTGTGTGGGTCGCGACCGACAAGGGCAGGTAAAGGCAGTACGTGTCGCCGTCGGTCATGTCGTCGAACTCCATCGACTCGCGATGGTTGAACACCCGTTGCGCGACGGCATGCTCGGCCAGCATCGGCCCATGGTCGCCATCCTCGACGAGTTTGACCCTGTCATCGTGGCCGGCGACGAATAGCCAGCTCGTCGCCTGAAAACCTTCATGCAGGTAGGTTTGCGTCGCCCGCGCCACTTCGAGGTGCGACAGCGCGCCGGCGAGTGACTGCGCGAGGCCGTTGAGCGAGCGCATCCGGGCCTCGCGGGCGATCGCCTCCTCGGCACTGCGCTGCAGTCCCGCCGTCAGGCGGGTAATGATCAGTGCCACGACCAGCATGACGGCGAAGACCACCAGATACTGCGCGTCGCTCACCGCGAACGAGAACCGCGGCGGAATGAAGAAGAAATCGAACAGCGCGACGCTGGCGAAGGCCGCGACGATCGCCGCGCGGCGTCCGAGCCGGAAGGCGACCAGGGCCACCAGCAGCAGGAACAGCATCGCGGTGTTCGCATGGTCCATTACATCGTGCAGCGGGGTCAGGATCAGCGCGAGCAGGCAGGTGGCGGCGAAGGCCAGCGCCTGGCCGCGCCAGCCGGCGAGCGGCCGTCCGGTTGCATCGAAAGCGTGATTGGGTAGCGGGATGGTGTTCATCTGGCCCGATTGCCTCCGCGGTTCCTGCAATGTCAACGATTCTCCGCCGGCCGACGTAAAAACGGTGTATGCGCCGCGCCGGAAGTGCCGGCCGGCCGAAGACGCCGGATCGGTCGACTCATCATCCGGCGCGCCGAGGCAAGTGCCGCGCTTTCACTCGACGACCGGCCCGAGATCCGCATGGAATGGACTTCTCCGGCCATCGATGGTCGTAGACCGCCTATCCATGCGGATCTCGGGCCGGTTGCTGCGTGAATGCCGTGGCTCGGCGGCTGCCCGCGAACCATGCGCCGGGTCGATGCGGCGCTCGCGGTAGAATGCGGCAACTTTCCGCTATCCGAATCGTCTACTTTCGCCATGAACGCTTTGCTCACCTCGCGCCGCGCCGGCTTTGCCGCCATCCTGGCGATCTGCGCCGGATCGATCGGCTTCGGACTCTGGCTGCAACAGGCCAAGGGGCTGGAACCGTGCCCGATGTGCATCATGCAGCGCTTCGCCTTCGTGGCGGCGGGGCTGGTTGCGCTGATCGGCGCGCTGCACGGACCGGCTGGCTGGGGAAAGCGGATCTATTCGCTGCTGATCCTGCTGGCGGCCGGCGGCGGCGCCAGCGTCGCGGTGCGCCAGTCGTGGCTGCAACACAATCCGCCCAAGGTTGCCGAGTGCGGCGCCGATCTCGGTTTTATGCTCGACAGCTTTGCGCTCACCGATGCGCTGCCGATGATCTTTCGCGGTGCCGGCGACTGCTCCAAGGTGCAGTGGAGCTTTGCGGGCTTGTCGATTCCCGAATGGGCGCTGGTGTGGTTCGTGCTGATCGGGGCGATTG
>WBZP01001148.1_pt1 | contig 33755 bp, 27 predicted proteins | sample 5204301 | NCBI WGS metagenome assembly WBZP01 (sample SAMN12412401, study PRJNA552823) | activated sludge metagenome | isolation source: activated sludge from nitrification reactor of wastewater treatment plant... | place: USA: Pennsylvania | collected 2017 | reverse complement strand
TCTGTGTGAGTTCTTTGATCGGTACTCACCGACCATCGCACGATGGCTCACCTCATCGAGGCCAACACCAAGAACTACACCACCAGACGGGACGTCACCGAACTACGGGGCGCGTCGGGGGAACAACGGGGCGCGTCGGGCGAATAACGGGGCGCGTCGGGGGAATAACGGGGCGCGTCGGGGGAATAACGGGGCGCGTCGGGCGAACAACGGGGCGCGTCGGGGGAATAACGGGGCGCGTCGGGGGAATAACGGGGCGCGTCGGGGGAATAACGGGGCGCGTCGGGCGAATAACGGGGCGCGTCGGGCGAATAACGGGGCGCGTCGGCGGGAATTAGTCGTTTCCGCAGGTGCACCCCGAAGCACAGTTGCAAGTCGTCCCACAGTTGCAAGTCGTCCCACAGGAGCAGTTCGGGCCACAGGAGCAGGCCTTATCTGCAGCGGTGGTGGAGCAGCAACTGTCCGTGGTGGAACTGCCGTTGTCGGTGGCGGCACTGTCACTGTCTGCGGTGGAGCAGCAACTGTCAGTAGGGGATTCTTCGAAGGCCGACAGTCGGCAGAAGCACGACGCCACCACGGGTACGTCGGCAACGGCGGTCGCCAATCGCAAAGGGCCGGCAACCAGTCCTGCTTCGGCGTCGCGGCCGAGTCGCTTGAGGCACTCATGGAGTCCGTGCAGCGCCCACACGTTCCCAGGGTGCTGCAGGGCTCGGGGGAGGGTGTCGTCCAAGCCGAGGTCAGCTCGGTAGACGGCCAAGGCCTCCTCGATGTGACCCTGCTCCATCAGCAGCGCCCCGTAGGCATGCCGGGTCGGCTGCATCCAGCCCCACGGTTCGTCATAGGGCAGGTTGTCATCGAGTTCGATCGACGTGCGCAGCGCCGCATAGGCGGTGTGGTAGTCGCCGCGGCGATACTCCAATTCCCCGTCGAGCATCGCTGCGGCCACGGCCAAGATGTCGCGGGAGGTGTTGTTAAACAGCGTCCGCGACTCCGGTACGGCGTCGTACGCCGCGTGAAACAGTTCCCGCTCCGCCTCGGCCTCAGCCACTCGATCCAGCGCAGAGAAGGCCACCCCTCGGGCGTAGTGGCGCATCGCAGCCACCGTGCAATACAACTGCGGGTCCGACGGTGCAGGCACCTCCAGGATCTCCTCCCAGCGCCCAAACCGGATCAACACGTGCATTCGCACCGACAAGAACGCTTCTAGCCAGTCCGCCATCGGCGGCGACTCAACCCGCAGCAGGTCTTCGGGGATGGACTTCTCCAGTGCCTCGACGGTCTCCAATGCGATCGCCGACTGCCCAGAAAACATCGCCCCATAGATCCGGAAGTGATAGTCGTGGGAGCGGTAGAGGGTGTAGAAGTTCATCGCCCCGCGAGCTGCCAGGAACCGCTCGTCGGCGGCGATGGCGTCGCTGTTTGACGACACCACCCGTCGGTAGTCGCCACACAGCACGTCGAGGTGCGTCGGCATGTGTTCGAGGTGACCCGCGTCTGGCACCAAGCCGCGCAGGCGATCAGCGACCGTGAGCGCACGCTCGGGGGTCGCCGACATCTCCCAGAGGTGAATGTAGAAGTGCAGCCCACCGGGGTGGTGGTGTCCCGACGGCGACGCCATCAACCTCTCCAACACCTCGGAGGCCTCATTGGCCCGCGACCCCGGGGCAGGCTCACCAGTGCGCAGGTCCCACAACTCCCACGGGGTGAGGTTCATCAGCGCGTCGGCATAGAGCGTGGCGACCTCTGGGTCATCGGGGAACTGCGCGTAGACCGCACCCATGGCCGCGGCGTAGTCCTCGTTCCACACAGAGCAGTCCGCTGCGGGTACGGCGGCCGGATAGCGGGCCTGCAACGCGCCGATCAAACCCTGCTCGACCGGGGTGACCTGGCTGGCCAACTCCTGGGCTTTGGCGATCGCAGCGTGGGTGCGTTCGACCGTCGTACGCAGATCGTCGGAGTCGAAGAATTCCCAGGGCTTGTTGTAGTTCGGCCCGAGCGCATAGGCGATCCCCCAGTAGGCCATCGCACAGCCCGGATCGATTGCCGTGGCCTTCTCAAAGCAGGCCACGGCTTCTTCGTGGTTGAAGCCGTAGGTCCAGATCAGGCCGCGGTCGAACCACATCTGCGCTTCGGGCGACGTGGTGGTCACCGGGCGGGAGTAGGTCCCGAGGTCGAAGTAGTCCTCCATCTGTGCTCCTTGGAAGAGGTCGATCAGGTCGCGTTGCGCAGGTCCGGTGGCGGAAGCGGTACGACGCGGCGCCCGCGCAGCCGGGGTACGCCGTCCTCGGTTCCTTGAACCCGCACCGAGACCCGAATCCGGTCGGCCCGGAAGTAGTCCTGGGAGTACTCAAACACGACGCCCTCTGCATCGTTGGTGGTGCGGGTGATCAACATCAGCGGCTCACCTGGCTCGATCCCGAGCAGAGCGGCTTGGTCAGCGGTGGCCCGGACCACTTCGAGATGCTCCAGAGCCTCGGCTGGACGCAGGTCGTAGTCGGCGGCGAGGAGTTCATAGAGCGACTCGGTGAGTTGGTGATCGGGCAAACCGGGCACAAGTTCGGCCGGAAGCACCGCCCGCTCCAATGAGATCGGCACGCCATCGGCCAGCCGGATCCGGACCAGGTCGACGACGAAAGCGTCATCGGCCAGCCCCAGAGCCTCGGCCGCGTCCTCATCGGCTCGGGTCATCTGCACCGAGAGCACCCGGGTGCCCGCGCTGAACCCCTGCTCGCGCAGCAGCAAGGGCACCCCGGTGATCGACGACAAGGTGCGGTCGAACTTGGCCGAGGCCACAAAGGTGCCGCCACCTCGCCCTGGCACGCGGCGCACTACGCCTTCTTCTTCAAGGGCAATCAGCACCGAGCGCAACGTGGCACGACTGACTCCCAATCGCGCGGCCAAGTCGCGCTCGGCTTCGAGTTTGTCGCCTGGCTCCATGCTGCCGCGCTGGACGAGGCTCAGGATGCGTCGACGTACTTCTCGGCCGGTGGGGCCGAGGGCGGAGACAGGGTCGCTGGCCATGGGCCCTAGTCTCGCGCAGCCTGCAAAGCCTCCAGCGACTCAGGCAGAATCTGGCCGCCGTCGACCACCAGTGCCTGCCCGGTGACGTAGGCGGCCTCGTCGGTGGCGAAGAAGAGTGCCGCGTTGCCGATGTCGGTGACATCGCCGAGGCGTCCCTGCGGGATTGAGGCCTCCATCGAGGCGCGGTATTCCGCGCCCAGGTCGGCAAGACCTTCGGTGGCGATGTTGCCCGGGAGCACGGCGTTGACGGTGATCCCGTGCGGAGCCAATTCGATCGCGGCCGTGCGCATGAACCCCAGTTGGGCGGCCTTGCTGGCGCCGTAGTGCGACCACCCGGGATAGCCGGTGACCGGACCCGTGATCGAACTCGTCACGATCACTCGACCGCGGCCCGAAGCCTTGAGGTGTGGCAGGCAGGCCTGCACCGTCAGCATGGTGCCCTTGACGTTGGTGTCGAAGACCAGGTCCAGATCGGCCTCGGTCATGTCGGCCAATTTGGCGTCGGGGAAGATCCCCGCGTTGGCGCAGACAATGTCGATGCCGCCGAAGGCGTCAACCGCAGCTTGCGCCATGGCCGCGCAGTCGGCCGGGCTGGCCACATTGCCGAGGAACGACGTGATCTGGCCGTCGCCCTCAGCCTGCAACTCCGCCACCGTCCGGGCAGCGTCATCGGCGTTGCGACCAGTGATCATCACGTTGGCCCCGGCACGAGCCAAGACCAGAGCGATGCCTTTGCCGATGCCCTTGGTGGCACCGGTGACGACCGCGTTGCGGCCAGCGATGGAGGTGAACATGATGAACTCCTTGTGCAGTGGCGGTGGATGGTCGAAACGGGGTGGTGGCTAGCCCTGGCTGAGATAGGTCTCGGCCAAGTCGCAGGAAACATCGGTGAACTCGGGGCCCAACTCCTGGGCAGTCTCGGTTTCGGCGTGGGAGCCGATCCAGGCGACCAACAGCAAGCGGCGCAGCATCACAAAGGTGGGGATCGCGGCCGCATCGGCTTCGGGGAGGGGCTCTTCAGTCCGATAACCCTGCACCCAGGCGTCGATCAGGTCTGGGATGTAGGGCTCGTGTTCGATGAAAGAGACCGCTGACGCAACGTCGTACATAAACCAGGAGAGGCCGCAGTCGTCAAAGTCGATCACGGTGACGTCGTCGCCGTCGACCAACAGGTTGGCCAAGCGGGTGTCGGCATGGATCAAACCGAATCGCTCCGGCGACTTCCCGTAGTCAGCCAGTCGCTGCTTGAGTACGCCGTCAAGTCGGCCCAGCACCTCCAACTGCTCTCGCCCCATGCCCAGCCCGTCTTGCCATCGACCCCAGAGACCACGCTCACCCAGTGAGGTGTCGTAGTCCCAGACGAAGCGGGTGAACCCAGGTGGCCGCTGCCAGTGCTTCGCATGACGGTGCAGTCGGGCGGTGATGGCGCCGAGTTCGGCAAAGTCCTTCACCAGCCGTGACTCGTCGGGCTCGTGGCCGTTGGCCCAGGCAAATCGCACCACGTGTCGGGTGTCGTCGCCGACTCGACTTGTGGTGACTGCCTCGCCCTCGACGTTGGGCAGATAGGCGGGGGTGCGCACGACACCCTCGTCACGCAGCGCCGAGATCCAGGCCAACTCCGACTCGATCGCGGCCTGGGAGTGGTAGTTGGTGCGATGGACCCGCAGCACCGAGCAGTCCCCCTCGGGGCGGCCGGGATGGTCGATCCGGAAGGTGCCGTTCTCCGACACGTTCAGTTGGGTGACCGGAGTCTGTGGGTCCAAACCGTAGGCCGCCACCGCCGCATGAGCGAACGCGGCGAAGGTGTCGACTGGATCGGTCATGGGGTGCTACCTCCTACAAGTCGGCCACTACGAGTCGGCCCTGCTGATTGGGCAGTGCTACTGATCGCGTCCTTCGACGGCGGCAAGGGCCTCGACGATCGCGTCGCGCGCCCGGTTGATGTCCGCAGTTTCGCCGCCCAAATAGAGCCGCCCTGCGGCACCGATCATGGAGACGTCGACCAAGGTGGTGTCGGGGGCGACTTGTTCGGCAATGTTGGCGGCCTGGGCGGCAAACAGCGCCGGGGTGACCTCGACGACCAGCAAGCTCTGGCCCGGCAACAGCATGGAGCCCTGGCGGTTGCGGTTGATGATCACCGCGTGCTGGTCGGCCACGTCTTCGATCACGTCGCTGTAGAGCAGATGCGGCTTGAGTTGGTCGCTGGGTTGGGCGCCGATCCCGTCGAGGATCGCCTGACCCGCCCGCTCTACTACGTCGAGATCGTCGGCGTGGATCTCCAGCACACCGAACTGCCGCTCGACGAAGACAATCCCGGGTTCGATGCCGGGCTCGGCGTGCAGCGCCAGGGAGAGCACTCGTTCGATCGCCAAGCCGGGCGCTACCTCGACGATCAGGGCATGCTGCCCGGCGTACGGCGGGTAGCCGCGCGCCCGCGTTGGAGTCCCCAAATAGGCCGCAAACTGTGGCTGCAGGTCCTCCAATTTGAGATAGACCCGCAGGGTGGGTCCGGTGTTCACAGGACGACTCACTCCGTGACAGTGAAGTGCTTGCCGAGTTCGGCGTGCGGCCGCGGAATGACGTGGACGCTGACCAGTTCGCCGGTGGCGCCCGCGGTCTCCGCGCCAGCCTCAGTGGCTGCCTTGACTGCGCCCACGTCGCCAACGATGGTCACCGACACCAGGCCGGCACCGACCTCGTCGCGGCTGACGATGGTCACGTTGGCGGCCTTGACCATGGCGTCTGCGGCGGCCAGAGCGGCCACGTAGCCCCGAGTCTCGATCATGCCGATCGCGTTGCTGGACATAACGTGCTCCTTCTACTTGGCCCGGCTCTTGGCCCGGGTCGACTGGGTGGGTTCTGCTGGGGTGGAACGCGGTTGATCGATGCTGCCCACGATCAGCGCATCGATGGGGGGATGCGGCGCCGGGAACCACGCTGCGGCAACCGAGCCGGTGGCGATCAGCACCTGCTCGCCGATTCCGGTGCCGAGCACGTCGAAGGCGACCATGCGGGCGCCGCCGTCGACCTCGACCTCCAAGAACGCCCCGGCTGGGATCTCGGCCAGCCTCCGGGTGGACCACACGTTGCCGGTCACAGTTGCTCGCAACATGGCTCAGCCTTCCCTTCTGATCGTGACGCCCTTGGCGCGGGCCTTGTCTCGGGCCAAGGGCGTGAGCACCGCTCGCGGACCGATCACCAGGTCGGTGCCTGCCTTGGCAGCGGCCTCAACCATGCGTTCAGTCACCGCGCCGGTGGTGATTGGGGTGGTTCGGGGTGCCGCCGCGCGGCTCACGGCCGCAGCGGGTGCGAGTGTGGCGCCCGTCTCCAAGACGATGCGGTGGCGTCCGGTACTGATCGCCTCACGGAGGTCGGGTGTGGCGCCCAGCAACCGTCGTACCAAGGCGTCGAGGTCTGCCTGAGTGCGCACGGTGGTCGAGGCCGTCCCCGGAAGTTCCGCGCGTACCTCCTGCAGCGCCTCGCCGACCACGTCGGTGAGGGCATCGCGCACGAGTCGGCGCAGCAACGCATCGGTGGTGGGGGACACGGTCAACGCCGACCTCCCATGGACTCCAGTGCTGCTTCGGCGGCCTCGGCGGCAGCCCGGACTTCGGACTCCGTGCCCGATAGGTAGACCCGGCCGGTGGCCCCGATCATTCGATAGTCGACCACCTTGATCCGGGCGGCCTTCTCGGCTTCGTTTGTCGCCAAGATCGCGTAGGACGCAGGCTGCATCTCCAAAACAAACAGCGACTCCCCGGGCAGGGCCATCGAGCCGATCTTGTTGCGATTGATCAAGAAGGCGTGCTGCCGATCGAGTCGGGAGACGACTCGTGACGCCAAGATCGTCGGTGCAGTGGCGTCGGTGGCAGAAGCGCCGAGGTGATCGAGGACTGCACCAGCGGCGGCGCGCACCTGGGAGGTCTTGCCGTGCATCTCCAGATAGCCGTATTGCCGCTCGACGATCAGGATCCCAGCGCTGACCTCGGCGCTCTTCAACGCCACATCGGTGAGGGGTTCGATGTCGAGACCGGGAGCGACCTCGATGATCTGTGCCGCGTCATCGGCTCGCGGCAGGGTGCCCTTGATCCAGGTGCCGAGATAGCACAGCGTCTGGGGCTGAAGTCGGTCAGCGAAGATGAACGATCGGATCTCAGCCATTAGCCCCTCACCATCGCATGCAGTTCTTCGACGACCAGGCGTCGGATGTGTTCGCGCAACTCGTCCTCCGAGACGTCGGCGGTGGGGGCAAGGGCAGAAATGTCCAGCGCGGCAGCAACCCGACCAGCCAAGTCGGTCGAACCCAACTCCGGGGGCAGGTTCGAGGCGCGCGGATAGGCAGGAACTGGTCCCGTAGGCGCCAGCCACGGGTCGACCCCTGTGAGTGCGGCGACCGGTGCGGGCTGCTCGGCATTCCAGGCCACCATGGTGCGTTGCACCAGCGCCTCGGGCGTGAGGTTCTCTCGCAGCGACGAGCCGCCGTAGTAGCCGGTGCCGATCGTCATCGTCGGCGCCAGATGGGTCTCAAAACCGGCGCCGCCGAGACTGTTGCCCACATTGACGCTGACCCGGAGCACGCGAACCGCTGCCGAATAGGCCAGCACAGTCTTGGGGTCGTTGCTGTGGATGGCGGCACTGTGGCCTTCGCCTGTGATCCGGAGTACGGCACGGGCGGTTTCGATCCCTCGAGACACTGTGGGCACCTGCACGAGACCGAGCACCGGCATCAACTTCTCGTGAGCCAGCATTTCCTCAGGCACGGCCAACTCAAACGGCGTCACCAAGATCTTGGTGCTCGGCGGCACCCGCACCCCGGCTGCCTTGGCAATCACCGTGGCGTCCTTGCCGATCCACGCGGTGTTGAGGTGATCACCGTCGAAGATCAGGGCGCGGACTGCATCGGTCTCATCTGGGCTGCACACGTGGGCGCCTGATCGTCCGAGCGCCTGAATGAATCGGTCAGCGGCCGACTCGGTGACGATGGCGACGCTCTCATTGGTGCACAGGATGGAGTTGTCAAAACTCTTCGACTCCACGATCAGTCGGGCAGCCGTCGCGAGATCGGCGGTGTCGTCGACCAACACCGGGACGTTGCCGGGGCCCACGCCCAGCGCCGGATTGGCGGAGGAGTACGCCGCGCGCACCATCGGCGTGCCACCAGTTGCCAAAATCACCGAAACCCGCTCGTTGGTCATCAACGCGTTGATCAACGGCACCGACGGGTCCGCCACTACCTGGATGCACCCATCCGGGGCACCTGCGGAGATGGCCGCTTCAGCCATCACCTCCGCAGCCTTGACGCTGACTTCTTTGGCGAACGGGTGCGGCGAGATCACGATCGCGTTGCGGGTCAGCAACGCCAGCAGCGTCTTGAAGAAGACGGTGGCAACCGGGTTGGTCGACGGAGCCAGGGCGAGCACCACACCGGCCGGGCGGGGCACCTCGACCAGTTTGCGGTCTTCGTGCAGCACCGGACTGACGTAGTCGTGGTTGCCGTAGGTCTCCCAGATGCCGGTTGAACAGCCGAGGTTCTTGCGAACTTTGTGTTCGACCACCCCGAACCCGGTCTCGGCGACCGCGGCTTCGGCGAACTCGCGCGCATGAGCCGCCCCCGCGTCGGCGGCAGCCTTCACGATCCGGCGGACGGTGGCGATGTCATAAGTGGCGAAGGCGCGTGAAGCCCACTGCGCTCGCTGCACCATCGCGCGGCCGCGGGGCACGCCTGCAGGCTCGATCGGGATGCCGGAGAACGCCTCGGGACTCATCGACGCCCCCCCCGACTAGAGCGCACTTCGCGCCACGCCTTGCCGATCGCGACTTCGGTGCGGTCGAGCAGTTCTTCGGCCACCTCGGGCTTGAGCAAGATTCCGGGCTTGTATTGCAGCACCCGGGGGTCGAGAGTCGAAAAAATCGCCCAGACCCCTCCGGCGTAGAGATGGCGCATCACATATTTGGCACCTTGAGGGTCGTTGAACTCCAGACCGAAAATGACCCCGTTCTGACGGATGCCGGTGAACCAATCGGGATAGGTAGCGGCGATGTCACGCAGACCCGAGCCGATCAGGTCGGAGATGTAGTGCACCATCGACCGGGTTTCCGGGCGCCTGGTGATCTCCAAGACTTTCAGTGCCGCGATGCAGCCGAGTTCGGCGCCACCGAAGGTGGCCATGTGGGCAAATCCGTCTTCGCTCAACCAACCGGCGGCATGGTCGGCGACCAAGACGCAGGCAATGGGATACAGCCCACCTGAGATGCCTTTGCCGGTGACCAGAAGATCGGGGATCACGCCTTCTTTGGTGATCCCCCAGAGTTCCCCGGTGCGCATCAAGCCGGTCTGTACCTCGTCGGCAATGTAGAGCGCGTCGTACTTCTCGCAGAGGGCCTTGACCGCGGGCAGATAGCCAGGCGCAGGGAGCGGGAAACCATAGGTGGCCGGAATGGTCTCCATGATCACCGCAGCCACGTCACGGCCGCGCAACGCGTCCTCCATGGCGTCAAGATCATTGAAGGGCACGTGCGGGAAGTCCGCCGGTTCACCGGAGTTGAACAACTGGGTGAACCGCTCGTCACCGGTTTGTACGGCGAGGCCGGTGTGCCCGTGATAGGCCTTCACGATCGAGACGATCTTGCGTTTGCCCGTCGCATGCCGGGCAGTCTTGATTGCCATGTCGATCGCTTCGCCGCCGGCGGAGCCATAGATGACCTTCGACAAACCGGGGGGCGCGGTGGCGATCAGTGACTCGGCCAGGGCGGTTCGGGCGAGTGCGGGGAAGTGGTGGTTGCCGATGTCGAAGTGATTCATCGCCGTGGTCACCGCGGCCACCACCTCGGGATTGCGGTGGCCCAGGTTGTAGGTGCCGCCGTTGAGGTGCACGTCGATCAGGCGCTTGCCCGACATGTCATAGAGGAAGTAGTCCTCCCGCCGGTCGATCACCAATGGCACCCCGGAGTCGATCCAGAACTGGGTCTTGTCGGGGTTCCAATAGGTCTTGGCCTTGTCGAGCACTTCTTGCTTGGAGGCGAAGGAGAAGAAGCCGTAGTCGTAGTTGCCTGCGCTCGGCTCAGCAGCAGCACTTGGCTGCGATACAGAGGTGGGTACGCCGTCCACGTTGGCGAACGTACCAGCGGTTAGACCAAAGTTCTAGACCAAAAATGCGATACCAAACCAGTCATCTGGGTCAAGTTCGGATCAAAAGACAGACCGAAGTCATTGCGCACCCCGTGTGACTCAGTTCATACTCCACACGTCACCTGGCCGGGACCTTGGGCTCGGCCCCCGTCCGCGAAACCCCGGAGGTCACCGCGTTATGACGACTAGTTCACCAGGAGACGGCTTCAACGCCGTTCCCGGCGATCACCAGATCCAACCCGCAGAAGCCGCCAAGCTAAAGGCGGGTGCCGTCGGTCTTGTCGGCGTTCTCTTCATGGCCCTGGCCAACGCTGCGCCGATCACAGCCATGACCTTCAACGTGCCGATCGCCGTCGGCTACGGCAACGGCACCGGAGCCCCAGCGGGCTACCTCTTCGCGATGATCGTGCTGAGCATCTTCACGGTTGGGTTTGTGTCGATGGCGCGCTACATCACCACGGCGGGCGCCTTCTATGGGTTCATCTCGCACGGACTCGGCCAGGTCACCGGAATGGCTTCTGGTCTGTTGGCGGCGGTGGCCTACATCATCTTCGAGGCCTCGCTGATCGGCGGTTTCTCTTACTTCGCCTCCACCTATGTCTTGGAGCCCATGGGGGTGCACCTGCACTGGATGGTGATCGCCACGATCGGCATCTTGGTGATCGCGGCGCTCACCTACTTCTCGGTCACCCTGGCCGCCGGTGTGCTCGGCGTGACGCTGGTCTGCGAGATCATCTTGCTGGTCACGCTCGGGGTGAGCGTGCTTCTCCACCCCGGTCCTGACGGCTTCCTGAAGGAGTCGTTGAGCATCCCCTATGCCTTCGAGGGCTTGAAGGCCAACGAGTATGGATCGGGTGCGGCAGCGGGTGTCGGCGCGATTGGTCTGTTCTTCGCCTTCTGGTCGTGGGTGGGTTATGAGACCACTGCGGTCTACGGCGAGGAGTCCTCGAATCCGAAGCGCAATGTGCCGATGGCGACCATGATCGCCGTGATCGGGCTGGGGCTCTTCTACACCTTCATGTCGTTGATGGCGATCGTTGGCAACGGTGCAGCCAAGTCGATCCAGCTCTCGGCGGGCGCATCACCGATCGACCTGTGGATCGGGCTCGTGCAGGGCAACCTCGGCGGCTTCGCTGTGGGGGCCTACAAGTTTCTCGTCGTGATGGGGTCCTTCGCCTGCGCGATGGCCTTCCACAACGCTGCTGCGCGCTACATCTTCGCCATGGCTCGCGAGACGCCGTGGGCTGGTGTGCGCAACACCATCGGTGGAGTCAACGCCAAGCACGGTTCACCGGCGATGGCGTCGTTCTTGCAGAGCGGGATCACCTTCTTGCTGTGCTTGTTCTTCCTCTTCACCACCAGCCTGCCCAAGGAGGCAGGCGGCAACGCGGCAGTGCCCTACGTCTACGTCTACGGTCTGTTGGCTCTGGTGGGGACGGCGATGATCCTGATCGTCCAGACGCTCACCTCGGCCGCAGTGGTCAACTACTTCTGGGGCAAGAAGGTGCACCGAGGTCACTGGCTGACCACTCTGGTGGCACCGATCCTGGGCGGCCTGGGCATGCTGTTTGCGCTCTACCTGCTGTGGAGCAACAAGGAGTTTGCTGCCGGTCTGGCCTCCAACAGCATCGTCTACACCTTGATGCCCTACTACACCGTCGGACTGTTCGTCGCGGGTGTTGTTTATGCCTACTACGTGAAGTCCAAGCACCCAGCCACCTACGACATGATCGGTCGCACCGTGCTGGAGGAGGCGCACGAGCGGTGACCGACCTCGAGCGGTTCGGTTTGGTGCCGTGACGGACCAGACCGTCCACTTCGCTCCGGATCCGGGATCGGACCCGGCCACCTGGACCTACACCTTCGGAGGTGTAGCCCCGGTGGCTGAGGTCCGCCCGGGTCAGGTGGTCAGCACGTGGACTATGGACTGCTTCGGCGGCAGAGTGCGCTCGACTGCCGACCTGGCTAGCGCGGTCTGCGATCCGCGCCAGTTGAACCCGCAGACCGGTCCGTTTCATGTCACCGGAGCCGAACCAGGCGACACCTTGGCCGTGCACTTCGTGTCGATCCGTTGTCGCGAATCGTGGGGAGTCTCCAGCACGGTGCCGTTCTTCGGGGCGCTCACGGCGACTCCGATGACGGCGATGCTTCACGAGGCGCTCACCGAACGCACCTGGATCTATGACATCGATAACGCCGATGGTGTGGTGCGGTTCTTGGCCGCCGATACGGCGTACTCCGCGGCGTTGCCGCTGGACCCCATGCACGGCACCGTCGGCGTGGCTCCGGCGCTGGGCGAGGTGCGTTCGTCGCTGACCCCGGGTGACTGGGGCGGCAATATGGACACACCAGAGATGCGGGCCGGGGTGACCTGCTATCTCGGTGTCAACGTCCCTGGCGCCCTATTCAGCCTGGGTGATGGGCATGCCCGCCAAGGAGAGGGTGAGACCTGTGGAGTGGCGGTCGAAACTGCCATGGACACCGTCTTCACTGTAGACGTAGTCCGCGGTCACCCGACGCCTTGGCCGAGACTGGAAAGCGACGAGTTCTTGATGACGACCGGCTCGGCGCGCCCACTCGAAGACGCATTCCGAATCGCCCACCAGCAGATGGTGCATTGGGTCGCCGAACTGACTGGGATGAGCCACCTCGATAGCTATCAGTTTGTCTCCCAAGCCGCGCTCACCCCGATCGCCAATGTGGTCGACACCAACTACACGGTGGTCTGCAAGGTGCCCAAGACTCTGCTTCCAGGTGTGGTGGCGATGGACGGCATTCATTCGCGCCTCCGGGCAGTCGCACGGAACTGGTCGGGCTGATGGGTCGGGTGGAGCGGTTCGAGATCGACCTAGTTTTGGCTCAGACCATGGCGCAGGCAGCATTGGCCGCTGCGGCCAGTCACGATGCGCTGGTGTCGGTGGCGGTGGTCGACGGGGGTGGACACTTGGTCTGCTTTGCCCGCATGGATGGCGCGGAGATTGCCGGTCCGACCTTGGCCCTCGACAAGGCGTTCACCGCTGTTGCACACCGGATCGCCACCGCCGATCTGACGTCACTGGTGGGGCCGGGGGCCGATCTCGCGGGGATGTATGCCGCCGGCGGTGGTCGCTACATCGCGTTCGCCGGTGGCTTGCCGCTCTGGGATGGTGATCGGGTCGTCGGTGGGATCGGGGTCAGTGGTGGCACCGGGGCCCAAGACGCTGCGGCTGCAGCCGTCGGAGCAGTCGTCTTTGAGGAGGCGCGAGATGGCTGACCGGTCAACGCTGGGCCGGTTCCGGTTCATGGACGCCCAAAAGGTCAATCTCGACGGGTTCGCCGTGCCCGACGCCGGCCTCGGCATGGTGGCCTTCGCCTCGCCCAACGACCCCGAGCCGTCGTTGGTGATCGAGTCGGGGGTCGTGGTCGAACTCGATGGCCGAGCGCGGGCTGACTTCGACCTGGTCGACGAATTCATCGCCACTCACGGGTTGGATCTGCGGGTTGCTGAGGAAGCCATGGGGCTCGCCGATATCGACTTCGCCCGCATGCTGATCGACCCCGGCGTCCCGCGCTCGGAGATCATCCGGCTCACTGCCGGGATGACCCCGGCCAAATTGGCCCGTGTGCTGGCCTCACTGCGGCCAGCCGAACTCGTGATCGCGATGACCAAGTGCCGCGCCCGTCGTACTCCGTCGAATCAGGCGCACGTCACCAACCGGTCCGATGATCCGTTGCTGCTGGCTGCCGACGCGGCGACCGCGGCCGCCTTCGGATTCCGGGAGATTGAGACCACGGTCCCGGCGCTCGGCGATGCCCCTTCTAATGCGATCGCGGTCAGCATTGGGTCAGCCGTGGGGGCTCCGGGAGTGCTCGTGCAGTGCTCGGTCGAGGAAGCCCTCGAACTTGAGATGGGCATGCGTGGGTTGGTCTCCTACGCCGAGACGGTGTCGCTCTATGGCACCGAGCAGATCTTCATCGACGGCGACGACACCCCCTGGTCCAAGGCGTTCCTCACCTCGGCCTACGCCTCTCGTGGGATCAAGATGCGAGTCACTTCCGGCGGCGGCGCAGAGGCGTTGATGGGAGATGCCGAAGGGTGCTCGATGTTTTATCTCGAAGCCCGATGCGTTGCTCTGGCCCGGGCGATCGGATCGCAGGGGGTGCAAAACGGCGGGATCGACTCGGCTGCGGTGGCAGGGGCTGTTCCTGGGGGAGTGCGCAGCCTGATGGCCGAGAACCTCATGGTGATGATGCGCAACCTGGAGGCCTGCACGGGCAACGATGCGTTGATGAGCGAGTCCGACGTACGCCGAACCTCGCGCACCCACCCGATCTTCATCGCCGGATCCGACTACATCTGCTCGGGGTTCGGCTCGATCCAGCGCTACGACAACATGTTCGGGCCGTCGCAGTGGAACTCCGAGGACATCGACGACTTCTTGATCATGCAGCGCGACTGGGGGATCGACGGTGGACTGAGGTCGGCTTCGGAGCAGCGGGTCGCCGAACTCCGGGCCGAGGCGGTCGCCGCGACGCGCGATGTCTACCAGGCGCTGGGCTTAGCTGACTTCAGCGATGGGTGGGTCGCTGAGGCGATCGACGCGGCGGGCTCCAAAGATGTGCCCTCAGCCGACCTCATGGTGCCGGTCACTGCCTCACGACTCATCCGCGACACCGGGATCACCATGATCGACGTGGTCGACGCACTTGCCCGAACTGGTCACGAGAGCACCGCCGAACGTCTGCTGGCGATGTTGGTGGTGCGGGTGCATGGCGACCACCTGCACACTGCAGCGATCTTCGACGAAGAGATGAATGTGCTCTCGTTGATCACCGATCCGAATGACTATGAGGGACCCGGCACGGGCTACCTGCCCACCGAGCAGCGACAAGCCGAGATTGACCATGTGCGCCAAGAGCGATCGGTGGCCGACATGGCGGCGACGCAGGCGACGTACGCCTCGACGAACTTCGGGGTGATTGGACCCGCTGACCGCGGGCACGATCCGCGAGACGTGGTGATTGGTGTTTCACCGGCCACCGGTCGCTCGATCTGGCGAACGCTATCGGGGCTGCTGGTAACAGATGCTCTGGATGAGATCCTGGCTGGGCTCGAAGAGGAGGGCTGCGTCGGCCGGATCGTCCGGATCAATTCCTCGCTCGACCTGGGGCGGATCGGGCTGACTGCGGCTCGGTTGGCGGGGTCGGGAATCGCAGTTGGCCTGCAAGCCAAAGGCACCGCGCTAATCCACCGGCATGATCTGGCGCCGTTGGCCAACTTGGAATTGCTCAGCGTCGCGCCAACGCTGTCGCGGGCCGACTACCGACTGCTGGGCATCAATGCGGGTCGCCACGCCAAGGGGGCCTCGCCGATGCCTGGTCGCAATCCCTACTCCGACGAGGCGATCGAGGCCCGCTATCACACCTCGGTAGTGGCGCTGACTGCCATCGAACGAACTCACGTAGTTCGCGACGGCGGTCTGGAAGAACTGTCCCTGACCCGTCCGGAGGTGGCCCAGTGACCAAGGCGCGCTCAGGGCGTGACCCAGAGACCCTGTCGCTGGACTCAGTGCTGACCGGGTCGGTCAGTGCCGACGACGTGCGGATCCATCCCGACACGTTGCGGCGGCAGGCAGATGTGGCCCACGCCCACGCCAATCCGCACCTGGCGGCCAATCTGCGACGGGCTGCCGAACTGACCGCACTGCCTGATGAACGAGTCTTGGCGATCTATGAGGCGCTTCGCCCCGGACGATCGACCTTCGCTGAACTGGAGGAGATCGCCGCCGAACTGGACGTGGTTCCGGCACCGGCGTGTTCGGCCCTGGTCCGCGAAGCCGCGGCTGCCTATGTGCGCCGCGGGGTTATCGCCTAAGGCACGATGGCTTGATGGAGTCGGCTCGATGTCGTTGAAGGCGGGGATCGATGTCGGCAATGCCACCACTGAAGTACTGATCGCCGAGGTGGGCTCAGAGGGGCCAGTTCCACTGGCCTGGGACCGCCGACCGACGTTAGGTGGCAAGGGTTCCCTGCGTGCCTCCGAAGCGGCCGCAGCGCTGCTTGCCCGCTTGGAGCGACGCCACGGTGTGCGGGTCGATGAGGTCCTGGTGACCCCCCAAGTGGCCACGGAGACGGCGGTGACCACGCGACAGCGGCGTGGGCCCGACACTGGTCGCCTGTTGGTGATCACCGGAGCTTCGGGGACGCCGGCCGGTCACGGCGCAGGGGTCGGACGGCCGGTGCACATTGACTCGATGCCTCAGCCCGGACCCGTGGTTCTGGTAGCGACTGACCCGCTTGGCTTTCGGCACACGGTTGATCGCGTGGCTGCCTGGCTGGCTGCAGGGGCCGACGTGCGCGGCCTGATCCTGGCAGGCGACGAAGCTCGCCTTGTGTCTGCCCGGGTGGGGACCGATCTGCCCGTCGTCGATGGGATCGACGTGGCGCCTGTCTTGGCCGCCGACCGGGTCGCGGTCGAGGTGGCTCCTGCTGGTGGGGTGGTGCGCTCGATTGCCGATCCGATCTGGCTCGCCGGGCACCTTGCCCCCGGGGAATCACCCGCAGCCGTTCGAGCAGCTGCGGGTCTGGTGGCGGGATCGGCGGCCGCGGTCGTCGTACTCAGGGGGGAGGGGGTGGCCGCTCGGGCCCAGGCTCCGGAGGAGCGGGATCTGGGGGACGGGTGGGCCGTTGACCTGAGCAGTCCCACGTTGCCGCGCCTGCGTCCGGGAGCGTTGGTCCGAGACGTGCGGATCACGTCCACACTGTTGGCCACCGAGCATGCGCGGGCCTACCCGGAGGCCTTCGAGGGGCGTGCGGTGCGGGTGGTCGGCAGCGAGACCGAGGCCGCTGAGGCTGGCGCGTTGACCACCCCGGGGGCAGGGCTTGCTCCGGCTGTTGTGGACCTGGGTGGCGGCACTCTCGATCTGCTCAGTCCGAATCTGCGCAGGACCGCTGCGGGGTGCGGAATCATGCTCACCGCAGCTGTGGGGCGCCTGCTCTCAATCAGCGATGGGACTGCCGAATGGGTCAAGCGCGGTCCCTCGCTGCGGATCGAGGCGCCGCAGGTCGCCGCCGACGAAGCCGGGGTCCGGCACTTTCTGGACGAGCCTGTGCCTGGGAGTTCGGTGGGGTGGTTGACGGTCGCCGGTCCCGCTGGGCGGCTGCCGTTTCATCGGGAGTTGACTGCCTCGGAGTGGCGCCAGGCCCGTCGGGCGCTGAAGTACGACGTGATCGTGGCCAACCTTCGTCGTCTGGTCGGCTCCGAGGAGGTGGGCGGGCCTGATGAACCGGTTGGGCTTGAGGAACTGGTTGGGCCGGGTGAACTGGTTGGGCCTGGTGAACTGGGCGCGGATCAATTTCTTCTGATTGGCGGCCCCGCCGAAGACGACGAACTGATCGATCTGCTCGCCGATGCCTTTCCGGGGATCAGTTTCGGTCGGGCCAACGTTGCCGGCGTACTCGGCCCGAGGTGGGCCGTCGCCTACGGACTCCTCCTCCTGTGACCCTCTAACCCTCCTCCCCCCAGGCCGACGCGCCCAAAAGTTCCGCCGACGCGCCCGAAAGTTCCGCCGACGCGCCCGAAAGTTCCGCCGACGCGCCCGAAAGTTCCGCCGACGCGCCGCGTTGTTGGAGTGAGCCGCCGAAAAGTTCTGACGAGGCGCCCGGTTGTTTCTCATCCGCCGGAAGTTTGGGAGGACAACAACTGGGCGCGTCGCCGGAACAACTGGGCGCGTCGCCGGAACAACTGGGCGCGTCGGCGAAAAGGGTGGGGGTTTGAGTCCGAGTGGGGTGAGGTGGAATCCTCCGAACATGGACGCCATTTCGTTTCCGCCGCCGCCGATCAACGAACCTGTGCTCGACTACGCCCCGGGTAGTGCTGAGCGGGCTTCTGTTCAGGCCGCGTTAGCTGACCTGCAGGCTCAGGCGATTGAGCTTCCGGCCCATATCGGCGGGGAGTGGCAGTTGGGTGGGGGCCCCGAGTTCGAGGTGGTGCAGCCGCACAAGCACGCGCATGTTCTGGGCTCCAGTCGACACAGCTCCAAGGGCGACGCCCAGAAGGCCGTCGATGCGGCTCTGGCCGCCGGACCGGCCTGGCGGGCCCTGTCGATGGACGACCGCTGCGCCATCATCTTGAAGGCAGCCGACCTGCTGGCTGGCCCCTGGCGAGCCCGCCTCAACGCGGCCACCATGCTCGGGCAGTCCAAGACGGCCTACCAAGCCGAGATCGACGCAGCGTGTGAGTTGATCGACTTCTGGCGCTTCAACGTGCACTACGCCAAGCAGATCCTGACCGATCAGCCGATCGCGAACTCCCCGGGTGTGTGGAACCGCACGGACCACCGGCCGCTTGAGGGGTTCATCTATGCGATCACGCCGTTCAACTTCACGGCCATCGCAGGCAATCTGCCCACCGCTCCAGCGTTGATGGGCAACACGGTGGTCTGGAAGCCCTCGCCCACCCAGCAGTTTGCCGCGCATCTGACCATGGAACTGCTGATCGAAGCCGGCATGCCGCCGGGTGTGATCAACATGCTCCCTGGTGACGGCATCGAAGTATCCGACGTGGTGATGAACCACCCGGACCTGGCGGGCATCCACTTCACTGGCTCGACCCCGACGTTCCAGCACCTGTGGAGCGAGGTGGGCCGCAACCTCACCAACTACCGGTCCTATCCGCGCATCGTCGGCGAGACCGGCGGCAAGGACTTCATCGTTGCCCACGCCAGCGCCGACCCCGACGTCTTGCGTACGGCGATGATCCGCGGAGCCTTTGAGTTCCAGGGGCAGAAGTGCTCGGCCGCCTCTCGGGCCTACGTGCCCAAGTCGGTCTGGACCCGCATCAAGGACGACCTGATCGATGAAACCAACGCGATCACACAGGGCGATGTCAGCGACTTCACCAACTTCATGAGCGCCGTGATCGATGCCCGCGCCTTCGCCAAACACAAGCAGGCGATCGACCGAGCACATGGCGTCGACGGGTTGAGTGTCCTCGCCGGCGGGACGTACGACGACTCGGTGGGCTATTTCGTCCGGCCGACCATCGTGGAGTCGAGCTCGCCAGAGGACCCGATGTTCTCCGATGAATACTTCGGCCCGATCCTGGCCGTCCATGTCTATGACGACGCCCAGTTCGAGTCCGTGGTGGATCAAATGGAGTCGTTTGCGCCCTACGCGCTCACCGGCGCGGTGATCTCCCAAGACCGGGGCGCGATCGCGTGGGCCGCAGACCGACTGCGGTTCGCGGCAGGCAACTTCTATATCAACGACAAGCCCACCGGGGCGGTCGTCGGTCAGCAACCGTTCGGTGGCGCCCGCGCGAGTGGGACCAACGACAAGGCCGGCGCAGCGGCCAACCTGCTGCGCTGGACCAGCCCGAGGTCGATCAAGGAGACGTTCGCTCCGCCGAAGGACTACCGCTACCCGTTCATGGGTGCCGACCTGTGACCGCGAAGGTCGACCACGTTCTGCACTACCCGGGTGCCACGATTCGTGAAGTTCACGAGATGCTGGCCGATCCGGCATTTCGCGAGCGCGTCTGCATCTTCCAAGGCGATCTGCGGCACCTGGTTCGGATCGAACGCGATCACGATCAGATGGTGGTCGAAGTCGACCGGGTGCAATCAGCCAAAGGTGTGCCCAGTTTCGCCAAGTCCTTCGTGGGCGATGAGATCCAGATCGTGCAGCGAGAGTCGTGGTCGTCGCCGGCTAAGGCGGATGTCACCATTGCCATCCCAGGCAAGCCCGGTCAGATCTCGGGCACGATGCTGCTCAGCGAGGTGCGCGGCAGTGTGGAGCACCACGTTCGGCTCGCGGTCAAAGTGGGCATTCCACTGATCGGCGGCAAGCTCGAAGGCATGATTGCGGACCTGCTCACCTATGCGATGAAGGCCGAAAACCACGCCGGGAAGAAGTGGTTGGCCGAGTCGCGATAGCCTCGCCTTGAGGCTGGCACAACGGCGTGCCGGCGGAGGTGAAAGACGTGCCCAAGACACTTGATTCCCTAGTCCCTGCCTACTTCAAGCACCTGTCGCCAGAAGCACAGTTGGAGTGGAACGCCGAGGAGCACCGACAGGCCGCGCAAAGCCATCTCGATGTGGCTGCGCAGCGCTTGCCGGGCACGGCCAACATCAGGATCAGCCCCGATCCCTACAGCGAGGGATCGCTGATTGAGATCGTCACCGACGACATGCCCTTCTTGATCGATTCGGTCGGGATGGCGCTCAATGACGAGGGCTTCGATGTGCTCGGACTGGTCCACCCCCAGTTCGACGTACGCCGAGATGTGCTGGGCAACTTGGTCGACGTCGTCTTCGACGGCAGTCAGCCCGCGGAGTCGCAGACCGACTCGTTTGAGTCCTGGATGCGGATCGAGACTGAGCACATCCCGGACGCGGAGAAGGGCCAAGTCCAGCGGCACCTGGAGAAGGTGCTCCAAGACGTGCGTGAGGCCGTCGAGGACTGGCCCAAGATGCACGCCCAGGTAGACCGGATCGTGGCCGACCTGGAGACCAACGACCACGGCCTGGCCACCGACGAGGTGGAGATGGGTCGGGAGTTCCTGCGCTGGCTGGCCGATGACCACTTCACGTTCCTTGGCTACCGCGAGTACCTCTTGGAACGCCAAGGCAACGACGAGGTGCTGCGCGCCGTCCCGGCCTCCGGGCTGGGCATCTTGCGCGGCGACCAGCAAGAGTCGCCGTCGTTCAGCAAGCTTCCCCCGCTCGTGCGCGCGCGGGCGCGGGACAAGAACCTGCTCGTCTTGGCCAAGGCCAACTCGCGTGCCACCGTGCACCGCCCGGTTCACCTCGACTACATCGGAGTGAAGACCTTCGACGCCTCCGGTGAAGTCAACGGCGAGCAGCGTTTCCTCGGATTGTTCTCCTCCGGTGCCTACACCGAGTCGATCGTGCGCATTCCGATGCTGCGCGAGAAGGTGGACGCCGTCATCGCCCAGGCCGGATTCGAGCCCAACAGCCACGCCGCCAAGGCGCTGCTGGATGTGCTGGAGACCTACCCGCGCGATGAGTTGTTCCAGACCGACGTCGACGACCTGACCCGGATTTCAGTTGCGGTCATGCAGTCGCGTGAGCGTCGTGCCCTCCGGCTCTTCGTACGACGCGACATCTACGGCCGTTTCCTGTCGTGCTTGGTCTATTTGCCGAGGGACCGCTACAACACCGCAGTGCGGGAGAAGTTCGCCCGCATCCTGAAGGAGTCGCTGCACGGCGAGACGGTGGAGTTCACTGTGCGACTCAGCGAATCGTTCAGCGCCCGCGTGCACTTCGTGGTGCGGCCCAAGCCGGGCGAGTCGATCCCCGAAGAAATCGACGTGGCCGCGATCGAGCGCAAACTGCAAGAGGCCGCGCGCTCGTGGGATGAGGACTTGGCCGCCGAACTGCGCGCCAATCTCGACGACGACGGTGCCTTGGCCCGCGCTCACTCCACCGCCTTCCCGGAGGCCTACAAGGAGGACTACCCGGCGACCACCGGTGCAGTCGACCTAGGTCGCATCGTGGCCTTGCCGGACAACGAGGTGGCGGTCGCGCTGGAGCGGGCCGAGGATCCACGGTCGGCGCGGCTGAAGATCTATCGCACCGGCGACCCGTTGGTGCTCTCGCACATCCTGCCGATGCTGTCCTCGCTGGGGGTGGAGGTCACCGACGAGCGGCCCTACTCGCTGCACGGCTTGGAGACCCCGGCTCACATCTATGACTTCGGTCTGCGCGCTGCCGACGCCCTGCCCGACAATGGCGCGGAGTTGGTGCAAGAAGCCGTGATGGCCACCTGGCACGGCCAGAGCGACGGCGACGGCTTCAATGCGTTGGTCCTGGCCGCTGGTCTCACCTGGCGACAGGCGATGATCCTGCGTGCCTACACGCGCTATCTGCGTCAGGGCGGCTTGCCCTATTCCCAGGAGTACGTCGAGCAGACGCTGCGCACCAACGTTGGCTTGGCCCGTGACTTGGTGGCCTTGTTCGAAGCCCGCTTCGATCCGGCGCTCGGCGAGATCGACGGCTCTCGTCGTACCACTGCCGTTGCCGAGTTGGGTGCCTCCATCCGTAGCGCCCTCAACAACGTGGCCGCCCTCGACCAGGACCGCATCCTGCGCTCACTGCTGGCCGTGATCGAGTCGACGCTGCGCACGAACTACTTCCAACGGGGTGCTGACGGCGCTCTGCACTCCTACATGGGATTCAAGATCGATCCTTCTGGGGTCCCGGACCTGCCCGCCCCGCGCCCGAAGTACGAGATCTGGGTGCACTCTCCACGTGTCGAAGGTGTGCACCTGCGCTTCGGCCAGGTCGCGCGCGGTGGCCTGCGCTGGTCGGACCGTCGCGACGACTTCCGCACCGAGGTGCTGGGTCTGGTCAAGGCGCAGATGGTGAAGAACACCGTGATCGTCCCGGTCGGCGCGAAGGGCGGGTTTGTCTGCCGCCAGTCACCCGACCCGGCCGTGGACCGTCAGGCATGGCTCGACGAGGGGGTGGCGTGCTACCGCACGTTCATCTCGGCCCTGCTCGATGTGACTGACAACCTGGTCGAGGGCAAGGTAGTGCCGCCGCTCGACGTGGTCAGGCACGACGGTGACGATGCCTACCTGGTGGTGGCCGCAGACAAGGGCACGGCGAGTTTCTCCGACATCGCCAACTCTGTGGCCAAGGACTATGGCTTCTGGCTCGGCGACGCGTTCGCTTCGGGTGGTTCGGTCGGCTATGACCACAAGGGCATGGGCATCACTGCCCGCGGCGCTTGGGTCAGCGTGCGGCGCCACTTCCGAGAGCGCGGGCTGGACTCGCAGACCCAGGACTTCACTTGCGTCGGCATCGGCGACATGTCCGGTGACGTGTTCGGCAACGGGATGCTCTGCTCAGAGCACATCCGATTGGTGGCGGCGTTCGACCACCGCGACATCTTCTTGGATCCCAACCCCGACGCCGCCACGTCGTACGCCGAGCGCAAGCGGTTGTTCGAACTACCGCGAAGCAGTTGGCAGGACTACGACACGTCGCTGATTTCGGCCGGAGGCGGGGTCTATCCGCGCTCGGCCAAGTCGATCCCGATCTCCAACCAAGTGCGCGAAGCGCTCGGGCTCGACGAAGGAGTCACGGAGATGTCGCCGACGGACCTGATGAGCTCGATCTTGAAGGCTCCGGTCGACCTGCTTTGGAACGGCGGGATCGGCACCTACGTCAAGGGCGAGTCGGAGACCCATGCCGATGCCGGTGACAAGGCCAACGACCCGATCCGGGTCAATGGCAACGAGTTGCGCTGTGCTGCCGTGGGTGAGGGCGGCAACCTGGGCTTCACCCAATTGGGCCGGATCGGCTATGCGCTCTCCGGTGGCCCGGGCGGCACCGGTGGGCGGATCAACACCGACTTCATCGACAACTCAGCTGGTGTCGACACCTCCGACCACGAGGTCAACATCAAGATCCTGCTCGATGGTTCGGTCGCCAGCGGCGATTTGAGCAATGAGGATCGCAATGCGCTGTTGGCGTCGATGACCGATGAGGTCGCCGCGCTGGTGTTAATCGACAACTACGAGCAGAACCTGGCTCTGGCCAACGCCGTGCACAACGCTGCGGCCCTGATGCACGTCCATGAAGACCTGATGCGCAAACTCGAGCGCCGCGGCCTACTGGATCGTGAGTTGGAGGCGCTGCCCAGCCGTCGTGAAGCAGCGGCGCGGATGGAGCGCGGGGAGGGCCTGACCGGTCCGGAACTGTCGATCCTGCTGGCCTACGCCAAGATCGTGCTGGCCGACCAATTGGTCGAGACCGACATCGCCGACGACCCGTTCCTGCGCGGTGAGCTCTATGCCTACTTCCCGCTGCCGCTGCGACAGGACTACCGCAAGGCGATGGAGGCGCACCCGCTGCGTCGCGAAATCATCGTGACCCGGATCGTCAATCACCTGATCAACGGTGCCGGGTTCACCTACCTGCACCGGTTGGGTGATGAGACCGGAGCTGCCGACTCCGAACTCGTGCGGGCCAACTTGGTCGCGCGAGAGATCTTCGGCAGCGTGGGGTTGATCCGCGAGATCTGCGCGCTGGACAACAAGATCGATGCCGAGGTGCAGACTCGCATGCGGCTCGACGTACGCACGCTGGTGGAGCGGGTCTCGCGCTGGCTGGTCACCAACCGCCGTCCGATCGACTCCGATGCGATCGTCGACGACTTCGACGTCACCGTAGGCCGAGTGCTGCAGCAACTGCCCGAGATCATGACCGGCGTTGAGTTGGCCAACTTCGAGGCGCGTCGCGATGCGCTGGTGGCCCAGGGCGTTTCGACAGAACTCGCCAGCCGCGTCGCGGTGATGCCACCGGCCTACATGGTCATGTGGATCGTCGAGGTCGCGCTGCGGGAGAACCTCGATCCGCTGATGGTGGCCAAGGTGCACTTTGCGCTCGGTGAGCGTCTGGCTCTGCCGACGTTGGTGACCCGGATTCTCTCTCTGCCCCGCACCGACCGGTGGCAGACCATGGCCCGGGCATCGGTGTTGGAGGATCTGCACCGTGTGCACGCCGACCTCACCACCGACGTGCTGCGTACCGGCAGCGACGACCTCGATGCGGAGGCGCGCGTGGAGTTGTGGGTCGAGGATGAGCCAGACGTGGTCGAGCGGGCCAAGGCAACGCTGGATGACATCTGCAGTGACGAAGTGCCCGACCTGGCGCGCGCCTCGGTGGCGCTGCGTGTGGTGCGGGGCCTGGTGCACAAGAGGTGAGTGGAACTGGCCTAGATCCAGCGCAGGCCGTGGTGCAGGCGCTGGATCTGGACCGGCTCATCGACGACCTGGTCTCGCTGGTGCGGATCCCGTCGGTGTCAGGCACCGAGGGCGAAGTCACTGTGCAGGAGTGGTACGCCGAGCAGTTGGCCGACGCGGGCCTGCAGGTCGACCTTTGGGACCTCGACATCTTTGACCTTGCTGCTCGACCCGACTTTCCCGGCATGGAGGTGCGGCGTGACCGAGCCCTGGGCTGCGTTGGTAGCACCGGTGAGGGACTGCCTGGGCTGATCCTGCAGGGTCATACCGACGTCGTACCCGTCGGTGATCCGCGAGCCTGGACGCGGCATCCGTTCAGCGGCGAGATCGCCCGGGGACGTGTCTGGGGTCGCGGGGCTGCCGATATGAAGGCCGGAGTGGCGGCCAACTTGGCTGTCGCCCGCGCTGTGGTGGCCTCCGGTATTGAGTTGGCCAAGCCGCTCGCCATCCACGCCGTGATCGGTGAGGAAGATGGCGGCCTGGGGGCCTATGGCACCTTGGCACGCGGCCATCGAGGCGAGGCGTGCGTGATCAGCGAACCCACCAGTGGGGCGCTCGTGATCGCCAATGCCGGAGCGCTCACATTCCGGATCGAGGTCCCAGGCAGACCCGCCCATGGAGCGCTGCGCAAGTCGGGACACAGCGCGGTCGAGGCATTCTGGGGCATCCACCAAGCCCTTCTCGAACTAGAAACCGAGCGCAATGCGGCGACCGAACCGCTCTTCGCGCACAACCCGTTGCCCTATGGGATCTCGATCGGCACCGTGCACGCGGGGGAGTGGTCGAGCACGGTGCCAGAACTCCTTGTTGCCGAAGGTCGGTTCGGAGTCCGTCTGGGGGAGTCCGTCGAAGAGGCCCGCTCCATCTTCGAGGCCGCCGTCAATCGGGCCGCTGACGCCGACCCATGGCTGCGCAGCCATCGACCGCGGGTGGGGTGGACCGGCGGACAGTTCGCCAGCGCCCGGCTGCCCGAGGGACACTGGCTTCTGGACGAGATGGAGGGGGCAGTGCGGGCCGCTGGGTTGGCGGTGCTGCCGCCGTACGGGCTCGAAGGCGGCTCGGATCTGAGGCTCTACACCGCGGCTGGCGTCCCGACGCTGCACTATGGCCCCGGCCACCTCGACCAGGCTCACATCGTCGACGAGCACGTGTCGATCACCATGGTGAAGGAGTGCGCCAGGGCGCTGGCAGTGTTGGCGGCGCGGCGGTGCGCAGTACCGTCGGATTCGTGACTCGACCCTCAATCTCCGGACTGCGCGCAGCGATCAGCGCCGGTGAAACGACCGCCGTCGACGTGGTCACCGAACATCTGGACCGAATCGATGCGCTCGATGCGTCGCTCAACGCCTTCTCAGTGGTGTTGCGGGACCAGGCGCTTGCAGAGGCGGCTCAACGGGATGCGGTCACTGCTTCGGGGCCGCTGCACGGTGTGCCGTTCGCGATCAAGGAAGAGATCGACGTCGCCGGCACCGTGACCACCTTTGGTGGACTGGGCAATTCGCGGCCAGCCACAGCCGATGCTGAAGTGGTCCGCCGACTGCGCGAGGCCGGAGCGGTGATCATCGGCAAGACCCGGATGCCGGAGTTCGGATCGTTTCCCTACACCGAGTCCGAGGCGTTTGGCGAGACCCGCAATCCATGGTCGCCGGCGCACAGTCCAGGCGGATCCAGCGGCGGCAGCGCCGTCGCCGTGGCGACGGGGATGGCCGCGGCGGCAATGGGTGGCGACGGGGGCGGCTCGATCCGGATTCCGGCTGCGTGCGTCGGCCTGTTCGGCTTGAAGCCACAACGTGGACGAGTCACAACTGCGCCGCATCCGCATCTGTGGTGGGGGCTGGGCACGGCGGGACCGCTCACTCGCACCGTCATGGATTCGGCCATCATCTATGACGTCATCTCAGGCACCACCGCGGTCGATCTGTGGCATGCCGAACCGATCGGGTCGCTTGTCGATGCAGCCCAGCGACCCCCGGGTCGACTCCGGATCGGTTGGTCCGCCAAGCCGGTCACCCCGGGGATCAAGCCCGACCCGCTCAACGTGGCTGCGCTCGAAGTGGCTGCTCGTCACTTCGCTGAACTCGGCCACGACGTACGACGATTTGAGCCGCGCTATCCCGATCCGACTGCCGCTTTTGTGCCGCAGTTCTTCGCCTCGATCCGAACCGAAGCCGAGCAGATGCAGCATCCGGAACGCCTGGAGCGTCGTACTCGCCAGACCAGGGCGATGGGAGCCTGGGTCACTCCGAAGGTGCGGGATTGGGCGCTGCGGCAAGGCGAAGCGGTCTCCACGAAGGCGAACCGGATCTTTGACGACATCGACGTGTTGCTCACCCCGGTGATGGCTAACCGCCCGCCCCAGAGCGGCGTGATTATGGGCAAGGGCACGCTGACCTCAACGCTGCGGTCAATGCCAGCGATCACCTACCTGGCGCTGTGGAACGTCGCTGGCAACCCGGCGGCCTCGCTGCCGGTCGGGGTGGGCTCCGACGGCCTCCCACTGGCAGTGCAGATCGTCGGCCGCAACAACGACGAATCCACCCTGATCAGCCTGGCCGCCCAGTACGAATCCGCCCACCCCTTCACCTCCCTCCCCTCCTAGACCGATTTGATTCGCCGACGCGCCGGGTTATTCCGTCGAGGCGCCGGGTTGTTCCGCTGACGCGCCGGGTTATTCCGTCGAGGCGCCGGGTTGTTCCGCTGACGCGCCGGGTTGTTCCGTCGAGGCGCCGGGTTATTCCGTCGAGGCGCCGGGTTGTTCCGTCGAGGCGCCGGGTTGTTCCGCTGACGCGCCGGGTTGTTCCGTCGAGGCGCCGGGTTGTTCCGTCGAGGCGCCGGGTTGTTCCGTCGAGGCGCCGGGTTGTTCCGCTGACGCGCCCAGTTGTTCGTGTCAGCCAGGGGCTTGGACGCCGCGCCGTATCGCAACAAGTGGGCGGATCGCCGTAACAACTGGGCGGTTCGCGCCAACAAGTGGGCGCGCCAGCGCAACAAGTAGGCGGCTCGCGCAAGAAACTGGGCGGCTCGCGCGAACAGCTGGGCGCGTCGCCGTAAGTAGTGGGCGCGTCGCCGCAAAAACTGGGCGGCTCGCGCAAAAAACTGGGCGCGTCGGCGGGGAAGGCTAGGAGGCGGCCTTCTTGCGCGAGGTCTTGGGTGCGGATTCCGCACTGGGCTTCTCGGCAGCATCCTCGGTTTCGCCTCGGGCGGCCTTGGCAGCGGCGACGCTCTTTTGGAGAGCAGCGAGCAGGTCGACTACTTCACCGGAGGTCTTGGTCGACTGCGGGGTGCGCTTGACCTCGCCGCCTTCGATCTTGGCCTGCACGAGCGCTTCGAGGGCCTCGCGGTAGTCATCGGTGAATTCACTGGCGTCAAAATCCCCAGCCAGGGTCTCGACCAGCATGTTGGCCATCTTGACCTCGGCATCTTTGGCGTCGGTGCCGTCGACCGCGAAGTCGGGGGTGCGTACCTCGTCTGGCCACATCATCGTCTGCATCACGATCACGTCTCCTCGCACCCGGAGTACGGCGAGAGACATCCGCTGACGAAGCGAGACCGTCACCAGCGCCATCCGATCGGATTCCTCAAGTGCCTGGCGCAGAAGCGCATAGGGCTTGGCGCCGGTCTTCTCCGGCTCGAGGTAGTAGGACTTCTCCAGCAGCATCGGGTCGATCTGGTCGCTGGGCACAAACTTCTCGACCGCGATCTCACGACTGCTCGACACCGGCAGATCAGCGAGGTCGGCGTCGTCGATGATCACCATCTCGCCGTCTTCGGTCTCATAACCCTTGGCGATATCGGCGTAGGCGACTTCTTCACCATCCAGGGCGCAAACCCGCTGATATTTGATCCGCCCGCCGTCCTTCGCGTGCACTTGGCGGAACGTCACGTCTTTGCTCTCGGTGGCCGCATAAAGCTTCACCGGCACGCTGACCAGGCCGAACGACACGGCGCCCTTCCAGATTGCTCGCATGGGCTCAAGCATGACTGGTCCGGCAAGTCGGGGCCAGTCGGGCAGTCGTCACGGTGTCTAAATGGGCGCTGTCCAACGCAACGGCGTACTCTGACGGGGTTGCCCCCGACCACCTGAGGAGACGGTCATGGTTCTGCGCGCCCGCGTCATGGCTGCGGCCTCCGCGCTGGCGGCAACGGCGCTGATGGGGCTGCCCAGCGAGGCCTCAGCCGCCTATACCTGCTTCGGCAAGACCGCCACGATCGTCGGCTCCAACTCGGGTACGACGATCAAGGGCACACCCAAGAGCGACGTGATCGTGGCCCGCGGCGGCAACGACACCATTTTCGGCTATGGCGGCGATGACCTGATCTGCGGCGGCGATGGCGCCGACGTGATCGAGGGTGGGGCCGGCAACGATCGGATCGAAGGCGGCCCGGGATGGCTGACCACCGACGCCTCAGGCGCCAAAGTGGTGCGCAACGACACTTTGATCGGCGGTCCGGGAGATGACTTCTTCTCGCCCGGCTTTGACGGCCGCGCCAAGCCGGCCGACGTCGGCGACCGGATCTCGTTTGCGACCGCCAACGGACCAGTACGAATCGACTCGGCCACTCAGCAGGCCACTGGTGACGGCAACGATTCTTGGATCGGCATGCGGGCGGCGATCCTCGGCTCGCCGTACGACGACACCTTCATCGGCAGCGATCAACGTGATGTGTTCAACGGTATGGCCGGCAGCGATGTGATCAATGGCGCTGGCGGTGATGACACCCTGCGAGATGACGACCCCGACGCCGAACGCAAACAACCGGACACATTGACCGGCGGCGACGGCAACGACCAACTCTTCACCTGGGGCGGTTTCGACACCCTGAGCGGAGGGCCGGGCAACGACACCCTCTATGACTATGGCCGCGACGCCGGGGTGATGCAGGGCGAGGCTGGCGATGACGTGATCTACGACGGATTGGGAGCCGACCCCTTGCAGGTTGTCGACGGTGGTGACGGACAAGACCAAGTGTTGCTCTACACCGATTTCACCGTGCAGAACCGTCCTCGTCTGCAGGTCGACATGGGGCTGGGTCAGGCGCAACTGCAACTGCCCACGCCGGTCACATTCCGTCTGGCCGGCGCTGAGGATCTGCAGGTCTACGGTTTCGGCGTGACCTACTACGGCACCCCCGGCAACGACCGGATCGGCTCTGATGGCACCGGTGCCATGCATGCTGAGGGCCGCGCGGGTGACGACTATCTGATCGGCACCTACCTCGACGACTTCCTTGACGGTGGTCCAGGCATCGACACTGCTCTGCCGGGTCGGGGAACTGACACGTGTTTGTCGATTGAGTCGATCCCCGCTGGCTCCTGCGGCTGACTGGGCCGATGAGCACTGCTCCGATGCTCGCCACTCGCGGCGACCAGGTGCCGGCCGGCGATCAGTGGGCTCACGAAGTGAAGTGGGACGGCATTCGCGCCATCGTGGACTGCCACAGCGGCGGGGTGAAGGTCTGGACGCGCACCGGCCGCGACATCTCGGTGGCCTTTCCGGAATTAACCGGACTGGGTTGCCGCCAGATGACCCTCGACGGCGAGATCGTTTCCTTGCGCGACGGAGTGCCGACGCTGCAGGCGCTGGCGGACCGGATTCACGTCACCGACGCCCGCAAGGCCGCGCTGTTGGCGAATGCCAACCCGGCGGTGTTCCTGGTCTTCGATGTGCTGTCTCTCGACGGGCGCAGTTTGGTCTCGCTCCCATGGAGCCAACGTCGCACGATCCTGGAGTCCCTCGGCCTGGGCGACGTCTCCTGGCAGACACCGCCGGTCTATGACGACGGCGACGTGCTCCTTGAGGCCGCGCGAGCACAAGGTCTAGAGGGGATCGTCTCCAAACGGCGTACGTCGCCTTATCGGCCAGGGTTGCGTTCACCGGACTGGCTGAAGTTCCCGATTCGCCCCACCGGCTCCTTTGTCGTGGGCGGATTCCGATACGAAACCGACTCCGCATCCCGGCTGGGCGCGCTGTTGGTCGGAGAGCCACACGGCGACACGTTGGCCTATCGCGGCAAGGTCGGCAGTGGTGTGGCCGGCAAGGCTGGCGCCCGGTTGGCCGAGATCCTTTATCCGCTCGTGGTGGAGGAGTGCCCCTTCGACGACGTACCCCGCCTTGACGCGGCGGGCGCCGCGTGGGTGAGACCGGAAGTGGTGATCGATGTGGAATACCTCGCCATCACCACGGACCTCAAACTCCGCCAACCCGCCTATCGCGGGGTCCGCGCTGACCTGGGTCCTGCGGACCTCCTGGAGATTGGCTCATGAGCGAAGTGATGGTCGATGTCGGGGGGCACACCCTGCGACTGACCAACCTCGACAAGGTGCTCTTCCCCGCCACGGGTACGACAAAGGGCGAAGTGCTCAACTACTACGCCCAAATCTCCGCAGTGCTGCTGCCGCACTTGGCGGATCGAGCCGTGACTCGGATCAGATGGCCCAACGGCACGGACCAACCGTCGTTCTTTGAGAAGAACGCTCCCAAAGGAGCGCCGTCGTGGCTGCGCACTGCGTCAGTGCCCACCTCGGGCTCGCGCGGTGGTTCTGGCGATCAGATCGACTTCCCGATCGTGGAGAGTCTTGCCGACCTGACCTACCTGGCCAATCTCGCCTCGCTGGAACTGCACGTGCACCAGTGGCGAGTCGACGAGGCTGGCCAACCGGTCAACCCCGATCGGTTGGTGATCGACCTCGACCCAGGTGAGGGGGCTGGGCTGGGGGAGTGCGCCCAGGTAGCGCTGCAGGTACGCGACGTGTTGGCTGACGATGGTTTGTCTTGCGCGCCGGTGACCAGTGGCTCCAAAGGACTCCACCTCTATGCGCGACTCGATGGCTCGCGTACGCCGGATGAGGTGCGCGACTGGGCCCATGAGATCGCCAACGGCCTGGCCCGCCGCGAGCCGCTGGTGATCTCGCAGATGACCAAGGCCAAGCGCGACGGCAAGGTGTTTTTCGACTGGTCGCAAAACACCGGCGCCAAGACCACCATCTCGCCGTACTCCTTGCGGGGGCGCAACCGCCCTATGGCGGCTGCACCGCGAACCTGGGCTGAGGTCGAGGCCGGGGCCGAGGACCCCTTGGAGTTGGAGCACCTCGACTACACCCAAGTGCTGGCGCGGGCCGCCGAGCACGGCGATCTGTTTGAGCAGGGCTTGAGCGGCTGAGCGGGAAGCCCGACGTCACACCAGTCACACCCGACCCCAATTCGAGACCAATCTTGGCTGAGGTCTACCGCGACCGGTCAGTAGTGGGCAGGCTGTGAAACAACCCTATGTAGCGCGAAGGATCAGCCATGACGGCTACGTCCACAACCACGTCAGGGCATCCGCGCGGTCGAGACAGGGATCATCCGCCACGCCGGAGATGCGCCGGCCAGGGCAAGCGCCGACAAGAGGCAGCATGAACACTCTCGAATTCGTCCCGTCCAAGCGCTCCACCCTGGGAGTCGAGGTGGAACTCTTCATTGTCGACAGTCGCACGATGCAACTGTCGAACTCGGCTTCAGCCATCTTGGATGCGCTCGGACCGGTGACCTTGAGCAATGGCGCTGCCAAGGTCAAACACGAGGCCTACGAACACACCATCGAGATGATCACCGATGTGTGTACGACGGTCGCAGAGGCCAAAGCCGACTTGGCGGCGACGCTGGCCCAGATCGATGCGGCAGCGGGTTCGTTGGGGCTCAGGGTGATCAGTTGTGGCACCCACCCGATCTCGGACTGGCGGCGTGCAGAGTTGACCAACGACGACCGCTACCGCGCTCAACTGGATCAAACTCAGTGGATCGCGCGGCGTGCCCAGATCTGCAGCGCTCACTATCACGTGGGCGTCGACAGCGCCGACAAGGCGATCGCCATCGTCAACACGCTGATGTTCTACCACCCGTACTTCTTGGCGCTGACCGCGTCGAGTCCCTACTACGAATGTGACGACACCGGTCTTGCGTCGAGTCGGACGTCGGTGTTGGAGGCGATGCCGACGGCCGGCTTCCCGCACCTGCTCGACGGTTGGGCTGAGTTTGCGCGGATGTATGAATCGTTGCGGGCAGCGGGGGCGATCGTCGGCGTACGCGAGATTTGGTGGGATGTGCGCCCGCACCCCGAGTTCGGCACCGTCGAACTCCGCATGTGTGATGGCCCGTCGACGTTGCGGGAAGTGACGGCGGTGGCGGCGCTCGCGCAGTGTTTGGTACGTCGCATCGACGACGCGATCGAATCCGGCGAGCCACTGAAGACTCCGCCGCGCTGGATCTTGCGCGAGAACAAGTGGCTGGCCGCCCGGTTCGGCCTCGACGCCGAGATCGTGGTCAGCGAGAGCGGGGAACGCAAAGCGCTGCGTGAGGCAATCCCGGCCTTGGTCGAGGACCTGGCCGAAACCGCCGCCGAGTTGGGCTGCTCAGACGAACTCGCCTCGATCAACGACATCGTCGTCCATGGCGCGAGTTATGAGCGCCAGCGCCGCATGGTGGCCGACGGCCACACCCTCTTCGACGTGGTCAGCCAACTAGTCAACGAACTGAAGACCGACACTCCCACCGGAAGCAGCCATGCCTGACCCCAAACCGTCCGTTGAGCCGAACCCGTCGGTTGAGCCGAACCCGTCGGTTGAGCCCCATCCGTCGGTTGAGCCGAACCCGTCGGTTGAGCCCCATCCGTCGGTTGAGCCCCATCCGTCGGTTGAGCTTGTCGAAACCACGGACCCAGCCCCGCAACCGTCGGTTGAGCCCGCTTGTTTGGTTGAGCCCCATCCGTCGGTTGAGCCCCATCCGTCGGTTGAGCTTGTCGAAACCACGGACCCAGCCCCGCAACCGTCGGTTGAGCCCGCTTGTTTGGTTGAGCCGAACCCGTCGGTTGAGCCCC